>Ga0210386_10005660_pt1 | contig 10114 bp, 2 predicted proteins | sample IncBWH32OmetaG_FD_160091 | JGI IMG/M metagenome (GOLD analysis project Ga0210386, IMG submission 160091) | Forest soil microbial communities from Barre Woods Harvard Forest LTER site, Petersham, Massachusetts, United States - Inc-BW-H-32-O ... | reverse complement strand
CTGATTCACGTCACCTCATTCGACGACGTGCACGTTTTGCGCAAGCCTCCGATCGACGCATGGTCCGCGCCGCTTACGCCGATGGACAATGTTCTCGATTCCTACGATGTGGAGAATCACACCCCGCGCGTGCGCGTTGCGGGAATCGTTACCTACTTCCAGGCCGGCCGCATGGCCGTTCTGCAGAACGGCAGCCGCAGCATCCGCGTGATGACCAAGACGATTGAGGACGTCAGCATCGGCCAACGCGCCGAGGCGATCGGCGTGCCGTTCGTCGATGACGATGGTTTTATGACGCTGAAGTGGAGTGATCTGCGCACCGCCGGCGTCGCCGCGCCTATCACTCCTGTACTCGTCAACTGGGATCAGGTCGCTTCCGGGCGCCACGCCTTGGATCTGGTTTCGATCGAGGGCAAGGTCGTGTCTCAGGTGCGCGAGCATGCGCGCGACGTGTACATCATTGCCGCCGACGATCATCTATTCTCCGCGGCCATCCGCTTTCCGCTGGTCTTTCTCGCCGACGGGCCCAAACAACCCCCTCCCATGCCGATGATTCCCGTGGGCAGCAAGGTCCGCGTTACGGGCGTGGTGATGCATGACGACGCGAACCCCTTCAATGGCCCCATGGCCTTCGGAATTCTCCTGCGCTCCTCGTCCGACGTCGTTGTTCTGGCGAGCCCATCGTGGCTGAACGTGCGCAACCTGACCGTAACGGTAAGCGTTCTGCTGGTGCTTATGGCGATGGTCAGCGCATGGGTGCTTTTGTTGCGGCGCAAGGTGCATCGGCAAACGGCGGAGCTGGCCGCGCAAAAAGAGGCCGAAGCGGCTCTTGAGCGTAAACGGAGCCGCATCCTCGAGGACATCAACGGCAACAAACCTCTGGACAAGATCCTGTATGAAGTCACCGAATTTGTCGCCTTCCGTCTGGAGGGAGCATCCTGCTGGTGCGAGGTCGGCGACGGCGCGCGCTTCGGCGCCAACTCCGCGGAGACTCAGGGAAAAAGCGTCGTCTGCCAGGAAATCCCCTCACGTTCCGGACCCCTGCACGGAATGTTGTTCGCCGCCATCGATCCGCAGGCGCCGTGCTCGACGCACGCGCAGGAGGCGCTCGCCATGGGCGCATGGCTGGCCACGCTGGCCGTTGAAACCCGCGGCCTCTACACCGATCTGGTGCATCGTTCCGAGTTCGATCAGTTGACCGATGTCTTCAACCGCTTCTCCTTTGAACGTCGCCTCGCATCGGTGGTCGAGGAGGCGCAGCAAAACGGCGCGATCTTCGGCTTGATCTATATCGATCTCGATGACTTCAAGCTGGTGAACGATCGCTACGGCCATGCCGCGGGCGATCAATATCTGCGGCAAGCCTCCTTGCGAATGAAACGCCAGCTTCGTCCCACCGACACCCTCGCTCGTCTCGGCGGCGACGAGTTTGCTGTCGTAGTAGCCAACGTGCACAGCCTCAATGACGTCGAAGAGGTCTCGCGCCGCCTCGATCGCTGTTTCCACGAACCGTTCGCGATCGATGGCTCGATGATTAGCGGATCGGTCAGCATGGGCGCCGCGCTCTATCCCGAAGACGGCTCGACCAAGGACAGCCTGCTGAACGCCGCCGACGCCGCGATGTACGTCAGCAAAAAGATCAAGAAGGAAAACTGCCAGCAGCCTGCCCCAAAATAGGGCGCCTTCCGCCTCGCTAGCTACGCGGACCAGCCTTGCCTGCGTCGTCGATGGCCGCCCCTCCTTACTATCGGGTCATCTCGCTCCAACGGAATAACCCTTTGGTTACGCTTGACGTTAATCGGCCATTGATCTTCTTATCAGCGCATTCCGATAATTACTTGAATGAAATTCAGGCAGAACAAGCTGTTGGAGCGCATGCTGCGTGGCGCCGTCCTGTGGGCGGCCGGCGCCTCCTTGCTTGTTGGCCCATCCTCGGCCTTCGCCGCCGGCCCTCAGGCCCTGCGCACGATCCGCGCCATTCGCGCCTTGAGCAATGAAGACGCGGATCGCGCGCTTCCCGCTGACTTCCAGGCTACGGTGACTTACTACCGCGCCAGCAATCGAGACCTGTTCATGCAAGAGGGTGACTCAGGAATCTATGTGCACGCCTCTACGCGGTTAAATCTTGAGCCGGGCGATCGCGTGCGCGTGGTGGGCACCACCCGCGGCAGCTTCAAACCATACGTCGAGAGCAAAGACATTCGCCTGGTCGGTCACGGCGCCTTGCCCAAGCCCGAGCACGTCACGTTTGCCCAAATGATTCGCGGAGAAACCGACTGCAAGCTCGTCACAGTGCATGCAACTGTTCGATCTGCCGACATCGTTCCTGGTTCCCTTTCGATGGAGCCTTCAACTTATATGCAGATGTCCGTCGATGGAGAACCGGTCGATGCAAATGTCGATAGCATCGACGAGAACGCACTGTAGGATTTGCTCGACGCCGAGGTGGAAATCACCGGCGCCGTGTCGGGGCACTTCGACAACAAGATGCAGTTGACGGGCATCCTGTTCCACACGCAGAGCCTCGGCGACGTAAAGATTCTCAAACGAACCGCCTCCGATCCGTGGTCGCTTCCCATCACGCCAATGGACAGCGTCATCACCGGCTATCGCATGCGCGATATGGGCGAGCGCATGCGGGTGCATGGAACCATCACTTACTACCAGGCTGGATCGGCGCTGGTGCTGCAGGATGGCGCCAAGAGCCTTTGGATCGCCACGCAAAGCCACGATCCGCTAAAGATCGGCGACGTAGCCGACGTAATCGGATTCCCCGACGTGCAGAATGGGTTTCTGCATCTGACCCGCAGCGAAGTGCGCGATAGCGGCGTACAGGCGCCCATCGCGCCCTCGTTGTTCACATGGCGCGACCTGGCGCAGGGCGGAAACAGGGGCAGGAGCCACATCTTCGATCTGGTCTCCATCGAAGGCAAAGTCGTGGCCGAAGTGCGACAGGCAACCCAGGATGAATACGTGCTCGAGACAGGAGGGCATCTCTTCTCCGCCGTTCTCCGTCATCCGCAGACAAACAATCAGGCCTCCCTGTCGCCAATGAAGCAGGTGCCGGAGGGTTCCGCCATTCGCGTCACCGGAGTCTGCATGCTCTCGGACTCCAACCCATTCAACGGAGACGTGCCTTTCAACATTTTGCTGCGCTCGGTGGACGATATCGTCGTGGTCGCGCGGCCGTCGCTGCTCAACGTCGGCAACCTCGTCAAGGTTGTAAGCCTGCTGCTGATCATCGTGGCCGCCGTGTGCGCATGGGTCTGGATGCTGCGCAGAAAAGTACAACGCCAGACGGCAGAACTCGCCAAGCGCATCGAGTCTGAAGCGATACGGGAACGCAAACGCAGCCAGATTCTCGAAGACATCAATGGAAATCGTCCGCTCGACGAGATTCTTTTGCAGATCACCGAGCTGGTCGCCTTCCGTCTCGGCGGCGCGCGGTGTTGGTGCGAGGTCGGGGATGAATTGAAACAAGGAAGCTGCCCCGAAAATGCCACCGGCCTCGAGATCATTCGTCAGGAGATTTCGTCGCGCTCGGGACCTCTGCACGGGCTGATGTTCGTCGCCGTCGATCAGGAGTCGGAGTATTGCGCTCAGGCCAAGGCGGTCCTCCCGATGGGAGCGTGGCTGGCGACCCTGGCCATCGAAACGCGCGGCCTCTATTCGGATCTCGTCCATCGCTCCGAGTTCGATCAGCTCACCGAAATCTTCAACCGCTTCTCGTTCGAACGCCGGCTCGACTCTCTGATCGAAGAATGCCGCCAGTGTTCGTGCCACTTCGGGCTGATCTACATCGATCTCGATGACTTCAAGCTGGTGAACGATCAGTACGGGCATCGCGCCGGCGATCAATTGCTGCGGCAGTCCGCGGCGCGCATGAAGCGCCAGCTTCGCCCTTCGGATATGATCGCGCGCCTGGGCGGCGATGAGTTCGCGGCGTTGGTCACCAACGTCCACGGCCACTCCGACCTTGAAGAGGTCGCCGCGCGCCTGCAGCGCTGCTTTGAGGAGACATTCGCGATCGACGGTTACGAGATTCGCGGCTCCGTCAGCATGGGCTTCGCGCTGTTTCCCGAAGACGGCTCGCACAAAGACAGCCTGCTGAGCGCCGCCGACGCAGCCATGTACGTCGATAAGAAGATCAAAAAAGAGGCTCGGCAAAACGTCGCGCGTTGAGTAAGGCTCATTCGCCGTTTCTCATCGACAAAAAGAAAAGGCCCGGCATAACGCCGGGCCTTTAAGTTGTGCTGATACGTTGAGGAAACGCTGCCTGAACGGCCAGCCCTATTCGGCCGCCATCTCTTCGGCTTCGCCTTCCTGGCGCATCATCTCCAGTTCGCGCTCCGCCGCTTCGATCTCGGCGTGCACTTCCTGCTGTACACGCTCCGCCGCTTCTTCCAGCTCCGGTGAGAGCTGCACATTGCGGTAGTACTCGAGACCCGTGCCTGCCGGGATGAGCCGGCCGACGATGACGTTCTCCTTGAGGCCGCGAAGATTATCGATAGCCCCGTTGATGCTGGCTTCGGTAAGCACGCGCGTCGTCTCCTGGAAGCTGGCCGCGGAGATGAAGCTGTCGGTCGAGAGCGAAGCCTTGGTGATGCCGAGCAGCAGCGGACGCCCGATCGCCGGACGGCCTCCGTTCGACAACACGCGCTCGTTCTCTTCGCGGAAGCGGAAGCGGTCGACCTGCTGTTCGAGCAGGAAGTTGGTGTCGCCCACTTCGTCGATCCGCACCCAACGCAGCATCTGACGGACGATGACTTCGATGTGCTTGTCCGAGATGGCCACGCCCTGGAGACGATAGACTTCCTGGATTTCGTTCACCAGGTAAGCCTGCAGCTCCTTCTCGCCGAGAACGGCGAGAATGTCGTGCGGGTTAAGCGGTCCGTCCATCAAAGGATCGCCGGCGCGCAGACGCTCGCCTTCCTGCACGTTGACGTGGATGCCGCGAGGCACCGAGTACTCCTTCTCGTCGCCGTTGTCCGCAGCGACGTAGATCTTGCGCTGTCCCTTGGTGACTTCACCGAAGCGGACGACGCCATCGATCTCCGAGATGATGGCCGTCTCGCGCGGCTTACGCGCTTCGAACAGCTCGACCACGCGCGGCAGACCGCCGGTGATGTCCTTGGTGCGCGTCGACTCCTTGGGGATCTTGGCAAGCACATCGCCAGGACCCACCTCGTCGCCGTCCTGCACCATGAGGTGCGAACCGCGCGGCAACAGGTAGCGCTTGTTGCTCTTGGCGTTCTTGATCAAGAAGGTCGGCTGGCGCTTTTCATCCGGCGAGTCGGCAACCACCCAACGCGAGAGGCCGGTCACTTCGTCGACTTCTTCGTTCAGCGTGATGCCTTCCTGCAGGTCCTTGAACTGCACCGTGCCGCCGATCTCAGTAAGGATCGCGTAGGTGTACGGATCCCACTCGGCCAACAGCTCGCCGAGCTTCACCGCATCGCCGTCCTTCACGCGCAGACGCGCGCCGTAGACCACCTGGTAGCGCTCTTTTTCGCGGCCGCGTTCGTCGACAATGGCGAGCGAACCGGAGCGGTTCATCGCCACCAGAGCGCGGTCCTTGCTTTCGACGGTGCTCAGGTTGATGAAGCGCACGAAGCCGTTGTTCTTGGCGTCGAGGCGCGACTTGTCAGCCACGCGGCTTGCCGTTCCGCCGACGTGGAAGGTGCGCATGGTAAGCTGCGTGCCCGGCTCGCCGATGGACTGCGCCGCGATAACGCCGCAGGTCTCGCCGAGTTCGACCATGCGGCCCGAACCCAGATTGCGTCCGTAGCACAGCGCGCAAACCCCGCGCCGCGATTCGCAGGTGAGCACCGAGCGAATCTTCACCCGCTCAACGCCCGCGCCCTGAATGGCGGAAGCGATGTCTTCGTCGACAGGCTGGTTTACATCGATCACGACGTTACCGTCGTAGTCCTTGATGCGCTCGAGCGAGACGCGGCCAATGATGCGGTCGCGCAACGGCTCGATGATCTCGCCGGATTCCACGATCGATCCGACGTAAATCCCCTCAGAGGTGCCGCAATCGAACTCGGTGACGATGACGTCCTGCGCTACGTCGACCAGGCGACGAGTGAGGTAGCCCGAGTCGGCCGTCTTCAGAGCCGTATCGGCCAGTCCCTTACGCGCGCCGTGGGTCGAGATGAAGTACTCGAGCACCGTGAGGCCTTCGCGGAAGTTCGCGGTGATCGGCGTTTCAATGACTTCGCCCGAAGGCTTGGCCATCAGTCCGCGCATGCCGCTGAGCTGACGAATCTGCTGCTTCGAACCGCGAGCGCCGGAGTCGGCCATGATGTAAATCGGATTCATGGCGCCTTCCTGGTCGGCCTTCTTCATGTTGCCGAACATCTCTTCGGCCACCTGATCGGTCACAGCGGACCACATCTGGATGACTTTGTTGGCGCGCTCGCCGTTGGTGATGGCGCCGTCCATATATTGCTTCTGGACTTCGATCACCTTCTTGTCGGCTTCGTCGACCACGGTGTACTTGGTCGCCGGGATGACCATGTCATCCAGACCGACAGACAGACCCGAACGCGTCGCATACTGGAAGCCAAGCTGCTTGATGCGATCGAGCATGCGCACCGTGACTTCGAGCCCGAGGTTCTGGTTGCAATAGTTGACGAGCTGGCCGATGCCCTTCTTCTTCAACAGGCCATTGATGAACGGCATGCCAGAGGGCAGAGCGTCGTTCAGAATCACGCGGCCCACCGTCGTCGAGAGGTACTCCTTGTTGAAGTCGACCGGCTCGGTGTGCGTCAGATCCTGATCGTCGTAGGCCGTGGTCATGTCGAGCACCTTACCGGTGTAGCGCAGACGGATCGGCGTCAGCGTCTCGACTTCCCTGGCTTCCAGAGCCATCAGAATCTCTTCCGTGTTGGAGAACGTGCGGCCTTCGCCGACGCCGCCCTTCTTCGCCTTCGTCAGGTAGTAGAGACCGAGCACCATGTCCTGCGTAGGCACAGTGATCGGCTGACCCGACGCGGGCGACAGAATGTTGTGCGACGCGAGCATCAGCACGCTGGCTTCAATCTGCGCCTCAGGCGACAGAGGAATATGCACGGCCATCTGGTCGCCGTCGAAATCGGCGTTGAAGGCGGTGCAGACCAGCGGGTGAATCTTGATGGCCTTGCCTTCCACCAGCACCGGCTCGAAGGCCTGAATGCCCAGACGGTGAAGGGTTGGGGCGCGGTTCAGCAGCACCGGGTGATCCTTGATGACTTCCTCAAGGATGTCCCAAACCACCGGCTCCTGCATCTCGACCATCTCTTTGGCTTGCTTGATGGTGGTGCAGTGGCCTGTCTGTTCGAGGCGGTGATAGATGAACGGCTTGAAAAGCTCGAGCGCCATCTTCTTCGGCAGACCGCACTGATGCAGCTTGAGCTCCGGGCCGACGACAATAACCGAACGGCCGGAGTAGTCCACGCGCTTGCCGAGCAGGTTCTGGCGGAAGCGGCCCTGCTTGCCCTTCAGCGTATCGGAGAGCGACTTCAGCGGGCGGTTGTTCGCGCCACGCAGCACACGGCCACGGCGGCCGTTGTCGAACAGCGCGTCCACGGCTTCCTGCAGCATGCGCTTTTCATTGCGCACAATGACCTCAGGCGCGTGCAGGTCCATCAACTTCTTCAACCGGTTGTTGCGGTTGATCACGCGGCGATAGAGATCATTCAAATCCGACGTAGCGAAGCGGCCGCCATCCAGCGGCACCAGGGGGCGCAGCTCTGGAGGAATGACCGGCAGGACGTCGAGAATCATCCACTGCGGCTTGTTGCTCGACTTGCGGAAGGCCTCGACGACCTTGAGGCGCTTGGCGTACTTGATCTTCTTCTGCGCAGAGGTCTCGGCCTTCATGCGCTCGCGCAGTTCGCTGCCCAGCTCTTCGATCTGGACGCGCTTGAGCAGTTCCTTGATCGCTTCGGCGCCCATCATGGCCTTAAAGCCGGAGGGGCGATACTGCTGGTCGAGTTCGCGATAGCGATTTTCGTCCTTGATGATCTCGCGCTCACGCACGGGCGCGTCGCCTGGATCGACGACGACATAGGACTCGAAGTAGAGAATGCTCTCGAGGTCGCGCAGCGAGATGTCGAGCAGGTGGCCGATGCGCGAGGGGAGTCCCTTGAAGAACCAGACATGTGAACAAGGAGACGCCAGCTCAATGTGGCCCATGCGCTCGCGGCGCACCTTGCTGACTGTCACCTCGACGCCGCACTTGTCGCAGATGACGCCGCGGTGCTTCATGCGCTTGTACTTTCCGCACAAGCACTCCCAGTCCGTTACAGGACCGAAGATGCGGGCGCAGAACAGGCCGTCGCGCTCCGGCTTGAAGGTACGGTAATTGATGGTTTCAGGTTTGGTGACCTCACCATGCGACCAGCTGCGGATCTTCTCGGGCGAAGCGAGCATGATGCGGATGGCATCGAAATCGGTAATCGGGCTGGTGAGTTCAAACGGGTTCGAACGGAACAAGGCGACCCTCCTTGGCGGGCCTTTTTCGCCCTGCCGCGGCTTTTCCCGGGATGGTTAGAGGACCCTTCCCTCCCGGTGCAGGAAGGATCCTGAAAACAGTGATCAGTGTTCAGTAATCAGTTGTCAGTTAGCGCCTTCGGCGACTGAACACTGACAACTGACGACTGTCGACTCAATCAGCCACTGCCGCAACTTCCGGCGCGGGCGCTTTCTTGAGCAGATCCGCGCGCTTGATCAACTCCACGTCGAGGCACAGCGACTGCAACTCGCGAATGAGCACGTTGAACGACTCCGGCACGCCAGGCTCGATCGCAGCCTCGCCCTTGACGATGGCCTCGTAGATCTTGGTGCGGCCGTAGACGTCGTCGGACTTCGCCGTGAGCAGCTCCTGCAGGATGTACGCGGCGCCGTAGGCTTCCAGGGCCCAGACTTCCATCTCGCCAAAGCGCTGTCCGCCGAACTGCGCCTTGCCGCCCAGCGGCTGCTGGGTGATCAGCGAGTACGGCCCGATGGAACGCGCGTGAATCTTGTCGTCCACCAGGTGCGACAGCTTGAGCATGTAGATGTAGCCCACCGTGACCGGCTGCTCGAACTGCTCGCCCGTCATGCCGTCAAACAGCGGCGTCTTGCCGGAGGAAGGCAGGCTGGCCGCGGCCAGCAACGCCTTGATCTCCTCTTCCTTGGCGCCGTCGAAGACGTTGGTCCCGAACCAGATGCCGCGCTCCATGCCGGCGGCGACACGCAGCAGCGTCTCGTCGTCGAGCTCGAGCAGTTGGCGCAGGGTCGCGGTGCCGGCGAACTCCTTCTTCATTGCTTCACGGATGAAGTTGGCGTCGTTGTTGACCTTGAGCAGCGCGGCGATCTTCTTGCCGAGCTCGGCTGCAGCCCAACCCAGGTGCGTTTCGAGAATCTGCCCCACGTTCATACGCGAAGGCACGCCGAGCGGATTGAGAACAATCTCCACTGGCGTTCCATCGGGCAGATACGGCATGTCCTCTTCGGGAAGAATGCGCGCGATCACGCCCTTGTTGCCGTGGCGTCCGGCCATCTTGTCGCCGACCGAAAGCTTGCGCTTCATGGCGACGTAGACCTTGACCAGCTTGATCACGCCCGGAGGAAGCTCGTCGCCCTTTTGCAGCTTGGCGATCTTCTCGTTGGTGATCTTGCGCAGCACTTCGATCTGGCGCGAGGTCATCTCCTCGATCTCATCGATCTGCTCGTTGACGCGGGGGTCCTTGTCGTTATAGCGGATGCGCTTGAGGTTCTTGGTGGAGATGCGCTCGATCGTCTCGCGGTCCACAAGCTGCCCCTTGGTCAACAGGCGCTTGTTGGTCCGCTCGTCGTGCAGGTCGGCCAGCACTTCCTTGTTGCCCAGGATCGCTTCCAGACGCTTGAGGCGCTCGTCGGTCAGAATGCGGATTTCGTCGCCGAGGTTCTTCTCGAGCTTGGCAACATAATCAGCTTCAATCAGCTTGGCACGCTCGTCCTTCTCCTGACCCTTGCGGGAAAAGATTCGAACGTCGACCACCGTGCCTTCGATACCCGGAGGGCAGGTGAGCGAAGCGTCGCGAACATCGCCCGCCTTTTCGCCGAAGATGGCACGCAGCAGCTTCTCTTCCGGAGTCAGCTGGGT
>Ga0210386_10005657_pt1 | contig 10115 bp, 7 predicted proteins | sample IncBWH32OmetaG_FD_160091 | JGI IMG/M metagenome (GOLD analysis project Ga0210386, IMG submission 160091) | Forest soil microbial communities from Barre Woods Harvard Forest LTER site, Petersham, Massachusetts, United States - Inc-BW-H-32-O ... | reverse complement strand
GCCAGCGCCTTCGCCAATCCAACTGCGGCGCTGACTATTCCGATTCCCGGCGAGCTGAACCGCTTCGTGTTCGCGATGCCCGAGCAGCTGGGCCGGGTGTACCTGGGGTTGACCGACGAGGACGCTCCCGGCCCGATTCCCGATGTGCCGGAACCGTCTTCGGAGGAGATCACGTTCCTGCTGGACACGGTGAATACCGCGTTGGGGACCGCGCTTGGCACCAGCGATGTCGTCGGTGCCTACGCGGGTTTGCGGCCGCTGATCGACACCGGGGAGGGCCGCACCGCCGATGTTTCGCGCGACCACGCCGTCGTTGAGTCGCCGTCCGGCGTCATCAGCGTGGTGGGCGGCAAGCTGACCGAATACCGCTACATGGCGCAGGATGTCCTGGATCGCGCCATCAGCCTGCGGCAGCTGCACGCCGCAGAATGCCGGACGCGCAACCTGCCGTTGATCGGAGCGCCGGCGAACCCCGGTCCGGCCGCGGGGCCGGGCGCTGGTCTGCCGCGGTCGCTGGTGCAGCGTTACGGGGCTGAGGCACCCAACGTCATCGCCAGCGCCACCTGCGAGCGGCCGACCGAACAGGTCGCCGAGGGCATCGACGTGATTCGGGCGGAGTTCCAATACGCGGTGACCCATGAGTGTGCGCTCGATGTCGATGACATCCTCGACCGGCGCACCCGGATCGGTTTGGTGTCCCGCGATCGGGAGCGGGTTGTGAGTGTGGCCGAGGAGTTCCTTGCCACCGACAATATGACATAAACTATCATTTTATAGTAACATTCACATTATGAACCGCGCCAACGAACACGTCCCGGTACTCATCGTCGGTGCCGGCGCCGGCGGGCTGGCGACGTCCGCGCTGCTTGGCCAGCACGGCGTACGTTCGCTGCTGGTCGAAAAGCGCCACGAGGTCTTCATCTACCCGAAGGCCCGCAATCTCAGCTTCCGCAGCTTGGAGATCCTGCGTGGTCTGGGCCTCGGCGACGAGGTCCATGCCGTCGCAGAGCACATTTCGGCCATGGCCGTCAAGCCGACGCTGAACAGCGCCCACGAAGAACTGGCCATTGATGTCGACGCAATCTTTTCGGGCATGGACAAGCTCAGTCCCGAACCTGCGGCACAGTACTGCCCCCAGAGCAGGCTCGAGCCGATCCTGCTCGACGAAACTCGCCGGCGCGGCAGTGAAGTGCGCTACGGGACTGAACTTTCCTCGCTGGATCTAGACGAGGCCGGTGTCACCGCGGTGCTGCGCGACCGGGACTCGGGTGAGCCCGAGACCGTCCGCGCCGAGTATGTCGTTGCCGCCGACGGCGTTCACAGCCCGACCCGTAACTCGCTCGGCATCACCACGTCGGGCTACGGCGCACTCCCGATCTATGTCGTCTTTATTTACTTCCGGGCGCCCTGGCAGAAATTCGTCACGCACTTGCGCGATGGCGATGGCATACAAGTCAAAAACGCTGACGTGGATGGCATCTTCCTCGTGGTCAAAGACGACCTGGGCATGTTCATCACGACGTATTTCCCCGGCAAAGGCGAGACGGCGGATCAGTTCACGCCGCAACGTTGCCGCGAGGTGCTGACCAAGGCATTCGGCGAGCAGATCGACATCGACATCATCGAGGTTGCGGCGTGGCAACCTTACGAACAGGTGGCCGACCAATTCCAGTGTGGGCGGGCCTTTCTCGTCGGCGATTCGGCGCACACCATGCCGCCGTTCAAGGCTGGGGGAGCCAACACCGCCATCCAGAGCGCGCACAACCTGGCCTGGAAGCTGGCCGCCGTTCTGCAGGGAGCGGCCGGGCCGGCACTACTTGACACCTATCACGCCGAGCGTCACCCGGTCGGGCGATTCGCCGCGCGCCAGTCGCTCACCGGCCCGACGGTTGCTTTACTTCCGCTCGGCGACGACCGACCAGAATTGCCGGCCGAAGAAGAGTCCTCGATGTTCGAGCTGCTGATCGGCTACCGGTACCGCTCGGCCGGGGTCGTGACCGATGAGCCTCCCGTGGACCCGGACGCGGTGCAGCTCGTCGACGAGTTGCGTGCTCAACCTGGCACCCGTACTCCACACGCGTGGGTGCGGCACAACGGAGAGCGTGTTTCGACGCTCGACCTGCTCGGTCCCGGATTCACTGTGCTTACCCGGGACCAGCGATGGCGCGGCGCCGCAACGTCGGCGTCAGCCGCTCTCGGCATTCCGATCACCATGCATTGCATCGCCGACGATGCATGGGCCGCGGTTACCGGACTCGCGCCCGAAGGGGCGCTGCTCGTTCGCCCGGACGACTTCGTCGGCTGGCGCGCCGACCAGCTCCCGGCCAACCCCGAAAGCGAACTGCACCAAGCGCTTTCTACCATCCTCGCCCGCTGCTGAACGCTCGCGAGCGATCAGAGCGGGATGTTCTTGTGGCGGCCGCGGCGCGCCGGCGCCTGGGCCAGCGCCTCGGTGAGCTTGCTGCGGGTGTGCGCCGGGTCGATCTTCTCGTCGACCACTCCGATGTCGATGGCGCTGTCCACACCGCCGGCGATCCGCTCGTGCTCGGCGGCCAGCTCGTCGTGCAGCGCTTCGCGCTCGTGCTCCGGTGCGGCGGCCAGCTTCTTCTTGTGCAGAATGCCCACGGCGGCCTTGGCGCCCATCACGGCCACCTCGGCGTCCGGCCATGCGAACACCTTGGTGGCGTTCAACGAGCGCGAGTTCATCGCAATGTAGGCACCGCCGTATGTCTTTCGGGTGACCAGCGTGACGCGCGGAACGGTGCACTCGCCAAACGCGTGCAGCAGCTTGGCGCCGCGGCGCACCACGCCGCCCCACTCCTGGTCAACACCCGGCAGATAGCCGGGGACGTCGACCACCACAATCAGCGGGATCCCGAACGCGTCGCAGAGCCGCACGAAACGTGCTGCCTTCTCGGCGCTTTCGGAGTTCAGGCACCCGCCCAGCCGCAGCGGGTTGTTCGCCAGTACGCCGACCGTGCGGCCCGACAACCGGCCCAGCCCAACCACCATCGACGGCGCCCAATTCGCCTGGAACTCGTCGAAAGGCGTCTCGTCGTCCAGGATCGCCGTGACGATCGGATGCACGTCGTAGGCCCGCCGGGACGACTCGGGCAGCAGCGCGTGGATATCGGTGTCGCCGGCCTCGGCCTTACTGCGGTCGAAATGCCCTTGCTGGCAGAACAATCCGACCAACCGACGGCCGCGCGCGAAAGCGTCGAGTTCGTCGTCGGCGACGATGTGGCACACCCCGGACTTCTTGTGGTGGGTCTCCGGACCACCCAGCGACGCCATGTCGACGTCCTCGCCGGTGACGCTGCGCACCACGTCGGGCCCGGTGACGAACACGCGGCTTTCCGGCGCCATGACGACGACGTCGGTCAGCGCCGGTCCGTAGGCGGCGCCGCCGGCAGCGAACCCGACGACCACCGAGATCTGCGGAACGTAGCCGGACGCGCGGATCATGGCCTCGAACACCAATCCGACCGCGTGCAGCGCCCGCACGCCTTCGGCCAGCCGGGCGCCACCCGAGTGCCAGATGCCCACGATCGGGCTCTGTTCCTCGATGGCGGTGTCGTAGGCGTTGACGATGTGCGTGCAGCCCTCGAGGCCCATGGCGCCGCCCATCACGGTGCCGTCCGTGCAGAACGCGATGGTGCGCAGACCGTTCACGGTGCCGGCCGCGGCGAGCACACCAGAGCGGTCACGCTCGTGCAGCAGTTCGACGCTGTCGTCGTCGAAGAAGTTGCACAGACGCAGCAGCGGGTCGCGGGGGTCGAGCGACTCGCCAACCGCCTCGGGGGCCATCGTTGTCATCGCAGTCTCCTGTTTCGGGGTGATGCTCAGGGTCAGTACCGGCCAAAGGCGATCGCTACGTTGTGGCCGCCGAATCCGAACGAGTTGTTGACCGCATACCGGTAGTCACCAGGCCGCGGCGTCCCCGCCACCACATCCAGGTCAATCTCTGGATCGAGGTTTACAAGATTCAGTGTCGGCGGGATCACCTGATCCCGCAACGCAAGCACCGTCAAGATCGATTCCACCGCGCCCACCGCACCCACCGAGTGGCCGAGGGCGGACTTGGGCGCATACACCGCCGGCCTGTTGCTGCCCAGGGCATTATTGATGGCCTTACCTTCGGCAACGTCACCGACCTGGGTGCCGGTGGCGTGGGCGTTGACGTGATCGATATCACTGGGAACGAGGCCCGCGAGCTGGATCGCCCGCGAGATCGCATGCCCGGCGCGTTCCCCGTTTGGGTCCGGCGCCACCATGTGGAAGCCGTCCGAGGTGATGCTGGCCCCCATGATCCGGGCCAGGATGTTCGCACCACGAGCCTTGGCGTGCTCCTCGGTTTCGATCACCATGAGGGCGCCGGCCTCGCCGAACACGAAGCCATCGCGGTCCTTGTCGAACGGGCGACACGCACCGGCGGGGTCGTCGTTGTTCGTGGACATCACGATGCGCATATTGCTGAACCCGGCGATCGGCACCGCCTCGATCTTTGTTTCCACGCCGCCGCAGATCGCGATGTCGGCCTCACCGAGCGCGATCTGCTGCCACGCACGGGCGATGCCCTCGGCGCCGGAGGCGCACGCCGATATCGGCGTCATCACCCCGGCCTTGGCGTGCCGTTCCAGGCCCACCGCCGCGGCCGCGCCGTTGGGCATGTACTTCTGCACTGTCAACGGGGAGATCGCCTTGTACCCGCGCACGTGCATGTCCTGATAGCCGAAGACGAGCTCTTCGGCCGAGCCCAGGCCGGTGCCGATCGACACCAACAAGCGGTTGGTGTCGATTTCGGGCGAGCCGGCGTTCTCCCATACGCGCCGGCCCAGGATGGTGGACATCCTCTGCAGGTATCCCGTCCGGCGCAGTTCGATCCGCGTCAGCTGGTGGTCGAATTCCTCCAACAGATGCCCGCCGATGCGCACCGGCAGGTCGTACTCCTCGACGAACGGGTCCTCAAGCGTTCGGATTCCACTTTGGTTGTCGAGCAACAATTTCCACGTGGTCTCCGCGTCGGTTGCCAGCGCGGTCGTCATGGCAATGGCGGTGACGACCACATTGGGAAAAGCTTTCCCTGTAACCAGTTCTGACATGGGTCTAGCGAACGTTCCTTTCGTGCTCAGTAACGCCCGAAGGCGAGCGCCACATTGTGACCGCCGAACCCGAACGAGTTGTTGATCGCGTAACGGTATTCGCCGTAGCGGGGTTCACCCGCGACAACATCCAGGTCGATCTCGGGATCCGGGGTCTCATAGTTCAGCGTGGGCGGGATGACGCCGTCGCGCAGGGTCAGCACCGTGAGCACCGACTCGAGCGCGCCGACCGCGCCGATGGAGTGGCCCAGCGCCGACTTCGGCGCATACACCGCTGCGTGCTCGCAACCGGCGACCCGGATGGCGTTGGCCTCCGCGGTGTCGCCGATCGGCGTCGCCGTCCCGTGCGCGTTGACGTGGTCGATGTCCTTGGGGGACAGGCCCGCTAGCTCCAGCGACCGCGTCATCGCCCTACCGGCACGAACGCCGTCCGGCGCGGGAGCCACCATATGGAAGGCGTCCGAGGTGATACCGGCACCCAGCAATCGGGCCAACGGCTTGGCGCCACGGGCCTTGGCGTGCTCTTCGCTCTCGATCAGCATGAGCGCCCCGGCCTCGCCGAACACGAAGCCGTCACGGTCTTTGTCGAACGGCCGCGACGCACGTTCGGGCTCGTCGTTGCGGGTCGACATCGCCCGCATCATCGAGAACGCCGCGATCGGCAGCGCCTCGATTGGGCCTTCGACACCGCCGCAGACGGCGACGTCAGCGTCGCCCATGACGATCTGACGCCACGCGTGGGCGATGGCCTCAGAGCCCGACGAGCAGGCCGACACCGGAGTCATCACCCCGGCGCGGGCCCCGAGCTGCAGGCCTACCGTCGCCGCCGCGCCGTTGGGCATGATCATCTGAACGGCGAGCGGGGACACCTTGCGGGGCCCGCCCTCGTTCATCAGGTCGTAGCTCTCGACGAGCCTTTCGGCGCCACCCAGACCGGTGCCCACCACGACGGTGAACCGGTCCGGATCGACCTCCGGGGTGCCTGCGGTCTCCCACAGGTGACCGCTGAGCAATTTGCTCATCCGCTGGACATACGACATGCGTCGCAAGTCCAGCCGGCCCATGTGAATATCGATGGACTCCTTGAGGTGGCCACCGATCTTGACGGGCAGATCCCACTTGGTGACGAACTCGTCTTCGAGGACGTGGATGCCGCTTTCGCCGGCCAACAAACCCTTCCACGTGCTCTCGATGTCCGGCGCGATCGACGTCGTCGCCGTGACGGCGGTTACCACAACGCTGGGGTAACCGCCATTAGCAGTGGAAGGCTTGGTCACTTGCTTTCCGCTTCCAGCCTCGCCTTGACGTTCGCGGCAGCCTCGGGGTTCTCCGAGACGAGCTTGGAGCGCAACGCCTCGGCAGCCTCGGGGTTCTCTTCCTCGAGCTTCTGGATGTAGGAGACGACGTCACCGACGGTGCGCAGGCCGGCGAGGTCTTCGTCGGGGATCTTCACGCCGTACTTGTCCTCGGTCTGCACGGCGATCTCGACCATCGACAGCGAGTCGATGTCCAGGTCGTCGACGAACGACTTCTCCGGGGTGACCTCGGACGGCTCGATACCGGTCACCTCTTCGATGATCTCGGCGATACCGGCGATGATTTCTTCCTGAGTTACGGCCACGGTCTGTTTCCCTTCGTACTGTTTTGTGCAAATCGGATTCGAATTGCATCCGAGATTGATATGTGGTTGTTCTGGCAAAAGCCGGCGGTTAGAGGTTCGCCAACTCGTCCAGGTCTGCGGGTGACTTGACGGCACGCGTCGGAACCCCCCGAAGCTCGCGTTTGGCGATACCGGTGAGCGTGCCCGCGGGGGGGAACTCCACGATCGCCGTGACATTGTGCTCACGCAGTGTCGCGGTGCACAGGTCCCAGCGCACCGGCTGGGTGAGCTGGGAGATCAGGGTCTCCATCGCCGCCGCCGCGGAAGCGATTGGCTTTCCGTCGCGGTTGGACAGCAGCGTGGCGGTGGGCTCGGCCGTCTCGATGGCGGCCGCCGCTGCGGCGTAGCCGTCAAGGGCCGAGGCCATGAACCTGGTGTGGAACGCTCCGGCCACACCCAATGCGCGCACCCGGGCCTTGGCAGGCGGGTCTTCGGCCAGTTTCTCCAACGCGGTCAGCAGACCGGCGGCGACAATCTGGCCGGCGGCATTGCGGTTCGCGGGAACCAAGTCGAGCTGCTCGAGGCGGTTCAGCACCTCGGCCTCGTCTCCGCCGAGCACGGCGGACATGCCGGTCGGGTCGACGGCGCAGGCCTTGGCCATCTCGGCGCCGCGGGTGGCCGCCAGCGCCACGGCGTCATCGGCGGCCATCACACCGGCGATCGCGTAGGCCGCGATCTCACCGACGGAGTGACCTGCAACGACGAACTCTTCACCAGCCAGCAGCCCACGCTTGGTCAGCTCCTGATGAGCCAGCAGCGTGGCCGCAACGATCAAGGGCTGGGCGACGGCGGTGTCGGTGATCTCCTCGATCGAGGCGGTGGTGCCCAGCCGCACGAGATCCAGGTCGCTGGCCTTCGACCACGACGCGAGCTGGTCCGCTGCCCCGGGCAGTTCCAGCCACGGCGACAGCATGCCCTCGGTCTGCGCGCCCTGTCCGGGCGAAAGCAACGCAATCACGTGTCTAAGAGAACACTGTGGAAACGGTTTTGCGGGGTGTAACAGATTATGAACCTCGTCTTAGGTTTTTGTATACATCCTACAAAACACCCCCGTAAGCTACAGGTTTGATATCGGCCCGCGATCTGTTGTCTTGATCACTGTCTTCCCGATGGCGCCATGACCTCGCCTTTCAGGGGGCCGCTGACCGACAGCGGAACCTGCGGCATGGCGTTATTACCGACGCTGGATCGCGGCGTCGGATAGTTGAGTTGGCCCACCGTCGCCGCCACTCGCAGCACATACGCGTCGCGCGGCTGGGTCGGATCGCGGCCGGTGAAGTCGGTAATGCGCTTGAGCCGGTATCGCACGGTGTTTGGATGAACGAACAACTTACGGGCGCAGGCCTCAATCGCGCCGCCACAATCTAGATATGCGTCAAGTGTCTCGCTGAGCGTCGGTCCGGCATCGGCCAGCGGCCGCATCACGTCGGTATGGAGCGCCACGATCGCCGATGCGTCCCCCATGAGTGCGCGTTCGGGCAGCAGTTCTCTGGCCAGCACCGGCCGTGGCGCCCCGCTCCAGCCCGCAACGGCGTTCATCCCGGAAATCGCCTCGCTTGCGCTGTGGTAGGCCGCCGTCAGCATGGGCGCCGTCGGTCCAATGACCACTGGGCCGTCCGAGAACGCTTCCAGCAGGTCGCCCAGGAACTTTTCGGTCGGCGACACGTGCCCGGACACGATCGCCACCAACCAAGTGCCGTGCACGTCGGTGAGTGCGGCACGGCCGCGGCGGGCGGCGACATCGCGGACGTGCTGGCTGGCCTGCTCACTGTCGGCTGAGCCGTCGCGACCGGGCGCCGGGGTGCCCACCACAACCGTCGCCGGTGCGGTGGTGTCCCAGTTCAACGCGGCCGCGCGGGACAGCAGCTCCGGCCCGGTGTCGCCGCGTACCACCGCGTCGACGACGCTGGCCTCCATTCGGCTGTCCCAGGTGCCGCGGGCCTCGGCGGCGTCGGCGTACGCGGTGGCGGCGGTGAATGCCAGGTCGCGGCTGTACTTCAGGATGCCCACCGTGAGGGCGGTCAACTGTTCTTCGGAGCGGGCCAGCAGCGGCACAACCTCCTCGAAGTACTCCATCGTGACCCGCACCATGTCCACGCTGTGGCGCAACGCGATGCGGCGGTGCAGTTCCTGCGGCACCAGTTCGAACGCCTGCGCCGTGTAGCTCACGTTGCTATGCGGGTCCTGCATCCACTCGACGAAGTTGACCACCGCCGTCTGCACTACCAGCGCCACGCTGGCCCGTTGCGACGCTTCCAGCTCGGAGAAGAACGGCAAGCGCTCTTGCATGGCCGAGACAGCCTCGGTGGCCAGCCGGCCTGAATACTGCTTCAACCGTCGCAGCAGCGAGTCGGGCACGGTTTCCAGCAGTTCGAGCGCGGACCTTGGCGGCGCTAACTGGTTGTCATTCACCCCTAAAAGCTACGCCAGATTTCTGGCAGTTCCCGCCAAGGCGATGCCCGGGTCTTAGGAGTGTCTTATGGCCGGCGCGCCGAACGTCACGCTGGCGTGAGGCTCGACGGTCGGCGAAACTACGCCCCGGGGCCGGGGTCGGACGTCTGTTCGGGGGCGGCTTGTACGTCGTCGATTTTGTATTGGCGTGCGGCTGCGACGGGCACTGAGGGGTCGATGTCGCCGTCGGCTGCCAGTGCTTCGAGGACGGCGACCACTTGGGATTGGGCGTCGGTGTTGAAGTAGCGCCGGGCGGCGGGGCGGGTGTCGGAGAAGCCGAACCCGTCGGTGCCCAGGGTGAGGTAGGTGCCGGGCACCCACGGCCGGATCTGTTCGGGGACCGCGCGCATCCAGTCCGATACGGCGATCACCGGCCCGCTGATCCCGGACAGCGCCTGGGCCAGGTAGGCGATACCGGCCGGGCGGTCGGGGTGGCGCAGCTTGTGGGTTTCCACGGCCACCCCGTCGCGGTTGAGTTCACCCCAGCTGGTCACCGACCACACGTCGGCGGCCACGTCCCAGTGCGCGGCCAGCATCTGGGCTGCCTGCAGCGCGGCGGGCATCGACACCCCCGACGCCAGGATCTGCGCCTTGTTGGTGCGCGCCTCGGTGGCGGTGTGGTAGCGGTAGATGCCGCGCAGCAGGCCCTCGGGGTCGAAGTTGTCCGGCTCGGGTGGCTGCGGGTAGGGCTCGTTGTAGACGGTGATGTAGAAGTACACGTTTTCCGGGTTGTCCCCGAACATCCGGGCCAGCCCGCTTTCGATGATGTAGGCGATTTCGTAGGCGAACGCGGGGTCATAGGAGACCACGGCGGGGTTGGTGGCCGCCAGCAGCAGCGAGTGCCCGTCGGCGTGTTGCAGGCCCTCCCCGGTCAGCGTGGTGCGCCCCGCGGTGGCCCCCAG
>Ga0210386_10005656_pt1 | contig 10117 bp, 8 predicted proteins | sample IncBWH32OmetaG_FD_160091 | JGI IMG/M metagenome (GOLD analysis project Ga0210386, IMG submission 160091) | Forest soil microbial communities from Barre Woods Harvard Forest LTER site, Petersham, Massachusetts, United States - Inc-BW-H-32-O ... | reverse complement strand
TTCGGCGACGAGCAGAACCGCGCCGCCCCACTCGCCGCCGACGGCGAAACCCTGTAAGAACCGCAGCGTCACCAGCAGGGCGGGGGCCCAATACCCGACCTGTGCGAACGTCGGCAGACAGCCCATGAGGAAGGTGGCGGCGCCTACCAGCAGCAAGCTGAACTGCAGCAGCCTCTTGCGCCCGTACCGATCACCGAGTTGGCCGAACACGATGCCGCCGATTGGGCGGGCGGCGAAGCCGACGGCATAGGTGACGAACGCGGCGAGGATGGCGTCGAGATCGTTGCCGCTCTTAGGGAAGAACACCTTGCTGAATACCAGCGTGGCCGCGGTGCCGTAGAGGAAGAACTCGTACCATTCGACGACGGTGCCGGCCATGGAGGCGGCCACCACTCTGCGAAGACCGGTCGGTGGTTTGAATCGGTTGGACTGCAACTCATTACGCGCACTCATCGGTTGGTCTCCTTGGCAAATCGCCCACCCGGGGCCGCTGACCGGGGCGGATCGCAGCGTACCGGGCCGGGCGAGTTAGCGCAGGGTGTTTGCGGGCTCATGGTGCGGGTTGGGGGAGCGGTTCTGGTCCGACCCATGATTCCCAGACGTCACAGGAAGTTCGGGGTATGCCGATTTGCCCGCCTCGCAGCGACAGCCTAAAGAAATTGCGGCGCATTACCAGACTGGTTGAGTGCTCACTGGTCAGTTGCTGAACAATTGCGTGATCTTCGCGAAAAGTTGCCAAACGCCATAGGTGAACGGGAGGGCCACCCACAGCCAGGCGAGCGCGCTGAGGGCTGGGGAGACGCGCCGGTCGGGCTGGCGGTCGGTAGGTGCTGGTGTTCTCGGGCTGGTCATCGTTGCTTCTCCGGCTGCCGGTCGGGAACCGCCTCGGGTGCCAACAAGGCGTCATCGGGCGATGCAGGCTCGTGATGTTTGGGGGCCACCTGCCTGATCAGCTCGTTGCAGATCAGGCCGACAACCAGCAGGGCGATCATCACCACAAACGACACGATGTAAAGGTCTGGGCCATGCTTTCCGGCCGCCTTCTGCGTGTCCGCGATGGCGTTGACAATGAGTGGGCCCAGCACGCCCGCGGCCGACCACGCGGTCAGCAACCTGCCGTGGATGGCGCCAACCTCATATGTGCCGAACAAGTCGCGCAGGTACGCCGGAACCGTTGCAAACCCCGCGCCGTAGAACGACAGGATCAGCAGGGTACACACCAGGAAGATCACCTTGTTGGAGTTCGTCGTCAGGGCCAGCGTCGTATACAAGAGTGCGCCGCCGCCGAGATAGAGCCGGTAGATGTTCTTGCGGCCCAGCACATCTGAGAACGACGACCAGCCGATCCGGCCGAGCATGTTGGCCAGCGACAGCAGCGCGACGTATCCGGCAGCGGCGGAGGCGAGCACGGCCGCACTGGGGGCCTTCGGGAAGAAGTCCTGGTAGATCGGCGACGCCTTTTCCAGGATGCCGATTCCGGCGGTCACGTTGAAACAGAGCACCACCCATAGCAGCCAGAACTGGGGTGTCTTGATCGCGTTTGCGGCCGACACGCTGGCGGTCGTGACCAACGATCCGGCTTTGTGCGGCTTGGGTTTCCAGTCGCCCGGTGTCCATCCCGGTGCCGGCACCCGGATCAACAGCCACCCCATCGACATGAACACCGCGTACGTGCAGCCCATCACGAGGAAGGTGTTGGCGACGCCGGCGCTGCTATTCCGGCCGAACGTGTTGAGCAGGCTGTTGGTCCACGGCGATGCGATCAGCGCTCCGCCGCCGAAGCCCATGATAGCCAGGCCGGTCGCCATGCCCGGCCGGTCTGGAAACCACTTGATCAACGTGGACACCGGCGAGATGTAGCCGATACCGAGGCCGATGCCGCCGATCACGCCGTAACCGACCACGACGAGCCAGTATTCACGGATCGACACTCCGAATCCCGCGATCAGCAGCCCGCTGCAGAAGCAGACGGTGGCAACGAACATTGCCCAGCGGGGCCCGTAGTGGTCGACGCGCGTGCCGAATACCGCGGCCGAGAGGCCCAGCATCACAATGGCGATGGTGAACGGCAGCGCGCTGGCGGTCCCGGAGATGTGCAGCGATTTCTCCAGCGGGATCTTGAAGACGCTCCAGGCGTAGGCCGAGCCGATGGCAAGGTGGATGGACAGTGCGGCGGGAGGAACCAGCCAGCGACTCCATCCGGATCCGGCGACGATTCTCGAACGATCCAGCAAGCCGACGGTTGTCACGATGCACCCTTCTCAGGTCGCCCGGCCGGCGCTTCGCCGTCGAGCGTTTCACAGTGGGCGGATAGCCACTTGCCACACCGTCGCCACTATTGGCGGGCAGTAGCGCCTGCGTCAATAAACAATTGCTTATCGTCTGATAAAGAATTTCTATCGAAAGTTGTTGGGGTGCAGCACATGACGCGCAGGTTAACCACGCTATTCTGGACGGAGATTTTCTGATGAACGACGCCTCGATGGGGTAATTGCCTCGTCCTCGCGTCAAAACCGTTGAACTTCAACCAATCTCAGCATTCACCGACGTAGAGAAGCTTGGGTAAGCGTTGGCGAGCATTTAATTTGATGGTCAACGCAGTCGCGCGCGTCTTTAGGGCTCTGATGTAGTCGCGGCGCATATCGTGGGCTGGTGCGGGGCGACGGTAACGGATGGGTGGTCTCGGCCACAGGCAATCGCTATTGGGGCCGGTATGGGGCAGCCGGTCTGCTGCTGCGCGCCCCGGCACCAGACGGCGCACCAGCCGTGCTGCTGCAACGCCGAGCGTTATGGAGCCACCAGGGCGGCACCTGGGGGCTGCCTGGCGGCGCCCGCGACAGCCACGAGACCCCCGAGCGGGCCGCGCTGCGCGAAGCCCACGAAGAGACCGGCGTCCGCCCCGATCAGATCGACCTCCGGGCCTCGGTGGTCACCGCCGCGCCGGTCGGCACCGGCTGGACCTACACCACCGTCATCGCCGACGCGGCCAAGCTGCTGGCAGTCGTCGCCTGCGTCGAGAGCGCCGAGCTGCGCTGGGTCGCCGAGCCCGACGTGGCCGACCTGCGGTTGCATCCCGGCTTGGCCGCGAGCTGGCAAAGGCTTCGCGGGATGCTGGCGCTAACCGTTACGAATTCGATCGGGCGCGATCATCGGTTATCCTCGGGAGCTCGGCTGTGACCGCGTCGTCGTCGCGGGGCTCCTCCCTTAGCAGCAAGGACCGGACCAGAGGGCGCGGTCCCAAAGGCCGAAGCATGTAGCTGGCCGGGCGTGGGCGCACTATTTGCGGCCACCAGAACCAACGTCCGAGCAGCGCGGCGATAGACGGCGTCATGAACGAGCGCACGACCAGTGTGTCGAACATCAGACCCAGGCCGATCGTGGTACCCACTTGAGCGAGAATGCGCAGGTCGCTGACCGCCATGGACGTCATGGTGAACGCGAACACCAGGCCCGCGTTCGTCACGACCTTGCCGGTGCCGCCCATTGCACGGATGATGCCCGTGTTTATGCCGGCGGCTATTTCCTCTTTTATCCGGGATACCAGAAGCAAATTATAGTCGGACCCTACCGCCAAAAGGATGATCACAGACATCGGAAGCACCATCCAGTGCAATTTGATGCCCAGAACATATTGCCAGACCAGCACCGATAGCCCAAACGATGCGCCCAACGAAAGTGCCACCGTACCCACGATGGCAAGGGCGGCAATCAAGCTTCGCGTGATGATGAGCATGATGATGAAAATAAGGCAGAGCGCACCAACTCCCGCGATCCATAGATCGTAATCGGAGCCGTCTCGAAAGTCCTTGAATGTCGACGCAGTGCCGGCGATATAGATCTTGGCGTCTTCCAGAGGTGTCGTTTTGAGAGCCTCCTCGGCCGCCCCCCTTATCTGATCGATACGCGCTATCCCCTCGGGCGTCGCGGGGTCGCCCTTATGTGAAATGATGAACCGCGCCGCTTTCCCGTCCGGAGACAGGAAGGAATTCATCGCGCGCTGGAAGTCCGGGTTCTGGAAAACCTCCGGCGGCAGAAAGAAGGAGTCGTCATTCTTTGCCGCGTCGAACGCCTGTCCCATGGCGGTGGCGTTCTGGGTCGATTCGTCGACTTCGCTGATGATCCCGGACATCGTGCTGTGCGTCGCCAGCACCGTCGTCCGCGCGTATTCCATGGTCGCGATTATCGGAAGGATCAGCTGATTTATCTCCGGCAATAGCACGTCCAGCTTGTCCAGATACCTCAGGTTCTCATGGAGTTTATCGCTTTGCGCATCGATGGCGTCGATCGAGTCAAATACCGACTTCAACGCCTTGCATATTGGGATATCGGCGCAGTGCTTGTCCCAGTAAAAGTAGCTTCGAATTGGCCTAAAGAAGTCTTCAAAATCCGAAATGTGATCTTCTAATTCATCCGTAATGGCGGACATTTCTTTCGTCACGCCGATTGTGTGGTGAGTAATGGCGTTGAGCTGCTGCTGCAATTCGTACATGCGCTTTGTCAGCGCGATTTGTTTGGTCATCAAGTCGGCCTGCTTGAGCATGTCATTTACGCGCTCTTTCATATACGTAATATTTTGGAGCTGGGCCGCGTTTTGCATGCTGATCAGGAAAGGTATCGAAGTGTGTTCAATCGGTGTTCCCTCGGGGCGAGTTACGGCCTGCACCCGAGAAACTCCTCGAACCCGGAAAATGCTCTTGGCTAATTTATGCAGCACGAGGAAGTCTGTCGGATTACGCAAATCGTGGTTTGATTCGATCATCAGAATTTCGGGCATCATTCGCGATTGGGAGAAATGACGATCAGCCGCGGCGTACCCCAAATTGGCGGGAATGTCTTTGGGTATATAGAGTCGGTCGTTGTAGCTCGTTTTGTAGCCCGGCAGTGTCACTAGACCGACCAGCGCGACGGCTATTGTCGCCACGAGAATGGGCGCTGGCCAGCGGACAATCGCTGTGCCCACCCGGCGCCATCGACGAACCCCGATCCTGCGCTTGGGGTCCAATAGCCCGAAGCCGCTTCCGACGGCCAGAACAGCCGGAACCAGCGTCAGCGCGACCGCGACTGCAACGAACATGCCCACTGCGCATGGGACACCCATCGACTGGAATATGGGCATTCGGGTAAAGCTCAGGCAGAGGATTGCCCCGGCGATCGTCAAACCGGACGCCAAGACAACGGGGGCGACTCCGCGGTAGGTGGTGTAGTAGGCCGTTTCCGGGTCCGCGCCGGCCTGGCGCGCCTCTTGATATCGACCGAAGAAGAATATCGCGTAATCGGTTCCGACCGCGATCCCGAGGGCCACCAGCAGATTAATGGAAAACGTAGAAAGTGCAAGAATATTGTTATTGCCGAGAAGCGCGACGATTCCCCGGGCCGTCCCTAATTCGATCCCAACTGTGACCAACAGCAGAACCACGGTGATGACGGAACGGTACACAAGAAGCAGCATCACGAAGATAATCGCGACGCTGAGCGCGGTGATCTTCAGAATGGATTTGTCGCCGCTGTGGACCATATCCGTTACGAGTGCTGCCGGGCCGGTGACATAGACCTTGACCCCAGGCGGCGGCGGTGTCCGGTTTACGATGTCCCGGACCGCTGCCACGGATTCGTGCCCCAAGGTCGTGCCTTGGTTGCCGGCCAGATTCAATTGCACATATGCGGCCTTATTATCGGCGCTTTGTGCGCCCGACGCCGTGAGACGATCCCCCCATAAATCCTGCACATGCTCGACATGGTTCGGGTCATCTCTTAACTGGCGAACCAATCCGGCATAGTAGGTGTGAGCATCGTCGCCGAGTGGCTGCTGCCCCTCCAGCACGATCATCGCGAAACTGTCCGAGTCGGATTCTTTGAAGTCCTTGCCCATGCGGATCATGGCCTGGACCGACGGTGCGTCTTTGGGACTCAGTTGTACGGAATGCGCTTGGCCGACCTGCTCCAGCGATGGAACTGCCAGAGTCACAATCAGAGTCAGCGCTACCCAGGCCAGGATGATGAGCACCGAAAACTTGCGGATCGTCCGCGCTAGAAAGGGAGTCTGGGGGCGTTCGGTTCTCATGCGGCCTTCAACAGGCAGAAGGTAACGACGTTCACTTCGTGCGAAATCGTCTCGGCTTTGGCCGCACCGTCCACCACGATGCGGCAGCCAATGCTGTGGCTATCGCCCCGTGCCGCAATGGTTCCCATGATTGCCGGCCCCGTCCCGAACTGGAAATCCGCCACTTACCGCGGCTGTCTCAGCAAAGCACGTACCAATGGGCGGGGTCCTTCCGGTCGAAGTAATGTACTGGCGGGCCGGGGGCGCACGTGTTGCGGCCACCAGAACCAGCGGCCCAGCACCGCGGCGATGGACGGCGTCATGAACGCCCGCACGACCAGCGTGTCGAACAGCAGACCCAGACCGATCGTGGAGCCCAGTTGACCGATGATGCGCAGGTCACTGACCAACATCGACGCCATGGTGAACGCGAACACCAGACCCGCGTTTGTTACCACCTTGCCGGTACCGCCCATAGCACGGATGATGCCCGTGTTTATACCGGCGCCTATCTCCTCTTTCATCCGGGATACCAGAAGCAAATTGTAGTCGGACCCTACCGCCAAAAGTACGATCACCGACATCGCGAGCACTACCCAATGTATTTGTATGCCGAGTAAATACTGCCAGACCAGTACGGACAGCCCGAAGGACGCGCCCAGCGAAAGCAACACCGTACCTACGATAACCAGGGCGGCAATAAAACCGCGTGTCATGATCAGCATGATGATGAAAATTAGGCAGAGCGCAGCGACTCCCGCGATCATAAGATCGTATTTAGAGCCTTCAACCAGATCTTTCGTCATCGCTGCGGTGCCGGTGAGGTAGATCTTGGAATCTTCTAGCGGAGTTCCCTTGAGCGCTTCTTCGGCCGCGGACTTTATCGCATCGACCCGCAAAATGCCATCGGGCGACCCGGGATCGTCCCTTAGCGAAATAAGCATACGTGCGGCTTTCCCGTCCGGCGACAGGAACACTTTCATGACTCTCTGGAAGTCCTTGTTCTCAAAGGCGTCCGGAGGAATGTAGAAAGAATCGTCGTCTTTGGCGGCGTCGAAAGCCTTCCCCATGGCTGTCGTGTTACCGCCATTCTCATCCACCTGGCCGAAGGTCCCGGCCATGGTGCTATGCATGGCCAGCATCATGGTCCGCGTGCTCTGCATGATCTCGATCATCTCCGGGAACTGGGTGAGCAGCTGCGGCATGATCGCGTCTAGACGATCGAGGTCTGCTACCAGATACGCCAGCTTCTCGTCAATCTGGTCAGCACCATCGATTGAATCGAATACGGATCTCAGCGACCAGCAGATCGGAATATCGTAGCAGTGCTTTTCCCAGTAGAAGTAGCTACGGATCGGCCTAAAGAAATCCTCGAAATCCGCAATGTGATCGCGCAACTCTGCCGTGAGGACCTGTATGTCATGCGTATTGCGGTTTATGTTATGAGTCGTGGCGACGATTTGTTGCAACAGGCCATACATGCGCTGCACGATGTTGATCGCTTTCGTTAGCTCGTCGGCCTGCTTGAGGAGATCATTCATGCGTCCCCGCTGGAACGCCATATTTTGTATCTGGCTGGCCTGTGACATGCTAAGCATAAACGGTATCGACGCGTGTCCGATCGGGGTTCCCTCGGGCCGAGTTGCGGCCTGCACCCGAGAAATACCGGGCACCGCGAGAATACCTTTGGCCAGTTTGTTCAATACGAGAAAATCCGCCGTATTGCGCAGATCGTGATCGGCCTCGACCAATAGCATCTCGGGCGTCATCATTCGCGATTGAGGAAAATGTCGCTGTGCGGCCTCATACCCCAGCTCGCCGGGAAAGCCTTTAGGAAGATACTTCATGTCGTTGTAGCTGGGTTTATACCCTGGCAGCGTCAACAGCCCGATAAGTGCAATTGCTAATGTTGCGACGAGAATGGGCCCGGGCCACCGAACGATCGCCGTTCCTATTCGCCGCCATCCATAGGACTTGATCTTGCGCTTGGGCTCGAAAAGACCCACACGGCTTCCGGCGGCAAGAACTGCCGGAACCAACGTGAGCGCGACTGCGACCGCAACGAATACGCCCACCGCGCAGGGGATGCCTATGGGTTGAAAGAAGGGTAGCCGGGTAAAGCTGAGGCAGAAAAGCGCACCGGCGATAGTCGAGCCGGAGGCTAAGACAACCTTGGCGACCCCGTGGTATGTGGTGTAGAAGGCTTTTTCCCGATCCTCGCCGGCCTGACGTGCCTCCTGATACCGCCCGAGGAAGAATATCCCGTAGTCTGTTCCGGCCGCGATCCCTACGGCTACCAGCAGATTAATGGCGTAGGTAGTCAGGCCGATAACCCCGTGATCACCGAGAAACGCGACGATTCCTCGGGCGATCTGCAATTCTATCCCGACCAACAGCAACAAAATGATTACGGTGACAACCGAACGGTAGACGAGCAGCAACGTACCGAAGATCACCGCGAGGCTCACCAACGTGATTAGGATGACCGTCTTGTCGCCGCTGCCGCTCATATCCGAAACGATTGCCGCAGGGCCGGTGACATACGCTGTGACCCCCGGCGGCGCCGGCGTCCGCGCCACGATGGCCCGGACGGCTTCGACCGATTGGTTCGCCATCGTCGAGGCCGGCCTACCGGCGAGGTTCAATTGCACATATACGGCCTTACCGTCGGTGCTTTGCGCGGCGGCCGCCGTGAGTGGATCGCCCCAGAAGTTCTGGATGTGCTGCACATGATTCGGATCGGCTTCCAACAGGCGGATCAAATGATCGTAAAACCTGTGAGCATCGTCGCCGAGGGATTGTTGACCCTCTAAGACGACCATCGCCACACTATCGGAATTAGTTTCCTTGAAGTCCTCACTCATGCGCTTAATCGCCTTGAACGACGGCGCATCGTTGGGACTCAGCGATACTGAATGCTCTTTCTCGACCTTCTCCAGTGGAGGAACGCCGATAGCCACGATGACGGCGATCGCCAGCCACGCCAAGATGATGGGCACCGAAAATCGATGAATCGTCCGCGCTACGCGCGGTGGCGTGGTGTGCTGGTTGCCCATGTCTTCGTCGCTCATGCAGATTTCAGCATGCAGTAGGTAAAGGCCTGGACTTCATGCGTCGTCTTCTCGGCTTTGACCACACCGTCCACCGAGATGCGGCAGCCAATGCTGTCACTATCGCCTTGTGCCACGATACTTGCGGCGGTCGTCGCCTGGGTGATCGGGAACTCCAAGGACCACGGCAACTGCACCTTGACGTGCTGCGGGTCACCGTTGGGGTCGAAAAAGCTGATCTCTGCCACGGTCCCTGGTGGTCCGAAGACCTCGTACGTCACGTGCTTGGGGTTGTAAGGTTTGGCGTCGTCGATTCTGGTGTCGGCATAAGAGGTACGTTTCTCTGAGCCGAAGACGCCGTGCAGTCGCGACACAGTCAATCCTCCGGCAGCGATCACCACCAGTATGACCAGCGGAATCCACACCCGCCTCAGAACTCTGAAAATGCCAAATCCCGGAATTCGACCACTCTTTCGAGATCCACCTCGTGCGCGAGGTCCGAGTGAAGGTCGGCGACCACGTCGCAGAAAAGTGAGTCCCCGACCAGACCGTTGGCCACCGTCCCGGAGATCAGCGATGGTGACATCGGACTGGGCTTCCGCGACATCCCGCATCCCGGGTCTGACCACCGCACCCAACCTTCCACCCGTTTCCATACCCCTCGCCATGTCACCCGCTCGAGCATGCAACTACACCTCGGCCGCGACACGCCACACGGCGGCACACCGAATGCGGCGGGCGTCGCAGAACAGAATAGATGTGCGGCGGTCACCTCAAGCGAGCGGTGCCGCGCGGGAGCGCGACCCGATCTTGATGAGTAAAGCATCTAGGTGGACTTCATGTCGGCTCCTTACCCAAAGTGTGATTTGGGATTGAAACCCATACCGCGTGCGTGAACGCACGGTACTGCCTTCCGCCCCGACCCGCAAAGCACATGGCGTGCGTTATCCTCGGGCGGTGGCGCAACTTGCCTTCCAGCGCGCCCGCACCGAGGAGATGAAACGCCAACCAGTAACACGATCCATAA
>Ga0210386_10005654_pt1 | contig 10118 bp, 28 predicted proteins | sample IncBWH32OmetaG_FD_160091 | JGI IMG/M metagenome (GOLD analysis project Ga0210386, IMG submission 160091) | Forest soil microbial communities from Barre Woods Harvard Forest LTER site, Petersham, Massachusetts, United States - Inc-BW-H-32-O ... | reverse complement strand
TAGTCAAGACACCGTGATTCAGTAACAGTTTATTAGTAGACATATGATACCTCTTTGTTATGGCGAGTTTGAATCGCCGTTATAGTTGATTTAATAGGATTGCAATCGCCGGGCCTATCGCCGGCCTAATACATTGGACTAGAGCCATGCCATACCGTCGAACTTATAGACACCATGCCACTATACGGCACCATGTAAACTCTCCGTATTGAGACTATATATAGACTAGTTTAGTATGCCTCGACACTAGTGGGAGCGGCGTACTCGCCGCGACCTTAGTAAGCGTATGTAGCACGTACTAAACATTAGGAGTTTATAAATCAAAACATCACTATATAAATGGATTAAGTCTCAACTAAACATCTACGGCGAACTACATTTGAATCAGACACAGGTCTCTGTGCTACTACTTGAGGTAACGGCAGACGAGTCGCTATTAGTCGACTTTGCACGTTACTTTCTACAGCACTGTGTAGAGACTCCTGCCGACGATCTTATTGATTTGATTGATCGTAAGACTGCGCCCGCGCTTAGTCTAAACACGCCCGCGCTCACTACAGGAGGCGGGGACGCCTAAGCCGGGAACAAAGAGCGACCAAAGGGAAGGTTTCGCCCGCACGCGGCTCAGTGGAGCGCGGGAGCACGTGCTAAACACGGAGATACGGGAGCCGGGGAAGGGGGAGTGCCGAAGCCGGGGGCGGGGAGCTAACCATTCCCGCTGGCGCGGGAATTAGGACGGGGAAGGGGAAGGGGACACGCCCGCGACTGCCAGCTTGGCCCGCATACTCGCGGGCACCCCTTCGATAGCTAGATGCGTCCGCGTATATACAGTATTAACGCGCACATACGACGATTTACGCTAAATTGTTACATTCCTAGTTGACACAATTTGCAGTACTGTCTAAATGTTACACCAGCGAACACGCATCAACTACAAGTTAATAGCAACTGGGGCCGGCACGAATTGTGAATCGTGTCGTATAGGAGGTATTTATGAAGAAAGAAACTAAACAGATATTGGCCCGTGTTCTTGAGTTGACCAAAGAACTCGAAATTAGGAAGGCACTTTACGATGAGGTAAATATGCTAACCATGCAATTGCAAGCAGATGGTTTCGAGAATGCTGAGCTAAATGGATTTACCCTTGAGCTAGTGGATAACTTCAGTAAATCGAACGTGTCGTGGCGCGTGGCCGCTGTCCAACACTACGAAATAAAGATTAAAGCAGTTAAATAATGAACTTTATTTGTAGCGCGTGTCGCCAGCCTAAGCAACGCATTAGAACTGCTAGAAAGAATCCAGCTAATCGTAGTTGGGTCTATGTTGATGAGCACAACAGAGTATGGCGCCAAGCCCATTGTCCAGAATGTAAACGTGCTGATGATGTCATGCGCGGAAGGCGTAATGGCCGTAAATCAATAGATGATTGCACAGCTAAACATTTGATCAAAGGTCGTGAGGCTGAACATTTTGCAGCGTGGTGGTTAAAGGAAATTGGATATATAGACTTGCGATTAGGCAATAGCAAAGGCCCGGACATTATTGCTAGGCGTCCAGCAAATAAGTTTGAAACCTTCGAAGTTAAGTCAGTAGTTAAGCAATCGGTTAGCGATGGATTATTTGTACACGCTATCGCACCGACCAGACGTAAAGATGATTACGTAATTTGTGTACATGAAGGAGATTGTATTATGTTTGCAATGAAAGAACATCTTAAGGAATGTTGGAAACATGGAGCGCGCAACGTTACTAATTTATTCCGCGTCGCTGGCGTGAAACATTATGAAGTTAAGATTAAGGCGGCCAAATGAGCGACACAGAAGTAACCTCACTAGTCTCATTGGGCATGAATGATAAGCACCTAGTATTGCGCAATGAGTTTCTACGTAAGCTACATTCCATTATACAAGAGCAAGATATCAGAATGAAGTCCTATGCAATTGCTGAGGACTATAGTGGCTGTATGCAAGAGACTGTGTCTCTGACTACGCCGTCCTTTAGTATTCAGTTACAGGTAACTGCGAGGAACAAATGACCAAAGCATTCACAACATTCGTATACCAAGGCGAGGTTAAGGTCACAGTAGCAATCGAGTGCAGAGATAGGTCAGGCTGCGATGCTGAGTACGACATTGAGTCAGTGGAGCTATTAGGTGGCATTAGTCCATTAGGACGTCCGGACCCCAACAAGGAGCTGGACTGGTCAGAGCTATCTGGTGAGGACCAGTTAAAGATTAATCGTAGGGCTGAGGAGTTTGCAGACGAGTGGGCTTGTGAGGCGTACCAAAGTTATGCAGAAGGCATGGCTGACCAAGCATATGACTCTTATAAGGACATGCAAATGGAGATGGCCAATGAAAAAGAAGCCTAAGGAACAGCTAATGGTCGTAGTAGTAACCCCGCGTGAACTGACAGAGGATGATGAATGCGACGCCTACGGCAAGGACGACCCTAAGCATCCGACATATACAGAGCGAATGCTGGATAATGCAGACTATGAGCGGAAGCGTAGACGCGAGGAAGGTAAATGAGTGTGACTAACAATGGGAGCGGCGGTACTACGCCGCGACCTTTCACAGAGATTGGACCTAAGCACTTAACACCAGAGACTACTGAGAAGGTGTTGGCATACGAGCGGGTGATGTGTAGGCAGCTTCCAATCCACCACATAAAGATAATGCAAGAGATGTTTAGGGCATTGCTACGGATGGTGGAGTGCGACGCTCAACTAGCTCAACAGAGCGTAGACCATGCGCAGGTTAAATTCCTGCTTGGCGATATTAAGGGAATACTGGCCGGAGACAATGGAACTATGCAGTCTACAACAGTACTTGCGCCTGTAGATTTAGTAACAACTAATAAGAAATGGTAGGGGTTGAGTATGCAAAATAATTTTAAACCTGAGACTTTGGAAAAGGTGGCTAGAGTAGCCGAACGTGTAAAGAATGGCGAATTAATTACGGCGGCCTGCAGAAGTGAAGGTATGCCACAATCTCAATTACATGCCATGCGTATGGCTGGTAAGGTGCCTGCAATACTTAAGATCGGCAAGACTAAGCCTAAGCCTAAGCCTAAGCCCAAGGCTAAGAAGTCTAAGCCTAAGTTTGTAGACTTAGTTAATCCGCACACTGGTAGTGACGTAGCCGTACTAACTACGGGGAGCGCCGAAGGCGCGACCGCTGTAGGCAGCGTAGTCCTAGTTGTGTGCACACCAGACCAATTGAAGTATGTGATAGCGAGTTTACGATGAGAATAACTCGTGTGTACTTTGACATTGATATGCGCCAGTCCTTTGAGGGGCTGCGCGAGGTAGCCAAGAGCACTAAGGCTGAGATTGGTAATACGGCTCTAAATACCACCATCGTATTTATTAATACGAAACGTACCATGTTTAAGGTGTTGCAGAATAATACGTTAATTGTATTTTATAAGTCGCCGTCTGGACGTATACCAATTGATGTACTGGTGTACTTGCCACAGAACTTTGGTGGCAGTGATATGGAAATGAATGATGCTATACGGAAGTCGCTGTATGCGAAGTTGCAGGATAAGGGTAAGTGATTAAGTTTCCTTATCCTGGAGTGCATCCCACTGCTCACTCTTAGTAGCCTTATTAGCACGGTACTGAATGGCCTTTTTTAAAAACTCACGACGGGGGTTAGTTACGCTCCCGTCAATAGGCGAAGTAGTAAGGTTAGTAGGCTTACCAGCAGCACGCATTTGGTCAGCCATAGTCAAGGTATCTGCACCTTTAAGTCCACCGACTTCGCTACCGTGTCCTGCCATATTATGCCCCCTAGTATTAATCTAGTATGCACTAATTTAAACACTGCGCAAGTCCTGTACATGGCGAGGTGCGTACTCGCACCGAGCTATAGGTAAGCTATGTAACTTCAACGTTGACAGAAAATGTAACATTATTAGAGTATGTGCTTGAACGTAAGATGTGGAAACTGAGTTGCGAACAGACTTCGGGTGGATGCCCAAGTAGCTGCTGGCTCTAGAACACATACTCAGCAAGAGTAAACTTGTGCACACTCGACTGCTGGGGGCACTATAGTCGGAATCGTGTCCGGCCCGTTCACTAACACTAACAGGAGGAACTATGAAACTAAAACTATTCCAGGTCGTAACTCTGTTACATCCTAAGTTAAATAAGGATGGCGAGTCTGATGAGGAGATTACAATTATCAGTGATGGTATTGAAACATTGCTGGCTGCTGACGATAAGCAGGCTGGTTTGCTAGCTGCTCGCAAAATATCGGAAGCAGATATTAAGAATCTATCTCGCATTGAAGTAATCGTGCGGCCTTTTTAGTAGTGCCGATGCCTTTATTGCAAACTGATTTGGCTGCGGCGGCACGGTTAGTAAATTCTGGAATTATGGGTAGTGCATTAGGAGCAATGGGTGGTGGCGCTGGAATGGTTGGGAGTACTAATACATTTACTTTAAGTAACAACGCCTCGATGTCTAATTCATTTAATGCAGCACAATTGCTGCAAAGGTAGTATATGAGCGATAAACGAGACCATGATTTTATAAAATTCAATACCCAGATTGGTGTAGATGCTACGGTTCAACGTAAGACTGTTAGCAAAGAAATTGCCAGTGAGCCAAATAGAGTACTAGCTAAGTTAGGATTAGCCTGTCATCCCGCTCCGTTAAGTGAGGGTACACAGTACATGGGGAGTGCCGCCGTACACATCTATTGGCATGAACCATTGGCACAGATATTCTTTGTGAGCCAAGTTGATGGGTTGAATATGTACAAGTGCCCAGAGGCTCTGGCCAGCAAAGGAATGGATGACCTGCGCACAGCTATGAAAGTGCTATTCGACCGTAGGCCCGGTCGTTTACGTTCGGGGTTCTAATGATATTATTCTGTGCAGAACTAAATGAGATTCTAGTATTGGTTGGACTATGCTACGACGGCAAAGACCTTGACTGTAGGTACTGTATGAGTGCCGATGAGTTTGGTTATCCAAGATATTCAAACATTAATGATTTACAAGACAATTATGAATGGACTTTCGTTGGGCATTTATGAGTGAACGAAAACTTAAATCTCGTAAACGCAAATTCAGCAAAGGTAAACGTATAGCTATAAGCGATCTAGTCTATGCGCAGTTAGATAGTGCAAGGCGTACAGGTCGCCCACGTCCACTATCCTGGGACGCCTACCTACGCCGTATATGTGGCTTCCCCAATCGTAAAGGCCAATCCCAAGCATTGGTAGAGGGAATGCTAGAGACTACGACTGGGCTATTCGTACTGCGTTTAAATGGTACTACATGGTCTGATGTGGAGGAGGTAGCTTTTAAACTGGCTACTGAGATGGCTCGTAAGAATAACCGCAGGACTATTTCGCAACCACTAAAGATGCGCGAGTTACGATGAGCGAGCCCCTACGTAATAGGCAAGCAGAGGTAGAACGTGAGTTTAGGAAACTAGCTAGACGCGAAGCCTGGGAAACCTGGCTTGGTCCATTGTGCGTAGGACTAGTGGTAATACCTTTCGTACTTGCAGGCTGCTATACATTCCCAGTTACTGCCAGAATTATAGGAGCCACTGTTTCGGCAATAGGAATTCCAATAATGATGTGGATGGATCGTAGGAAGTGATTTGTATAGGCTGTAAACGGCATATGTCTAGCGACACTAGGACTGGTCTATGCAAGGACTGTAGAACTGTTAAATGCTCATATGATGGCTGTGACAAGATCATAGTATGGCAATTGACTCCGCAAGGGTTTTGTAATGCGCATGGAAAATATAAGAAGAAGGTGTATGGTGAATGACAATCCAATCTAAGTTAGCCGAACGATGGTTGCCAATAAAAGGGTTCGGAGGTTTTTATGAAATATCTGATTTTGGCAATGTTCGCTCTTATGCTAGATCAGGAAGGCAGTTTTTGCGCAATGGTAGCCGAGGTCGGTGCGCGACTCCTAAGAACTTAAAGCCCAAAAAAAATCCTTGTGGGTATAGAATTGTTAGCCTTGGGTCTGGCAAAGGAATTGCCAAGACGTGTCTAATTCACAGGTTAGTCCTTGAAGCCTTTATAGGTCCTTCTCCAAAAGGATTTGTTTGCGCTCACCTAAATGGTGACCCGTGGGATGCACGATTGGCTAACTTAAAATGGGTAACATATGCAGAAAATGATAGTCACAAAGATTTGCACGGAACTAGATTCACTAAACTTACGGCTCTCTCTGTAAAAGAGATTCGCTCCTCGCAACAAATTGGCACCAGAGAATTGTCGCTAAAATACGGCGTTTCTATGTCAACGATTTATTGCATTTTAAAGAAAGAAACATGGAAACGCCTATAAATAAAGCCTTAGCCGAGATCAAAGAGCGTGCGGATAAGGCGACTGAGGGGCCGTGGTTTAACGGCTATTGGTCCGGCCAATGTCTGTTACATCATGAGAAGGACACTCCATGGCATCCCGGTCCACCAGAATGCGTCTATACATACAGAAAGATTACGGATAACGAGCACTTTAAAGCCTGTGTTTCAGCAGCAGAGGAAAATGTAAACGTAATTAGCAATGATCAGGTTAGTTTGCGTAATGCTGTTTTCATAGCCCACGCCCGGCAAGACATCCCAATGCTCCTCTCAGCCCTTGAGATCGCGATTGAGGCGCTGAGAAATATTGAAGCTCATAAGGGCATGACAATTATGAATTACTCACAAGAGTTTATGGAAGGCGCACATCAAGCCAATTGTGACCGCACAACAGATGCTTGTGTTGCCCTCACCACCATCGAGCGAACCTTGAGCGGGGAGGAATGATGGCAACGAAACCAAAGAAGCTAGAGCGTGAGTTCGGCATTCGTGTTTCTGAGAAACGCCGTAAGGTAGGATTAACTCAAGAACAATTGGCAAAGAAAATGAAGTTTAGTCGCGCGACGTTGGCAAATATTGAGGCCGGGCACCAAAGAACGATGCTCTGGCATGCCTTACGATTGCGTGAATTGATTGGGGTTAAGATATGACCCAAGACCTTAAGGCTAGGATAATGAAGTGGGCGGAGTTTGATTTGGAGCCTACCCCATACAGCGGCGGAGATATTGAGTTTGAAGCTAGATTTCACGCTGGAGAATTAGGGCGTGGCCGTGAAAACACTCGCCTACAACCTCTCATAGAGGCTTTGGCTGATTGTCAGAAGGCTTTTACATTTGGTGAACCTGATTATAACTCAGCATGGTCTATGATTTGCTTAATGGCTGAAGGCGAAGGAAGTAACGCCGAAGTTTACCAAACTATGGCCAAAGAAATTCATCGGCGCCTTAAACCTTCGCTCGATAACCTCGAGCACCTACTTGGCGGGGGTGAGGGGTGACGTTACCAGAAATTTGGCGCTCACTAATTTGCTTTATCCGTGGTCACAAATGGAAGGGCTTTAATCTTAATGACCTGTGCTCGCGATGTGGTTGTGAGAGAAGGGGCAGAAAATGAGTTCAAGTGATCTTATCAAGCAGTTGCGGGCTCAAGTTAAAAAGCAGGAAGATTTAGATTATGGAAGCATTGAGCTATTTGAGGACATGCTCAAGGTGGTGGAGGCGGCTGAGGAAACCTCACGCACAATCTGCAAGCCAATTTCAATGACCGATGCGCTTATCCAGTTATCAGAAATTGAAACTCGCATAGACAAAGCACTCGCCGCTTTACGCGAGATTGTGGGGAAACATGAAGCCTAAAGTATTCTATGTAGGAATTTGCGATACAACGCGAGAATGGCATATCTCTGATGAAATGCGAACTTGTGCAGATCAGGTATTTGTTGAGAGGTTCGCCTATGACGCCCTGATGGCTGAGGCTAAGAAGTTGAGGCGGTCATTCGATTACAGCATTCATAACTGCGAAGATATTGTGTTAGATTTCGATCAATTCCTTAAAGGACTGGATAATGAACTGGTGGAGTGATTGGTGCGAACGTAGATTAATAGCTGACGACCCATACCAATACGAGGATTACACGGTAGATCAACTAGCTGAATGGGCAAGACGGCGACCTACCTCACAGAAAGTCCTAATCAATGAGATATTAAAGAGACTGCTTGACCCGAACCTATCAACAGATGATCGTGAAATACTCTCTAAGGCTCTATATGTGCAGAGTAAGAAATGAGTATACAAATGATTTTAGTAGACACTGTTAATGGTAACAAGTTGTATCGGGGTCCTAGGCCAGCGGTACAAGGTGATTTGCTTGGTATTAATACAGACATTAACCTTGAGACAGGATGGTTTGAGTTCCTGCATGGTGAGTGTAAGGAAGAGATGGGCTGGTGCAAGGCTCTTAATGTGACCTACCTGTTTAGACCACAGTCGGACATTACGCCGCCATCGCTATTTACACTTAAGAATATTGTAGATCAGATTAATATCTCGGTAAAAGCAGGTAATGTACTTGTACATTGCCTGCACGGTGAGGACCGAACGGGTATGGTTATGGCGGCATACCGTATGATTATGCAGAACTGGTCCTTTGAGAAAGCTAAGACAGAAATGCTCGGATATGGCTTCCATACCTTTCCATATGGCTGGTGGATTAATACTCTGCAAGGATTAGATAAGTCCTAATGCGTAAGGCTGACTGGGCACACTTCATGTACAAGCCGGTTATTGTGACTAGGCCAGATGGTACTGAGACTGAGTACATGAGCATGAGGCATGCTACGGATGGTGAGGGTATACCCCAGGGCTATGTCTCTAAGTTGTGCAATGGCCGTACGCCGCAATGGCGTGGCTTTAGAGTGAGGTATAAAATTCCACCTTGCAAAGTAACAACTGATACCTAACACTATGTAATTACATGGGGGTATTTAATGAGCAAAATGAAGAAGTCGAAACCGGCTTACAAAGAAACGTCTAAAAGTAAGGTTAAGGGGCAGACTGGTAAGCAGGGTAAGGATAAGGCTGCTAAGGCTACGGCTACTAAGCACAGCAAGAAGAATACTAATAAGTAACTAGTAGTGGGGGATATAGTGAATAGGGCTGAGCGACGAGCGACTGGTACTAAACAAACGTTGATTATGTGCAATTTAGTATACGGTAATTTATATCCGCAACTTTTCGTAGAAAACCATCTCAAGAGTTTACTAGACCCCACTAACTTACCTGCACTTAAGGATAAGTATAACCTCGAATTTGCGATTCTTACTGATGATGCGACATTAATGCAGATTAGTCGCCATCCCAACTTCATGCAGTTAAGTGCCATTGCAGAGATTCACATTATTAAAATGAACTGGCCACCCGAGACAGATCAATTCCAATCTCGCTATGGACTATTGGTCCAGATGTTCCACCAAATACTGCCTGTGGCTCTAGAGAAGGATGCCTGGATGGGTAGTTGGGTTGCAGACTTAGTATTTGCTAAGCACGCACTACCGCGCATGCTTAAACGCCTGGAGGCTGGTCACGATGCTGTTTTCAATGTTCCTATCCGTAGTGCTGCTGACTCAATTAATCATGTATTGGCGCAGTTGCCAGGCGCACCTACGGACCTTGAATTGTTTGAACTTGCTTATAGAAATCTACACCACCTCTGGGTTGCCAGCCACTGGGACTCTCCCCTATTCTCAAAGTTCCCTTACAGCATGGTGTGGAACTCTGGGTCCGGACTACTCGCGCACAACTTTGGCATCACACCCATTCTTTTTAAACCGAGCGAGGAACTCAAAGCCGTCAAAGGAGTAATTGATGCTGATGTGCCATCGTTCTTTAAAAACCCATATTGGGCTACGGACTGGACGGATGCTCCAGTAGCCGGAGTGGAGCCACTTAGTAATGGGCACTACCCGCCATTCCTACAGCACAGAGCCTCTAAGGAGTTTGTAGCAGACTGGGCCATTAATGGGACCATGCCATGCCAGGCTGAGTACATTGAGCATCCTTTGTACTATCCAAGCAAGGCTACGTTCAATGCACCAGCACTAGCTAAGCAAGCTTTAGAGACCGTGCAAACTATTAAGCAGCGTATTACAGAGGCTAAGTGATATGTTCAAAGGACTATCGCAGCAGACTGTAACGAAAAAACCTGGCTCATTACGCAGGCCACTTGCGGAAAGATTTTGGGAAAAGATTAATAAACTTGACGAATGTTGGGAATGG
>Ga0210386_10005653_pt1 | contig 10118 bp, 8 predicted proteins | sample IncBWH32OmetaG_FD_160091 | JGI IMG/M metagenome (GOLD analysis project Ga0210386, IMG submission 160091) | Forest soil microbial communities from Barre Woods Harvard Forest LTER site, Petersham, Massachusetts, United States - Inc-BW-H-32-O ... | reverse complement strand
GACCAGATCGTCGTTCGTGATGGTAGTGGAGACGGGGCCGTGGTGCTCCTCAAATTCGATACCCGCCCGACCAAGGTGGACAACATTGGCCGACTGCCGATGGCATGGGTCGATCCGGCGGCCGCCGACACCAGCGTCGTGCTTGCCAGCGGATCCGACGCCTTGGCGCACTACCAACGGGCACTGGACGAATGGCGGGTGCTGACCGCTGCGGCATTGACGGGCCTGGTGGAAGAGACCATGACCATCGCGGCGGAGTTCGCCAAGACCCGCTACACGCTGGGTGTGCCGATCTCGACGCTGCAGGGGATCTCCCATCCACTCGCCAACATTGCGATCACCGTGCAGGGCGGCCGCAATCTGGCCCGGCGCGCCGCGTGGTTTTTGGACAACGAACCCGACGAGCGCCCGGAGTTGGCACCGGCGGCGTTTGTGTTCATGGCCGAGGAAGCGGCGAAGGCCGCGACCATGGCGGTGCATGTGCAAGGTGGTCTCGGCGTGTCGGCGGAGGCGGCCGCGACGGCATATCTGGTGCGCGCCCGTGGTTGGGCACTGGCCGGGGGAGACCCCGGTGCCAGCGCCAAATACATCGCCGAGATCGTCGCCGAACGCGAAAGCCGTTCAGGGAAGGATGCATAGGTGGATTTCTCACGAGTCACTCTTTCCGATGACGATCAGGCCTTTCTCGACGAGGCCCGCCAGTTCTTGAGAACTCATGTGACGGACGATGTCAAACGTCGAGACCGGGAAACCGGCGACAACTTTGACGAAGGTGTGCATTTGGCACTGGGCGACGCGGGCTATCTCGAACGCGAATGGAAGCCGCATGCCGAAGGCGGATTCCCTCGGGTACGCCGCCGCATCTGGGAAATGGAGAAGCGTCGGGCGCATGTGCCCTGGGTGACCTGGGGGACCACCGCGATGATCGCGCGTTCGGTGGCCAAGTTCGGGTCACCGGAAGTGCGGGATGAGGTGCTGCCGAAGGTTTTCAGCGGACACGTCCGGCTGTGCTTGGGCTACACCGAACCCGAAGGCGGTTCCGACATCGCCACCTGCAAGACGCGCGCGGTGCGCGACGGGGACGGCTGGATTATCAACGGCTCGAAGATGTTCACGACCGGCGCGCACAAGTGTCAGTACGTCTTTCTGATCACCAACACCGATCCGGAGGCGCCAAAGCATAAGAGCCTGACCATGTTTCTGGTGCCGCTCGATTCCCCCGGCATCGAGATCCAGGGCATGCGCACCATCGACGGCGATCGCACCAATATCGTCTATTACAGCGATGTACGCGTCGACGACAAGTACCGGCTCGGGGAGGTCAACGCGGGGTGGACAGTGCTGCGGGAGCCGCTCAACACCGAGCACGGCGCCGTCGCCGCGGCGCCCGATGGGTTGCAGGACGTGTCGATCATGATGCACCAGGCCGGCTTCATGGCCGATGCCCTGGACAAGGCCGCCGGCAAGGTCGCGGAGCGGGATCCGAACGGGCGCAGGCTCATCGACGACCAGGCCGTGGCATACCGGCTGGGTCGCAGCGCCGCACGGATGGAGGCGGCGTTCAGCGCGCCGAGCATCTTCGGCCGGGTAGCGCTGGCGCAGACGATGCGCGACATCTCACCGGAGCTGATGGACATCCTCGGCGCGGCGTCGACGCTGCCGAACGGCACCGACGGCGCGGCCGACGACGGCGCGTCGGAGTACGTGTACCGCTTCGCGCCGCTGGTCGGGATCTACGGCGGCACCCTCGAGGTGTTCCGCAACATGATCGCGCAATACGTGCTCGGCCTGGGCAAGCCGAATTATTCGGCGCCTAAAGCGACGAAAGTGGGCTGACCTTTCATCGAACGTGCAATGACGGCGGTCGCCATCGGCGTGTCGTCGCAATGGTTGCACGCTCGGCGAAAACTTCAGGTCGTCAGGATGGTCGCCGCTGCCGTGCCGGGCGCCCCGTACACCTGGGCAAAGCCGACCCGCGGAGTTCCGGGGACTTGGCGGTCGCCGGCCTCGCCGCGCAGTTGGCGCACCAACTCATGCATCTGACGCAGCCCCGAGGCCCCGATCGGTTCGCCGTTGGCGATCAATCCCCCGTCGGTGTTGACCGGCATGGCGCCGATGATCTCTGTGGCGCCGTCAGCCAGCAGCTTCTCTTGCTCGCCGTCGGCGCAGAACCCCGCCTCGGCCATGTGGATGACTTCCGCGCCGGCGTCGGTGTCCTGCAACTGGATAACGTCGACATCCGACGGTGCCACACCCGCTTTCTCGAAGGCGGCTTTCGCGGCGTAGACGGTCGGCGACACATCTTCCTCGACGGGTGCGTACGTCGTGTTCACCTCGTAGGCGCCGTAGCGGCGGGTGCGGACTTCGACTGCACGCACATACACGGGCTTGGTGCTGAACCGGTGCGCGATGTCGGCACGGCACATCACCACGGCGGCCGCGCCTTCGTCGGGAGCACAGAACATGTACTGGGTTAGCGGATAATTCAGCACCGGCGAAGCCAGAATCGCTTCCTCCGATATCGGCTTGCGGCGAAAGGCGTTGGGGTTCAATGCGCCGTTGCGAAAGTTCTTGGCGGCCACCTTGGCCAGCGTGTCGGTGGATATGCCGTGATCGTGCATATAACGGTTGGCCTTCATCCCGAAGAACTGGGTGGTGAGGTATTGGCCGTTCTGGGCGTACCAGCTCGGCATGCCGACCAGTGCGGGATCTTCGGTGAATGCGCCGCGCGGGTGCTTGTCCATGCCGACCGCGATGCCGATGTCGTAGTCGCCCAGCCGGATACCGTCGGCGCACGCCTTGGTCGCGCTGGCCGCGGTCGCGCAGGCGTTGAACACATCGGTGAACGGAATACCGGTGAGACCCACCATGCCGACAATCGCGTCCGGGTTCGCGACCGTCCAGCTGCCGCCGACCGCGAATTGGATGTCTTTCCACTCGACGCCGGCATCGGCCAGCGCCAGCCCGATCGCGTCGGCCGCCATCTCCATCGCGGACTTGCCCTCGAAGCGACCGAACGGGTGCAGGCCTACTCCGACGATGGCGACCTCGTTCATGGGCGCCGCTCCTCTCCCCCGCAAGCGGGAGGTGCCCCCACATCGCTCTCTTGCTCTGCATCGTCGCCGGCGCGGTTCTTGCTATCGGTCACGCTATAGCTCCCGATTCCTTGAGTTCGGCAATGCGATCCCAGTCCATGCCGATCTCCATCAGAACTAGCTCGGTGTGCTCCGACGCCTGCGGAGCCCGGGTGGTCACTAACGGTTCGTGGTTGAACTGAACGGGACCGCGCACGACTTTGAACGGCGCGCCGCCGCTGGCGAGCTCGACCTCGACGATCATGTCGTTGGCGATGGCCTGATCATCGTCGGCCAGGTCGATCAGGCTCTGGAACGGCGCCCACTGGCCTTTCATCGTCTTCAGGTGCTGCCGCCAGTAGTCAAACGGCTTGGCGGCGACGGCCTTCGCGATCAACTCGGCGGCCGCGTCCGCGTTCTGGATCAACGGGAGCACGTCGGAGAAGCGGGGATCGTCGGCGGCCTCGGGGATACCGAGATGCTCGAAGGTGTCGCGGATCAGCCCGGTCGGGCTGATGATGCACAGGTTGATCGTTCCGCCGTCGGAGGTCAGGTAGTTGCCCATGAAGGGGTTCACCGACACCGCGGTGGCGGAGCCCGGCATGGGTGTGCGCATGACCTCACCCGTCTCCATGCCCTGCGTCATACTCGCACCCGCCGCCCACCAGGCGGTGCTCAGCAACGACACGTCAAGTTCGACGGCCTCGCCGGTCCGCTCGCGATGCAGCAGCGCCGCCGAGATGCCACCCGCGATGAACATGCCGCCGATGGAATCGCCGAATGCGGGAATGCCCTGTCCCAGTGCACCGCCCAACTCCTCGGGCGTCAGCGCGTACCCGACGCCGCTGCGGGTCCAGAACGCCGTCCCGTCATAGCCGCCGACGTCGCGCTCGGCACCCTTGTCGCCGTACGCCGAACCGCGGGCATAGATGATGTTGGGGTTCGCCGCGCGAATGTGCTCCACGTCGAACTTGTGCTTCTGCCGCTGCGCGGGCATGTAGTTGGTCAGGAACACATCGGAGGTCTTGGCCAGTTCGTAGATCACTTCCTGGCCGCCCGGTGTGGAAACGTCGATCCCGACGCTGCGCTTGCCGCGGTTGGGATGTTCCATCAGCGGATGCCGATCCGGGTTGACCTGGATGCCACCCATATTGAGGAAGCCGCGTTGGGTGTCACCACGCACCGGGTGCTCGATCTTGAGGACGTCGGCGCCCCAGTCGGCGAGGATGGCGCCCGCTGCCGGGACGAACGTGAACTGCGCAAGCTCCAGGACCCGAAAGCCCTCCATCACCTTGACCAATTTCAGCCTTCTTCCGATGTTCGAAAACCTCTGCAACCGCGGACGCTACGTGGGGTCGAACGTCACCGGAAGCGCGTTCGGCGAGCGGAAAGGCTGGCCGTAGATATGCGGGTCGTCTTCGGTGACAAGCTTGACATTGGTCACCCGGCTCAGCAGGCATTCCAGCGCGACCCGGGTCTCCATACGTGCCAAGTGAAGCCCTAAGCACGTGTGTTCGCCGGCCGCGAAGGAGATGTGCGGCATGTGCTTGCGAAAGATGTCGAATTCCTGCGAGCGCTCCCATCGATGCTCGTCGCGATTGGCCGAGCCGACGCACAGATCAACTGCCGAACGTGCTGGAATCTTGACTCCTTCCAGCTCGGTGTCTTCGGTGGCGAACCGCTGCACCGTGGTCAATGGCGTTTCGAAGCGCAGCGCCTCTTCGATCGCCGGCGGGATCAACTCGTGATTGGCGTGCACCGCATCGAACTGGTCTGGGTGGGTGAGCAACAAGAACAAAAGGTTGCCCGATGACCGGTATGTGGTTTCCAGTCCGGCGGGCAGCAGCAGTCGCAGGAAGGAGTAAATGGCTTCGTCGCTGAGCTTTTCGCCGTCGATCTCCGCGGTGACCAGATCACCGATGACGTCTTCGGTCGGCTTCGCCTTGCGCTGCTCGATCTGGTCGAGGAAGTAGTCTTTCAGAGCCGACGATGCTTCGAAAGCGCGCTCGTACTTGACGGTGTAGTTGATCAATTGCACTGCGCGGCGGCGAAACGTGGGCAGATCCTCGGCGGGCAGGCCCAAGAGCTTGGCGATGACCCGAGTAGGGAACTCGAACGTGAAATCGCGGACCAGATCCGCTTCGCCGGCGTCGATGAACTCGTCGATCAGCTGATTGCAGATTGGCCGCACGATCGCGGGTTCCCAGCGCGCGAGCGCCTTGGATTTGAACGCCGCCGAGACCAGGTTGCGGTGTTCGCGGTGTTTCTTGCCTTCCATCGCCAAGATGGTGGGGCCCATGAACAGCCCGATTGTATTGTCGTAGTACGTCGAACTGAAAGCCTCGGCGTCGCGGAATGCCTTGTTTACCGCGTCGAACGACATCGCGGCGAAGGAGTTCTTCGGGCGCAGCGATTCGGGGGTTTTGGAGTAGTCGACGACGGTCCCGTGGAACACCCCGCCTTCGCTGCGTTTCTGGGTGAAGTACGGGTACGGGTCACGGATGAAGCCGGCAGGCAAGGCGGCGTTGACGGCAGCGTCCTGAACTCGACTTTCCACAGCTGCACTCCGGCCTCGGCTACATGATCGTACTGTAAAGATTACAGTAGCCTACATCGGCGCGGCTGGCGGTCTCTCTCGCACGGGTGTCCAAATGGTGAGCTGACGGCCGGTTGGTGGTTAGGTCGGGATTGTGAATTCCCTGGTGAAGTTGTTCCGCGACACCGTCGCGGTTCGGATATTTGTCGCGGTGTCGCTCGGAGTCGTCGTCGCCCTCGTGGTGGGCAACACGGTCGGCTGGCGATTTGGGCTTGCCGGTTGGATTGTTGCCGCCGGAGTGTACGTGGCGTGGACGCAGTTCATCCTGCGCGAAATGGATGCCGAGCAGACCTGCAGGTGGGTGACGCGGGAGGATCCGACGCGGTGGGTCGCCGACGTGGTCGTCCTGTCGGCAAGTATCGCGAGCCTGGTTGGGGTCGGCTACGTGGTTGCCGCCGGGTCGCGTTCCGGCGCCGAGTCCGTAGAGGCCGCCATTGTCGGCATCCTGACCGTCGGGGCGTCGTGGTTCGCGGTGCACACCCTGTTCACCGTGCACTACGCGCGGCTCTACTATTCCGACGACCCGGGCGGTATCAACTTCCACGCACCGGAGCCGCCACGCTTTCGGGATTTCGCGTATCTCGCCTACACCGTCGGCATGACTTACCAGGTGTCAGACACCGAGATCGGATCGACATCCATCAGGGCGACGGTGTTGCGGCATGCGCTGCTGTCCTACCTTCTGGGGGCTGTTGTCCTGGCGGTCACGATCAATTTGATCGCGGGGCTTGGCTCCAAGGCCTGATCGAATCGGGACGCGTCGAGCTTGCGCGCCGCGGACTCAAGTATTGCGACGCGAATTCCGCCTGGCCAGCTGCACGCCGAGCTCCTCCGGTGGCACTGGATGACCGGCAGTGCAACGGATTTCGACTGACGCTTCCGCTCCGCAATCCAGGTGGATGAGGCGCAACCGGCTGCGGCCCGGCAAGTGGCGTTGGCCCCACTCGAACATCGCCCACACCACCGGCATGAAATCGGTGCCGGCCTCGGTGAGCACGTACTCGTCGCGGGTGCGCTGCCCCGGCTGACGATACGGCCGCCGCGTCAGTAACCCGAGGTCGACCAATTCGGCGAGCCTCGCCGAGGTGGCGGCCTTGGTGATTCCCACCCGCTGAGCGAAGTCGTCGAAGCGGGTGGTGCCGTAGTAGGCCTCACGCATGATCAGCATCGCCGATTTGGTGCCCACGACCGACATGGTCTTCTCGATCGGGCACTCACCGACCGCCGACCAGGCGTCGCGATCCGCCAGCGCGCCCTGTAAAAGTGTCACGCAAATCACCTCCGGTCTGGGTTGTTCTCAGTATACCCAGGTGTTTAGCTAGGTATAGCTATAGATACTTAGCATTCGGCTCAAGGAGGAGTCATGGCATATCAAGGTCGAGACGCCGTCATCGTGGGCGCGGTGCGCACGCCCGTCGGCAAGGGCAAGGCCAGCGGCGCACTGCACGACGTGCTGCCGGCAGATCTGCTGGCCCACAGCTTGCGAGAGCTGGTGGCACGCACCGGCGTGGAACCGGGCCAGATCGATGACGTCATCGCTGGTGCCGTAACGCAGGTGGGTGACCAGGCGGTCAACATCGCGCGTAACGCCCTGCTGGGTGCGGGGTTCCCGGAGTCGGTCCCCGGCACCACGGTTGACCGGCAGTGCGGCAGCAGCCAGCAGGCCATCAGCTTCGCCGCTCAGGGTGTCGTCGCCGGCGCTTACGAGCTGGTTATCGCCGGCGGCGTGGAGTCGATGAGCCGCGTCCCGATGGGCAGCTCGGTGTTGCCAGGCAGCAACCCATTCGGCAACGACATGACCAGCCGGTACCCCGAGGGCCTGGTGCCGCAGGGCATCAGCGCGGAACTGATCGCCGCGAAGTGGGGTTTCACGCGTAGCCAGCTCGACGAATTCTCGGCAGGCAGTCACGAGAAGGCGGCACAGGCCACCAAGGACGGACTCTTCGACAACGAGCTGGCTCCGGTCGCCGGGCTGAGCACCGACGAAATCATTCGGCCCGGTACCACCGTCGAGACCCTGGCCGGGCTGAAGCCGGCCTTCTACGACCCAGCGGTCCAAGCCCGCTTCCCCCAGATCAATTGGTCGATTACGCCGGGCAATTCGTCGCCGCTGTCCGACGGCAGCGCCGCGGTCCTGATCACCAGCGGCGAGGCCGCCAAGAAACTGGGCCTGCGACCGCTGGCCCGGATTCACACCGCCACGGTGGTGGGCTCGGATCCGCTGTACATGCTGACCGGCGTTATTCCCGCCACCGAGAAGGTGTTACGACGCGCCGGTCTCACGCTGGCTGACATCGACCTGTTCGAGGTCAATGAGGCGTTCGCACCGGTCGTGCTGGCATGGGCGCATGACACCGGGGCCGATCTTGCCAAGACCAACGTCAACGGCGGCGCCATCGCGATCGGTCATCCGTTGGGCGCAAGCGGCGCTCGCATCATGACCACGATGGTCAACGCGCTTGAGCAACGCGGCGGTCGGTACGCGCTGCAGACGATGTGTGAAGGCGGCGGCATGGCCAACGCCACCATCATCGAGCGTCTGTGACGCTCGCAGAACAGAAAGCCGCCAACAATGTCGTCTCACAGCGCCTCCAAAATCTTTGTCATAGGCGGCACCGGAGCTCAAGGCAGCCCCGTCATCCGCGCCCTGGTCGCCGACAAGAAATACTCCGTTCGGTTCCTCAGCCGCGACTCCGCCTCTCGACGAGCCACGGACCTTCTAGCACTCGGCAACGTCTCCATCCTGGAAGGCTCATTCGCCGACGAAGCCATCCTGCGGGAAGGATTTCGTGGTTGTGACGGAGCATTCGTCAACATCGACGGGTTCAACACCGGCGAGAAAACCGAGATCTATTGGGCGATCCGTAGTTACGAGATAGCCATCGAAGAAGGAATCAAATTCTTCGTGTATGGAAACCTAGACTACGGGCTCAAGAAATCAGGATATGACTCCAGATTCCGCACCGGCCATTATGACGGCAAGGGTCGTGTGGGCGAGTGGATCTTGTTTCAGAATCAGGTGAATAGTGATCGGATGGCAGCAGCGGTCTTCACTACGGGTCCGTATATCGAGATGGCGATCTCGCCCCGGACACCGATGACCCCGACCGTCGAGGATGGTGTCGTAACTTGGCGAGTCCCGCTCGGCGGGGGAGCCGTGCCACACGTGTCACTTGAGGATTGCGGATACTACGTCCGTTGGCTCTTCGACCATCCGGAGCGCGCCAGTGGCATGAACCTCGAAGTCGCTATCGACCACATTGCCTACGCCGATCTCGCTGCGGCATTCGAGAAGGTCACAGGGCATCCAGCGCGCTACATCGACACCGATCTAGAGACGTACTGGAAGAACGGTCCGCTCAGTCCGCTCGCACATGCGCCTGCCGGATACAATTCGGACCCAAATGACAAAAGCACCATGAGCATTCGCGATAACTTCACAGGATTCTGGAATCTGTGGAAGCACGGGATCGTCGAGAGAAATTACGCTCTGCTCGACGAGATACACCCGAATCGGATTAGGAGTGCCGGGGAGTGGTTCAGGAGAGAAGACCAGTTGGGACAAAAGCTAGGCAAGGGCAGCCTGTGGGAACGGGCTCAGCCGGAGAACCAGACTCCGATCCTCAAGATCGGTGAGGATATGAGGACAGGGAAGCTGTAGACGGGTTAAATCTTCGGATCAACAGCAACGCTGTCAACGCGCTGGAGCAGCGCGGCGGTCGGTACGGGCTGCAGACGATGAGCGCCTGAGCTAGGCCACGACAACAGACCCTCGTGCCTTCGTTTAAGCCTGGGGGGTTCTGCGTCCACTATCGTCCGATGGGCGCTCAGGTCTTAGATGTCGATCGGCCCCAGGCCGCGATGTAGAGCAGCATCGAGATCACCAAAGCCACGAGTACCCACAAAACGATCGTGAGATCGATCCAGCTTCCGAACGCCGGCGAGCCCGGCAGTGCGTTTCTCAGCGGTACCACCGCAAAGAGCATCGCTGCGTACCAGGTTGTCATCGGCGACTGAAACCTGCGTGGGTCGCGAATCGTCTGAATCGCCACGAATAAGCCAACTGCCGCGATCGCAACGAAGATGCACAGGATGACGATCGCGAAGAGCATCGTGCTCGCTGATCGTTGCAATTGGACTTCATAGGGTGACGACGCATTGCCGTTGTTCACCCGAGCCACGTGGACGTTCCAGCCGGTCAGCCCATCGACGAATGTCACGTTGGCGCGTTCCGGCATTTGCTCAGGGCCCGTGAACAGTTCAACCGTGATCGGCCCGGTGTCGTAGCTATCGAACGGCCAGCCTTCGACGTCGCGCGCCAGGGTCAGCGGAACAGGGAAAACACCGGGCAACATGCCTCTGGAATATGTCCGCCTGACCGGCGTCGTCGCGGATGTGACTGCGACGGTGAGGTCGTGCTTGAGAGCGTCGGTCACCGGATCCACCAA
>Ga0210386_10005649_pt1 | contig 10120 bp, 2 predicted proteins | sample IncBWH32OmetaG_FD_160091 | JGI IMG/M metagenome (GOLD analysis project Ga0210386, IMG submission 160091) | Forest soil microbial communities from Barre Woods Harvard Forest LTER site, Petersham, Massachusetts, United States - Inc-BW-H-32-O ... | reverse complement strand
GAGCAGCCCTGACCCGTCTTGTTGCACTTCGATTCTTTTTGCGGCGTATTGGCAGGGTCCTCATTAATCGCGAAATGATTCCTGCCGGAGCCTCCTCCGGCTATTGAGCCTGGGGGTCCGACGGCTGCCTCGGCGTCCCATAGGCTGCGTGCTTCGGCTTCTGCGAGTTCGGCCGCCATTTCTGCTTTATATTCTGCTCGTGCGGCTGCTTTGCATGCTCTTTCTTCAGCTTCTCGGCGGATGGCTGCTTCGCGGGCGGCTTCTAGTTCTATGGCCTTGGCGTTTTGTTCCAAGGCGCCCATTTCCATGATCCCGGATGGTAGCGTGTTTCGCATCACTTAAGCTAGCTAGTTTTACTGCATCTGTCGGGATCTCTAGTAGCGCTGTTCCTACGGCGCTGATTTCGGGTGATTCGTCATGTCCTACTCCATCGTACCTGGATACACGGCTGGACACGCTCCCTAACCAGCCCGTCCAAGTTTTATCAGCTCGCTTATGGCAGTGTTGATTGGAATGGCGAAGGCGATGCCGACGCTGCCTCCGCGTGCACCGCCGGTCTCGATTTGCGAGTTGATGCCTATCACCTGCCCGTATTCGTTGAGCAGCGGTCCGCCGGAGTTGCCCGGGTTGATCGGCGCATCGGTCTGCAAGACGCCGCGAATAGTCAAGCCGTTAGGCGCTTGTATTTCACGGGCCAGCGCTGAGACCACGCCTGTCGTCAACGTACGCGCGAGCCCGAATGGGTTGCCGATCGCAAAGACAGAGTCGCCTACGCGGGCCTTGCTCGAGTCACCGGGGGCGAGCGGATGCAAAGTCAGGCCCGCCGTCGGGATCTGCAGCACAGCGATGTCCTGGGAGGGGTCCTTGCCGACGATGCTTGCTTCGACAGTATGTCCGTGTTCGAGGCCCACGGTTACTTTCGATGCGCCCTCGACAACATGCCAGTTGGTAAGGATCGTGCCATGACCGCCTACCTCAAAACCCGAGCCGGTGGATGTACCTTGCTGTCCGCCTTCGCCCCTCAGAAATTCAGCCGGGGACTGACTCTCGCTTACGCCCCTCGCGTTCACGAACACAACACCCGGAGCATCCCGTTCATAGACCTGACGAGCACTCAGGCCACCACCATACGCCCATGCGTTGGACGACACAACCTGCGTCTCATCCAGCGTCACGGTCTTTGTCGTCGATCCCCCAGTCGCGGCAAGTACCGCTACCGCTATCGCTACCGCTACCGTACCCCCGAAGACTCCCGAGACAAAGGGGGAAACAGACAGCGAGCGTTTACAATCCATACCTAGACAAGATCCCTTGTGTAAACCAATCAGCCTTACCGACGATCGCCTCGGATTCGGACAACACCTAAGGAGAGGTTAGTCGCTCTGTTCGTCGAGTATCTCCCGACGGAGAATACGAGCACGCTTGACGCCCGCCTGGATCCCTGGGCTCTCGTCTCCTTCGAAACGCTCGATCATGTCGGTAAGTATCGGCAGAGCCTCATCTGGATGGTCGAGCGCCGCTAGGAACCATGCCCTGGTATATAAAGCCGAGGCGAGTTGCTCGCCCGCGTAACGTCCCGTCACGTTCGCGCAGTGCTCGGCGTGCTCCTCGAATACCTGGAGTGCCTCCTCGCCAAACCGGTCGACCATGTCCTTTTGAAGATGCTCCAACTCATCCTCGCGACCCAGCCGGTCTAGCGCCAGTGCTGTATTGACTAGAGCCAACAACACTTGTCGACGCACATCAGGCTCGGAAGAATCCTCGAAGCGCTGCACGAGCGCATCGAGTATAACGATCCCCTCTTCATAGTTCCCCTTGCCGATAAGCGCAGTTCCCTTGATTGCAAGCCCCCGAGCCAGAAAGATCATTTGATGTGGATCAGTTTCGTTCTTCACTCGCGCGATCATCCCCTCACCAAGAGCGATCGCCTCATCATGTCTTCCACTAAGCACTAGAAGCTCTGCCTTCTCCGCCAATGCACGACCGGCCAGATTACGCATATCAACCGAACTCACATCACCATAGCGCTGAACCACCTCACCCCAGACTGTGATCGATTCCTCGATCTGCTGATTGTTCCTCAGAGCCAAAGCCTTATGGCACAGCGCGCGAGCCGCGAGTTCGTTGAGCTCTGACTCATCCGCGTCTGCGAAGCGTGCGATGACATCATCATCGACCATGATTGCCGCCTCCCAACGACCGAGCCTGCCAAGAGCAATAGCCTTGTTAGTGATTGCACTTGCGAGATGTACGGCCAGCTCAGGCTCACACGCCGGACCGCAGCGTGCGAGCAGCTCATCGACGACCGCTATCACCTCCTCAAACCGGCCTTCTTTGAATCGCATCGATGCCTTGAAAGCAAGCGCGTCCACGACTCTCTCGCGAACATAGAGCTCAGACCTCTCGCCGTAGCGCCACACAAGCGTGTCATAGACCGTGATCGCCTCCTGTACTCGCCCGAGCTTGCTCAGAGCCCACGCCTTGCCGGCAAGAGCCTCAAGCCCCGAGTATGGACGCCCGGGAGGTGGATTCTCGCCGAAGCGCTCGAGCGTCTCCTCCGCGACGGCCAGAGACTGCTCATAATCTTCCATCACTTGGAGCACGAACATCTTGCCCTGTAGAGCAACCGCAACCGATCCACGCAGCTCGGGCTCCGACGCCTCTCCGAAACGCACAAGCAGCGTGGCATACGCTTCAAGCGCCTGCCCGTGCTCGCCACAGTCCTCAAACAAATCAGCCCGCTTGTTCAAGGCCCGCGCCACGATCTTGCGCACAGAAGACTCTTCGACCTGGCCGTAGCGTTTGACAAGCTCGCCTAGTAGCAAGAGCGCATCCTGAGTGCGACCAGTCGCAGCCGTCGCGAAGGCCTTGATGCGCAGTGCCTTGACCATGACATTCACCAGGTCTCTTGGCGGATCGTCGGGAAACCGCCCAAGCAGCGCGTCCGCCGCCACTATCGCCTCCTCATTACGTCCTGCCTGGTGTAGTGCGGCTGCAGTCGAGAGTTGCGCCGCTGTTAATGCCCGCTCCGAATCAGGTGCCTTGCTGGCTCGTGCGCACAATGCGTTAAAGGCAGCGTACGCGTCGTCCACGCGGTCCAGACGCAACAGCGCATAACCCTTCTTGGCCAGTGCCAAGCCAACCCGCCTACGCAAAGCATATTCCTCGGCGTCGCCGTAGCACTCGATGACACGCTCATAGCACGACACCGCCTCGTCATAACGATTCAAGCCGACCAAAGCGCTGCCCTTGCTCACCAATGCCTCGGCCACACGCTGACGCGCCTCAGGGTTACGAAGCGCCTGATCATGCGCGATCACCAGATCGAAATGGTCGATTATCTCCTCATGATTTCTACTCTCCAACAATTAACCAGCTCCCATTTTATGTCAATTCCTCCAGAATACCCTCCTCAACCTCGGTCTCCCAGCTCGCCCCTGACTCGTCCTCGCCGCCCGGTCGCTGCACTCCCTCCACTCGACCATAGACTGGTTTAGTGTCCTCAACCTCACGTTGCAGTTGATCGTCTCCACATCGCCCCGCAAAAGCAGCGGCAATCATAAACCCGCACGCAGCTTTGACGGCTCGGCCGCTGACCCTATGCATCCAGGTCTCGAGTTGGGCACAAGCTTCCTGGCTAGCCGACGCACAGAGCGGTATGACAAAGCCAAGAGTAGTCACTTCCTGACTGTTGTTCGATGGTTCCGATGACAGTTCCTCGAAGAGGACAGTTCCTTCTTCGGTTTGTGTCGGACGCATACCGCTTTCACCGTCAGCTCCGTGATGCCATGCTGCGTATTCCGATTCGCCTTCTTCTTCCCAGTATTCTTCTTCCCAGTATTCTTCTTCACCGTAGGAGCTTGTGGTTTGGCCGCCGTACATGGCTGCGTATTCTCGTGCTGCTTCTGCGGCTTCGCGGGCCTTGCGTTCTGCTTCTTCGCGTAGTGCCGTTTCGTAGGCTCCGATTTCTTGGTATGCGAGTTCGCCCGCGACTTTTAGTGCCCAGGGGGATAGGCCTTTGCCTGCGCGTTCGCCGGTTAGGTCGTTGGTGTTGACTGGGTCGCCGAAGACGTAGGCGTATGCGTTGGCTGACCCTCCTGGTATGGGGTCTGTTTGTAGGAATCGTCCGAGCTGGGGAACGTATGAGCGGGCGCCCATTGCCATAATTCCGGATGGTAGCGCAGTCGGTAGCTCGTGTGATCCTAGCCATGAGTACTTTGGTGGTGCTTCGGTTGCGGGGACTCCGTACTCGCTTGCTTCTGTGATGGTGGAGGCCAGTTCGCTCGCTGTTTCTGAGTCTTTGGCGGTCGCGATGATATCGCCGTGAAGGTTGGATAGCTGCAGGACCGGCGTTTCGCTGTTGTGCTGGACGGCTACTAGTCCGCCGCTGATGCCGGTGATGTTGCGCGTGTAGTTGGTGGAGAGTTCGCCGGTCCACGCTGGTGTAGTGCTTGCCGGGGAGGTGTAGTGTTGGATTTCTGTGGCTGTGACTTTGCCGGTTGAGATGATTTCGCGGGTGCGTCCGGCTGGGTCGAGTTGGTAGCCGATGGTTTGTGTGCCTTGTGTTTGGCTTGCGAGCTGGCTGTCTTGATAGTAGGTGCTTGTGAGTACGGTGCCTCCGGCGTCACTGGCGGGCAGTTCGGTTGTGTCTCCGAACGGGTCGTATTTCACTCCGGTATCGATGAGTCTGTTCGCGGGATCGTATGCGTGGCTTTGGACCGTGCCGCCTTCGTTGGAGCATCCTCCGCCTGTACCGGGGGGATGGGTGGTTAGGCTTAGCCTGTTTGTTTCTTCATCGTAGGCGTAGGCGCGTGTGACACAGTTTTTGCCGCCGATGTTGTCGGTTGTTTGGGTGAGGCGGCCTACTTCGTCGTAGGTGTAGGCTTGTGTTGTTTGTTGGCCTGCGATTTCGCTTTGTTGGCTGAGCCATTGTCCGTGACTGGATGGGACGATGGTGTCGCTATACCAGGTTTCGGGGCAGGTTTTGGCGCAGTGTGCGGTCTTGACGTAGGTGACTCCGGTGAGCTGTCCGGCTGGGTTGACCGTGTAGTTGGCGCTCATGGCGTTGGGGTAGTCTTCGCTTAGCAGGTTGCCTTCTACGTCGTATGTGGCTGTGAATTTGCCGGCTGTGGAGTCGGTTAGTTCTTTGACGGCACCTGTGGTGGTGTCGTATTCGTAGGTTTGTGTGCCCTTCCCGTCATTTATTTTCTTTAGCCGGTAGTCCTTTTCTTTTTCGTATTCGTATGTTGCCGTGTTTCCGTCGGCGTCGGTGTAGCTCGTGAGCTCTCCTAGAGTGTTGTATTCGCTCTTTAGCGACTCGGTGCTGGTGTTTTGTTCCACGAGCGCGCCGTTGGTTTTGCTGTACTTGTCGGTGATCTTCGGTAGAGCTGTGCCTACGGTCGAGGTCGTTTCGCTGCTTTCCGGGCGTCCGGCTTCATCGTATGCCATCGTCTTTGTGCGCGTTTCGCTTCCAACCGTGCTTACGCTTTTGGTTGGCTCTCCGTACATGTTGTATGCGTATGTCGTGACAGGAAGATTTGGAAGACCACTCGTTTCGGGCTGTTCTGCCGGTTGTGTCTGGCATGGCAGGTTTGCCCATTCTGGGTGTAGCCCACAGTTGGTGTATTTGCTGTTGGCGGCTGTCGTGTAGTAGATGGTTTGTGTGACGTGGACGTTTGCCTTGCTGAGGTTCGGGATGAGCCATTTCTCGATGCGGCTGTTGCCCGTGTTTTCCCACCATATGCCGCTATCGAGAACGTAGACGGTGCTGGAACCGGTGAATGCTATGCCGTGCGGTGCGTCGTTGAACTGGCCCGCACCATTGCCTTGACTACCAAACCCATACAGGTATACGCCGGCTGTTGTGAAGACCTGGACGCGATTGTTGCCGTATTCCGGGACCCACACGTTGCCTTCAGGACCGATCCCCACACCATAGGGGTCTGAGAGCTTCCCTGGTTCTGATCCCGCGGTGCCCCATGTGCGGATCAGTTTGCCTTCGCTGTTGAACTCCCCGATCTTGTTATCCCACGAGTAAGCAACCCAAAGATCATTGCTCGAGTCCAACGTCAAATCAAACGGGCCTTCATGTTCTTCAACCTGAACAATGTTCCGCACCCACGCAAGTTCGGAGTTGAGCTCCTGCACCCTATGGTTTCCTCGATCAGCAACGAACACATTGCCTTTGGAATCGACAGCGATTCCTTCCGGCACATAAAACTCACCGTTCCCGGACCCTTGTAGACCAGCTCGGCACGAGCTGGTGCAGACCTGGAGTTTGCTTTCACCGTTTGCGACGCCCCACCCAAACATCTTCAGGAACGCGCCTTCGCCGTTGAACTCCTCGACACGATCACCACCCTTATCCGTCGCCCAAACATCACCTTTGGAATCAACCGTCACACCATACGTACCCTGGAACTGACCAGTACCCGTACCTTCCGAGCCGACAGTCCGGACGAATTCGCCTTTCGGGCCAAACTCCTCCAACCGATTATTCTCAGTATCAGACACCCACACATCCCCAGACGAATCAGTCGCCAAACCACCCTCAGGTTCCCGCAACTGACCACTACCCGACCCAAACACACCAAACGAACCCGAAAAAGACGGAGCAGACGACGGGGCCAGCGTGCTCACAGAGACGGTACCGGCACCATTCGTCGCGGTGACAATGGCTGCGAGACGGTGACCTGCGTCTTTGCTGGTCGGTGTGTAGTTGGCGTTTGTTGCACCGGGGATCGGCGTGCATTCGCCGCCGGTCCCGTTGCAGTCCTCCCACTGGTAGCCGTAGATCACGGGGCTGCCTGACCATTTGCCTTCCGTGACAGCCATCCGGACACCGCTGGTGCTTGAGCCCGTGATTTCCGGGGCCACGGTATTCGCGGGGATCGCGCCTTTCCATACTTCTTCTTTTTCGTTCGGTGGCGCCTGAGCAGCCTTCAACGCCACCCCGGTCGAGGTGCTTGTCGACATCGTGCCGTATACAAATGCCCAAGTCTGCTGGCCTGGAAGCGTGAGGGCAGTGAGATGACCTTCGCTGTCATAGCCGTAATAGGTCTTTAGTTCTGGTGTGATGCGTGGATCCCACTCCGCTCGCAAACGCCCGTGATTGTCATACTCGTAATGCGCTACTTCGACTTTCTTCATCGCTTTGCTAGTAGGGTCCCACGCCGTGTAGGAGACGTGGGAGAGATCGCCTTCATAATCTCCCCATTCTGCCAGCGCTTCGCCTTTCGCGGTCGTGCTCGACGCATAGCTAAACGTCAATGCTCGACAACCAGCTTTCAATTCCGGTGAACAGGACACGCCCGCGGGGACTGGTGCGAGCGCCTCCGTCGGCCTCGTCTCGAGGTTTTCAGAACCAGACGGTATTTTGACTGTTTCATACGCGTAAGTCACGGTGTCTGTGGCGAGCTGTCCCTTTGTGATGCTGGGCGACCATACTTCGCCCCCTCCACCCGCAGGAACCTTGAAGCACGTCGTGGTGTTCGCCGCGGCGTCCTTCAACATGAATTCTGTCTGGCCCACTTCACACGGCGTACTCGACAACGTCAGGTTCGCGTCCCCTGCCGGCGACACATAACCACCGGACCCGTTCGGCGAAAAGATGGTCTGGCCCCCTGACGCGTCGGTCAATACCATGCTCCCGTCAGGCTGTTTGATGAGGCTCTCCTCGCCACCGAGACCGAACCCCCACTGCGGACCAACAGGACCACCAGCCCCAATCGTCAAATGTTGCGAACCATAGCTGCGCCCGACAGTCAACCCGCCCGGCATCGACACATCGGTCGAACTCAGAGATAGCTCGCCTGAGCCACTATTGACCGAACCCGGACCAAGCGTCACGGGACCAGCCGGACGAACGATCATCGTGACTTTTTCGGTTCCGACATTACCCGCGTTATCGATCGCGGTAATCGTGATCGTATGCCTACCCGTCGCATAATTATGGCCGAAGATCGGCCACGTCGCGCTATGCGCCGTACAAGGTCCTGGCGAGCAGGGCGTGCTCGAGCTACCCACTTCGTGACCGTCGATCCAGATCGTGATCGAGCTCATTCCAGAGCTGGGTGTGCTACCCGACCCGTCTGTAGCTTCGGCTTTGAGCTTGTATTCGCCAGGCCCAACCTGATTACCAGCCCCGAGACCACTCAACACGATGTTATGCGGCGGGGTATTGTCGATCTTCACAGTCCTTTCACTACTGGCAGTCAAACCCACAGCATCCTTAACAGTGGCCTTTATCGTATCTTCGCCATCGGGCAGGCCCGTCAACGACTTCGACGGAATTTCCAGGAGCCTTGTGCATTCCCTGCCTATGCACTCTTGACACTGAATCCCCTGACAATCGCCGGCTTTTTCTTTTTGGCCCCATTCGGCACTAATGGGCGAACTAAACGCCCATTCGTCGATCCCGAGACCGGGATCAGTAGCGTTCAATTCCAGTTCGCAACCACTTGCCTTCGTCCATGCCAACCCACACGAGCCCGTGTTACGCACAATCGGTTCTTTTTCCTGGACGATATAAACCGTTGCTTCCTCCAACAAGTCTTCAAACGGGGAGGTTTCTTCAGCGAGCGCTGTCTGCTTATAGAACGCACCGTTTTCCCAGTGCGATTTGGCGCCCAGTTCACCGGGACAGCCAGCCGCGACACACACCGTGTTGCTTTCCCCGGCGTTCTGCGCTTCGCTTTCCAATTCACCCAAGCCTTTAAGACCAGGACCCGCAATATAAACAACGCTACCTATATATGAAGGGTTTTTGTTATAAGAACGCGAAACGAACTTATAGATACGTGATTCGCCCTCCGTTTCGTAACCAAAGAGACCAAATTCCCCTGTGGCGTATTTGATGCTATACGGATCGTGATCTTCCATCCCCGACTCATCGTATTTAGTTTCATAGTTGGTAAACGAGTCCGTCGGACTGGCCGCGAATTCCCAGTTACGACCCATTTTGTAACGGCCCATCGTTTCGCCTTCAAAAATGGTCGGGTCGACCTCGATAGGCATCCGGTACTGACCCACCGTATGTTCGACCGTTAGCACCAACAGATCACCCTCTATACCCACTGACACCGGGACTGCGGTGCCTTCAGCATCCTGAGCCGACGTCGTCATCAACGCAAGCGGCTTACCCGCCGATACCACCACGACGGACCCCGAGCCTTCTTGGACCAAGCTAGCGCCCTGAGGCAGACCCACCTTGAAATAGAGCTTTGACGGCGCGCGCTCGCTACGCAGAATCGAATCCTCCCTGAAACCATGAGCATCCAACTTCACGAGACTATCCATGTCGACGACACCCGCCTGCTGATCTTCGCTATCGCCGTAGAAGACGCTCGCGCCATCAGCGACACCCGAGGCTTCAAGCGCAACCCCCGCCTGCGTCACAGGCGCCAAAGACACACCCAGATCCCCCAACGACGCACCTTCGCTCAAACGACCGCCCGCCCGCACCACAACCCCCGCCGACGGAGTCACCGCTTCAAAACCACCACCCACCGCACGAGGATGCAGATTCAACGGGACCCGACTACCACCAGGTCCTGTTGTTGCAAGCGCAGCAGAGGATTCCACAACCGCGTGCTGACCTTCGGGAAGCGCCAACGTCGCCGCATAATCAGAAGGAAACCCAACAATGCTCTGACCTTCAGGCAACACAGGCGGACCGCCATCAGGTTCACTCACCACAGACGCTAGCGTACTATTAGCCACCCCCTCCGCTTCTGAAGCAGAAAGACCCTCATACGCAGTCTGCGAACTACTACGCAAACTCTGCGCTTCAGGAGTCATCAAATCCACATTCCGCTGCGCCTGCGAAAGCTGCCCCCCCACCAACCCATCAACACCAGGAACCACCAACGGACTACCAGTCAACGAACCAACAACAGCCACACGCCCACGACCCCCACGACGCCTCCTGGCCTTCCTGCGAGAACGACGAGACCGACGACTCTTGCTCGTATATCGTGAGACAGGGTGCCGGTGGTGCCTATGAGTTGTACTCGGGCGACCCGATGCGATTGCTTGACTCCTACTATGAACAAACGGTGATGCTTTTCCCGCGGTAGCGACACCCGCGCCTGCAACCATGACGACAGCACACAACGTCAAG
>Ga0210386_10005647_pt1 | contig 10120 bp, 10 predicted proteins | sample IncBWH32OmetaG_FD_160091 | JGI IMG/M metagenome (GOLD analysis project Ga0210386, IMG submission 160091) | Forest soil microbial communities from Barre Woods Harvard Forest LTER site, Petersham, Massachusetts, United States - Inc-BW-H-32-O ... | reverse complement strand
TACTGGCCTGTGATCATGGCAACGCCCCTACCGTCACGGAAAGCCGGACCTGGCCCGGCGGGTCACGGTCAGTCAATCCTGGCCACCCGGTTCCGGAAACCAGCAATCCGAGGAAAGCCCATCACCGGAGCCGATCAAACCCCCGGGGCCACCTGCCTGGACACTCCCGGCACCCGGGGCGGCAAAGTAGGCTGGGCAGCGAGCCTGAAATCCCAGGCGGCTTAGCGCCCGGACGGATTCGACCGTCCCAAGCCGTTGCGCTCAGAGGGCGGCCGGGGGTGAAGACATGGAGCTGCGGCAGCTTCGCTATTTCGTGACCCTGGCCGAAGAACTGCACTTCGGCCGCGCTGCCGCCCGAGAGCATATCGTGCAATCGGCGTTGAGCCAGCAGGTGCAGCGGCTCGAGCGCGAGCTGGGCGTCCGCCTACTGGAACGCAGCACCCACCACGTCGCGTTGACGGCGGCCGGAGCGGCGTTCCTGGCCGAGGCGCGGCAGATCCTTGCTCATGTGGACCGGGCCACCGCGATCGCCCGCAGCGCGAACGACGTATCTCCCGCGTTGCGGGTCGGCATCATCGACGCCAGCTACGACTCAATGCCGCAGATCCTGCACGAGGCCCAGGCACGATATCCCGACCTGGTCATCCACCAGGTCGAGGCCAGCGTGCCCGAGCAGTACCAGCAGCTCGTCGAGGGCCGCCTAGACGTCGGAATCGGCCGGGCCGCGCTGGCCCCTCCCGAGGTCGCCTCGTACCTGTTCCGCCGCGACCCCCTAGGGGTCCTGGTCCCACCCGGTCACCGGTTCGCCGGACTGAGCGCCATACCCGTCGCCATCTTGGCCGAAGAGCCGCTGCTGCTCGCCGAAGAGGTCCGGGCTCCGGAATTCAACCAGTTCACCGTCGAGATGTGCCGGTCAGCCGGGTTCACCCCCACCGTGCACCAGGGCACCGTGGAGAGCATTCGCGCGGCTGCCGATCTCGTCGCCCAGGGACGCTGCCTGTACTGCGTGCCCTCTTCCTGCATCTCGGCGCTGCCGGGAACCATCTGGCGACCACTCACCGAGCCGGTCTCGTACTACCCATGGTCCGTCCTGTGGCGGGCGACCGAGGTTTCCGACCGCGTACAAGCCATCGTGAGCTGCGCGCGAACCATGTCCCTCCGGCTGGGCTGGCTGGCCACCATAAACCCGGGGGTGAGTTGATGGTCAGATCGGCTGGACGCTCTCGGCCTGGGGACCCTTGGTGCCCTGAACGGCGGTGAACTCCACCCGCTGGTTCTCCTGGAGGCTGCGGTAACCGTCAGCCTGAATAACCGAATGATGGACGAAGACGTCACTCGTTCCGTCATCGGGGGCGATGAAACCATAACCCTTGTCCGCATTGAACCACTTCACTGTACCCTGAGCCATTTCGCTTTCTCCTACAGGACGATTTCCGGAATCCGCATGCGCGGAACCACGCTGCTGCGACCGCCTGTATTCAAAGCCGGACTCTGGAATCCGCGGCGCCCGCTGTCAGAACTTCGCAGGCGCGGTGACGCGAACACGAATTTCCACTGCAACCAGAATGATGCATGTTACCATAGGGCCCTGCGCCATATCTCGGGAACCCGCCCTTCGCAGTGCCAGGCGCATCTGCGGGCTGCGATAGACTGTGGATGAGCCCAGGGCATCTCGAACGCTGGCAGTCACGCCGGTGCCGTCCGCGGGCCCGGCGAATCCGGCGCACCGCATGCCCGGGATGGGACGGCCGAGATGTTCGGCTTCAAGGTCATCAACCAGTACGAGCAAGGCATCGTCTTCCGCTTTGGCAAGATGCAGCCCGCCGCCCGCCAACCGGGACTGACCTGGGTCAACCCGTTCACTGACCGGCTACGCAAGGTCAACATGCAGATCATCGCGGCGGCGGTGCCCGGCCAGGAGGGCATCACCCGCGACAACGTCACCGTGCGCGTCGACGCGGTCGTCTACTACCGGGTCGTCGATCCGGTCAAGGCGATCATCAACGTGCAGGACTATACCTACGCCGTGTCCCAGGTGGCCCAGACCTCACTACGGTCGGTTATCGGCCAAAGTGACCTTGACCAGCTGCTGTCCGAACGCGCGAAGGTCAACGCCCACCTCAAGGAGGTCATTGACGCCCCCACCGAGGGACCCTGGGGCATCCGGGTCGAGCGGGTCGAGGTCAAAGACATTTCCCTGCCCGAATCAATGAAACGGTCGATGTCCCGTCAGGCCGAGGCCGAACGCGAGCGCCGCGCGCGGATCATCTCCGCCGACGGCGAATACCAGGCATCCAAGAAGCTCGCGCAGGCCGCCACGGTCATGTCCGCCGACCCGGCCGCCCTGCAACTCCGGCTTCTGCAGACCGTCGTCGAGGTCGCCGCCGAGAAGAACAGCACCCTGGTCATGCCCGTCCCGGTGGAGCTGCTGCGCTTCTTCGACCGCGCAGCCCGGGCGCCAGCAGATGAGGCTCAGGACAACCATCGCCTGCCGACCGCACCCGCGGTGCCCGCGCTCACCGCGCCGACGGCCCCGGTAGAGGCGGATCGGGAAGTGGCGGCGCCTTCACTCGCTAGCCGCGCGAACTGATCCTCTCGGGGAGCCGGGTCATCCCGCGTGCGGGGCGCGACCCGCGGTGCCGTGCGGCGACCATCATGATCGCCGCCAGCAGCCAGGAAACGGCGTATATGGCTGCGGCCGTGCCGACCACGACGCCTTTGGTCGTACCGGCCGGAATGACGATAACGGTCAAGACGGCGCTCACGATGAGCCCGCAGACGCCCCACACGGCGGCATTCTCCGCCCGCGTGAGCGGGCGGGAGGGCTTGGACCCGCACGGCCCGGCCGTTATGCCCGCGGTGACCGCGGCCAGGTCCGCATAGGTCCGCGACGCGAGCGTCCGGTCCACTCGACGATCGAACTCGTCCTCCGTTAGCAGGCCCGCAGCGAACGCGGTCTTGAGCGCGCCGATCACGTGCTCGCGGTCGGCGTGGGAGGCCCGCAGGTGATCGCGGCCGACGGCGGCTATGGCCATGGTGCCTCTCGGCTCCGCCATCACCGGCCTCCCTCGGGTCGCCGCTCCCAAGGAGTGTACGCACCGAAGGTGGACCCATCCGCAAGGCGTCCGGGTCCGAATTCATTCGAGCCAGGCCTACGAGGAGGAGGATCGACGTGATTGGTGACCTGTTCGACAGCCCGTGGAAGATCCTGATCGTCGCTGTCGTGCTGATCGTGCTGTTCGGGTCGAAGAAGCTGCCGCACGCGGCGCGGTCCCTGGGCCAGTCGATGCGCATCCTGAAGACCGAGGTCAGCAGCCTGCATGAGGACGAACCGGCCGCCAGCATCCCGGCTGAGGCGCCGCGGACTCAGCAGCCCGGTTAGTCCCGGGACAAGAAGAGGGCCCCCGCACTCCGGGGACCCTCTGCCTTGATCGACAGCGCGCTTGCGGGTCACTTCCTGCCGAAGCTGTCGAATTCTCCGTTTCGCACGCCTCCGAGAAATGCGTGCCATTCGTCCGATGTAAAGCGGAGCACCGCCCCTTGGGCGTCCCGGCTGTTGCGGACGCCGATCTCACCCTCGGGTAGGCTTGCCACTTCGACGCAGTTGCCGTTGGAAAAGCTCAACGAGCTTTTAACCCAGTACGAACCTGAATCCGGCTTTTCGGCCGGATTTCCTAGGGAAGGTTGTCCCACCGTTTACCTCACAGATTGTCGCTTTTAGCCTGAAATGTGAAAAACTACGGAATGTAGGTGAGGTCCTACTTACCGTAGCCACTTAATTACAAGCATAACAGCATCACCGGCACCGGCGAGTGGTTCTTTCCTCAAGTGACACTAATGAACCGACCACTGCCGCTCAGGCTCTTGCGGCTCTGGGCCACCGTGAAGCACCGCTCTGTCCCGAGGCCTGATCAGGCGTTGGCGTGTCGCTTGGCCCCTGACCAATGCGACTGGGCGGTCTGGAGTATGAGGGCCTTGGACGCGACCGGATCGAGCGACGCCTCGGCGAGCATCTGAAATGCGATCCGGTGGAGGTACGTCTCCCTCTCGCCCTCCAGGGTGAAACCGCTCCGCAACTGCTCAGTGCTCACCACATCTTGCAGCATCGCATCGCTATCTTCGCCGAAGCCGAAGATGACAAACGATTCGCCGAACACCGTGTGCTGCGCGCTGAGGGGGAGAATGCGCATCGTCAGATTCGGCCGGTCAGCCTCTCGCGCGAGCCGCTGGAGCTGCTCGTACATGACCGACTCATCACCGATCCGGCGGGTCAGGACCGATTCGTCGAGCACGACGGATAGCTGAAGGCCGTCGCGGTCAAGCACCTGCTGGCGCTGCATCCGGACCTTGACCAACCGCCCGATCATGCCCGGCGCGACCGGCTCGACCCGGCTGTAGCTGCCGATGATGTGCCGGGCGTAGCCTTCGGTTTGCAGCAGGCCCGCGACGACGTCGACGTGCCAGATGGCAATGGACGTGGCCTCGTGCTCAAGGCCGATGAATTGCTGGTAGTCCTCGGCAAGGGTGTCGGCGAATTCTTCCCACCAGCCCTTCTGGGCCGCATCCTCGGCGAGTCCGAGCAAAAGGGCGCGGTGGGATCCGGTGATCCCGTAGTAGTCGAGCAGTCGCTCGACCTCCCGCGGCCGCAAGCCGGTCCTGGCTCGCTCGTACCTGCTGATCTTGGACGGTGACCACTTCAGCGCCGCGGCGACCGCGTCGCCGCTCTTGCCCCTGCTCTCCCTGATCCCGCGCAGTTCAGCGGCAAGCCGACGCCGACGCACCGTAGGGCTGCCTGGCGCGATCATCGGGCCTCCTCCGCGGTGCCCGCGGCCGGACTGATGCGAGGGTCACGCAGATTTCACGGAAATGATTTGTGAAAGCCTTTCTACACCGTAACACCCGCCTGCCCAAAGCCCGGGGCCCCGCGGTCCGGGCGAACCGCGGTCGGACCGGCCGCGGCAAGGGCCGGACGAACGGGATCGGATGGCCGCCGGCCCCGGTAGATACGGAAGCTGCGACGGCTGCGGAAATATGTAGCGCGCCGCGCTGGCGCGCGGCTCAAGGCTGATCATCACCGAGTCCGGGGACGCCGAAGTGCCTTCCAGCCGGCGGGTGACGTGACGGCCGTTTTCCACCGCGAACCGTACCCGGTCCCACTGGGACGCCCACTCCAGTGCCAGCAAGCGTCCCACGCTGGTCGGCGCGACGACCGTTCGCCCAGCTTGCTAGGGAGAATCAGATCAACTGGCTTGGAATCATTGGTAACAGTGCTCTACTCCGGGCTCATAGCCGATCCTAAATATCGGCAGTAGCTGCTGTTCGCTCTTCATATGAACCCCAGCGACTCCGCCACCACGGCTCTTCTCTGGCGATCACTCCGCTAAGAGCGCTTAGTGCAGTGAGTTCACGTCCCGACGGGAGGTAAGTACACGAACGGGCTGCAGCGGATTGGGGGTAAATCGCCAGCAGTCGGTTGGTAAATGCCAGGCGGGTTCACCCGTGGTAGTACATCGACCCGTGGTAATACATCGACCCGTGGTAGTACATCGACGGCTGCGCGGACGAGGTCGCCGCGGCAGGGGCCTGCGCGGCCACTGCCGGTACGGTAGAGCCGGCTAGAATTGAACCAGCCGCACTAAGTGCTAGAATTGCGGGAATGATGATGGCTTGCTTGATACGCACGATTCCTCCAGGGCATCGACACAGGTCAGCCGCTTGCTGTACGACTCACCAACTCGTCGGCGCCACAGAGTTATATGTGAGTTACTGTCAGTATTCGGCCTTCATGCACCAGAGTAAGCCATCATCTAGCCCTTTTCAATGATTAAAATGTTTCCTGTCTCTTGCTTGTAATATTCATTTCTGCATTCAGGGAAATGTTTAATGATCGGTGCCGCGCAATGTTCAATGCAATTTGCACTGACGGCGTGGGCACTCGGCGTCACGATGACCTTATGATCACAAGGCATTGGTCGTATACCGAATTAACGTCCGAAAAATGCCCGCTTGTTCGGTAGATATTCCAGGGGTAAAGTTCGGTGCATGCACCCGGTTACCCCGGCTGGTGCGCTGGTCGGCCGCGATAGCGAGATAGCGTTGCTGACCAGGCTTATAACAGAGCTGGGTCGCGGGCGCGGCGGTTCACTGCTCATCGAGGGCGAGCCCGGTATCGGCAAGTCCGCGCTGGTCCAGGCGGCCGTGACGAAGGCGCCGGAGGCCGGCTGCCAGGTGTTCTGGGGAGCTGGTGATGAGCTGGGCCAGGCCCTCCCGCTGCTACCGTTCCTAGACGGATTGCGGGTCCGCGAGCCGTCGGCCAATCCCCGCCGGGACACGATCGTGCGGCTCCTGCGGGGTGAGGCCAGCGCCGACCGCGGCGCGAACGTACCGGCGGTGCTGGCGGAGCAGTTGCTGGCGCTCGTCACCGAGCAATGCGCGGTACAGCCGGTCATCCTGGTCATCGACGACCTGCAGTGGGCCGATCGGGCCAGCATCACCTTGTGGGGGCGGCTGGCCAGGTCGGCGCGGCAGGTACCGCTGCTGATGGTTGGGATGATGCGCCCGGTGCCCACGCGGGATGACCTTCTGGCCTTGCGCCGGGGTGCGGACGACGCCGCCCGGCTGGAACTCACCGGGCTCACCGCGGCGGCGGTCGCCGACCTGGTCGCAACCCTGGCCGGCGGCAAGCCCGGCGGCAACCTGCTGCAGCTGGCCGATGGGGCGGCGGGAAATCCGCTCTACGTCAGCGAGCTTGTCGCCGCACTTGCCCGTGGCTCCAGTCTAAGTATCACCGAGGCGGGCACCGCCGAGCTGGCGGGCGGTTCCGCGCCAGGCTCCCTCTCCGCGGCTATCGCGGACCGGCTCGGCTTCGTGGCCGGGTCGGTGCGCGACGTGCTGCGGGCGGCGGCCCTACTCGGCGTGGATTTCGCGGTTCCCGATCTGGCGATCGTGCTAGGCCGCAGCGTGCCGGACCTGATACCGGCGGTGGACGAGGCACGTGCCGCAGGCGTGCTGGTCGAGTCTGGCCAGCGCCTCGGGTTCCGGCATCCGCTGCTTCGTGCGGCGCTGTACGACGAGATGCCGGTGGCAGTACGCGCCGCCTGGCACCACGACGCGGGACGCGCCCTGGCAGAGGCGGGTGCGCCGCCGGACCGGGTGGCCCGGCAGCTGCTGCGAGCCACCGGCGTACCTGGCGGAGCGGCCGAGCCGATGGACGATTGGATGCTGGACTGGCTGGTCCGCACCGCGGATCAGCTGGTCGGCCAGGCGCCCGGGGTGGCGGCCGAACTCCTCGCGCGGGCCGTAGCCAGTTCCCCGACCGACTCGGCCCAGCACGGCTGGCTGTCCAGCCGGCTTGCCGACGCCCTCTACCGCATCGGTGACAGGGCAGAGGCCGAACAGGTGGCGAACCACGCGCTTGAGCACTCCGCCGGCCCCGATGTCCTCGTGGACCTGCACTGGACGCTAGCGCAGTGCCGCATGCTGGCCGGTTTGTCCGCGGAGTCCCTGGCCACACTGGACCGGGCGCTGGCTTCGCCCGCGATTTCGGCACGGCACCGCGCCCGGCTGCTCGTCCTCGCGGCGCGGACGCACTTGAACATCGGCGAGGTCGAAAAGGCCGGCCAGGTCGCCACCAGCGCACTCGCGGAGTCCGAGGCGGGCGACACCTGGGCCATGGGCTGGGCGCTGCACGTGCTGACCATCATGACCGCGGTGCAGGGACATCTGACCGACGCGCTCCCGCTCTTCGACCGGGCACTGACCGTGACCCAGTCCGACCCTGCGCTGACCGATCTGCGGCTGCTGCTGCAGGTCAACAAGGCGGTCACCCTGGGCGATCTCGACCGGTATGAAGAGGCCCTGGCCGTGGCCGGGCAGGCCCGGCACCTCGCGGACCAGGTTGGTACGACGCTCCGGCTGACGCAGGCGCACGGCGCCCTGGGCCAGCTGCTCTTCGAGACGGGACGATGGGATGACGCGCTGACCGAGGTAGAGGTCGTTCCAGAGAACCTGAAGGAACCCGCCGCACTCTGCTGCGACCGAGGCATCGCCGCCGTGATCAGCTTCCACCGCGGCGAAACCGGCCTCGCGCGCCGTCACCTCGCTGCTGCCGTCCCGCATGCCGGGCGGGTCGGACACCGGCTCATTACCCCGCTGGCCCTCGGCCGCAGCCTGGACCGCGAGCATGAAGGCGTACTGCCGGAAGCGCTGGCCGCGTTGACCGATGCGTTCGACGGCAAGACCGAAGAACTCGAGGAATTCGAGGATCTGCTGCCCGACGCCGTCCGCCTCGCCACCCAGACCGGCGCCCTGAGCACCGCGCAGGCCCTGGCTGGGCACGCCGCCGCGCTCGCCGCCGAATCGGAGATCCCGCACCGGCAGGCGAACGCGTTGTACTGTCGCGGCCTGCTGGACCAGGATGCCCCCCGACTACTGGCCGCCGCGGAGCGCTACGACGACGCCAGCAGGCCACTGCTGAAGGCCAAGGCGCTGGAGGCGGCCGCCGGGCATTTCGTCGACGCCGACGACCGAGGTCAGGCCCGGATGGCATTTACCAGCGCCGTCGAGGTCTATACATCCCTGGGCGCGGCCGCGGACGTCGCCCGGCTTCAGGCCGCGTTCCGGGCCCACGGCATCCGGCGCGGACCGCACGCCAAGCACCGGCGGGCGCGCAGCGGCTGGGACAGCCTGACGGCGACCGAGATCAAGATCGCCGGGTACGTCGAAGAGGGATTGTCCAACCCGGAGATCGCCGCCAAACTGCTGCTGTCCCGGCGGACCGTCGCGACCCACGTCTCCCACATCCTGAAGAAGCTCGACGTCAGCTCGCGGACCGACATCGCCCGCGAGGCCGCCCTGCGCACCATCGCGCCGAAGTGAGCGGCTCGCGTGAATCGCCGGATGCGTTTAGTGGGGACTGTGAACCTCTGGGGGAGGGCTCACGGTTCACAGTCCCCACGCATGTGCCCCCTGCGGGCCGCGTCCGTTGCCCTCGGTCACGCCGGGCTGGAACGCGAGCGTAAAGTACACCGCCTTACCCGCAGGGGTGCGGTAGAAGCCCCACTCATCCGACAGGGTAGTGACCAGCATGAGGCCCCGTCCGGCCTCATCGTCGGCGGAGGCGTCTACCAGCATCGGCAAGCGGCGCGATGTGTCATAGACATCGACGCGCAACTGGCCGCAGGAACAGGTGATGGCCAGCGTGACGATCCCGGTCACCTCGTGCCTGATGGCATTGGTAACCAGTTCGCTGGTGAGCAGGATCGCGACGTCCGGGTCGACCGGGATCTCCCAGCCGCAGATGGCCGCGCGTACCTGGCGGCGGGCCTCGGCCGAGGCGCCCGGACCGGTGGTCAGCCGGACACGGTACCGGTGCAGTTCGGTCGGACGGGTCGGCGCCACCACGTTCATCGGATTCCTTCGGGGCCGGGTTGAACTAGCCGGCAGAGCACTGGTCACTCCGCACGGCCGCTTCCGGGAGGCTCGAGCCGATCGTCTGAGCGCTCGATACCGCTCCGGTTGCAATAAAAATGGTGCTGCAAGTTTCAATGAGAGACATCGGTCAGCTGACCGATCTTGCACCGCAACCTGACGAGCCCCTGGTCGGGCGCCTGACCGGTCGAGCCGACGTCGGATGGGTGGCGCGGGCGTCCGTCCGTCGCGGGCACGCTCTTCTGGCGGCCGCTGAAACCACGGACCGTTCGGCAAAAAGGGTTTTAAGAGCGCCGGGCGGTCAGGCGCTGGCGCGTTCCCAGGTCCGTGACCAGAACGACTCGGCGGTGTCGAGGATGAGCGCCCTGGACTCGGCCGGGCTGAGCGAGGCGTCGGACAGGGCCTGGAACGCGATCCGGTGCAGGTACGTCTCCCGCTCCCCCTCCAGGGTGACGCTGTTCCTGAGCTGCTCGGTGATCACCACGTCATGCTGTACCGCGTCACTGTCGTCCCGGAAGCCGAAGATGACGAAGGACTCGCCGAACACCGTGTGCTGGGCGCTGAGCGGAAGGATCTGCAGGGTCAGGTTCGGCCGGTCGCCGTCGCGGACGAGCCGCTGAAGCTGCTCGTACATCACCGACTCGTCGCCGATCCTGCGCTTGAGGACCGATTCGTCGAGCACGACCGACAG
>Ga0210386_10005646_pt1 | contig 10121 bp, 9 predicted proteins | sample IncBWH32OmetaG_FD_160091 | JGI IMG/M metagenome (GOLD analysis project Ga0210386, IMG submission 160091) | Forest soil microbial communities from Barre Woods Harvard Forest LTER site, Petersham, Massachusetts, United States - Inc-BW-H-32-O ... | reverse complement strand
TCCGACTCATGATGCAGGACTGGGGCGGACCGATCGGGCTCGGCGTCGCGGGGCGTCGACCCGATCTCATCCACGCCTTGATCATCGGCAACACTTGGGCCTGGCCGGCCCAAGACGTCCGGCACATCGCCATGTTTTCCCGCATCGCGGGCAATCCGCTGAGCCGACTGCTGATCCGACGCTTCAACGCCTTCGTCGTGTGGTTGATGCCGGCTGGGGTCAACCACCCTTTGACCCCGGCCGAGAAGGCTGCCTACCGCGGGCCGTTCCCCACCCCGGCTTCGCGTCAACCCACCGCAATCTTTCCACACGAAATCCTGGCTAGCCGTGACTACCTCGCCAGGGTCGAACACGGGTTGACCAAGCTATCCGATAAGCCGGCGTTGTTGTTGTGGGGCAGCGCCGACACCGGATTCAAGGACAGCGAACGCGAAAGGTTCGAGGCGGCCCTTCCCCGCCACCACACCCGCATCCTCGACGGTGCCAAACACTTCATTCAGGAGAACGACCCGGCAGCGATCTGTTCGGAAATCCGCGCCTTCGAACAAGACCCGCCTGCTGCCGCGCGCTGACGTGCCGCCAGCCGCATTCATCCACCCGGTGAGACCCACCACCACACCGGGAGTGGCGCTGCTGGCCGACCCGCGGCGAAGGCCCTACCGATCATCGACCCCTGACCACACCGAGCCGATTCACTTGCTGAATCAACGGCGACGTATGTGTTAATGGCGGGTTCAAATCGAAAATGGTTGCACGAGTGCACAGTACCGATACGCACAAGTTATCGGCAAGCAGCCCGACGCTTAAATGCGCTGCAGCACAGCGTGATAACGAATACGGAGGGGTTACCTGACATAATAGCATATTATCAGCCTAAAACGGTTGCGGCACATACCCGCCCGCTGGCGGCACAATGCCAAGCGGCCCAGGACGATATGCGTTCACGGGGAGAATGGAGGAGCAAGGGGCACCGCCGGGAGTGCTGCAGGTGACCACCGCGCCGTCGCTGTAGCTGTGCGATGGCTGCCAACCTACAATCGAGCCTTACCCGATCAACTTGGAGAAGCGATGAGCGTGATCACTCGGGTCGCCGGGACCGGTACCTTGGGGAATGGCGGCGACGGTGGTCCGGCCACCGCCGCCGAACTCAGTTTTCCCCTCGGGGTGGCGGTGACCGCCGACGGGGGGTTCCTTATCGCCGACGCCGACAACCACGTGGTGCGCAAGGTGTCATTGGCGGGGGTGATCACGCGGGTCGCCGGGACCGGCAACTTGGGGAACAGCCTCGACGACGGTCCGGCCACCGCCGCCGATCTCGGTTCGCCCTGTGGGGTGGCGGTAACCGCCGACGGGGGGTTCCTGTTCGCCGACTCTCTCAACCACGTGGTGTGGAAGGTGTCATCGGCGGGGGTGATTACGCGTGTCGCCGGAACCGGCAACTTGGTGATCAGCGGCGACGACGATCCGCCCACCGAGGAGTTCGGCGGCGACGGTGGTCCGTCCACCGCCGCCGATTTCGCTTCGCCCTGTGGGGTGGCGGTGACCGCCGACGGCGGGGTCCTGATCGCCGACGCCAGCAACAACGTGGTGCGCAAGGTGTCATCAGCGGGGGTGATCACGCGGGTCGCCGGGACCGGCACCCAGGGGAACAGCGGCGACGACGGTCCGGCCACCGCCGCCCAACTCAATGAGCCCGGCGGGGTGGCGGTGACCGCCGACGGGGGGTTCCTGATCGCCGACGCCGGCAACCACGTGGTGCGCAAGGTGTCATCAGCGGGGGTGATCACGCGTGTCGCCGGGACCGGCACCCAAGGGAACAGCGGCGACGACGGTCCGGCCACCGCCGCCGAACTCGGTTCTCCCGTCGGGGTGGCGGTGACCGCAGACGGGGGGTTCCTGATCGTCGACGGCGGCAACAACGTGGTGCGCAAGGTTGCGCGCGCAGACTAAGAACTCCCAACCAGATGACAGGTCGGTCAGGCGGCGCCCCGGCAACCCGACTTGGCTCAGTGCACACGGCGGCGGGCGATCTTGGCGTGGGCGTCGCGGAGGTCGTCGGGTACCGGGTCGGCGGCGGTCAGCGTTCGTCTGCCGGCCTTGATCTGATTATCCCTAGAAGAAGGTCGCTCGACTCCTCGACGAGGGCGTGAAGACATCGGATCGGAACCGTACGTTCTGGTCTGCCGCAACGGTGACTGGTGGCTCGCCGCGGGCCAGAACACGCGAATGCGCCCTGGCGGCGCGGCCTAGGCTCGCAATCCCACCAATTGCCCAGCTAGGAAACCATTTTCGTGCATACCGCACGCGACGCCAACCGGGCGGGGGTGCTGATTCATCTGATGCAAAACGACGGGTTTTTAACCTGACATAATGTCGCTTATCGGCAAATTTATCTATCGAGGTCATCACTAGATGAATACTCCCGGCGAAGTGCTTTTCGGGCTGACTGTCCTGTCTCAACGTATCTTCGCTTTTCTCACTCTTTCTGCGCTGGCCGATCATTCTTCTCAGTGAATCTGCGCCAGAGTCTTCGTGTCGCCCCGCTGAGACTTGCTCGCAATATCGACCTCGGCGCGTCGGACGCTGCCGCCTTGGTGTGCCGTCGCCAAGACTGTCGCAGTCTCGTAAAGATGCCACCCACCCGGCGCAGCGATACGTCACGGTGACGTAATGACCATGGCTGGGAGGGACGGCCCCTCAGAGCTTAGGGAGGTGAATTGCCTTCCCATGTATCGATTTCCGCGTCAGGAAGTGGCTCATCGAAGATGACGGGAACTAAAAGAACTCCGTAGCTGGCCGAATCTTCGCGGAGAGTTGTTGCACGACCTGTTGCCCTTGCTCCGCCGCTACTGAATCGAGCGACGCGGCAGCGTCAAGACGACTGCGTCACCACGACTCAGGAGTCGTACCGCCGGCCTGGCGCGACGCCATACTGCCCGGCGGCCCGAGTCACGTCTGCCTCCAACCAATATTTGGCAGAATGCCCGGCCGGCGACCAACTGTCCATGGCGCCGGCGGTAGCCACCCATTTTCGTCACCGTGACGTATTGACCCTGAATAGTTTTGCGGCGCAAGTCCTTCTGAATGGTTCCGCCAGGAGTAGATCACTTGTCTGGCCGTAACGCGTTAATCGAGATGACCGGACAGCTCGCGGTGGTGATCTGGCGGCAGACGCCCGCGCCGCGGCCGGCAGCAGCGGCGAGCAGTGACCCGGGTCACCTACCCGACCCCGGGCGAGTCACGGTAAGGCCCGAGTTGACGACCGTCGAGGCTTTGCAGTATGCACGAATCGCCCTCGCAGCGACGCCCTTGCGGCGAAAACGGCGTCGTCGAGGTTGGCGTAACGGATTGCCTCGAGTTCGGGGTCGTTACGAACTACGACGCCGTCGGGGTCGACAAGGTAGCCGTCCTTGCCATCCGCGCGCAACGAGGCGCCCACGCCGGACAACAGCATGCGCGCGGCGTCGTCGATTTCGTCGACGCGCGACACGTCCAAGATGGCGATGTCGAAGGTATCCCGATCGCGGTCCATCGTGCGGACCACCTGCTCGGCACCGCAAAACAACAAGTCACCGTGGGCCTCATAAACGCGGACGTCGGCGCATGGTTCGAAGATCGCGCTCAGCGTCGCGCGCGAGTCGCGTGCCACGTTGAGGAAGTGCAGCCCGAGTTGTTCGGACAGGCTGCGGCACAACCGAACTCCCCGAACGCTGTTGCCCTTGGCGTCAAGCAGCGGCGAGTAGACGCCGATCCCCAGTTGTCCGGGGAGCACCGCGACGATGCCGCCGCCAACACCGCTCTTGGCAGGCATGCCGACCGCGCTCACCCAGTCGCCCGCGGCGTCGTACATGCCGCAGGTCACCATCACCGACAGCGTGCGATTCACCACAGCGGCGCCGGTGACCCGGCGATCCGTCATCGGGTTCACGCCGCCTCGGGCGAGCGTAGCCGCCATCCGCGCCAGGTCGGTCGCCGTCACCTTCAACGAGCACTGCCGGAAGTAGACGTCGAGCACATCCTCGGGGTCGTCGTCGAGCACACCGAAGCTTTGCAACATGTACGCGATGGCACGGTTGCGGCTGCCGGTGGCCTTCTCCGAGGCGTACACGTCGTGGTCGAGTTCGAGCTGCCGACCCGCGCACGCGGAGTAGAACTCACGGATCTGCTCGAGTCGCTCGCCGGGCGTGCCCGCCGGGACGAGTGATACCGCTGTGATCGCCCCGGCGTTGATCATCGGATTCTTCGGCGTCTTAGTGGTCTTGTCGACGCTGATCTCGTTGAACGCCTCACCCGACGGCTCCACACCAAGCTTGGCGTCGACTGCATCCTGACCGATTCGGTCGAGCGCCAAGGCGTACGTGAACGGCTTGGAGACCGATTGGATAGTGAATTCGACTCCGGTGTCGCCGGACTCGTACACGAAGCCGTCCGACGACGACAGCGACACACCGAACCGGCTGGGGTCGACGAGCGTCAGTTCGGGGATGTAGCTCGCCAGGGCGCCGTCGGTCACATCGGCATGCTCGGCACGAATCCGGTCCAGGGTACGCTGCACCAGTTTGGCCGCAGACTGGATTCTAGGTTCCCCAGCCGCGGGCCCTCTCGGCATACGAGTCGTAACCGTGGGCCGTCAGACCGCGTCAGTCCCGCACGAGGATGACGGTTTTGCCTGGGCACCGGTTCGGGCGTTGACTGCTTTCGAATGCTTCGCGGCCCTTTTCGAGCGGAAAAGTGTCCGCGATCTCGACGTGCAGGCGCCCGCTGTCGGCGAGCGCAGCGAGTTTGGTCAGCTGCTCTCGATTGGACGTGACAAGGAAGAACTTTGCGGTGACGTCGTATTCGTCGGCTTTGCCCTCTGGCGGAGCCCCCGCAATCGTGACCAGCCGTCCTCCTCGGCGCAGCACGCTGAAGGATCGGTCCAATGTCTCACCGCCGACGGTGTCGATCACGACATCGTAAGCGCGGCCGCTTGCGTCAAACGCTTCGGTGCGCACGTCGATCACCCGCTCAACGCCGAAGCCAGCAAGCAGCTCACCGGCATCGCTCCGAACGGTCGCGCTGACGTGCGCGCCCCAGATGACGGCCAGTTGGACCGTCAACGCGCCCACCCCGCCCGCCCCGCCGTGCACCAGCACCGCCTCTCCGGGTTGTACCGCGGCCTGGTCCACCAGGGCCTGCAGGGCGGTGAGCCCGGCCAACGGCAGCACAGCGGCAACCGCATGCGACAACTTTGACGGCTTGATGGCAAGGTCGGCCGCGGGAACGGCGACGAAATCGGCTGCGGCGCCGTCGCGGTCGAATCCGATCAGTCCGCACACTTCATCGCCGCATTTGAAATCCGATACTGCCCGGCCGACATCAGATACCACGCCGGATACCTCATGTGACACGATCACCGGAGTCCGGCTTACACCGTCGCGGGTCCACGTCTGTGGCCACTTCAACTCGTCGAACGTGATAGCGGCTGCATGCACCTCCACCAGGACTTCATCCGCGTCGGGAACGGGCATGGGCGCACGTTCCACGACCAACACCTCTGGTCCACCTTGGCGGCGTGCCCTCAGCGCTGCCATCTCGGACACACCGACGCCCGGGCTTTCCTTGCTCACCGACTGATTCGACAGCACAGAATCTGGCATCACCGCTCCTCAGTTTCTTGCGACGCAACCGACGCGATCGTCAGTATAAACCAGAGTGGGGCACACCGCCCAGTCTCTGGAGTAATCTATTTTTTGATCTGGGCTGTATGACCCACTCCGCTGCTGCATTACAAATGGTAAGCGTAACGGTGTTGCAGCCGCGCGGGATTCGGCGATAGTGTGGACACCATGACTATCACTACTCTCAACATCTTGGAAATGATCCTCTGTCGAGGCGGCGGCAAAGGCGGAGGCGGCGGTCGCCTCGGAGGCGGAGGCGGCCGCTAACGGCCAAAGCCTCTAGCCCACAGTAGTTTGCTTTAGACCACGCCCCCGGGTGTTCGGACCCGGCGATCACGGGCCATCACGAAATGTCTGGGACGTGGCACCCAGCTCGTCTATCGGCGGCGACCATATGAGAGCGTTCCGCAAGCAGTGGTCTACGTTCTCGGCCATGCCACTAATGAGTGGCGCCGCTTCACGATCTGCATACCTGGCGAGACCCGAGGCGGATTCCGCGGCTCGCGAGAATACGCTGAGGAATCCCGATCGCGGATGTCGGGGGATCTAGCGTGGGGAGTGATCGTGGGCATGCATCGCGGGGCGTTGAGCGTCGCCTCGGTCCCAGGCGATACCCGGTTCAACGCCTGCCTGCCGATTCGCGGCGCCGAACCTCCGCGCTGAATATCCGGTACCCGGGCCCCAATGAGTCTGTGTGCCAAGGCCACAGCGCCGCAGACCTGGCAAGCATTTCTGCTTGTTGCGCAGTATCCGCAACAAGCGAACAAAGTTCGGTCCGTGCTATCTCAAAACCCGGCCGGCCCTAGGCCGCAATCACAGCCGGCGCGGCAACATCCGCTTAGCGCGGAGCGGGATCCGCAGCTGTAGGCCGCGACACCGGCTGCAGCAAAGCCTGATATTGGTCAGGTACCAGATGTCGATACTCTGGGTGGCGCAGAATGTAGTCCCCGGTCAACTTGCATCGCGGAATGACTGTAGCCCCCGCATCCGTGATAATCCCCAACACGCCGTCAATCAGAGCCGAGGACACGCCACGCTCGCGCCATTGCTGATCGACTTGGGTAGCCATCAAGACGATGTGGTCGCGGTAGCGGCGGTAGGGCTGGCGACCAATCACCTGTCCGTCGACAGTGGCCTCAAACTCATCACCCTCGGCATTGTCAGCGATGGCGGTTTTCAGTCCACCCTTGGCAATGCGGTCAGCGCTGCCCATCGACTCTACTGGCTTATTCACGGCCGAAATCCCTCTCTCGTCGCGACGCTCGAAACTTTGTCGCCGGGTGCCCACGAGCTGTGGCAACCTCACGTCCGAGCGCGGCCCCAGTAGTCGGTGGCTGTCGGTCTTGTGGGTGCGCGGCAAATTGGCGCAGGTAGGCCAGGGCGAAGTTCAAGGCGTCATGATCAGGCCACGTCTTGCCGTACGCGCCGGTCATCATGTTCCCGCCTTCATGGGCGCTCACCAAAACATTGGCCAGTGCCGCCGGGGCGGCGGCCTCAGTCAGTACACCGTTCTTTTTCATTCGTGCCAGACCACGGCGGAACAACGAAATCCACTGGTGGTAGCCGTCAGCAAGCAGTTCGCGCGTCGGCTCGTCATACTTGCTCAGCTGGCCGGCCAGAGCGCCATAGGTGGGCAGTCCTCGGCTGCGGACCTTGCGGCGGCTGAAGTTCAACGTGAGGTCTACCCATTTCTCGAAATCGTCAAAGGTATCCAAGTTTCCTAAAGCGGGCTGTCGATGAAAGTCCAAGAGTACCTCGGTCTGGTGCGCGACCACGGCTCGGATTAAGGAGTCCTTGTCTCCGAAATAATGCGATAACTGCGAGCCGCTGACCGAGGCCGCTTGACGGATTCTGTCCAAACTCAGGGCGGAAACCCCCTGCGTAAGAACCAGTTCAGCAGCACAGCTGACGATGCGGTCGCGCGTTGCTCGGCCTCTCTCCGTCATTGGGTGCTGCTGCGTGTGATCCTTCGACATGACATCCAGACTACCCTGACACTCCACCTCAGTGGGTCCAACACCCCACTGCATATGAGTTCGACATCACGCTATGCGTGCCCGCAGGTGATATCGGGGGCATATTGAGGGCCACGACGGTTATGACACGGGCGCACATGCTGGGTCGGGTACGTCTCGGTTCGCTTTCGTCAGACGTGTCGTAGTACATCTGCACCGACCTCGCCGACCCATTGCGTGGGCCAATTTGCCGCGCGCCAGCCAGACCACGACGATTTTTCCGGCCCCACGACTGCAAAGACCTCACTGGTACTCCGGACCGCGTTCATGGATCGCTGCGGAATTCGCTAAGAGGCAGCCTTCTCACCATTCCCTCAACGCTGGCCAGCCAGGAGAACTGCGGACGATCAACGACCGCTTTCGGCGAGGTGCCGGCCCAGCGCTTCCAGATCCGGGACGACGATGTTGGGCTGCGGCAATCCGGGCACAGGCAGCGGTGCGTTGCCTGGGCGCGTGATCAGCGCCGAACTGAATCCGGCGCTTTGGGCACCGACGGTGTCCCAGACGTGCGCGGCCACCATCATGCACGCCGAGGGCGCAACACCGAGTTCCTGGGACACGTAGTGATAGACGCTCGGCGACGGCTTGTAGGCCCGACAGGCCTCGATGCTGAACTGCTGTTCGATGTACTCGCCCAGCCCGGCGTGCTCGAGCGGGCTTTGCCCGCTCGGGTTGGGAGGGGAGTTAGTAAGTGTGATAAGCCGGAACCCGCTGTCTCGCAGAATCTCCAGGCCCTTGGTGACGTCGGGGTGGGCCGGCATGGTCAGCATCGCCTGTTTGATCAGGTTCGCATCCTGATCGGAAACGGTCAGACCGTGGATGTCACCCACCATCTTCAGCAATCCCTGACCCAGAGTGAAGTAATCCACATACAGTCCCGACAGGGTGGCCGTCATCGAATACATGATCAGATGCCCCAGCCATTCACGCATCACGTGCGGATCACCGAATACGCCCTCGAAAAGCGGTGTCATGGATTCGAAGTCGATCAGCGTTTCGTTGACGTCGAACACCAGCACGGAAGGCTTGGCGGCCAACGGCCAAAGCTCGGCTGATCCCGCCGAGGTCTGCTGCTGTTGAGGTGTCATTATCTCTGTCCTTTCATCATTCGGAGCGGTTCCCTCGATACCATCTGTTGGTTTCAGTTACGCTGCGCCTGACCGGTTCTCGTAGCCCACCAGGCGTGATTGCAGCTCGGCGTACGGAGTGGACGGTGGTAGTTGCTGTCCATCGCGCACCGCACGAGCCGCCTCGGCGGCGGCGTGCAACGCCGCCCCGTAAGGCCCCGAACCGGTCGACACTCGGGCCACCCCCAGTTCGCCAAGGTCGACAACGGTCAACCCCGGCACAGGCAACGTGTTGACCGGGCAAGGGATATTGCGAGTAATCTCAGCTAGCTCGGCGCGATCGTTGGCCAGCGGCACGAAGATCCCATCAGCGCCCGCTTCGACATAGCGAAGGGCGCGCGCAATTGTGGTGGCGGTGTTGGCCTGCTGCCCGAGCCAGTAGGTGTCGACGCGCGCGTTGATGAATAAATCGGGGTTGCGTTGTTTGATGGCACCAACTTTGGCCGCCGCCAGGGCGGGATCGACGAGCTTTTCCTCAGTGCTGTCCTCGATGTTGATCCCGGCGATCGGCAGTTGTGCGATGTAGTCGGCAACAGTCGCGGGGTCATCGCTGTATCCGTCTTCGACGTCGACGCTGACGTAGCACGGCAGCGGCGCCAGCGCCGCGGCCAGGGCGATGTTGGCGTCACGGGTGGCGCGGGCCCCGTCGGGGTGCCCGCCGCTGGAAGACACCCCGAAACTGGTAGTGCCGATCGCGGTGAAGCCGTCGGCTAGATACGCCAACGCCGAAGGGACATCCCAGGCATTGGGCAACACGAACGGGATACCCTGGCGATGGAGATCGTGAAAACTCATGGCTTGCCTCCTGATTAGGTGTTCGGGGTGGTTGGGATGATGGTGCGTGCTCCCGCGAGCAAGGCGCCCGCTGCGAGAACGCCGGTGGCGGCTTGCGCAATCCACGCGTGGTCGTAGCCGGCGGCCGATTCGCTCGTGGCCGTGAGAGCTACTAGGACCCGGTACTCCGGCGGCTTACCGCGAAATATGTCGATACGAATCAACGGCATAGCACTCCTGACGCCTGTCCCGCCAACGGTCGGCCCGACCCGACGACACGATCGAGAAACGCGGCCTGGCCGGTCACATAGATCGACTGGGCCCTTGCCGCTTCTTACCAACACTGACTCCGGCCTCGGATCCTGAAGCAACTGGGTTATCTACCCCATACTTGTATTCATCGGCGGCACTGTCAACTAATTCAGTCATGAGCCAGTCACGCCACCGGCACTCCGTTACCCAACTGGGTTGTACGTCCCACACACATTGCGGTAGCATTTGTCGCAGGGGCCGACGTTGGCATTTGGTTGGTGCACATGAGATCG
>Ga0210386_10005642_pt1 | contig 10125 bp, 9 predicted proteins | sample IncBWH32OmetaG_FD_160091 | JGI IMG/M metagenome (GOLD analysis project Ga0210386, IMG submission 160091) | Forest soil microbial communities from Barre Woods Harvard Forest LTER site, Petersham, Massachusetts, United States - Inc-BW-H-32-O ... | reverse complement strand
TACTTCCTTCGCCTTATTGAAACAGTACCCCCTGATGCGATCATCAACAAAAATTAGCTGTTGCGCATGAACAGTCACTGCATCCATTGATCTATTCTGTGGTTCTTTAAACAGGTCATCTAGCTCAAAGTCCGCGTCATTTTCATCTTCGATCGTATTGTCTGCGACTGGATCTATTGGCATGATTCATTCCTCCACGTCGTCGGCTAGGTTGCCATTATCCATTTCACTACCACCACCATGGTCTGGTGCCACCAGGCATCCATCTATACTCCTTCACCATCTTCACCCTCATTTGCCGGCGAAACCTCCATCATCACTACAACCTCTGGCGCGCTACCAGCACTATGGGTAACCCAATCTAAGCTCTCGAGATTCTCATCATTCTCCAACCGCACTCTCAGCTTTTCCTTTGCCGTCTCAAGTGTGTCGCCCTCCACATCTGTAACGGCGACTTCCTGCCGTGTAATTCCGGCTTGAAACATTGGCATTCATCTTCTCCCTAACAGCATTCTCGATGATGGGCCAAAGTCGACGACATATCCAGCACTTAGCAAGTTGTGGCGCTACTAACTCCATCCCAATCAGTGTACTCCCATTCCTGGCTTTCGTTGGTTGATTCTGCGCGCCTGAAGCAGCCTAGCTTATGATCGTATATTCGGAAGAAACTCGCCATCTGAACGCCAGCTTCGTCAGAGTATTGCATATTGGCAATAAATATAGCGTCAACCTTGCCAGACATAATCTCTCCAATTGCTTCGGCTGACAACGGATAGAAGGCGCGGGCGGCGACCGGGCTTGCTCTCGATCCGAGATTCACAATCCGTCGCTTCCATGTCGGAGCCGCGACCGACAACGCGAGTTTCATGTCAGCGCGCGAGCACTTCTATGCCGGACAGTCCTGTGCCTCAAGTCAGGCTATCAATCGTCGCTGCGTTTCCCGAAATGATATGCACGAACACGTCAGCGCCGCCGGCGTCAGGTTGGATGAACCCGAAGCCTTTCGTTGCATTGAACCATTTCACTATGCCGGTCGCCATCACGCGCTCCTCTCGAATAGGCTACTGAACCTAACCGAGGCCCTATTCATTGCAAGGCGAGGCGTAGGCGATTAGCGAGGGCGTTGTCGTCACGTCCCGAAAGATCGCGGATGCGACAATGATGCCGTGCGGTCGACGCCTCGAGCGTATCACGAGAAACCTTTACGACGAAGGCGCGTGGCGAAAGCGGGGCCAAAGCCAAGTTGAATGTGGGAGGAAGATGATCGATCACCGCCAGTACGCGCCTCCGACAGTCCGTAATCGCGATTTCATTCTCGATGTCCTTCGCGACGTCCTGCCGATGACGGGTGTCATCCTCGAAATCGCAAGCGGCTCGGGCGACGCATCGTTCATTTTGCGAGAAATCTCCCGAGTCTCGCTTTCCAACCTTCCGATCCTGAACCGGAAGCCCTGCTGAGGGTCGCCGCATGGGTGAAGGCCGCAAAGGTCACGAATGTGCGCGCGCCGATTGTCCTGGACGCCTCGCAGCCACGTTGGCCGATCGCTTCCGTTGGCCGCATCATCTGCATCAACATGGTTCATATCTCGCCTTGATGCGACGATCAGATTGATCACAGGTGCGGCTGCGACACTTCCACCAGGGTCACCGCTCTGTCTTTATGGCCCCTATAAACGCGAAAGGTTGGCAACGGCCCCCAGCAATCAAGCGTTCGACCGGAACCTTCACGTTCGCAACCCGGCCTGGGGTCTGCGAGATCTCGAGGACGCCGTTGCAATAACGCAGTTCGTTGGATTCTCGGTCCGCACGATCACCGAAATGCCGGCGAACAATCTGAGCGTGGTGTTTCGCCGGATGTGAGCTCGGGGACGTACTTACGTTGCAGATCGCTCGGGCGGTGGACGGCGATTTGACCCGCCGCATCAACTCGACGCTACCGCTTAAATAGCATGGCTAGAAGTTTCAGGGCCGTCCTAGGAAGGCGGTTGCGCTGGAGTGGTCCCTTGTCGCGGACTTCGGTCCTACCGGGCTAGAAGCAAAGGGCGGACTTCGTCGAAAAACGCGCCTCTCTCGAGATGCACTCGTCAGTGACGATTTTCCGCGGACGGCCATATTTCTTCAAGATGCGCTTGAGAAGTTTCAGCGCCGCAGCCTTGTCCCGTTTTGAACTGACGACTGTGTCCAACACCTCGCTTCATGGTCGACGGCGCGCCAGAGATAAAGGAGCTTGAGCCGGCGCCCGTCGGCCGAATAAGAAACAAATGAACACGGATTCGTTCTTTTCGACAAATGCGAGCGTCCACTTGGCGACGAGGGCCTTGCCACAATAGCGGCCGCGACTAGTGGATGGCTGCGTACATGATCTTCTCCTCGGTCGCTTCGAGCGCCGAGAACTCTTCCACCACCTTGCCCTGCCGCGAGACGAGAACGCGGTCAGAGAGCGCCATGATCTCAGGCAAGTAGGATGAGATGACCACAACGGCCTTGCCCTCGTCGGCAAGCCGGTTGATCAGTTCGTGTATTTCGACGATCGCGCCGACGTCTACGCCGCGCGTTGGCTCGTCGAAAATGATCAAATTCGGCCCCTGGACAAGCGACTTTGAGATCACGACCTTCTGCTGATTGCCGCCCGAAAGTTCGACCACTTTCGCCTGGTCGCCGATCGCTCGTACGTTCAGGCGCGCGATCCAATCCGAACCGAGCGTGTTGGCCTCGCGTTTCGACAGAAGCGTGCGCCCGGCCGGAAATTTTGCGAGCAGACCGAGATAGATGTTGCGGGCGATCGAGGCGGTCTCGAAGAAGCCTTCGACCTTGCGGTCTTCGGTGACATAGGCGATGCCGGCACGAACCGCGGTCGCTGGCACGCGAAAGCGCACCGGCCTCTCGCGCAGGATAACTTCTCCGCCGTGGAAGAAGTCGCGTTTCAGGACGCCGGCGACGATCTTGAAGGTCTCGGTCCGCCCGGCGCCGACAAGGCCGAAGACGCCGGTGATCTGCCCGGCGAAGACAGAGAGCGAGTTGTTCCTCACCATCGGCGCCATTTTGAGGTTTTGCACGGTCAGCACGCGCTCGCCGGCCCGGCGCACGGTCGTCTTACGCACGCCGTAGAGACTCTGCGACAGGTCTCGCCCGACCATCGCCTGGACAATGCGCGCGCGGTCGAATTTCGCTGCGTCGTCGGTGACGACCTTTTTGCCGTCGCGCAGCACGGTAATGCGGTCGGCGAGCATCAACGCCTCTTCGAGCGCATGCGAGATGAAGACTATCGACACGCCGCGCTTCTTGAGATCGCCGACGAGGTCGAAGAAGTATTTCTTCTCTTCTGGAGTGAGCGAGGCCGTCGGCTCGTCGAAGATGATCACTGTGGCGCGGTGGAGCACGGCGCGCGCGATCTCGACCATCTGCTTCTTTGCCGCGCCGAGCGCTCCAACGGTCGCCGTCGGGGAGACATCGAAGTTCAGTGACTGCAGGAATGATTGTGCGGCGATGTAGATGCCGCGCAGACGGTTATAAAAGCTCTCCTGGCCGAGAAACAGGTTCTGCGCGACGGTCATCGTCGGCACGAGACTGTTTTCCTGAAACACCATGCCGATGCCGAGATTCCTAGCATCCAGCGGCGACTTCGGCGAGATCCCGACTCCGTCGAGGGTCATGGTTCCCGATGTGAGGGCGACGACTCCCGCCATTACCTTAGTCAGCGTCGATTTTCCGGCACCATTCTCCCCGACCAACGCATGAATCTCGCCGCGTTGAAGGTCGAAATCGACGCAGTCGATCGCAGGAACGCCGGCATAGAGTTTTGTCGCCTTGTTCAGAGCAAGAATTGTGTCACTCATGCGCCAAACTCTATGTCGAGCGGGGCGATCTTGAGCCTCAGAATACGCCGCGGCCCTTTCGCGATCATGATCAGGTCACCGTCGAGCTCGACCGCCGACACGACGCCATGGTTCGTTCCGTCAACGCGGCTGTGCAGCGAATAGAGCGGCGTGCCCTCCTCATTCAGGCGGATGACGAGGCCGTAGGACCGCGGCGGTGCCCAGGGCTTGACGACCCCCATCGTCTTGATATGCGCGCCCTGTAACGGCTCCTTGAACGACTCGCCTGAGCGCAGGCGCGGAACAATCCAGTACTGGGGCTCGATTTCGGCCATCATGCGTCGCCGATAGGCCGGTTCTCGCAGCACAAACTCAACAAGAAGGCTGCGCGCAACAAAGGCTGTCAGCCAGTACCCGCCGGCGGCGGCCAACGAAAGCCGCGATGGGTAGGCCGGAAGATGAGGGAGAACGACGGTGGTCGATCCGTCGCGCTCCATCGCAACGACCCGATGCCGCCAGCTCTCGCTGATCAGCATCGCATCGCGTCTCGCTAACGCGCCGAAGGCGTAGTTGAGGCCGCTTGCGACCGTCTTCACCGATCCGCTGGCCGGGTCGAGGAGCAGGACCCGCCCGGTCCGACCGCGATCGAGCAGATCGGTCGACCATTGATCAACGCCGCGCTTTTGCGAACCGTCGGTCGCGATCAGCATGCCATCGGGGGCAACCGCTAGCGCGTTGACAGCGCTGAGGCCGCTGGCAAAGGTCGCTCGCGGCTTCGATGCCGAGGGGTCCGCATAGACGCGGACCTCGCGTCCGTCCAATGCAATCGCAAGGGCGCCGCCGGTCATACACGCGAGCGCCGAGATCGGCTGATCGAAGGCGCGGATTTCGGTCGCGGCGTCGCGCTCGAGACGCAGAAGCCTCGGACCGTCAGCGAGGTAGAGGTTGGCGCCGTCGGTCGCCAGATCCTCCGGCGCGGCGCATTTAAGAAGGAGATCCGCCTCCTCCAGCTTCTGATTCGGCTTGAGCGCCCCGTCGAACGACGGCACCGTAATCGTCGCATCGCCGCGCCCTAACACCTGGTTGGCAAATTCCCTGATCGCGGCAATCAAGCGAGCCGTCCCCATCGCTTCTCGTATTGGACGAAATTCGGATCGGCACCTTGAAGCTTGTAACGTCCGATGCGATTGTTGGCGATGCCCCCGAGGTAGAGATAACCGCGATGCTCACGCATCGACGTGATCATGGGGTGGTTGAGACCTTTGAGGTCCCACAGGGAATCGAGGATCTCGCCCCCCTCGTTGAATTTGACGACGCAGCCGGTGTTGATGTTCGGGAACAGCCATTCGTCGACCGGGACACGCTTGGCCATGCGGGTGCGAAATCCGGGCATCCTCCAGGCCAGGTCGAGGGAGGGACTGCGCATGCCGACGAGCGCCAACCAGTAATTGCCGTCGGATGCGAGGTTGATGTTGTCGGGGTAACCCGGAAGATTATCCATCACGACCTCGATTGCGCCCTTCTTCGGACCGTCGAACCAGTAGCGCTTGACGGAGCAGCCGAATGTCTCGGCGAACAGGATCGACTGGCCGTCGCTGGCGACGCAAATGCCGTTCGGAAACTTCAGTCCGCGGATCGCCGTGTGGGTCCGCCCCGTGTTCGTGTCGTAGCAGATGATGCGGCCGTTGCCGCGCGCCTCGAGCCCGTCGACGGGCCACTCGTCCATCTCGTAGCGGATCGTCGCCTCAGAGAAGAAGATGAGCCCGTCGTCCGTGATATCGAGGTCGTCGGCGAGGCGCAGGCGGCTATCGTCGTTGACCGACCTCAGGCTGCGATTGGTTTCGTCTGTCGCCTTCTCGACGGCGCCGTCGGGGGCGATGCGATAGAGGCCCATACCGCCGATGCAGATGTAGAGATTGTCTTTGCGGTCGAACGCCATGCCGAGCGGCTGCCCGCCGATATGGGCGAAGACCTCCATTGTCTCGTAGTGGGGCGCGAGAAACCGGATGACATCTCCATGGCGCGACCCGGCGTAGAGATTGTCGTGCCGATCGAGAATGACGTCCTCCGGCGCTTCGATTCGGCCCAGTCCGATCAGCGTCACGTCGCGCAACTTGTCGTTCTGCTCGAACGGGCCGCCCTTGCCGATTTCCGTGGTCGGCGCCGGTGGCAGCTCGTGGAAGGTGGGACTGACGTAGACCTTGCTGATGATGCGAGCGCGGTTCTTTTGCCAACGAATGTCGACCGTCGCGGCGATAAGCAGAATGCTCGCCAGCGCCATGCGGTTGAAGCCGCCACGCGCGTTCATGGTCGTGAGGCCGTTGGTGATGAGCAACACAATCAGCGTGCCAACCGCCGACTTGGTGACCGAGCCCTTGCCGCCGCCGAGCGTGATGCCGCCGAGCACAGTCGCCGTCAGCACGATCACTTCGAGCCCGACGCCAATGTCGCCGCCGACCGTGCCGAGCCGCGCGGCGAAGAAGAGCGCCCCGAGCGCGGTTAGCGCGCCGCAGGCGACATAGCAGAGCGCAATCGTGCGCCGGACCGGAATGCCAGAATTATAGGCCGAGCGCCGGGAGCCGCCGATCGCGGTGATGTGCCAGCCGGGCCTTAAGCGCGTCAGAAAGATATGGCCGAAGATCGCGACCGCCAGATAGACAATGGCGATGCTTGGAACCCCGAATACGTCGCCCCCGCCGATGAAGTTCCAGGTCGGAAGGTCAGGGAACGCCGAGGCGATCTGGTTCGAATAACGCTGGATCAGAAGATCGAAGGCTGAGCGGTAGACAATCAGGGTGATGAGGGTGGTGATGAAGGCGCGCAGCCTAAGATATCCCACCAGGAAGCCGTTGATAGCGCCGAGGAGCGCGCCGAAGACCATGGTGGCGGCGGCGACCGCGATGACCGGCCAGCCCAGAACGTCGAGCGTGTAGAGCGCGCAGAAATCCGTGAGCGCGAACATCGATCCGACCGAAAGGTCGATGCCGCCGACAATCACGACGAGACCCTCGCCGAGCGCGATGAAGCCGATCTCGCCCGCCTGACGGGCGGTGTCCGCCAGGCTCGACGGCGACAGGAAATTGTCGATCATGCGGCTCAGCGCGAAGCCGACGATCAGCAGGACGATGACCGGGATTGCGGTTTCGGTCCAGCGCTTCGATAAGATCTCGCCGAGTAAATGATCCGGCCAGTAGCGGTATCGCCAGCGGGTGAGAGTTTCGCGCATTAAGTGCCGAATGGTTGGCCGGAAACAGTTCGCGAAAGGTGACTCGGGGCGCGCTATCCGCCCCGAGCGTCGTTGAAGTGACCGCTATTTCTTCAGATCGCTCAGATTCCAGCACGCCGTGTCGCTGTCGGCGTTGGCTTTGGTGATTGGGATCAGCGTCGTGTAGGACGAACCCTTGACCGAGCCCGCTTTCACGTCCGACGAGATCAGCCACTTGATCATACCCGCCATCTGCGCTGCCTGGGTGGGAACGTCGTAGCTGAGGTCGAGATCGAATGCGCCCGCCTTCACCTCCTCGCAGGCGCCTTTGCGCTCGCCGCCGCCCGACGTCGCGACGAACACCTTGCCTGTGAGACCGGCTTCCTTGACGGCGGCCGCCGTGCCGATGTCCATGCCGTCCCAGAAGCCGACGATGCCGCAGAGATCTGGGTTTTGCTTCAGAACCGTTTGCGTGATCGCCTTCGCCTTGGCGGCGTCCCAGTCCGCCGCCTGACTTGAGACGACTTTGATTTCGGGATGCTGAGCCAGCAAGTTCTCGACGCCCTTCAGCGTGTAGGCGCTGGCGGCGGCGGACAGCGCCCCCTGCACGATGGCAATCTTGTTCGACTTGCCTTGGCATGCTTTGACGACCCCGTCAGCGTCCTTCTCTCCGATCTCGATCCAATTCGCGCCGACGAAGCCCGTGCTCCGATAGGCCGAACCCATGTTGATCTGGATGACGTAGATGCCCTCCTTTTCGGCCCGCTGCAGCAGCTTGGCGTAGGTCTGGACGTCTGGATTGTGAATGACCATGACGGCCGGCTTCTCAGAGATCAACTCCGTCACCGCCTGGGCGCCCGAATTGGTGTTCCAGTTCGGATCGCGCAATTCGAACTTCACGCCATAGGGCTCGAGCTCCTTCTTGAGGCCCGCGTACCAGCCCTCTGTCAGGTCGAAGTTCATCGCGACCGGGACGAAGGCGACCGTCTTGCCTGCAAGCGCCGCCTTGAACGGCTGCTGGAAAGGCTCATCGAGTCCTTGCTGCGCGAGCGTCGGAGCGCTCGCCCCGACCGTCAGTCCGAGTCCCATGAACGCCGCTTTCAATGTTTTCTTGAGCGCCATTGTTTTCTCCTGTTTGTGTTTGCCTTCGCTTCCTAAATGTCGCCCTGCTGGGCCGTCTCCTCATTGCGTGGATTGAGAAACGAGTCCGTGATGACGGCGAGCAGTAGTACAACGCCCTTGATAAGATTCTGGCCGGCGTAGGGGACGTCCATGATTGTCATCCCGTTGAGCATCGTGCCGATCAACAGCGTTCCGATAATGACGTTGAGGACGCCGCCGCGACCCCCAGAGAGCCCGATGCCGCCCAGAACCACGACGAGGATCACGTCGTAGATCAGAGTCGAATTGAAGATGCGGGTCGGCATTGAATTGACCGACGCGGCCAGCACGAGGCCGGCGAAGCAGCCGATCAGCGCGGCGAGCACATATTGCAGAACGATGATCGGCCGCGTCGGAATCCCGGTCACCCGCGCCGCATTCGGGTTGTCGCCGATCGAATAGATGTAGGCGCCCCAACGCGTCTGGCGCAGGAAGAACGCCACCACGACGCAGGCGATCGCGAACATCACGATCGGCGTCGGCACGCCGAGGATCGAACCCTGCCCCAGCCGCTGGAAGCCTTCCATTCCGGGGCTCCACTGCACGACGTCGACTGAAAAGAGTGCGGCCTGTCCGAACCCCGCAAGAAACAGGCCGGTCGCCAGAGTCGCGAACAGCGACGGCACGTCAGCATAGGCGATAAGCCAGCCATTGACGAGCCCAAAGCCAATCGCCAACAGCAGGGCAACGACGATCGAGCCCGGCAGCGTGTGGCCGTCCTGCACCATCTGCAAGACGAGGCCCGGCGGCACCGCGAGCGCCGCGATCAGGGAAATGTCGATTCCGCGGCCCAGCACCACGATCGCCATGGCGAGGCCGAGTATGCCGAGCACAGCGACGTTCTGCAGCAGGGTCAGCATATTGTCGGCGCTGAGGAACCCCGGGAGGAAGAGAGAGAACGCAACGAACAGGGCGGCGAAGACCGCGAACACGATCTCCTGTTGTCCCAAACGGACGCGGCGCTTCGATCCTTCGCTCATGCTTCCCTAACCTATCATTGTCTTTGAACCAGGGAAAAGTCTGATCGTATCGCCGCTCTTGCCTCTTACGATTGGTCATGTCCGGAGGAGTGTGGTCCCTCAGAAAGAGTCGCGCCCGATGAGCTTGAAAGCCGGCGCAAGCATCCAGCCGCATGTTAAATCCCTGTAGGACAGATTGCTGTCCCCGTGCGGATAGCTGCTCAGGTGGTAGACATGGGAAACTGTGGCGTCTTGAACCCGCTTTGAATAGCGGGATGCACCGTGTGCTCCGTGTAGCGGAAGATCATCTTGTAAACCTTTCCACTTGATCGACATCAGTTCGCCGTCTGGGCGAAGAACATGTAGTTGTCGCGGCCGCTCGTATGGCTCGTGTCGAACATGAAGGCCGAGGCGTCGACGCCGTCGATCGGCCGATCCTTGGGCACGAATTTCGACGGCCAGTGTGCGCAGCCGGTCAACAGCGGAAAGCATCTCATTCGTCACGACGGCGGCTGGGACCGCACCCGGCCACCGGATTGTGGCAGGCACCCTCATGCTTCCCTCGAACGGCGTGTTCAGAAAATTACCGCGCCAGCGATTAGCGTTGGGGTTTGTGCTGGGAGTCGTGCCCAGCGGCCCCCCCCGCTCCTCCGCCCCAAGGCATTTTCGAGGAGTCGCCTGATCCGCCCACTGAGACCGATCCTTGGCGAGGCAAGCTACGGAAATGTCGTGCTATCCTGTGGCGTAGGAAATCACGTCGATCTGCGCGGACTTCCTGGTCGAGCTGAGGGAGATTCGAACCTCTGAGCTCCCTCTGTGCGGGCACCCGCGCGCTTGGCGCAACCGCACTCGATACCCATCGGGATCGCAGTGGCAGGATCGCCCACGCGAGTGCAATCATCAGCGATAGCGCAAGGGCATGTGTTACCTTTCTTGCTGGTCCCGTTCGTTCTCCCTGTCGCGGTTCGCGGACCGGAGAAATGCG
>Ga0210386_10005640_pt1 | contig 10126 bp, 9 predicted proteins | sample IncBWH32OmetaG_FD_160091 | JGI IMG/M metagenome (GOLD analysis project Ga0210386, IMG submission 160091) | Forest soil microbial communities from Barre Woods Harvard Forest LTER site, Petersham, Massachusetts, United States - Inc-BW-H-32-O ... | reverse complement strand
AAACTCTACGGTAGGGGCAAAGAACGCGTTGGCATTTTTGGGGGAGGCCGCGATGTTCTGGTTCTCAATCTCGAGATTGCCGGGTTCTTCGAGGACCGAGGAGTAAGTGACGAAATAAGGCGGCTCCTGCTGCGCCATGGCTTTCGGCGGAGAGAAGATCAGGAATCCAGCCAAAACTAAGAGCGAAGAGAGCTGGATGAGGCGGGGAACAGCAATCTCGAGCCAACTTGCGAACAACACGAACAGACCTCCAAAACGGGACGCATTCAAAGGGGAAGCATATATACGACAGATTCAGTCCTATTTAAATAAGACTAATTTAGTCCGATATTATGGTCAATACGGTGTGACGGAGCAGTTTCAGATGTTGGGATCTCTGGCAGAATTCAGCTCACCGGCTTGGTGAAGGATTCGGTTCTATGCCGGGCACCTTTCATGACCGTCTATCCTGCGGCAGAGGTCATGAGGGCTTCGACTTTGGCATCGAGTTCGCGGGCTACGCGCAGGGCCACGGGCTCTCCATAGCTTCCTAGAAAACTAGCCATGGTGTCGTAGGAGATGTTTACTCCCTTGTCGCGTTCATCTACGAGCAGGGTGATGGGCGCATAGGAACCTGCGTCGTGGACCTGCTTCGCCATGGCCATCATGATCAGCGGATTGCCGATGACGAAGCGAACAATGCGAGGCGTAGCCACAGGAGCGGCCAGGCTTTGCGCTTTCTTGAGGAACTGGCCGTGATCGAATCGCGTGAATTCCATGAGGCCGGAGGGGCCAACGGCGCGCTGAATGACGGCTTCGATTTCTGGATATGTAGAAGCCGCAGCAATCTCTTTCCAGAATGCCGGCATGTCGGGATGGCCGACGGCGGCGTCGATGGATGCGATGACATCTTCAAATTTGCGGGAAGAGATAACGACGCGGCGCTCGACTGCAATTCTCAAGCTCAACATGGGCGTTAGATGACCCGCGGGTGCGAAGAGGCTCACGAGTTGAGAATCCAGACCTGGCACCCGGCTGCGATGGATTCGATTGTTCCGGGCGGTCCGGGGCTGAAGAGGCTGCGGAAAAACGAGAACTCGTCGAAAGAATGTCCCTCAGCGGCTAAAGCCGACGGCGACACTGTGCCGCTTTCGGCACGGCTTGAAGAGCCTGCATGCGCGGACACAGAATTACGGGCGGTCGGCGAGTTCGATGTACGGTGACGGGTAAATCGGCCCAATATAGTCAGCGCGCGGGCGGATGAGGCGGTTGTCGTCGAGTTGTTCGATTACGTGGGCGGCCCAGCCCGCCATGCGGCTGATGGCGAAGATCGGTGTATAGAGATCGATGTCGATGCCCAGCGTCGCGTAGGTAGACGCGGAGTAGAAGTCGACGTTGGCGTTGAGCTTCTTGTCTCTGTTGATGTAGAGCTCGATAGCGCGCGACATTTCATACCACTTGGGGTGACCCGAGTCTTTGCCGAGTTGCTCGGACATGCGTCGCAGGTGGGTGGCGCGCGGGTCTTCGGTCTTGTAAACGCGGTGACCGAAGCCGGAGATCTTCTGCTTGGCGGCGAGCATGCTCTTGACGTATTCGACGGGGTCGGCTCCGGCTTTGTCGATGGTGTGGAGCAGGCGCATGACGCCTTCGTTTGCTCCGCCGTGGAGCGGCCCCTTGAGCGCGCCGACGGCGCCCGTGATGGCAGAGTGGATATCGGAGAGAGTCGCAGCGATAACGCGGGCGGCGAAAGTGGAGGCGTTCAGCTCGTGGTCGGCGTGCAGGATAAGGGCGATATCGAGAGTGCGTGTCGCGGTTTCGGAAGGCTTGACGCCGTTGAGCATCCAGAGGAAGTTGCCGGCGTGGGACAGGGAGCGATCGGGGGAAACAACTTCGAGGCCCTTGCGGATGCGATCGTATACGGCGACGATCATTGCGATCTGCGCGGTGAGGTTGTAGGCCTTGCGCACGTTGGCGTCGTGCGAATTATCTTTTTCGTCGGCGTCGTAGAAGCTGAGTGCCGACACGGTAGTTCGCAGCACCTCCATCGGCGTGGCGGAGGTGGGAAAGGTGCGAAGCATGTCGACGATGCGCTGGTCGAGGGAGCGCGCGAGGGCGAGCTGGGAGGAAAATTCGCGCAGCTCGAGTTCGCTGGGCAGACGGCCGTTCCACAGCAGGTAAGTCGTCTCTTCAAAGCAGGAGCGCTCGGCGAGCTCGTGAATGTCGATGCCGCGGTAGGCAAGTACACCCGCCTCTCCATCAATGAAGCAAATTCCGGAATTGGCGGCAACAATTCCTTCAAGACCCTTACCAGCGACAGCAGTGGACATAACTTTTGGAACTCCCCTCTTTTTGGGTGCCTGTGATCGATGCGCTTCTCGCGTTCGCGCGGGTCCTTGTGGAACCTGGCGAAAAGAGCGGTAATGCTCTTTATAAACGAGTGCTTCGGGGGTTGTCACGGTCAAGGCGCGCGGCGCCGTCCCACTTTGGTTCGTCGCCGCGCTATGATGGCGCTGGCCTGAAGCGATGGAACTGAGAGTGAGAGCGGTCGAGGTAAGGGAGATCCTGAAGTGGCATGAGTTCTATCGCCAGGGGATGAACTGCCAGATCGTGCACGATTCATTGCACGTGCGCGAAGGCTGGACGGAGACCTTACCGCATTGGATCGGGCGCCGAAGCGATTGGATACGGTTCGATTGTGGTTGGCGGCCCGTGGGTGGTTCCCTGCACGCGCTGCAATACAGAGAGTGTAGCTTCGCGGAAGACGCTGCAGAAGCCGGGTTGCCCGCACATGCTCCGCGGAAAGCTGTGAATTTGAGTTCAATCAAAGGTGTTTGCTTTGCGATGGATACAAGTTACGCACGTGGCACCGGCCGGCACAGCATTTTCCCCATAAAGGACCCGACTCTTCTATAGTCTCTGTAGAGTCCCTTAGCCCCTGAAGCGGTGTTTGTACGTGGTGCAGGCGCTGCTCGATGGGGCATGGAGGGACTCGAGCGTTTGCATCTTGCTTGCGTATGGTCGGCGAACAGGCCCAGGCAGCTGGGCCGGCACCGAAGGAATATGTGGAGCGGGTTCCAAGAGAACTGCTCCGGAGGAGATGGGAATCATGAGCGACGAGAAATCCATGACGGTTGTGGAGTCGACGCCTTCGTATAGCGGCGCACTGCTGGGCGCGATTGCCGTGGCTGTGCTGGCAGCGCTAGGCGGCCTGGTATGGAGTTATGCGCTGAGCAACCGCATCGCCCGGCAGGAAGCAGCGCTGTCTGAGGCCAATCAGGAAAGTGCCAAGCTGGATGCACAATTGCGCGAAACCAATGCGCGTTTGCGCGTGGCCACTGACGCCTTGGGGAAGAGCGTTGGAATGACGCAGAAGCAGTTAGACGAGCGTGCGCAGGACATCATTCGCCGCGAACAAGCCGACAGCAAGCGGCTGGAGAGCGAGCAGAAGCAGACGGCACAGCAGGTGAACGCGGTTTCAAGCGATGTGTCGAGCGTGAAGACAGATGTGGGCGGCGTGAAGACCGATCTCACCAAGACACAGAGTGATCTGGCAACGGCGGTGAGCCAGCTGACGTCGATGAAGGGTGACTTGGATAATCACTCCAGCCTGATCGCGCGCAATGGCCAGGAACTGGAAGTGCTGAAGCACAAGGGCGACCGGAACTACTACGAGTTCACTCTGACCAAGGGGCAGAAAAAGCCCGTCGGCACCGTAAGCCTGGAACTGAAGAAGGCCGACACGAAAAAGAGCCGCTTCACGGTGGTGGTCTATGCCGACGACCGGAGCTATGAAAAGAAAGACCGGAACGTGGACGAACCGCTGCAGTTCTACAGCGGCAAGGACCCGGCTCTCTACGAAATTGTGGTGAACTCGATCGGCTCGAAGAACTCGATTTCGGGATATCTGTCGACGCCGAAGGGTGCTCCAGCCCCGCCTAACGTTCAGTAATGGAGCTCTTGGGCGCAAGAGTCAGGGACGGCAGGTACTCGAAATTGAACGAATAATCCAGGCTCTTGCGCGCGTCCCAGTCTGCCTTTGTCAATTTGAATGAGCAGACGAAGGTGCCGTCTTTTGTTTCGCCCGGTTGGATGGTGAGATCGGGCGAGATGGGATTGGCATGCCACGGCATGAGCTGCGGATAAGCCTTGAAAATGCGTTCGAAATCAGTGGGGGTGGCGGCGTAGCTGGAGTGGATGCCGTCTGCCAGCGTGGCATTGGCGACAATCTGATGAAGAAAGATCGCCTGCTTGCTCTGATTGCGCAGTCGTACGTGCGTAAAGAGTAGAACCTGGTCGATTTCTTCCTTGGGGATAGCGGCGCCATTGGCATCCCAGCCGGAGCTTTCGCTGTGCATGGGGTGCGCCCAGACGTCGAGGATGTCGCCGGTTGCGGCGGGCGGTTTTTCGCCAATGAAAATATAGATCGCCACAGCGATGGAGACGAGCACGGTAGCGACCACGGTAGCGATGATGACGTGGCTGGTGCCCCTGGTGTAGGACTCACCCGCTGCCAGATCCTTCGATTCTTGTTGAAGCAAGCTCATGACGCCCTCATCTTATTCCTTCCTTACCAGAACAATCTAGCGTTCAGATAGTGTTCCAGGGCCTGTGGATTTGACGTTCATTCAGGGCGATCGGGATGGTTGGCTGCATTCTGGCTAGTGGTTTGGCGTAGAGCAGCTAGAAATTCCGCGGGCGGAAGGGTATTCAGTATGTCGGCGGGGGTGAGCCAGGCGCGTCGGAGCTGGCGGATGCCGTACTTCCATTCGCCAACGATGCGGGTGACATGGGCATCGGTATTCATGACGATTTTGCAGCCGCATTCCCGAGCGTGGCGCAGATCGCGGTCGCTGAGGTCGAGACGTTCCGGGGCGGCGTTGTGTTCGACGGCGACGCCGAGTTCGGCGCAGCGGCGGAGGATGGCGCCGGTGTCGAGCTGGTAGGGCTCGCGTCGCAGAAGTTGACGACCGGTGGGATGTCCGAGGATGCGGGTGTTGGGATTCTCGACAGCGCGCAGGAGGCGAGCAGTCATCTCTTCGCGCGACTGTTCGAGGCGGGTGTGAACGCTGGCGATTACGACGTCCATCTGAGCGAGAACCTCGTCGTCGAGGTCAAGAGCGCCGTCGGCGAGGATGTCTACCTCGATACCGGTGAAGACGCGGATGCGGCCTTCCATCTGCTTATCGACTTCGCGGATGCGGGCTATGTGCTCAAGGGCGCGCTTCTCGTCGAGGCCATTGATCATGGCCAGGTTCTTGGAGTGGTCCGTGATGGCAATGTACTGGAGACCGCGGGCGATGGCGGCTTCAGCCATCTCCGCAATAGAGTTGCGGCCGTCGGAGGCGGTGGTGTGCATGTGCACGTCACCCTTGATGTCGGAGGCTTCGATGAGGCGCGGAAGAGCATGTTTTACGGCGGCTTCGATTTCACCCAGATTTTCGCGCATCTCGGGCGGCATCCAGTCCATCTGGAGGGCGGCGTAAATCTCTTCTTCAGTCGCTGCGGCTACGGTCGATTCATCGTCAAGACGTGCCAGCGACCACTCGCTCAGCGTGTAGCCCATTTTGAGAGCCCGCTGGCGAAGTGAGACGTTGTGCGCCTTGGAGCCGGTGAAGTACTGCAGCGCAGCGCCATAGGACTCTGAGGGGAGCAGGCGGACGTCGACCTGGAGCCCGGTGGCGATGTGAAAGCTGACCTTGTTCTCGCCCTTGGCGATCATGTCGTGGATGCCGGGATAGGCGGCAACGTACTCGACTGCGGCGGCTGTGTTCTGCGGGGCGCAGGCGGGTCCCGTAACGAGCAGGTCGAGGTCGCCGGCGGTTTCGCGGCCGCGGCGCAGGGATCCGGCAGGGGTGACGCGCTCGATGCCGTTGAAGGCGAGGAGGTAGGTGGTGAGGCGATCGGCAGCGTCTTCAGCCTCGTCGATACGGAAGCGGCCGGACGACCGGCGGTAGTCTTCGATTCCCTTGCGAATCTTCTCGATCTGCTTATCACCCATGCGGGGCAGGCCTTTGAGGCGGCCGCCGTCGATGGCTTCGGCGAGCTGGTCGATGCTACCGATGCGCCCGGCGTCCCAGAGCAGGGCCACGGTCTTCGGTCCCATGCCGGGAAGTTTGAGCAGCTCGAGCAAGCCAGCGCCGTACTTGAGGAGGAGTTCGTCGCGCAGGGGCAGCGAGCCGGTCGAGACGATGGCCTGTATGTTTGCGGCCATACTCTTGCCGATGCCTTGGATCGCGAGAAGCTGGGCGGTGTCAGAGGAGGCGGCGACGAGGTCGACCGTGGTCTGGCTTACAGCGTCGGCCGCGTTGCGGTAGCTGCGGACGCGAAAGCTATCGGCGCCGCTGATCTCCATGAGATCGGCGGTTTCGCTGAGCAGGCGGGCCATGGTGACGTTGTCCATGGGAGGGTCTCCGGAAAGAAGTAGTGGGGGTGAAGGTCAGATTTCCGCGGGCGTCGCGGTTCCATCCAACTCGTCAAGTGTCCTTCGGCTGGCGAGCAAGTGTCCAGCATTGCATTTACGGTCGGTTACCTTGCTCTGCTGTTGTCTGCGCTACAATCTTGGTTCTCAAGTTTATGACGACACCCTACCTCGCCTAAGGAGAGGGTCATGGCCGAAGCGTCCCCAGGCACGAAGCCATCTGTGAATTCACCGGAAGATCGCCTGGATTCCTGGAAGGAGATTGCGGCCTATCTTAACCGGGATGTGACGACGGTTCAGCGGTGGGAAAAGCGCGAGGGGATGCCGGTTCACCGGCATTTGCATGAGCGGATCGGTTCCGTCTCGGCTTCTCGCGCAGAACTGGATGCATGGTCGCGAGGCCGAAATCTTCAGCCAGGAGACGCAAACGGAAACAACGCACTCGGGCCCACTTCCTTTACGCCGGTGACGGTTTCTGCGGTAACAGTCTCTCGGGTCCGATGGAGATTTCTTCTTTTCCCGGCAATCGTGGTGGCGGCTTTGGGGATTGGCGCTATTGTCTGGGTTCAGCAGACGGAGTATTTCTGGCGAAGCCCCATTTCTGATGCGCGATTTGAGACGATTACGGACTTTGACGGATTGGAGCAGGCAGCCGCAATATCCCGTGACGGCCAATTTGTGGCTTTTCTCTCCGACCGCGACGGACAGATGGACGTCTGGGTGACGCAAGTCGGTTCGGGCCAGTTCCACAATCTGACTCGCGGTGCCGCAACGGGCCTTGTCAATCCCTTGCTGCGTACGGTGAGCTTTTCTCCCGATGGGTCGCTGGTGACTTACTGGACTCGGAGGCAAGTTGGCTCAGGCGGTGACCAGATCAGCATCTGGGCTGTTCCGACGCTCGGTGGAGAGCCAAAGCCCTATCTCGAAGGCGCTGCGGAGTTTGACTGGTCGCGCGACGGGACGCAACTCGCCTACCACACGCCTGGGCCAGGAGATCCGCTGTTCGTGACGGTTGGCACCCGGCAACAGGATGAACACCCCATCTTCTCGGCGCCCGCCGGGCTTCACAGTCACTTCCCGTTGTGGTCGCGAGACTCGAAGTTCATTTACTTTGTCCAGGGAACGCCCCCCGGCAAGCTGGACATCTGGCGAATCCGCTCAAGTGGTGGAACTCCGGAACGCATCACGTCGCATAACGGACGGGTAACCTATCCGGTGTTTCTGGATCGAAGGACGCTGCTGTACCTCGCCAGCGATCCCGATGGTTCAGGTCCATGGCTTTACAGCATTGATGTCGAGCGTCGCATTCCACACCGACTATCCTCGGGAGTTGACCGGTACACCTCGCTGGCAAGCAGCGTGGATGGCAGCCGCCTCGTGGTGACGCGCGCAAGTCCGAAGAGAGCGCTTTGGCGCATGCGGATCGACGAGTCGGGCAAGGAGCCAGCTGCTGCCACAGAAATTCCACTAACAACCGGCACAGGATTTTGGCCGCGACTGGGTCAGAATTATCTCTTGTATGTCTCCGCAACCGGCACGAGCCAGAGTATCTGGAAGATTGTCGACGGAACCGCCGCTGAGTTATGGAGCGGCGAGGGAGCGCGAATTCTTGGTGGCCCTGCGATCTCTCCGGAGGGGAAGCGTATCGGATTTTCGGTGCAGCTGCCAGATGGTCGAACCGCTTTGTATGTAATGGCGGCTGATGGAACGAACGCCCGGGTCGTCACGGATTCGTTGCGCCTGGAGGGCTCTCCGGCGTGGAGCCCGGATGGCCAATCCATTACCTCGGCGGCTGAAGATCATCATGGACTGACGCATCTTTTCCGCGTGCCGCTGGACGGTAAGGCTCCAGGTGGCCTGGTAGCGGAGTACTCACTTGATCCCACGTGGGCGCCCAACGGCGGCTTTGTCGTGTACTCGGGACCGGACGTAGGCACTACGTTTCCGGTGAAGGCGGTCACGGTTGGCGGTGCGCCGCATTCTTTGCCTGCGTTGCAACTGACGCGGGGAGGCCGCCGGATGGCATTCCTCGCCGGCGGGAGGGATCTTGTGGTGTTGCGAGGGGAGATGCAGCACATGAATCTCTGGGTTATCAACCTGGAGACCGGCGCAGAACGGCAACTGACGAACTTCACTCCGGAGTTCGACATTAGGGATTTCGACGTCTCCGCGGATGGGCACGAGATTGTCCTGGAACGCGTTCAGGAGCGCTCGGATGTGGTGTTGATGGACATCTCGCGGCGCTGAGGCCTGCACTGAAGGGGGCCGCACACAATCCCTCCAGCGCAGGTTCATCTGCGTGCGAAGCCGGGTGGGGATCTGGGGCGGGCAGAAGCCCGATCAAAGTGAAGACGAAAATTAACCGGTAACGAACGCGCAGACTGCCGCGTCCGGTTGATGAACTTGTGTGATCAGGAGCTTGGTTCGGAGCAATATTCCCCCCACCGCTTTCAGGCGGTTGGGAGCAGGCTACAGAGTGTGTCCGGACTACTAGGCGGCGTTGTGGGTGGCTGCGTCTCTCATACGGACAACAGCATCCGCCTGAGGACCTTTCTGACCCTGGACAATGTCGAACTCCACGTCATCGCCCTCTTTCAGAGTCTTGTAACCATCCAGCTGGATTGCCGAGTAGTGAACGAAAACATCTGGCCCGTCATCACGTCCGATGAATCCGTAGCCCTTGGCGTTGTTGAACCATTTCACCTTGCCTTTGAACTGAGCCACAGGGTTTTGCCTTTCTTGCCACTTGATGGGGGTTGATGAGCGAGTGTTTTGGGGAACGCCCACCTTATCGACTATGACGCTCATAAGCGGACAAAGGTTTATTGAAACAGGCTGAGAAGATTCACAAAATGGGACAGGCCGAGGCGAATTGCGCCTTGGCCTGGGTGGAAGATATTGAATCGGTTGATGAAATGATTTTTGAAATTTATTTCTTGCGCTTCTTACCAACGCGACGCGCATACAGCATGACGCTGCAGAGAGTTTTTCCGTCCTTGATGGCGCCCTTCTCGATCATCTCGACGATCTCGGACAGCTTGACGAGGCGGAATTCGATATCTTCATCTTCTTCGGGGTGTGCATCACCGGCCATGAGGCCCTCAGCCAGAAAGACTTTCATCGATTCGCCGAGAAAACCGGGGCTGCCGTAGTACTCGATCAGGGGTTTCCACTTCTTGGCACGGTAACCGGTTTCTTCTTCGAGTTCGCGCTGAGCTCCAACAAGCGGATCTTCGCCGGGCTCGAGCTTGCCAGCGGGAAGTTCCCAGAGATATTGCTGCGCGGCGTGACGGTATTGATGTTCCATCACGATATAAGGATCTTTTTTGCTCCTGGACTTGTCGACCGCGAGGATGACGACGCTGCCATTGTGGCGGATGACGTCGCGCTCGGACGGCTTGCCGCCCGGCTCGAGAAGCTTGTCGTGGAGGACGCGGAAGAGGGGGCCCTGGTAGACAACCTCGGAACTGATGAGCGTTTCAGATTCGGTTGAGAGGGCGGCGACGGATTTCTCCCGGCCGCTGGGCTTTCTGCCTTTAGACTTCGGTGACTTCTTCTTTTCGAGCTTGGCGGGCTTGGCTTTGGTGGGCATGCTGGACTGTCTCTCCTTCGAGCGGTCAAATGAAGTATATGCGGTGGATGACGTCGTCTTGGACTACATCGCGGATCCTGGCCCGAGAAGTAAAGTCCCCCGCTACCGAGTACGGAATAGGAACAGGCCGTGCGATG
>Ga0210386_10005637_pt1 | contig 10128 bp, 10 predicted proteins | sample IncBWH32OmetaG_FD_160091 | JGI IMG/M metagenome (GOLD analysis project Ga0210386, IMG submission 160091) | Forest soil microbial communities from Barre Woods Harvard Forest LTER site, Petersham, Massachusetts, United States - Inc-BW-H-32-O ... | reverse complement strand
TGGTCAGAGGACCGGATTCGAAGCGGGAATAGGCGGAGCGACTGCCCCAGCGTTCCTGTAAATCCTTAACGGCGTCACTCGTAGCAATTTCTAAGTAACGATCGGTCATACGCTAAAGTGAGAGGTAAGAAGTGAAAGGTGAAAAGCAGCCATCCCTGACAAACCCAAGGCCCTCCGCCTGGTATCTCCACAGGCGTATTATACAGACAGATCTGTCTATTTTCAAGAATCTTTTACTAACATGTTACCTTTGACTTTTGGCCGTTTTCGCCGTTTCATCCGTTGACCGGAGTGTCTTCATTATCATCAGCTAAAGAGAGCTCGGCCTCCACCCGAAGGCCACGCCAAGGCTTAACCAAGCGGGATCAACTACTCGAGACCGCTTGGCAATTGTTTTATCGAGACGGTTATCATGCCACTGGGATTGACCGGATACTCGCTGATGCCGGGGTCGCTAAGATGACCCTTTATAAACACTTTCGATCGAAGGAGGAGCTCATTTTAGCAGTCCTGGAAAAGCGCAGCGACCAATTCTGCGAGTCGTTTTCCCGGTTTATCCGGGGCAAGAAGCGAGCTCCTGAGCGACAGTTACTGGCCGCGTTCGATTGGCTGATTACCTGGGTCAGCAGCAAGGAGTTTCGCGGTTGTTTTTTTCAGAAGGCTATGGCCGAGTATCAGGACCTGCACGATCCAATTCATCAAGCCGCTTTGGCGCATAAAGCAGCTTTCTACGGAGAGATTCGGCGGCTGGCAGTGGAGGCGGGCTTGCCTAACGCGAAAGCGTTAGCGGATCAACTCACGCTTCTAGTGGAAGGCGCGATTGTGTACTCTCATGCAACCGGCTCGCCCATGCCGGCGGTGCAGGCCAGAGAAGCAGCCTGGTCTCTGATTAAGAACGCAAGACGGTAGAAGAACCTCGCGCAGAGGACGCAGAGGGCGAAAGGACAAACAACGGAGTATTGGAGTACTGGAGTAGTGGGGGCCGTGTTCCGAGTACTTCCATCACTCCAATACTCCAGTCCTCCATCACTCCTTCGCCCTGCTGCCGGACGAGCCGGAGCTCGTCCCTACCGTTTTCGTTGGCGTGTGGCTGGCTTCTCAGCTTGATTGCCAAGAATGTCAGGACCGAAAGAATACCTGGTTATCTCGAGTTCGTTGCGATCATCAAGCCGGAGCCGGATCTTGGCCGAATATTTGCGCGAGTATTATGAGAGTCAGCAGGTGAGCTGTGCGTTCCTCGATCTGCGAGCGCTTAATCTCCCATTGTGCGACGGTGAAAACGCCTACAGTCATCCTGATGTGGCCGAGTGCGCTAAGCTCATCACGGACGCTCGAGTGATTATCGCGGCGACTCCGGTCTATAACTACGATGTCTGCGCTGCCTTAAAGAACTTGGTCGAATTAACCGGGGACAGCTGGGAGGACAAAGTGGTCGGCTTTCTTTGTGCGGCGGGCGGGGCCTCGAGTTATATGTCCGTAATGAGCCTGGCCGACAGTTTGATGCTCGATTTTCGTTGCCTGATTATTCCGCGTTTTGTGTATGCAACGCGTAACGATTTTAGCGAGGCTAAGGTCCCGACTGAAGAGGTCAAGGGACGGATCGCCAGACTTGCCCAAGCCAGCCTGGCTATAAAAAATGCTGTGTGAGAGAACATGGAGACAACGCAACCTTCAGGAATATTATCGCCGGCGGTAACCGCTTTTACCGGACAACTTGAGATCGATGCTGAGCGGACCGTCGCCCATTTTCAATGGTTACTTAAACACGGCTGCGACGCTCTCGTCGTTTTTGGCACAACTTCGGAAGCAAACTCTCTTTCGGCCACGGAACGAACGAACTTTCTCGAATACGCGATCTCCAATGGAATTGATCCGAGAAAGCTATTGCCGGGGACCGGTTGCTGTTCACTGCCGGATTCGGTTGTGCTGACAAAACATGCGATCGGCTTGGGTTGTCCCGGAGTTTTGATGTTGCCGCCTTTCTATTACAAGGCGGTTTCGGATGAGGGGTTGTTCCGTTATTTCGCTACTCTGATCGAACGGGTGAGCGATGACCGGTTACGGATCTACCTGTATCATATCCCCCCGATTTCTCAGGTCGCGATCAGTTTTGACCTGATAGAAAGACTAACGACTGAGTTTCCCGGCGTGGTGATCGGGATCAAAGACAGTTCGGGTGACTGGGAACACACTCGGCAAGTGATTGAGCGCTTTGCTCCCAGCGGTTTTCGGGTGTTCCCCGGAAGCGAAATGCATCTTTTGCAGGCTCTTCGGGCCGGCGGCAAAGGCTGTATCTCGGCTTTTGCTAATATCAATCCGTCCCTGTTACAGAAGGTATTTAAAACGTGGCCGACGCCGGAAGCAGAAAGCCTGCAAGAAGAAGTTCAGCGCCAGGGGCGCGCCCTTCGGAAGTATCCGGTCATACCCGCGTTGAAATTGATTTTGGCGGAATCGGGTAAGGATCCAGGATGGGAAACTGTCCGGCCACCGTTAGCTCCGCTTTCTGCAACGCAACGGGAAGAGTTGCTTAGGGAGCTGGGCGCGGAGTGGTAGGGACGAGCTCCTGCTCGTCCGCGTTTGTTCGGGCCCGTCAATAGCGTGTCACTTCTATCGGACGAGCGGGAGCTCGTCCCTACCGTATGGCTCGGCGCGTCCTAAGGCGTCATGCACGCATTGGAAGTTTGCGACGATTTACTCTGCTCTAATCGTTCGGTCGTCCGGGAGCCTCGCCCTACCTGCAAAATCCGCTAGATTACTTGGATGGCCACGATCCTCTCGGTCACCGAGCTTACGCGTCACGTGCGGGATATTTTGGAGAGCCGCCTCGGCGAGGTTTGGGTGGAAGGAGAGATCTCTAATTATCGGAAACAGTCGTCCGGGCACCATTACTTCACGTTGAAAGATGACCGGGCGCAGTTGGCGTGCGTCATGTTCGCGCGAGCGTATTCGGCACGATCCGGGCTCATCTTAAAGGATGGGATGCAGGTGCAAACCTTTGGCCGGCTGACGGTGTACGAAGCCCGAGGCCAATATCAATTGGTGGTCGAGCTGGTCCAAACCCGAGGGCAAGGCTTGCTTCAGGCCAAGTTCGAGGCCTTGAAACGCAAGCTGCAGGCGGAAGGCTTGTTTGATCCGGAACACAAGAAGGCATTGCCGTCGTTTCCCCGACGCGTGGCCTTAGTGACATCGCGGTCCGGGGCCGCCCTGCAAGACATGCTAAACATTTTGGAGCGTCGGAGTCCGTGGCTGCGAATTTTGATCTGTCCCGTCCGAGTCCAAGGCGAGGGGGCTGCAGGCGAGATTGCTGAGATGATTCGATATCTTGACCGGCAGCGAGTTTCGCTGGCGGTCGATGTGATCATCGTGGCTCGTGGCGGCGGCAGCCTGGAGGATATCTGGGAGTTCAATGAGGAGGTGTTAGCTCGGACTATTTATGGGTGCGATTTGCCGATTATTTCTGCCGTGGGTCACGAGATCGATTTCACGATTGCCGATTTTGTGGCGGATCTCAGAGCGCCTACTCCGAGTGCGGCGGCAGAGCTGGTAGCTCCTGCACAAGAGTTTTTGCGGAATTCATTGGTCGCTAAACAAGCCGCTCTGGTTCGTTTGGCTAAACAAGCCGTTGAAGTCGGCGCATTACGCCTGAACCGGCTGAAAGAGGCTAGAGGATTACGCGATCCAAGAACGCTGATCCAAGATCGGCAACAGAAAGTCGACCAGACTGAGGGTCGTCTTTTACAACTGCTGCGCTGGACGGTCGAACATCACCGGGGTCACACGAATCGTCTGGCTTCATTACTGCAGGCCTATCGACCGGCGCAGGTGGTGGTTCGCCGGAGAGCAGAGGTAGCCGGGGTGCAAACGAGACTAGAGCACGCCGCCAAGTACCAGCTTGAACGAGCGAAACAGCGATTGGTGTCTCTAGAACGGTCAATCGCCTTGCTCGGTCCGGAACAGACGTTGCAGCGAGGTTATTCGATTACTCGGAAAATGACTGGGGAGATCTTGGAACGAAGCGAAGATGTAAAGCCCGGAGACCAGATCCTAACGCGGTTGGCGGAGGGTGAGGTGAGGTCGAAGGTTGAAACGAGTGAGAACGAGTGAGAACGAGCTGGACACGTGTGTGAACGTGGTGATCACCGAGCACGAATTCGATCTGAAGGCGAGATGTTGAAAAACGGCTCCGCAGGAGTCGGATCTTTAAAGCTGGCGACGCAAAGAAGCGGGTACAGCTCCGTAAGGAGCGACATATTAATGCCGACCTCGGCTAGCAGTTGAAGACGATGTTCGATTTCGCTCCTAAGGAGCTGATCGTGCATAAATGACTGCTGCTATAAAGATTTCGCTCCTCCGGAGCTGGGTCGCTCCTAGAAGCTACGGTGGGCGACGGACGAGCGGGAGCTCATCCCTACCGTCGGAGCTCATCCCAACCGTTTCTCATCTGTACTATCCGGGGCGCTATACGGGTGCTTTTTAAAGGCAACCACTCCGAGTGGCGGCAGATTGATGCTGATCGAGTGGCTTTGACCTTGCCAGGGGATGGCATCCGCGTGGACACCGCCGAAGTTCCCGACGTTACTGCCGCCGTACGTTTCTGCATCCGTATTCAGGATTTCTTCGTACCAACCTTCACCGGCGGCTCCGATCCGATAAGCGTGACGCGGGACCGGGGTAGCGTTGACGGCGAAAATGAGGATCGGGCCATCCTGGGCTTTACGAAAATAAGCAACGATGCTGCTCTCGGCGTCATGGAAATCGATCCAGTCAAAACCTTCGTACGAATCATCCAGCTGCCATAATGCCGGCTCTCTCTTATAGAGGTAATTCAGGTGTTGGAGGAGGCGCTGCAGGCCGGCGTGCCCGGGGAATTGTAGGAGGTGCCAATCAAGACTGCGGTCATGATTCCATTCCTGCCACTGCCCGAATTCGCCGCCCATGAAAAGCAGCTTCTTCCCAGGATAAGAATACATCCAGGCATAGAACATCCTCAGATTGGCGAACTTCTGCCATGGATCACCTGGCATCTTGTTGAGGAGCGCGCCTTTGCCGTGAACCACTTCGTCATGACTGAGCACCAGGATGAAGTGTTCCTGGAAGGCATAGAGCAAAGAAAAGGTGATATCGCCTTGGTGATACTTCCGGTGAACGGGTTCCCGGCTCATGTAGACAAGGAAATCGTGCATCCAACCCATGTTCCATTTGAACCCAAACCCGAGCCCGCCGAGGAAGGTCGGCCGAGAAACTCCCGGCCATGCCGTCGATTCTTCGGCGATGGTCATAATGCCAGGGAATCGTTCGTAGGAGACCTCGTTAAAACGTTTGAGGAAATAGATTGCCTCTAAGTTCTCGCGGCCGCCGTGGACGTTCGGAATCCAGGCGCCAGGCTGTCGGGAGTAGTCTAAATAAAGCATCGACGCGACTGCATCCACGCGAAGCCCGTCGATGTGATATTCGTCCAACCAGAACAAGGCGTTTCCGATTAGAAAATTTCGAACCTCATTCCGGCCGTAATTGAAGATCAACGTTCCCCAGTCCTGATGTTCTCCCTGGCGTGGATCGGCGTGTTCGTAGAGATGGGTCCCATCGAACTGAGCTAGTCCGTAGGCGTCTTTGGGAAAATGGCCTGGCACCCAGTCTAGAATGACTCCGATACCGGCTTGATGGCACAGATCAACGAACTCACGGAATTCATCCGGATTTCCGTAGCGACTGGTCGGAGAATAGTACCCGGTTATTTGGTATCCCCAAGACCCATCGAACGGGTGTTCGGCGACCGGCATCAACTCGATATGAGTGAAGCCCATGTCTTTCACGTACTTGATCAGCCGATCCGAGAATTCGCGATAGCTCAGGTAACGGTTGTTCTCTTCCGGAACTCGGGCCCAAGAACCAAGGTGCACCTCATAGACACTCACCGCTTCTTTATGCCATTGCCGGGTCCGGCGGGCCTCCATCCACTCGCGGTCCGACCACGTGAACCGCTCGAGGTTAAAGACCAAAGAAGCGGTCTGCAGGCCATGCTGGCTGTAGAAAGCGTAGGGATCACCTTTGAGGACGATCTGACCAAAGCAATTTCGAAGCTCGAACTTGTAATGAGCTTGTTCACCGACGCCGGGGACAAAGATCTCCCAGATTCCCGCCTCGACCCTTTTGCGCATGGGATGGAGCCGCCCATCCCAGTCATTAAAGTCCCCGACGACTGACACGCGTTGAGCGTTCGGGGCCCAGACTGAGAAAAGCACGCCGGCATGGCCGTTTACTTCCATGAGATGGGCGCCGAGTTTTCGGTATATCTCGTAGTGGGTACCCTCGCAATACAGATGCATGTCCAGCTCGCCCAGGAGCGGTCCGAAGGAGTAGGGGTCAGCGAGCTGAATTGTTTCTCCAGCCCAGTTGGTCACCTCGAGCAGATAATCGAAACGATCGGTTCGACCGTCTGCTGTGGCTTCGAAAATACCCTCGTCGGCAATCCTCTGAGCAACAAATCTGCTCTTCGGATTGGCCCGGTCTATCACCGTCAGCGTTTTTGCGTCCGGCCGGAAAGCTCGGACCACTTGGTTGCCATTGATCGAGTGGAGACCAAGGACACCGAATGGGTCGGCGTGATCCGCTCGGAGTAGTAAGTCTAAGTCGTGGGGAGAGAGCGTAGCGTTCATGATAAGCTGCGGAGCAAAGGCTCAATTTTTTCGCGGTAAAGGGTCTGCGCCGAATGATTCATAAGCAGCCGTTTCCTACTGGCAAAAGCCAGATCCGTTTTTAAGGCCTTGGAAATTGTTTCTCCAATATTTCTAGGGGATGTCCTCAGGTCAAACTTTACAACGTTGTCAGCTAAGTTCGAGCGTAACGGTTCAATATCCGAACAAAATATGGGTAAACGGAATGCGGCTGCCTCTAAAAGGGGCAAACCGAACCCTTCTTGACGAGTCGAGAACAAAAGGGCGTCGGCGGCCAGGTATAGGCTTCGAAGCTGTTGTTCATCCACCTGGAACCGCTCATTTACCCAGATAACGCGATCCGTCATGGCCAGGTCCGCGGCTTGCTGCTTCAAACCGGACAAATGGGCCTGAGCTCCAGCATTGTATTGGTTGGCGGCTCCCGTGATCAGGAGGTAGGCAGCGTGTCCCAGCTCGTTTAGTGCTTTGAGAATCTGCATCGCAAAACCCAGGTTTTTGCGGGGCAAAATCCGCGTCGGATAAAGGAAAATCGTTGCCTGACTATCGAGTTGGTTGACCAAGCCTTCGACCTCGGGGGTCAATCCCAGGACGGTAGCGCGATCCATCCCGTTAGGAATTGTCTCCTCCACCTTGTGACCGGTTAATTCCTCGAATTCGTTAGCGCGGGTTTGGGAGACCGCAATATAGCGAATGCTCGAGTGTTTTTCGCGGATCATGTCCACCATACTGTTTCGTGGCAGCGAATAGTCTTGGTTGCTTGCGGCCAGGTCATGGGTCCAGGCAAGCATTTTTGTTCCGGACTCGGCCAGCTCGATTAAAACCTGAGTTGCCGCCAGATGGAACGGCATGGTCATCAGGTTATGCACGATAACGCAATCCATCCTTTTCAAGAGGCGGGTGAGTTGCTCCTGCAGTTTCTGTACCAGGGCGAAATACCCGGCCGCCGGATAGCCGTTCCAGAGTTCGGCTTGGGCGGCTGTGACCGATGGACTGGCAATATTTAGCTCCTCGAGAACGACAGTCTTGATGTTTGGGCTAAATTGGCGGCCACTCCCGCAGATAACGGATACTTCGTGTCCTGCCTTCGCCATTAACCCTGCTTGTTGGCGGAGAATTACCTCGACCCCACCGACCGTTGGCCACGACGTATAGTGGATTAGCCCGATTTGCATGCAACCCTTTGTAGCCTGCCTGGCTCAAAAAAGCGTAGCGAATTGTTCGGTAGGGATGAACTCCCGCTCATCCGGATGTTTCGGAGAAATCGGACAGAGCCAATCTCGGACGAGCAGGAGCTCGTCCCTACCGCACAAAGAGACTTGAATCCGGGGCTAACTGCTTTACTTTTCGCCTCCTCCGCAATCGCGGCCTTTGCCAGGGTAGCTCAGTGGTAGAGCAGGGGACTCATAAGCCCTTGGTCGGGAGTTCAACTCTCCCCCCTGGCACCAACCAGGACGTTTCTTTCCCCTCCGACGTGGAACTACCCGAATTGTCGCCACGAACTGGCCAATCGTACTCGTCCTCGTCGTCGTCCTCGTCCTGGAGAAGGTGGCATGTTGCCAAGCCGCGTTTGTTCCCAACGCCTTGGAGGGGAGCCGCTTTGGCGTGCGCCTGAAGATCTCGTGATATTCTTTTTGGTGCGAGGAAGGCCGAGTACGTTGTTAAACAAGCGGCTCCCGGGAATGTTTCGACGCGTGATAGGTTTATCGGCGCATTGATCGGATCAAGAATCCCGGAGCGGCGCGATGGGACTAGACATCGCGTGCGGTGGTTCGCGGGAGCCGCTTGTTTTTCTGCACGTTTCGGCGGGATTAGCGTTGAGACGAAATTCGTTAGGGTTCGGGATACGATCTAAAGCGGCTCCCCTCCGGGCGTTGAGAACAAATACGCCTTGGCAACATGCCACCTTTTCGAGGACGAGGACGAGTACGATTGCGACTGAAAAACCTTATCGGTGAGTCGCCGGGATACTCAGCGCTCTAAGGGCCCGTACACGATCGGGAACGGGAGGATGCGTAAACCGCAGGCCAACCAGCAATGGGTGAGGAGTCAGATTGTGCAGTGTGTCTTTGCTGAGCCGGATCAGGGCCTCCTCTAACGGTGAAGAATCGCCGGTCGTTTCCGCTGCGAAACGGTCGGCTTCATATTCGTGGTGACGGCTCCACGCGTAGGTAGCGATTCCGAACAAGATCCCCAGCGGCTGAATCAAAAGGGAAAAAAGGACTAACCCAGCGTAGTAAGAAATGTGGGTTACCCCGAATGCCGCAAATAGAGCGGGCCAAGTTATACAAAACGACGCCAGCAAAAACGCTAGAAACAAACTCACTTGGGCGAGGATAAACTGCTGGAGGACGTGCTGTTTTTTGTAATGGCCGACCTCATGCGCCAAAACGGCGACCAGTTCGGGGACGGGATGATGATTGATAAGCGTGTCGTATAGGGCGACCCGTTTGTTTTTACCGAAACCAGTGAAAAAGGCGTTTGCTTTATTGCTGCGCCGCGAGCCATCAATGACCAACAGGTCGCGGAGCGGAAAGTTCAGCCGCTGACAATAGCCAGTTGCCGCATCCCTCAGTTCACCGGGCGGCAAGGGCTGGAACTTAAAGAAAAGCGGTAAAATGACGGTGGGCGCTAGATAAGTTAACAGAATTGAAATCGCCGCGGTAACCAGCCAGGCAACCGGCCAAATCTGTATACCGAAACTTTGCAACAGACCCAGCACGAGCGCTAAGAATCCGAACAAGATGACGCCGGCAATCGCCCAATTCTTGAGGTGATCCAGAAGGAATGTCTGCCAACTGGTGCGGTTAAATCCAAAGCGGGTTTCAACCACAAATGTCCGATACAATTCAATGGGTAGTTCAAGTAGCTCGCGGGCAGCGGCCAAAGCGGCGACATAAAGGATTCCGGTCCAGAAAGGATGCCAGCCCAATCCCCGGAGCCAGAGATCCAGCCGCTCAAATCCGTTCAGTCCCCAAAACAGGAGGAGAGCTGCTAACATCACGGTCGAGCTGATCATCTCCAGATATGCTTTAGCGCGGCTGTACTGCTGTGAACGCCGGTATTCCGACTTGTCGTAGATTCCCGCGAATTCCGCCGGCACTTCCTCCTTCAGTGAGCGCAAATTCAGGACCAGGGCAATTGTATCGAGCAGTTGGTACCCGACCAGGACACAGATAATAAAGCCGGCGATCATGACTGACTGATCTACCCTCTATAGTTTACGAAGGAACGAGAATCCAGTGCCTCCTACGGTAGGGATGAGCTCCCGTGTACAGACCGGATACATCGTTAACAGTCGTTCGGAAACATCGTTGACAGTTTTTGCCAGGGCATGAGAAGCGCACGTCAGTGCGGCTTAATCATGCCCTGGCCGATCAAAAAACTGTTAACGATGAAAGAAGAATTTGTGACTTTGGCCCGTCAGCGAGAGGGCAGTTTTGGCGCTCTGTGCCAG
>Ga0210386_10005636_pt1 | contig 10129 bp, 5 predicted proteins | sample IncBWH32OmetaG_FD_160091 | JGI IMG/M metagenome (GOLD analysis project Ga0210386, IMG submission 160091) | Forest soil microbial communities from Barre Woods Harvard Forest LTER site, Petersham, Massachusetts, United States - Inc-BW-H-32-O ... | reverse complement strand
AGAGCAGCCGAATAATCGAGCGCCGCTCCGGCAACGGATCGGGGCAATTGAGCCATCGCTTTACGAGCGTTCCCAACCGCTCCTTGGGTTCTTTCTTCTTTTTTTCCGCGGATCCTTTCTTCAGGGGAGTGGGACCTGCATCAGTCGAAGTGTCGATGGTTGCGGACACCTTTTCCGCGAGTTCTTTGCGTTGCGGTGTGAGAGCATCAATCCCGGTCTCATTGGCGCTCGCCTGGACCTCGACCTGCTCGACGACCTGTGCATCCAGCTTCTTCTCCTCAGGGGCCTTCGGCGCGGCCACAATGGCACTCGGCCCGGGTGTAACCATTGGCTCCGCGGCTGCAACCAGTTCTTCGCGTGCGTTCTCGGCAACCTCAGCAGGAGTGGTCGGATTGGAATCAGAGTCGGAGACAGGTTCGAAAACAGGGCGAGGGACGTTCGAGGTTGTGACCTGCTCCCCGTGCGCTTTCGCGTTTTCTGTGTCCGCGACTGCAATCTCCGCAACCGCGAGATTCTCATCGGCGGCTTTTTCCTCTTGAGCTTCGACGGGCTCGGGCAGCACTGCAGCCGTGGTGGAGTTCGAGATTTGCCAACTGGTGGTCAAAGCTACGGTGAAGCCTGTGCGCTGCGTAACTGGAGCGGCGAGGGTAGGAGCGGAGATCCGCGGACCCGGAAACGGATGCGCCGGTAGTTTTGAAAGCGTGGTAAACGGGAGACTCGTAGCTCCAATCGGAGTGTCTGCAATTGGCGCGACCGCCGCGACAACCGTCGCAGCGGACACCTCGGCGATGCGAGACTCCAGCTCTTCCGCAGCGCAAATCATCAGTTGATCGCCAGGCTGGGTCTTGGTCGAAGCGAGAGTGTCCAGCGGCAAAATCAAGGCGCTTGCAGCTTGATCGGTGAACTGCGGAATCTGTACACCGGGCAGCAACGCCACTCCCTGAATGACCTTATTGTCGCCGTCAAGGTAAACAAGATCGAAAGGAAACAGCCGCGTCAACTGCGGCGCATGCAAGAGAGGAGTCAGCCAGAGACTCGATTCAGAGTCTCGACCAAGGCCCTCAATCAAGACCTTCAGAACCTTGAGCGGTTCACGTGCGCTGTCAGCAACAGTAACCTTGGAGCTGAGCGTGCAGCCCCTGGTCGTGTTATTTGCACACCAAGTCTTGGTTTCCATGCGTTTCGGTACCTGTGGAAACTGTCAGGCTGCAGTGTTTGGTTCAGTGGCTTCGACGCCGCTCATTCGAACGGCGCCCGGTACACAGGAAATCTGACGATACCATCGATGCCACGAGGGCTAAATCCCCCAAAAGCTGAATCAGCGCTCAGAAGTACCTGTCGACTGGTCACTTTCAGTTCCATGGACTTATCTTCGATTGGGTGGGGCCGGCGCCGGCATGTTGAAAGCAGGGAATTTATCTCGTGGAAAGAACAGAATGATTGCCAGGCTGATCAGTTGTTTTGGCTCAGTCCGACTGCCGCAATGATCAGAACCATTCCCCGAGAAAGACGGATGCCGCACCCGGCGGAAGAGCCCGTTCTTCCGTAAAGTCTGGTTCGACAGCCATGGCACTCCCATCACCCTGACCGGGCTGATGATGGAGTACGCAAGACAGCGGATCGCCGTTTCCGCTTGCGCACCGCATCGGATTCCTCGCAACTCGTGACCGCGTTCGCTTCTCAGCTCATTCCCGACATCACCAGCATCCGCGGCTCGGTCATCTCTTCAATGGCTGACCGCACACCCTCCCGCCCCAGTCCCGAATCCTTCACCCCGCCGTAAGGCATCGGATCGAGCCGCCACGCAGGCGTATCGCCCACAATCAGTGCCCCAACCTCCAACTCCCGATATGCCGTCAGAATGCGTCCAGCATCGCGCGTCAGCAGCCCGGCCTGCAACCCGAACCGCGAGTGGTTCACTTCTGCAAGTGCCTGCTCGAAATCAACGTAGGGCTCCACGACCACCACCGGCCCGAAGACCTCTTCGTCGCGAATCTTCATCCCCGCCTTCGACCCCGTGAGAATGGCAGGCGCAATCACAGAACCCACTCGCTCGCCACCCGCGATCAGGCGCGCACCCGCATCGACAGCCTCCTTGATCCAGCCCTCGATGCGCTCGGCTTCTGCAGGCCGGATCATCGGACCAACCTCTGTAGCATCGTTCGAGGGATCGCCGGAAACGAGCTTGCCTGCAACTTCAACAAGCTTCCAAATGAATGTCTGAAAAATGCTTTTGTCGACAAAAATGCGCTGCACACTGATGCATGACTGCCCCGCGTAGCCAAAGGCCGCATGGGCCGTGCGCTCCGCCGCGCTGTCCAAGTCCCGATAGTCACCGTGAATGATAAGGGCCGCATTGCCGCCCAGTTCCAGCAGAACGCGCTTGCGACCGGAGTGTGCCTTCAGTTCCCAGCCCACTTTGGCCGAGCCCGTAAAGCTCACCAGCTTGATCCGATCTTCCTTCTCCGCAAGCCACGCGGTGTCGGCGTTCGCCAGCGGCATCACCGCCAGCGCTTCGTCCGGCCAGCCTGCTTTCAGAATCACTTCGCCGAGTGCGAGCGCGGTAAAAGGGGTCTGCGGCGATGGCTTGATCAGGATCGGGCAGCCGGCGGCAATTGCCGGAGCGGCCTTGTGTGCCACGAGGTTCAGCGGGAAATTGAACGGCGTAATTGCCAGCACGGGGCCAACCGGAAAACGCTGGATCAATCCCCAGCGGTTTTCGTTGCCCTCGGTCAGGTCCAGCGGAATGGTCTCGCCGCCCAGCCGTGCTGCTTCTTCCGCCGCCGTCTTAAACGTGAGCACCGCGCGATCCACTTCGGTGCGGGCGAGCCGGATCGGTTTGCCTGCTTCAGCGACGATGAGCTTCGCAAAGCGATCTTTCTGCTCGATCAGAGACGATGCGATATCTTCCAGGATCTCGCGGCGCTTCCACCGCGGAAGCGCGCGGGTCCGTCGCATGCTTGCCACGGCATGGTTTACGGCCTCGCGGGCATCGGCGCGCGTCGCCAGCGTCACCTTGCCGATCAGGCCCTGGTCCCACGGCGAGCGCACTTCAAGTGCCTCGCCCTCGCTCCACTCCTTGCCGCACAGAAGAAAGCCGGTTTGCGCTCCGGGACGCATTTTCATAAAAACGATTGCTCCTCGCCTGTAGCCCTTCTCTAGATGATAGAGGTGGGACCCGTGCGCGTGGGCCGGTGCGCTCGTCGATTCTGCCCGGGATCGCCGATTTCTTCGAGCAAACTGCATCCCCGTGTCGCGTTACACTGTTCGCCTATGATCCACGACGGAAAGAGCAGGAAGCTCCCCTTCGATCCTGCCGAGGCAATCGCGCACTTGAAGGCCTTCGACCCCAAGCTGGGTGCACTGATCGACAAAGTTGGCGAATTCAAGTTGCGCCTCGATGCGGCTCCGTCGCCCTTTGAATCTCTGCTCGAATCGATCCTCTATCAGCAACTGCACGGCAAGGCGGCGGCCACCATCCATCGCCGGGTCCGCGAATTCTTTCATGGCGATCCAACCCCGCAACAGTTGCTCGATACGCCAGATGAGCCGTTGCGCGCCGCCGGAGTCTCCGGCAACAAAATCAAAGCCATGCGCGATCTCGCCGCCAAGACGATTGATGGAACCGTACCGACCCACAAGGCCATCCTCAAGATGCCCGACGCTGACATAGTCGAGCGCCTGACCGAAGTGCGCGGGATCGGCCCGTGGACCGTGGAGATGCTGCTGATTTTCCGCATGGGGCGTCCCGACGTTCTGCCGGTAACGGACTACGGCGTGCGCAAAGGATTCGCTCTCACCTTCCAGCGGCTCCCCAAAAACCGCCCAATTGAGGCCTCCGATCTGCCCAAGCCCGACGTCGTCTTCAAGCGCGGACAGAAATGGCGGCCATTCCGCTCCGTGGCGAGCTGGTACATGTGGCGTGCCTGCGACCTGGCTAAAGGGACACCGCCGGCGGGACGATCCGTCGAAGAATAGTTCCAACAACTTGCCTCGCTTACGGGCCAGCTTGACAGACGCCTCAGCAAATCAGCATCGCCGCGGCCTACAATAATCAAGCACGGCCAATCTGCAGGCCGCAATTGAGATTGCATGGCGACAACCAAACGCTTCATTTGTATTCATGGGCATTTTTATCAGCCCCCGCGCGAAAATCCCTGGCTCGAGACCGTGGAGACACAGGATTCGGCCGCGCCCTATCACGACTGGAACGAGCGCGTCTGCGCCGAGTGCTACGCCACCAACGGCGCAGCCCGCACGGTGAACAACAAAAACGACATTATCCGCATAGTAAACAACTATTCGCGGATGAGCTTCAACTTCGGCCCCACGCTGCTCAGTTGGTTGAAGGAAAATGCCCCGCGCACCTATCGCATGATCCTCGACGGAGAGCGCCGCAGCCGCAAGTTCTTCAATGGCCACAGCTCGGCGATCGCGCAGGTGTACAACCACATCATCATGCCCCTTGCCAGCGAGCGCGACCGGATCACGCAGATTCGCTGGGGCATCGCCGACTACGAAAACCACTATGGCGCGGTGCCGGAAGGCATGTGGCTCGCAGAGACGGCCGCGGACACTGAGACGCTCGAACTGCTGGCGCAGCACGGAATCAAATTCACCATTCTCGCACCCAGCCAGTGCCAGCGCATTCGTCCATTGAAATCAGACGCAACCGCGACCGAGCCGCCATGGACCACGCCGCTCAGTAACTCCGTCGATACAACGCACCCCTACCTGATGCGCTTCGACTCAGGCGTTTCGATCGCGGTGTTCTTCTACGACGGCGCCACTTCGCGCGCAATCGCTTTTGAAGGCCTGCTGAATTCGGGAGAAAACTTCGCCGCGCGACTCAAGTCCGGATTCAAGGACTCTGCTCAGCCGCAGCTTGAAAGCGTTGCGACGGATGGAGAATCGTACGGTCATCATCATCGCCACGGTGAAATGGCTCTTGCTTATGCCACGCGGCTGCTCGAGCAGGACAAGACCGTAACGCTGACAAATTACGCAAGCTATCTCGAGCAGTTTCCGCCCGAGTGGGAGTGCGAGGTTGTCGATAATACTTCGTGGAGCTGCGCGCATGGCATCGAGCGCTGGCGCTCCAATTGCGGATGCAGCAGCGGCAAGCCGGGATGGAATCAGCAATGGCGGACGCCCTTGCGACAGGCTCTCGATGAGTTGCGCGATGCGATTGTCCCGCTCACTGAGCAAGAAGGGAAAAAGCTCTTCAGCGATGTGTGGACTGCGCGCGACGGATATATCGATGTCATTCTCGATCGCAGCGAAGAGACTGTGGAACGCTTCCTTGAGGACCACCAGAGCCACGAACTCACCGCGGAAGAACGCGTCCGTGCCCTGCAATTGATGGAGATGCAACGGCACGCACAGCTGATGTACACAAGTTGTGGCTGGTTCTTCGACGACATCTCCGGCATCGAAACCGTGCAGGTGATCGCCTATGCCGCGCGTGCTTTGCAACTGGCAAAGGAGTTGTTTGGCGAACAGGCGGCGGGTCTTGAGCCGGCGCTTCTCGCCCGCCTGGCAGAGGCAAAGTCCAATGTCGGCGCGGCCTGCGATGGCGCGCGCATCTACAACGAAAAGATCGTGCCGATGCAACTGGGACTCGAGCAGGTGGCGGCCCACTACGCCATCAGCAGCGTTTTCTCGTCGTTTGCTGAAGAGACTGAACTTTTTTGCTATCGTGTCCGCCGTGTGTCATACGACGTCTATACCTCCGGCCGTGGAAGGCTGGCCATCGGTCGAACGCACATCACCAACACGATCACCGGCCATGGGCAAACTTTCAGTTTTGCGGTCCTGCACTTCGGCGATCAGAACATCACCGCGGCCGTTAGGCCTTACCAGGAAGAAGACGCGGCGCAGTTTGACGCATTCGCGACAGAGGCGGCGGAACAAGTGCAACGCGCAGATTTTCCCGATGCGATTCGCCTTATCGATCGCTACTACGGTCACGTAGATTACTCGCTCACTTCGCTCTTCCGTGACGAGCAACGCCGGATTGTGCAATTGATACTCAACTCGACCCTCTGGGACATCGAGAGCTCGCTGACCAACATCTACGAAGATCATGCAAGCCTGCTGCACTACTTGTCACAGGCGGGATTGCCGAAGCCGCCGGCGCTGACACTCGCCGCGGAGTTTGCCATCAATGCCGGCCTGCGACGAGCGCTGGAGGGCGATCCGATTGACCAGGCGCTGCTGCGGTCATTCCTTCAACTGGCGAAGGCCGATAAAGTTCCGCTGGATACAACGACCCTCTCGTACATTGCCGACCAGCGCATGAAGCGGGCGATGGTTGAGCTGCAGATGTCGGCTGGATCATTGGAGATGCTGGACCGCGCGGTGGCACTGGCGCGCACGTTGGTAGAGTTGCCATTTGAGCTGAATCTCTGGCAGGCGCAGAACATCTGGTATGAGATTCTGCGCACATCGAGCTATGCGCTTACCTCGCAGATCACCGATGACCGCCCGCGCTGGGACAAGGAGTTCAATGAGCTCGGCAAGTGTCTCTCGATCGATACGACTGCAATGACCACACCGGATCAACTAGTGAAGACGATGGGCGACTAGCTCTAACGCACCTTCAGGGTTTCACGCCTGAGACCACCATGCTCTTCCAAAGGTATGGAGCTCGCCCGGCGCCGCGGAATTGAATATCGCGAAAACCGACCCCTTCAAGAAGTCGCGACAATGTCTTTCGGCTGAAGAACTGGATGTGCTCCCCTTCAATGCCGGAACTGTGGTGCTTGTCCCAGCCATCCAGCAGCGCAATCATCAGGTTTTTCGCATAGCCGTGGTAAGGCGTGGAGCAAATGAACGTGCCGCCGGACCGCGTGGCTGTGAAACAGCCGACAATAAAGCTTCGCACATCGTACAGGTGTTCGATGACTTCAAGGCTGTAGACGAGATCGAACGGCTCTTCCCTTAGATTCTCAAGAACGTTCGCGTCCGCTGGCAAAACCTCGAATCTTGCCGAAGGGCAGTTCTGTCTGGCTAAATGTATGCCGGATTCCGACATATCGATCCCCAGAATCCGGGAGCCGCGCTGCGCCACCTTGGCAGTGACCGATCCATTGCCGCAACCCACATCGAGTACGCGGGTATTCGGGCCGAGTTCGGGACATAGATCAAAGAATGCCGGAAGAATATATTCGTGACAACCGCTGGATGCGGTGTTGGTATATTCGTTCAGAACGATAGCTTGACTCGGGGTTGTCATCGGGGAATATGCGCCGTCATCGTGCCCGGGCCATCAGCGCTATGCCTCCTTATAACATGGGCGAGATGCGATAATTTCCCGCTCCCGCCTCGAGCATGTGCGATTCGTCAACTCCGCTGCGCCACCCGAATGTGCAGTTCCTTCAGTTGCTGCTCCGGAACCGTCGTCGGCGCCTCGGCCATCAGGTCAATTGCCTTCGCGGTCTTCGGGAATGTGATCACCTCACGCAGGCTCGGCGCCCCGGCAAGCAGCATCACGATGCGGTCAAGCCCCAGCGCGATGCCGCCGTGCGGAGGAGTGCCATACTCGAGCGCATCGAGGAAGAAGCCGAAGCGTTTCCGGGCCTCTTCGTCCGAGATGCCAAGTGAAGCGAAGATCTGCTGCTGCACATCCTTGCGATGGATGCGGATCGATCCCGATCCAAGCTCCAGCCCATTCATCGCCAGGTCGTAGCAGTCCGCGCGAACCGATGCTGGATCGCTTATGAGATTGGCCATGTCGGCTTCGTACGGCGCGGTGAACGGATGATGGGCCGGCATCCACTTGCCGCTCGCGAGCTCATACTCGAACATCGGAAAGTCGACGATCCAGATCGGATGAAACGCCTGAGAGGCATCCAGCATCTTTCCGCCACTCTGTGGTTCCGCGTTTTGGACTGCCTCATCGGTGACGTGGAATGCCTTGTGCCGGTCCGCATACTTCTTCGCCAGCTCGCTACGGAAATTTCCGGCCGCAGAGTACACATTGATCTCGCGCTCGCTAAGCCGTCCTTCAAACTTGGTATCGCTCGCCTTGATGTGATGCGCCGGATCTCCGGCAACGACGATCACGAAATCGCCCTCTGCCGCTGCGGTCAGCGCGTGGATCTTGGTAACCGTATCCGGCAGGCTCTTCCCCAGCCGCTTGAAATCATCAATGAATTTAGCGCCCTTCTTCTTGTCGAAGAGCGGATGATTCTCTTCGCGCTCCTTGCGGCTCAACTCGCCTACCTTCGGAATAAGCAGCGCCACGATGGGCAGCGCCGGATCAATCTGCAGCGTCGCCAGCGCTTCTTCCGGGAACGCCGAACGAACGTCCGTCAATCCAGGCAGCCGCAGGTCCGGCTTGTCCGAACCATACTGGCGAATTGAATCGTCGTACGTGATCCGCGGAAAGGGCGTAGGCAGCGTCATGCCCGCCGCAGCCCAGGCTGCAGCGCAGAACTTCTCTACGACCGCAAACACACTCTCGCGTCGCGGAAAACTCATCTCCAGGTCGACCTGCGTAAACTCCAGCTGGCGATCGGCGCGCTGGTCTTCATCGCGGAAGCACCGTGCGATCTGAAAGTAGCGGTCGAACCCCGAGATCATCAGGATCTGTTTGAAAATCTGCGGCGACTGCGGCAGAGCGTAGAACTCGCCGGGATGTACGCGGCTGGGCACCAGAAAATCTCTTGCGCCTTCCGGTGTGGACTTGGTCAGAATCGGCGTCTCGATCTCCAGAAACCCCTGTCCACTCAGGCTCTCGCGAATGGCTCGCGTAATCTCGTGTCGCAGCAAGAAGTTGCGCTGCATCTCCACGCGGCGCAGGTCGATGTAGCGGTACTTGAGACGGACCTCTTCATTCTGGATGGCTTCGTCAGAAGGCGAAAACGGGGCCAGCCGTGTGTCGTTCAGAATGCGCAGCTCGGTCGCTTCAATCTCGACTTCACCGGTGGGCATCTTGGGATTGATCGCATCGTTGTCGCGCAGCCGCACTTTGCCCACGGCAGCGACCACATACTCCGGCCGAACCTGTTCGCCCTTGAGATGTCCCTCCGGCGTCAGCTCTTTATCCAGCACTACCTGCGCAATTCCGCTGCGGTCGCGCACGTCCAGAAAAATCAGGTTGCCGTGGTCGCGGCGGCGGTTCACCCAGCCCATCAGTACCACGTGCTGGCCTGCGTTGGCGGCGCGCAATTCGCCGCACATGTTCGTCCGTTCAAGATTGCCTAAAAAGTCGAGCACGATGAAATTTCCTTCTACGCATGTGGCGGCAGTGAGAGATACGCAGCCAGCTCCACGCGCGGAACCTTGGTTTGTATACCTGTTGTGAAGTCCTTCACCGTTAGGATACCGGATTGAAGTTCGTCCTCGCCCAGGATGACGATGCGCCGCGCCGTGCGATCGGCCGACTCAAACGACTTCTTCAGCCGAAACGATCCGTCTCCCAACTCGACGCTCAGCCCGCCCCGCCGCAGTTCCCGCGCCAGGGCCAGCGCCGCAGGATTCAGCGCCTCGCCCAGCGGAGCAATATAGGCGTCGTTCTTTTCGGGTTTGGCCGCCTCAAGCGCCTGCAACGTCAACACCAACCGATCTTCGCCCATGGCAAAACCGATGCCCGGAGCTTTTGGCCCGCCGATGGCTTCGCTCAGCCCGTCATACCGCCCGCCGCCCAGCAGCGCATTCTGCGCGCCCAGCCCGCCGTGCGTGAACTCAAACGTAGTCCGCGTGTAATAGTCCAGCCCACGCACCAGCCGGTGATTCCGTGTATATGGCACTCCCGCCGCATCCAGCGCCGCCGTCACCGCGGCAAAATGTGTCTTTGACGCCTCGTCCAGCGAGTTCACAATCTTCGGCAGCGTCTCAATAATCGGCTGATCCTCGGGCACCTTGCAGTCCAGCACCCGCAGCGGATTGGTCACCGCACGCCGCTGGCAGTCCACGCACATCTTTGGCGCAAGGGGAATCAGCGCCTCGCGCAGCGTTTCGTTGTATCGGGCGCGATCCTCTGAAGATCCCACGGAATTGATTTGGAGCGTCCACCCGGTAATCCCCAGCTCATCCAGCAGCGTCGCCAGCATCTCCAGCACTTCCGCGTCTCTCAGCGGCGATTCGCTGCCTGCCGACGGTGGCCCGATCACCTCGGCCCCGA
>Ga0210386_10005635_pt1 | contig 10130 bp, 6 predicted proteins | sample IncBWH32OmetaG_FD_160091 | JGI IMG/M metagenome (GOLD analysis project Ga0210386, IMG submission 160091) | Forest soil microbial communities from Barre Woods Harvard Forest LTER site, Petersham, Massachusetts, United States - Inc-BW-H-32-O ... | reverse complement strand
AAGAGGCTTACTGTGGTCTGCAAAACCTTTATGCGTCGGTTCGATTCCGACCCGCGCCTCCATCTCCTCAATCGAGATTCGAAAAACTCCGCTTGCTGCCATCCCGCACTCAAATTTCTTCAATTTGCCGTTCCGAGTCGCGCAGCAGAGTGAGTTCATTCCAGTCGAGTTGTTCCTGTAAACCCAGATAGATGCTCGGGCCGATCTTGTCCTCGCTACGAAGGTTTTCGAGTTCCGCGCGTTCTGCCTGCACTGCTGTTAGCCCGAGGCTGTGCAGGCGATCCAGCTCTCCACATTTCTCCTTGTCAATGCATCTCTGCAACTTGAGGGAAAGCCGATACCGCAGATTCTCTGCTTCCGGGCCTTGCTCCTTTGCCACGCTCGCGAGACCAGTACGCGCCAGGGTGACCCGGGCAGATGCAAGTTCAAGTGTTGCCTCCTGCGAGCGGTCCAGCCCGAGATGTCTTACCAGCGGCGCCAGCGTGAGGCCCTGAAGAACGAGAGTCGCCAGAACGACTGAGAACGCCGTGAGCACCACGGTATCGCGATGCGGGAACAAATCAGGCAGCGCGAAGGCGGTGGCAATGGTGACGAAACCTCGCATGCCGCACCATCCCATAAAAATGCCCTGACTCCATGTTCCGCTGGATTTCTCTCTCCGCGATTCCAGGTAACTATAGCCAAGAACAACAACCATGCGAGTGCAAACCACTGCCAGCACAACCAATCCTGCGAATGCAAAAGCATGTCGCAAGTGCGGCCCCTGCATTTGCATTACGATCGATTTCGCCTGCATGCCCATCAGAAGAAACGCAACCACATTCAGGGTGAAGACGACGGCAGTCCATACCGCATAAGATTGAACCCGCATGCGGGCATCGACATCTCCGGGCCCCAGCTTGTTGGCCAGAGTCATGGCGAATCCAATCACGCAAAGTACGGCCGACAGACCCAGGTGCTGGGCCGTGATCCAGATAACAAAAGCGCTCACGAACTGCAGCAGAACGCCCCCCAAAGTGTCTCTGACCATGCGGCTGACGTGGACGAACAGATACCCGCAGAGCATTCCTAACAGCAGACCGCCAGGTGCTGCGAATCCCAGGCGAAGACCTATCGGTACCGAAAGTCCTCCGTGTTGAAGAACTGTGAGAGCGCCGCTAAAAAGCAGCAAGGCGGTTGCGTCGTTGAAGAGGCTCTCGCCTTTCAGCACCTCATCGGTTTGCCGAGGCAGGGAAAATTTTCGCAGCACGGCGGTTGCAGCCGCCGCATCCGGAGGAGAGACAACGGCGCCCAGGGCGATGCCCGCCGCGAGCGGCAAGCGAAGAAATGCCCAACTGATCCAGGCCACAACAGCCGTGGTCAGCACCACCGCGATGACCGCGTAGGTGACCAGCGGAGCAACAAAGCGCCGCGTCGCGTCTGCTGGAAAGTCAAAAGCGGCATCGACCACAGCCGGCGCAATAAAGAGGGCGAGGCAGGTCGAAGGTTCGATTGAAAAAAACGGCGCCTTTGGGATCATCGCGACGATCACTCCTGCCCCGGCGAGCATCGTGGGATAGGGCAGTGACAGGCGGCGAGCCAACTGTAATAAGACGATGGCGATGAGCAGAAGCGCAAGCAGGCTCTCGAAAAAGGTCATTGACTGTCTCCGGCCTTTTGTTTGAGAAAAGCGATATTCCGTTATATCGCGGTCCGGTGACGAGAAGCCGCCTCACCGGAACAATTTTCCTCAAATCAATAAGACGATTGACGTTGAACCTTGACAAACCACGGGGGTTCTCGAGCGCCCCGGCCATGCGCTTTACCGGCTCCGCACAGGGGTTCGCTGTGAGCAGTGCGTAGCGCAGTGGAGGGACCTGCTGTTCTCTCTGCATCCACTCACAACTCCAACCTGAGTCACCCCTCTCCCCTTGTCATCCCGAGCGAAGCCGAGGGATCTGCAGTGCGCCCTGCGGCTTTCTCAAATCCTTCCTGGGAAGCGATGCGGATGAAACATCCCCTCCGCATCAAACGCATATCACCAATCCGCCTTCGCAATGTCTGGCCGCCGCACCTCGTTCTGCATGCAAATCAACTTCGTCGTTACTGGAGCGGGCCTCATGTTCCGACATGCGACAGCTTTTTAATCCCCCGAACCTTTAGTAGCAGAGACAAATATAGCCATGAACGTTAGCGTAATCACTGAGGGTACAACTTGATGCAAACCATTCTGCTCACCCTTGCTGTCACGTCTGCGATTGAATTGGCGTTTACTGATCACTTAGTTCTCGCTCACGGATTGGCCAGGCGGGCCACCGTCACTGACGAGTTCAAAGGCTACCGCCGCCAGGATGATGGAACGGCATCGAGAAGGATAGGACGTTGCCGCGCGTCGGTTGGGGGGCGAAACAACGCTCTCTTCTCGCCCCCTGAACCCACTGAACCCAACCATCAAGCTGTCTCAATTACCTGTCGTACTGCCCTGGTTCGCTCCAACCTCTGTCATAAACTCCTGAGTGTCAAGCCACCACGAAGCATTGTTATCCCATGTCTCAGTCCAGCCACCCCAGATCACGACACCGTCAGCATATTGTCTCGCCGTCTCGAGTTCCATCTTCCAATAGGCATCCGGCAGATAATCTCCACCCTGGGCGCCCGTGCTGGCGTCGTACTGAGGCCATAGAAAGACGTAGACTGGTTTACCCGGAGCGATCCTGCGTGCCTCCGCGATATTAGCAATCGCATATTTTTGCCACCCTGCCTGATCTGTATAGAACGTGTAGAGGGAGGGAAACAATGCGTCCGCCTGCTGCGCGATCGGCGCCAGTGCATCGTTCTCCTTTTGCCAAGCCAAATACCCCGCTGATTGCGGCCCCGCCATTACATCCCAGTAGTCCCGGATCGGGGCGGTGGCGTAGTAGCCAAACTGGGCTGATGGGGCATCCTGCTGAAACATCTGCAGCGTTTGTTGATATTTGGCGATGCTTTCAGCTACCGTAACCGGATCTCCCGTCACCCCCCACTGCTCAATGTCCACTACCGCAATGCCAGTCGATTGGCTCGCACCGGAGGCTAGTTTCTCGACCACCGTTGCATCCGGAACACTCTGCATATTGGCTGACGTTCCCGGCCAAAGAACATCCGGATATTCAACACTGATGGGTGTCAAACCGAATTGCTCTAAATTTGGCTTTGCCTTGTACAAGGTGGCATCGAAGACTATGAACTTGGCCTGCGGGGTGGTCGGCACAGTCGGCGCAGTCGGCACAGTCGGTACAGTTGGCGCAGTCGGCGGCACCACTGTCACCAGGCGGTGGGCACTGCAACCGGCGAGCGTCAAGAGCGCAAGCGCAGATAAACCGAGGCGCAGGCCGCTCCTGGCAACGAGAGATTGGGTGTGTGCCGGCTTTGGCTGCGGTGTTTCTAAGGATTCATTAGAAATATCCTTAAGAAGGGCAAATGGCTTACGGTCGGAGTTCATGATCCTTTTCCACCTTGTCGAGTCTGCACGGAGTTGGCCGTTGTCGAGGGCTTTCGTGCAGCTCTCTAGTCATTGACGCTACGACTCTTTCGGCATCGGGCAGGCGCCGATTCATAGCCGCAAAGTCGCACCATTCCCCCCTATCAGACTTGAAAATGACACCATTGCCGGCACTGAATAACAGGAGCGATTTTCCAAAGATACAAGGCTGCGGACAGGCCCCCCGCGGAGCAGCTCCTGAACGTCAAGTGCTCGCCTCAGTAGCTGCTGGTCGAAGCATCCACTGACAGCAGCAGCTTAAAGTGTTCCCCGATCGGCGATCTCCAAACCCGGATCGATTCTTCTCTATGGAGCAGAACGAATCACAATCATTACCGGGCAGCCCGGTCGTAATTACAGTCAAAGCATCGATCATGGCGATCACGCCGCGAGTCATGAAATCTACCGGTTGGCCGATGATAGGGAGGAATGCGAGCGGCAAGATAGTTATAAGCAAGTCGCCCGGCCGGCCGCACGGTCTATGGGTTCAGAAAGGGAAGATCACTTGCTAAGTGACATTGGCGAAGCTGCACCCGGCCACCTCTCCTCGGCTGAGTACCTGGCTGATGCGGGCAATGCGCAACCGGATTGGTTTGCAGCCTACACCATGTCCCGTCACGAAAAACGCATTGCTGCCCATTGCGAACGCATCGGCATCGAACAGTTCCTTCCTCTCTATATTTCGCAGCGATCCTGGAAGAACCGTACCACCGTCGATCTCCAAATGCCCCTCTTTCCCAATTACATCTTTGTGCGCTTGTCGCCCCAGGACCATGGCCCGCTCATGAGGTTGCCCGGCTTGCTGACCCTGGTCGGCAATGCATCAGGGCCGGTGGCGATTCCGGATGGCGACATGGAATTGCTGCGCCGCATCATCCAGTGCAAAACGATTGAGCCTCACCCGTTCATGACCAAAGGAGACAAGGTCCGCGTCATGACGGGTCCCTTGGCCGGCCTGATCGGGGTGGTCCTGAAAAAGGGAAACGGTCTTCGCTTTATTGTGACCCTGGATGTGATTGGCAAGAGCGTGTCCCTGCATATTGACGGAAGCGCCCTCGAACTCATCGCTTCTCCCGATGACCAGTCTGCCGGTCATCGCAATGCCGTCGCCTGATCCATCCGGGCGGTTCACTGCCACACAACCAACCATCAAATATTCTCCTCCGGAGATGCAGAACCCGGGGAATCCGCAAACTTTGCCCTCCGGGGAGACTCTTCTATGTCCTTGTTTTCTCTGTCTGTGGGTAGACCGGAGCAAGTTCCTCGTCGGCTTCTCGCCTCCATTATGGATATGGCCGGATTCACCCTATGCGGACTGCTTGCCTTCCAACTGCGTTTTGACGCTTCTGTGCCCGCTATCTACCTGGACGGAATGCGTGAGGCGATCACCATATGGGCCGTGGCCAAGTCGGCTGCCTTCTTCTTGGGAGCGGTCAACACCGGCTACTGGCGCTATACCTCGCTCGACGAAGCAGTAAGGATCGGGTTAGCTAACTCCGCCGGGTCAATGGCAGGTGGCGCAATTATTCTTCTTGCCGTGCATCCCGCCATCCCGCGGTCCATATACATTATGGAATGGCTGGCCTCCTGCTCCTTGACCTTGGGCACTCGCTTTGCGGTCCGCTTAATCACGACCGCCCAAAGAGTGGGCGAGAACGGCGACGGCAACCGAACCCGGACCCTCATCTACGGCGCTGGAGCGGCAGGGTTGGCGCTGGCCCGCGAGCTGCGCGAGAATCACTCGTTGAAAAGCGAGTTGGTCGGCCTGATCGATGACGATGCCCGCAAGGTCGGTTTGACCTTCCACGGAAAGAGAGTGTTGGGTAACGGGGAGGCGCTGGGCGCGCTGGCAAGAAAGTACGAAATCGATCAGGTGCTGATCGCCATCCCCTCCGCCACCGGTCCCGAGCTGGTGCGCATGTTGCAATTCGCGATTGACGCGGAAGTGGATTACAAGATGGTCCCGGGATTGGCGGATATCATTCACGGCGCCGAACTGGGCAAACAAATTCGCGATGTCTCAGTCGAAGATTTGCTCGGCAGAAAACCCGTGCTGCTGAATGAGGAGACGATCCGCGAGCGCATCGAGGGCAAGACCGTCATGGTGACGGGCGCGGCCGGTTCGATCGGCTCGGAGATCTGCCGCCAGGTAGCCAGGTTCAACCCGCTTGCCGTGGTCGGCTTTGACGAGGCGGAAACTCCCTTGTTTCAGCTCGACCGGGAGTTGAACAACAAGTTTCCCCGGCTGACGTTCTTCCCCGAACTGGGAAATATTACCCGCATCGCAAATGTACGCCAGGCGATGGAACGCTATAAGCCGTCGATCGTCTACCACGCGGCCGCCTACAAACATGTACCCATGATGGAGAGACACGTGTTTGCGGCGGTAGAAAACAACATCTTCGGAACCTGGAATGTAGCCAGTGCCGCGATTGACTACGGAGTGGAAGATTTTGTCATGATCTCCTCCGACAAGGCGGTTCGCCCTACCAGCATGATGGGCGCCACCAAGCGTATCTCAGAGTTGCTGATCAGCGCGTTGCAGAAACAAAGCGGCACCCGCTTTATGGCCGTACGGTTCGGCAATGTGCTGGGAAGCAATGGCAGCGTCGTTCCGATATTTAAAGAGCAGATTGCCGCCGGAGGTCCGGTAACCATTACTCATCCGGAGATGCGTCGCTACTTCATGACCATTCCCGAAGCCACCCAGCTTGTATTGCAGGCATTCTCCATCGGAAAAGGCGGAGAGGTCTTTGTCCTCGACATGGGCGAACCGGTCAGAATCGTAGACCTGGCCCGCAATCTCGTCTTACTCTCCGGATTGCGGCCCGATCGGGATATCAAGTTCGAATTCACCGGCGTGCGGCCGGGGGAGAAGCTCTTTGAAGAGTTGAACCTGCAGGACGAACTCTTTATGCCGACGGGGCATGCGAAGATTCTGAGCTATGTATCGCCGTTTTCCGTCGACCTCAAAGGAATGCATGTCGCTTTAGAGGAACTTCGCCAGATCTCTGAACGCAAAGATGTGGCCCGTCTGGTGTTGTACTTGAAAGAACTGATTCCGGACTATAATCCCGGCTCCCCGCTGCTCAAGCTAGCCCTGTCGGCGACCACCGCCCAGGCTCCGTTGGTGAAGCCGAATTTCCCCTCGGCGGTGACCACGGAGTGGCCGCAGGCCAACCTGCTGAACTGAAAACGCTCCTCCGCTCGATCGTCTGGCTTCTCAGCACCCACTCCAAACGAGAAACTTTGGCACCCATTGATGAAGGTTTTCACCCGCCTTACGCGTGTGCTCATACTGGTCCTGGCCGGCATGGGTGCCTCTCTCTGCCAGGCCCAGCCGGCAGCAGACCGTTCGCTATCTGCAACCGTCACTGACCAGAGCGCGATCGCCATTGGACCGGGCGACTTGCTCGATCTTACCGTCTTCGATGTTCCCGAGCTGGTGTTGAAGGTGCGGGTGGATGCCAACGGCATCGTCAGCCTCCCCTTGATGGGAGACCTGAAGCTTGCCGGGATGACGGTTCGCGATGCCCAACGGCTCATGGCCCGCGAGCTGGTCGAGCGACAGATGGTCAAGCAGCCGCAAGTGTCGATATTTATAGAGGAGTTTGCCACCCAGGGCATCACGGTATATGGAGAAGTGAACGCGCCTGGTATCTATCCGCTGATGGGCCCACATCGTCTTTATGATGTGATTTCGGCCGCCGGCGGCCTTACGCTGAAATCAGGCCGCACCGCCACTGTCTTGCATCTTGGGCAAAGAGGCCACCCCGAAATAGTCGTCCTGGCAAACGAAAACCCCAATGATCAGACCCTGGAGTATGCCAATGTGCCGGTTTATCCCGGCGACACGATCATCGTCTCCAAGGCGGGGATGGTCTATGTGCTGGGAGAGGTCAACAAGCCGGGCGCGTTTCTTATGGAGGACAACACCTCGATCTCGGTGCTGAAAGCAACGGCACTGGCTGGGGGCACTACCAGGCTGGCATCGCTGAAGGATTCGATGATTCTCAGGAAGTCGCCTGCGGGCACGACAGAGACCAGGATTCCGCTGGACAAGATCTATCACGGCAAGGCCTCAGACCTGCAGTTGCATGCAGAAGATATTGTGTTCATCCCGCTGAGCAACTTCAAGAACTATGAAGCGATGGGGCTGCAAGGTGCCATTCAGGCAGCTGTCTATACCGTCTACGCTTCCCAGCTGCACTAACACTCACTGCCATGCTGCATGGGGAAGAGGCAATTTGGTGAAGAAGTCGACGCAAGGCGAATCTGAATACCGCAATCTGGAGATAATCCGCGGAGCCGGGCAGCTGGGTGATCGCGGCAGATCGGACGAGATCAGCCTCCCGGAACTGGTCCGGGTCCTCGATCGCCGCAAACAGATCATCATCGCTTCGGTGCTCGTGGTGTTTCTTCTGGGCGCTTTGTACTGTGCGCTCAAGACACGCCGCTACGAGGCGATTGCCGACCTGGCGATCAACCCGGAGGGCTCCGATGCTCTCGATATGGGTGACATTACGGCGAGTCTCGGCGGCGGTGGCCTAGGCTTCGATGAAAAACTCGAGACCCAGGTCCGTATTCTGAAAAGCGACAGTCTGGCATGGACTGTCATTAGCGCATTGCGTCTGGATAAGCAGCCTTCCTTCGCCGGCCAGCGCACCTTTGCTCTCTTCGGCCCTGAGAGGGTGCACGACGTGCCAGAGCAGATCGAGCAGACCGGGCCGCGACGCCGGAACGAACTGCTGGCGCGCTTTAGTAGGTCGCTTACCGTCCAGACGATCACGCGTACGCAGGCAGTAGAAATTACCTTTCGCAACGCCGACCCGAACCTGGCACGGGAAATCGTCAATCATCTGGTATCTGCCTATACCCAACGTACCTTCATGACCCGCTACAACGACACCATGAAAGCGTCAGACTGGTTATCGGGCCAACTGGTTCAGCTCAAGTCCGATATCGAGCAATCGCAGTCCCGGCTCTCGAAATTGCAAAGAGATACAGGCATTTTCGGCACCGACGAGAACGACAATCTTGTCCTATCGAGGTTGAACGATCTCAGCAAGGAGTTGACCGACGCGGAAGCCGACCGGATCGTCAAGGAGGCAAAGTATCGCGTGGCCCAGTCAGGCAACCCCGAGCTGCTCGGGACCATCGTTCCCGACAGCGTTCTTCCCGTCCTGCGCGGACAGCAAGCCGATTTAAGAACCCAACTCGCTCAGGCAAACTCGGAGTACGGTTCCCACTATCCCAAAGTGATCCAGCTTGGGAATCAGTTAGCCGAAGTCGAGAAGTCCCTCGCAACCGAGATCGAGGACATTCAGGAACGCTTCCGCACGGATTATGAGGCCTCTGCCGGCGCCGAAAAACGGTTGCAGGCCGCCTTTGATGGGCAGAAGCTGCAAGCCTACAACATGAGCGAGGGCCTCGACCGGTACGGCATCCTCAAGCGTGAAGTGGAGTCGGGCAACGATCTCTATGAAGACCTGTTGAAGAAACTCAAAGAGGCGGGCGTGGTTGCCAGTCTCAAGGCAGCCACCGTCGATGTCATCGATCCTGCCGGGCTCCCAACCAAGCCGGTCGAACCCAATACCTCGCTGGTGCTGGCGTTAAGTATCCTGCTTGGCCTGGGTACAGGCATAGCCTGCACCTTCGCCGCCGAAAGCCTGGATAACCTGATTCGAAGCCCGGAAGAAGTCGAGCTTTTGACCGGAGTTCCTCTCTTTGGGATGATCCCTCACATCAAGGGAATGATTCCTCGTAGCGATCCCACCAAGACGCCTGGGCAAGGAACGGAACCTCATGGGAGTGGACCGAAGCAGAGTTCTCTGGTTACCGTGCTGCGGCCACACTCGCAGGCCTCGGAAGGATTTCGCTCGCTACGCACCGCCCTGCTGCTGGCATCGGCTGGCACCCCGCCGAAGACCGTCCTGATCGCGAGCGCCGTGCCCGGGGAAGGCAAGACGACTGTCAGTATGAATATCGCCGCGGCGCTCGCCCAACCGAGCGCGCGCGTCCTTTTGGTCGACGCCGACCTGCGGCGCGGGGTGTTAGCCGAACGACTAGAGATGCCGAAGAACCCCGGGTTGAGCGGCTCACTCACCGGGGCCGTGAATTGGCGTGACGTGGTCGAGGCCTTACCGAGCGCTCCTAATCTGTTTGTTCTGCAGGCCGGCCCGCGACCGCCGAATTCCGCCGAACTGCTTGGGTCTGTCCAGATGCACGAACTTCTGGAAGAGTGGAAAGCGGAGTACGATCACGTGATCATTGATAGTGCTCCGTGCTTGGTGGTCACCGACGCGGTGCTGGTGGCGCAAAAGACCGACGTCGTTCTTCTCGTGTCCAGGTTGGCCGTCACACCGCGCCGCGGCCTGCACCGCGCCAGTGAGTTGTTGCAGTCTGGCGATGGCCGTCTTAGCGGGATCGTGGTCAATGATGTACGCGTTGCCGAGCACTATTACGGATATGGTTATGGTTACGGATACGGCAAATATTACGGCTATTACTCTGACAAGCCATTAAAAGAATGCTAGTGTGCCACAAATGATCGGGTGCCCCATCCTTCACGCTTTTTCCGAAGGGTGGGAAAGCAACCCCAACCGGCATCCCTCCACCATCCACTCACGTG
>Ga0210386_10005632_pt1 | contig 10131 bp, 8 predicted proteins | sample IncBWH32OmetaG_FD_160091 | JGI IMG/M metagenome (GOLD analysis project Ga0210386, IMG submission 160091) | Forest soil microbial communities from Barre Woods Harvard Forest LTER site, Petersham, Massachusetts, United States - Inc-BW-H-32-O ... | reverse complement strand
TATTCATGGTCAGCGTGGTGAACAAGACACTGTCGGATACGGTGATGGTCCGTCCCGGGCGATGCCGGTAGACAACGTCGGGGTCGAATTCCTCGAACCACAACCCGCGTTGAAGGATTTCGGCCCGCGCATCCGACCCGCTCGCGGCGTCGAGTTCGACAGCCATCAGAAGCCGCCACCGTGCACGTTGATCATGGCCCCGGTGACGTAGCTGCTAGCGCGTGAAGCGAGGTAGAGCACGGCGCCGACGATTTCCTCGGGTTCACCGGCTCGGCGCAGCACCAGCCGACGCATGTGACGTTCGAACATTTCGGGCTTCCACGATTTGGACATGTCGGTCATGAACGGTCCGGCAACGACGCTGTTGACGCGGACGGTGGGGGCAAAGGCGCGCGCCAAGCTCAACGTCAGATTGTTGAGCCCAGCCTTGGCGGCGGCGTACGGCGCTTCGTCCGCAGTCGGTCGGTTGGCGGCGATCGACGATATGTTGACGATCGCCCCGCCGCCGTCGGCCACCATTCGCTCTCCGATGAGCGCCGATAGCCGAAAGGGGCCCTTGAGGTTCACCCCGAGCACTTTGTCCCACATCTCCTCAGTGACCTCGCCGAGACTGGGGTAATGGGGTGACATTCCTGCGTTGTTCACCAGTACGTCCACCCGTCCGAACTCAGCCCAGGCGGTCTCGGCCAGTCGTGATACGTCGTCCCAGCGACCGACATGACAGGCCACGGGAAGCGCACGCTTGCCGAGTGCGCGGACTTCCTCGGCGACTGCATCGCATGCCGCGAGGCGCCGGCTCGCCACGATCACCGCAGCGCCCGCGCGGGCCACCGCGAGGGCAATCTCGCGACCTAGCCCCCTGCTTCCTCCGGTGATGAGCACGACGCGTCCCGACAAGTTGAACAGGTCCGCTGCAGAAGTCATGGCCATGCCATCGATTGTAGTAAAGGAACACTCACTTATTTATTACGGGTGCCCCCATGAGATTGACCGGCCGCCGCATGCGACGCGGTGTTCAAGGGTCCCCCATTAGTCAGACAGCAGTACGCTGCCCTCCACCAGCGCGGCGATCTCAGCATCGCCCCAACCAGCCCACTCGGCCAGGACTCGAGCGTTGTGCTCGCCGCGGAACGGCGCCGGTCCCCGGACGCCGCTCGTGGCCGAGGAAAATCGGTACGGCGACTGGACCACGCGCCGAGGCGACCCGTCCCGACCGTCGACGTCCGCAATCATCTTCCGTCGCGTCACGTCGGCGCTATGCCAGACCTGTTGCGGTGTAATTACGTCCGTCGCAATCAGATTCGCCTTCTCGAGGCCGTCATGGAGGGACCCCGCATCACGATGAGACTTGAACCAGTCGATCAAGACTGTGCGCCGCGCATCGACCTTCTCCTGCAAGGTGGCATCGGCGGGCAGGCCGTCTCGCAGCCCATGCGCGTCCGCGACCTGTCTCCAGGTGTGTCGGAGATCGCCGGCGGTCATCACGAACCCCGAACTCGTCTGCCACAGCAGGCCGCCAAGCCGGCCGACGGGCGACCCGTCGACGTAGTGGTGGGCATAGTCATCGGTGGCCAGCATCGCGTCGAGCATCGCTAGGTCGATGAACTGGCCGACTCCGGTCTGATCGCGCAGGCGCAAGGCCGCAAGGATCGCCACCAATCCATGGAGACCTGCCACGATGTCGGCGATCGACAGCATCGGATCGGTGGGAAGGGCACCGTCGTCGCTGGCTTGCCGTTCCACCAACCCCGACGCCGCATGGATGATCGGCGCAAAAGCCGCCCGCGCCGGGTCTGGCTCGTCCTGTCCGTAGCCGCTGATCGACAGCATCACCAGCCGAGGATTCCGGGCCTGCAGGTCCTGCCAGCCTATCCCGAGACGGTGGGCAACCCGGGGCCGGAAGTTCTCGATGACGACGTCGGCATGGGTGGCGAGGTCGTGCACAACGCGCACCCCGTCGGCATGGGCGAGTGAGACACACACGTTGCGCTTGCCTGCGTTCTGCTGTGTGTAGAACCCCGACAGGCCGGCCCGCTTCTCGCCCCAGAACCGGGTCGAATCACCCTCTGGTGGTTCGACCTTCACGACATCGGCACCAAGATCGGAAAGCATCCGGCCGGCGAACGGGCCGGAGAGCACGCGCGATAGGTCGAGCACTCTGATTCCCGCAAGCGGCGACGGGGGGCTGGCCGCGGGAGGGCTTGCCGTCACAACGGCAGGTTCCCCGTCGCGCGTGCGGTCGACCCGGTCTGCCGAAAGACCTCGATAGTCCGCTCGGCCGCCCGCATCATGTGAATCTCATCGGCTCCGTCGGCCACCCGCGCCCAACGCGCTTGCTTCAACAGGTTGGCCAACGGCGTGTCCGTCGAGTACCCCATTGCACCGTGAACCTGAATGGCGCGGTCGACAATTTTCCACAGGCTGTTTGCGACGAAATGCTTGGTCATCGACACTTCGCCGCGGAAATCGGCCTTGCTGTCGATCAGATGGGCGGCGTGCAGGACCATCAGTTTGGCCTGATAGAGCTCGATGGCGGATTCCGCGATCAGCCACTGAATGCCTTGCTTATCCGCTAGCAGGGACCCGTGACTGTAGCGCTTGATCGCTCGATCGACCATCAGGTCGAGCGCGGTTTCTGCCTGGCCGAGCCATCGCATGCAATGCGCGAGCCGGGCTGGCCCCAAGCGATACTGGCCCAGCAGGTGCCCCTTGCCGAGTTCACCGAGCACGTTCTCCGCGGGCACCCGCAGATCAGTGATCTGAATCTCGCAGTGATTGTGCGAGCCCGCCAAGGTCTCGATGTCACGTAGGATCTCCCAGCCGTCGGAGGGGAGGTCCACCAGGAACGCCGTCGAACCGGCCTGGGGCACTTCAGGATCGTGGCTCGTCCGCGCGATCAAAATCGCCACCTTCGCGCCACGAGCGCCGGTGATGAACCACTTGCGTCCGTTGATGACCCAGTCGTCACCATCACGTTCTGCAGACGTTTGGATGAGCGTCGGGTCCGAGCCCGCCACGTCTGGCTCGGTCAGGGCAAAACACGATCGAAATGAACGCTTACGGCCGTCGATCAACTTGTACCCGGCGCACATTGGGCGCAGGTACCTCTCCTTCTGCGCATCGGTCCCCCAGTGCAGCAACGTGTGCATGTTGCCTTCGTCCGGGGCCTGCGCATTGAGCGCCAGCGGACCGAAGCGGCTACGGCCGGCCTCGGCGGAGACGGTCGCCATCGCGACATGGCCCAGTCCCATGCCGCCCCACTCGGCGGGCATGTGGGGCAGCCACAGACCGCGCTCTTGAGCCTCTGCGCGCAAGTCGCCTAGCGCGGCCAGCCACTCGTCTCTACCCCACCCGGCAGCATCGCCCTTCTCCTCGGTGGGACGTACAGAATTTTGGATGAAGTCCCTGACCCGATCGCGTACGTTCTCGATCTCGGGGGATAAAGTGAAGTCAATCGCCACACCTTAGTTTCTAGGCCATCGTGGCACCAGAAGCAAGCCGTTAATGAGTGAGTGTTCGCATAGTTTCTATATTGACAACTCCACGGCCAACCGCTTGCGGTGGTAGGCCGGGTCGCCGAACAGCAACTCCGAGGACTTCGCGCGCTTGAAGTAGATGTGGGCGAAATGCTCCCAGGTGAACCCGATCCCACCGTGGATCTGGATGGTGTCGGCCGCACACCGTATGAACGCCTCGGAGCAGTACGACTTCGCCATCGGTGCCACCACGGGTAACTCTTCGGGAGCCTCGGCAGCCGCCCAGGTGGCGTAATAGGACGCCGACTTCGCGGTCTCGACCTGAAGCAGCATGTCGGCACACTTGTGCTTGATCGCCTGAAAACTACCAATTGGGCGGCCGAACTGAACACGTACCTTCGCATAGTCGACGGTCGCGTCCAAGACTCGTTGCGCACCACCCACTTGCTCGGACGCGAGGGCCACCACGGCGAGATCGCCGACCCGAGAGAACACCTGCCGGCCGTCGCCAACGCGACCGATCAGACGGGCGTACACGTCGCTGAAATCCAGTCGCGATTGTTTGCGCGTTTGATCGAGGGTAGCCAGCGGCGTGCGGGTAAGTCCCTTGGCCTCGGCACCCACCGCCATGACCGACAGGTCTCCGTCGATGCGAGCTGCCACGAAGATGATGTCGGCGTTGTGCCCGTCGAGCACGAACTGCTTCGTGCCGCTGAGCCGATAGCCTGAGCCGTCTGGCCGAGCCTCCATGTGCACGGCATCCAGATCCCACGATCCGCTGGGCTCCACCAAGGCAACCGTCGCGATGAGGTCGCCGGAGGCGATCCCAGGTAAGTAATCTGCCTTGGCGGCGTCGTCGTCGGCGGACAGCAAGACCGAGGCGCCCAGGGCGACGCTCGCGAAGAAGGGGCCGCCGAATGCGGCGCGGCCCATCTCCTCGAAGACGATGCCCAACTCGACCTGGGTGAAGCCGGCGCCGCCGTAGCTTTCGGGAATCGCCAGGCCCTGGAGTCCCATTTCGTCGGCCATCTGCTTCCACACCGACGGGTCGTAACCGATGTCGGTGGCCATCAGTCGGCGAACCTCGCTCTCGGGGGACTTGGCCGCCAAGAACTCCCGAATGGTGGCTCTCATCGCATTCTGTTCTTCGGTGAAGCCGAACTTCATGGGTACTCCAAGATCGTCGAGGTGTTGGTAGAGGGCTCCTTCACCAACACCTAAGTATGCGAACACTCATTTATAGCGCTTTCGACTCAATCAGTCATCCTCGCCTGAATCAACTGCGGACCAGGCTCACCGTTGGCCCGCGTCACCGCCGTCATCAGTGATTCGACGTCAGCGCGCAGAGGTCAAATGATCGCGCGGGCCGCTCGCTTCATGGACGCTACGAGTTCACACCGGCGCGTCGAGATCGGCCAGCATCGCCGCGTAGCGCCGCTCGATGGCCTGACGGGCCAAGTCGGGGTGAGTGAAGACGTAGCGCTTGCCCGCCATCACCGACTCGACGAGTTGGTCTGCGGCTGCCGCAGGCTCAACGCCCGAGCTCGCAAGGAAATCGGCGAAACGGCGATCATCCTCAGTCAGTTCCTCAATGCGCCCAGGACGATGACGGCCGGCGAAGGCGATCTCGGTTCGGACCGGACCGGGGAACATCGTCGTGACACCGATGTCGGTTCGCCCGTCGGCGGCCAACTCGTCGGCCACCGTGTCGGCGACGGCGAGCACGGCGTGCTTGGCGGCGGTGTAGGCACTGCGGTCGACGCCACCCATGAATGAGGCCATCGACGCCGTGATGGCCACACAGCCGTTACGGCCCTGCAAGAGCAGCGGCAAGAAGCTGCGGACGGTGTGAACGACGCCCATCAGATTCACCCCGATGATCCACTGCCAGTCGTCAAGGGAGAGTTCCTGGAATCGGGCGAACCGATTGACTCCAGCGTTCGCGCACACCAGATGCGGAAGCCCGAACTCTTCGAATGCGGCCTCGGCGAGTTCGTCGAGACTAGCCGGCGCGCCGACATCGGTGCGAACCCCGATCGCCCGGTTACCCCTACGGCGTACCTGATCGACGACGTCACCGAGATGGTCGCCGTCGATGTCGGCGAGCACCAGGTTCATGTCCTCTGATGCGAGACGGTCGATGAGGCTTCGCCCGATTCCGCTCGCGGCGCCGGTCACCACCGCCGTGCGGCCCTTTAATCGCCGCATCGGGCCATCACCGCTTGCGTTTTGAACTCGTGGCGCCCTTCGGCTGGGGCAGGGGCGGCCAGAAGTCGCCATGCGAGATGGTGGCCAACACTTCGACGGTGGACTCGAGGTCGAAATCACGCTGATAGCGACTATCGAGAGAGAAGATAATGGCCATGCCGATGCTCGACAACGTGACCGCACGGGCGTCGTAGTCGACGCCGTTATCGTCATAGATGCGCTGCCACATTTCGGCGAGTTCATTCACGGCATCGGTGAACGGGCCCCGATAGAACGTTCGCGCACGCGATGGGTCGCCGAACAACACCAATCCCAACAACGGCAGGATCTTCTCCATCGTCTTGATCATCGTGGTCCAGAACCGACGGGTCAGCTCGGCGATGTCATCGTTGGCGCTACGCACCGGATTGAAGTCACCGACTTCGTCGATCACCGACTCGATCGCCGTGCGCAGCGGCTCGACGATCGCCTCGAAGAACAATTCGTCCTTGCTCTCGAAATGTTGATAGATCACGCCTTCGCTGATCTTCGCCTGGTCAGCGATGGCCCTGATGGTCGTACCGTTGAGGTCGCCAGACTTCGAAAACGCCTTCCGGGCCGCGACCAAGATCATGTGCCGACGCTCGGGCGCCTTGAGCCGCTGGCGAGTCCGCGGCGCTCCATTTCCCACTGCCTTTTCCGCGCGCCGAGAACTGGCATTACTAGTCGTCACGACGGTCATTCTAAACGGCAGCCCGCAAAAACCAGCTCCGTTGCGTATGTGAACCCCACCCAGTCGGATCGACCTCTTCGCGGCCTGCCGTGTCGCCGTACTGAATGAACGCGTGATCTGATCCCCCGATACTGCGTCGTGGCGGCCTAGCACCAATGTAAAGACCGCCAATTGGCCGACGGTGCTACCGATCGCCTGGTACACGCGGATTGACTTCAAACCAGCGTTCCGACCGACTTCGGAGGGAGTCAACGTGTTGGAGCGGCTGGGAAGCCTTGGGCTAGGGTGCGCTTCGCGTCTTCCAGTGGTTCCAGTACGTCACGTGCTCGGCTGGTGTCCGCTTGACACGCCGGAACTCGTTGCCGGTGTACCAAGCGATCGGTATCAGCGCAATCTGGGTCGCAGTGTCGGGGATGCCGAGCAGGCTTCTGATCTCTGCGCTCTCTTGCAGGTGCAGCGTCGTCAACGAGCTACCTAGGCCGCGGCTTCGAAGAGCCAGCATCAACGACCACGTCGCGGGCATCACCGAACCATAGAGCGTCGACAGAGCATATTCATCCGTACCCGCTGCCTGTGCCACATGGCATGGGATCAGATGCACGGGAACACGATCCAGTACTTCAGCCAGGTGATCGGCCGATGCAAAGATCCGGGTGTTATCCACGCCGGCTGCTGCTGCCGATCTTTCCTTCGCGGATACCCGATAGGACCGATATGCGCTGCGGTAGTGGTCGGCGATCTTGCGGCGGATGTCGGGGTCGTCGACGACCATCCATCGGCAACGCACCACGTTGCCGCCCATTGGGGCCTGCATGGCGATGTCGATGCATTCCTCGATGAGTTCACGAGGAACGGCGCGATCAAGGTCGAGACGTCGGCGAACCGACCGGGTGGTCGTGAGTAGATGGTCGGTGGCGGCCGTGTCTGAGTACGTCGGCTGTGTGGTCATCGGTTTATGATGTGTCCTTCCGCGAGTGCGTCCCAGGTGTCGGGAGTGATACCGCGTTTACGCAATTCGAACTTTTGGACGCGCCCGATCGGGCTCTTGGGTAGGGTCTCAACGACTTCGAGGAACCGCGGTACCGCGTAGTAGGGCATGTGGCTGGCGCAGAAGTCAAGCAGGGTCGCGTGATTGAGTGTCTGACCGGGTTTTGTGGTGATGCATGCCTTGATCTCGTCTTCGGCGAGTTCTGATGGCACGGCGTGAACGGCGACCTCGGCTACAGAGTCAAACTTGAGGATGACTTGCTCGACTTCGTAGGTCGAGACGTTCTCGCCTCGACGGCGAACGTAATCGGCCTTTCGATCCACGAAGGTCAACAAGCCCTCAGACGACATGCGACCAATGTCGCCGGTGTGAAACCAGCAGTCCCGAAACGCCTCGACCGTGGCTTGCGGGTTCTTGTAGTAGCCGTCGAACATGACGCCGGGACGTCTGGGGCGCAGGCAGATCTCGCCGGGCTCGTCGGCGGGTACCGCCACGCCGTCGTCGTCGAGGATCTTCACCTCGAATTCGGGGTTGGGGCGTCCGTCGGTGCCGCGGACCACAGTGTCGCCGTGAGGGAAATACGACACCATCACGCACTCGGACAGTGCATAGACCGGAAGGATTTTGAGGTCGAAACGTTCCTCGAAGCCAGACCAGATCTCCTCGGGGCAATATCCGATCGAACACACGATGGCGTTGTCGGCATCATCGGGCCGTGGCGGCTGGTTGAAGATCATGAGGTAGATCGGACCGAAGAGGCTCACGTGGGTCACGTGGTACGTGCGGCACTCGTCCCAGAACGCCGAAGCGCTGAAGGCGGACCGCGTAACACCCGATCCTTGGTAGACGATCGGCATGACCAGGCTCAGCATGAATGCATTGGCGTGGTACATCGGAAACGGTGCGTAGTACGTGCTCGAACTGTTGAAGTCGTTCACTCGTTGCGTACTCTTGATTTGCTCGATGAGGTAGCTCTGGCTTATCGCGACGCCCTTGGATGGCCCGGTCGTGCCTCCGGTGAAGATGACGACAAGGGTGTCGTGCCATGCCGGAACGTATTCCGATACAAGGGATGTCGACTCGCCGTGTTTCGCAGTCAGCTCTTCAGTGGAGGTCACGACGACACCGGCCGGCTCAGCTGCAGCGGCCGCTTCATCGCAACCACCAACGACCACGATGACGCGTAGGTGCGGCAATGCCTGACGTATTTCCAGGACACGGTCCAACAGCGTTGGCGCGACCACGATGACGTTGCACTCTGTCGTGTTCAGGACGTGACCGAGGAACTCGCCCCGTAGAAGGGTGTTCACCGGTACGTGCACAGCCCCCAACAACGCGCACGCCGCCCAGCAATAGGCGTGTTCAAGCGAGTTAGGCATGAAGCAGGCCACAGCATCACCATGTGTCACGCCGAGGCCGGTGTAGGCGTTGGCACGAACGATGGCCCGCTGATACAACTCCGCGTTAGTCAAGGCCAGGCCGTCGCATACATGGACAACCTTGTCCGGAACTTCAACGGTGTTGCGCCGCAAATAAGGAGTGATCGTCTCCAAAGTAATGGCTTGCTCGGTCACGTAATGAGTTGTCCTGTTTCAGTTCACACTCGACATGACGAGCGCCGAATCCGGGACGGGGTGCTTGAACAACGTCGACGCGTTCTCATAGGTCACCTTGCGGACCGCTTCGGCAGACAATTGCGAAAGCTGCCTAGCAAGCACCGGTTGCACATCAGGCCACGTCGAGTCGACGTGGGGGTAGTCCACCTCGACCATGACCCGGTCCACCCCGATACGGTCGAGAACCGCGAAAGTGGTGGGGTCTTCGATGGTGCAAAAACGGAAGCTGTTCAAGAACAGATCAGCCATCGAGGTGTTCACACCCTTCCAGGTGTCAGTGTAGTCCTGGTAGCGCGCCGAGTGATCGAGCCGATCGAGAAACCACGGCACCCAACCGATTCCACCCTCAGATAGAGCAATCTTCAGGTTCGGGAACCGGACAGGGATCTTCGCATAGAGCCAGTCAGTAGCCGTGACGATGGCATTGGTCGGAAAGAGGAATCCGATTTCGTCGAAAGGCGCATCGCTCGACGCCGAGACCGTGGTCGATGACGAACCGATGTGCAAGCAGACCGGCGTCTCGGTCTCCTCACACGCACGAAACAGTGGATCCCAATGAGTGGTGTGCACCGACGGGTACCCCAGCTTCTCAGGATTCTCCGAGAACGTGACCGCCCTGAAACCGCGCCCGGCGTTGCGCCGAATCTCCTCAGCCGCCTTCTGCGGATCGGCCAGCCACGGCAGCTGACACGGAATGATCCGGTCAGGATAGCTACCAGCCCACTCCTCCAGATGCCAGTCGTTATACGCCTGGAAAACCGCGAACCCAAGCTCAGGGTCCTTGGTGGCAGACAACCGCTGACCCGCGAAACCCGCCAGCAGAGAAGGGAAGTTCATCGACGCGTAAACGCCCGCGATGTCCATGTCCTTGATTCGATCGTGAATGTCCCAGCAACCGCGGCGCATCTCATCAAAGCGCGTCGGTTCATCGCTGAGCTCGGCCGGCGGACGACCCACCGCGGCATTGAGACCAATGTTCGGGAACACCTTACCGTTGTAGATCCACCGCTGAGAACCATCCGACTGCTCCACCACCTTGGGAGCCAGGTCTGCAAACTTGGCCGGCACCCGCCCCTGGAACATGTGCGCCGGCTCGACGAGGTGATCGTCCACCGAGATCACCGTGTACCG
>Ga0210386_10005631_pt1 | contig 10134 bp, 10 predicted proteins | sample IncBWH32OmetaG_FD_160091 | JGI IMG/M metagenome (GOLD analysis project Ga0210386, IMG submission 160091) | Forest soil microbial communities from Barre Woods Harvard Forest LTER site, Petersham, Massachusetts, United States - Inc-BW-H-32-O ... | reverse complement strand
TACAAAAATAACCTTTCACTTAAGGAGTATCCTAAGCTAGTACATTTTATTTAGGTTTAAGTCAGCACACTGGTTATTTATCTAAAAAAATTTTGTGTGTAACCGTTTTCTGTCCCTGCTTTATAATAGCTTCTAAAGAACTCATCAGCAGAAAGATTGCCACTGCCTTTTATTGCAAATACTATTAATAAAATGAATGTAATAATTGATAATATCAGTTCATTATTACCAAAGCTCATCCCTCCTTGCATATTTGTAAATATAATAGCTCCTATTAAAATGGGTATTTGTATCAATGCAGTCCATCTTGTAAAAAGCCCAGAGGCTATAAATAAGCCACCTAACAGATTAACGTAAGGTATTATAAATGCTAACACTCTTGTATTTTTATCCAGCAAATGCAATCCTGAATTTTGAAGTATGCTTTCTAATCGGGAAGTATCTTGTATAAATTGTATACCCTTCCAAAAAAGAATAAAACCAAGAATTACTCTAACTAAAGTAAGCCACACAGGCTGTTTATTAGAATTGCTTTTTAATATTTTATTGTTTGATTTCATAATTGTAAATTTTATTGTGAATAAAATGGTTAATGGAGAAAACAATCACCCGTCAAATTTATATATGGACTAACCGGACGACGCGCGCTCTCTATTAATAAACTGCAACATCTATGCCAGCCTATTTCATGTATTTTATCTAACTATTTGATATGAAGGCATTTGAGTAAAGCCTTTTGTTAAAATTGAAAATGGGTAGGATCATTTTGCGGAGACTAAGGGATTCGAACCCTTGATACAGTTTCCCGTATACACACTTTCCAGGCGTGCTCCTTCAACCACTCGGACAAGTCTCCTTTTTTAGGATGGCAAAAATACAGTTTCAATATTTAGGAGGCGAATATTTTTTCAGCATTGGATGTAGTTATCTGAGCTACTTCTTCAACGGATGTGTTTTTTACTTCAGCTAATTTTGCAGCAATGTATTTTAAATAGCAACTTTCATTTCTTTTACCTCTAAATGGTACAGGTGCCAGATAAGGAGCATCTGTTTCAAGTACGATATGCCTCAGGTCGATTTTTTCTAATACCTGGCTTAGTCCTGATTTTTTATATGTAAGTACGCCGCCAATACCTAAATAAAATCCCGCATTAATAATTTCGATGGCATTTTCATAAGTTCCTCCAAAACAATGGAAAATACCTTTTATACCTCTTGGAATATATTCTTTTATTATATCAATTGTTTCCTGCATGGCGTCCCTTGTGTGGAGTACAACGGGTAAGTTGTATTCCAATGATAATTCTATTTGGGTCCTGAAAGCCTGTTCTTGTTGTTTGACGAATGTTTTATCCCAGTAAAAATCTAGTCCTATTTCACCCACAGCTGCAAATTTTTGGATAGAGAGCCATTTTTTAATGATAGATAATTCATCCAAATAATTTTCTTTAACATAGCAAGGATGCAACCCCATCATTGGAATACATTTTTCAGGAAATTTTTTGCCTAATACTAACATGGATTCGATCGATTCACTATCTATAGACGGCAAATAAAAACGCTTAACCCCTTCACTTTCTGCTCTTTGTATAACCATATCTAAATCTGCTTTGAATTCCTCAGAATAAAGATGGCAATGTGTATCTATTAGTTCCATATAAAAAATTATTAAAAATTATCTATTTCATTGTTTAAACAATAAACTCCATAATCCTATATAGTCTTACATTTTTTATCATGTAGAAAAAAAATATAATTCTTTTCAAATCATCAAGATGATTTTTTTGATTTATATCTTTTAAAAAAAAAGTTGCTATATAAAAAGAAGAATGTAAATTTGTTCCAGTTTTCATAGGGTACGGATTAAAAACGGGCCGGGGTTTCTACCTCAGGCCCAATTTTTTTTAAGGCATTTCTGAAAAAAGCTATTTTTCTATAATTAAAATCAATCAATTTTTCCGAAGCTGTATCCTTGTTCTGAAAAATATTTTAATACTCTCGGTAACGCATATCGTAATCTTTCAAAGGCTTTTTCACTATCATGAAATACAACGATAGAGCCGTTTGTAGCATTCTTTGTAACATTACGTAAGCACTTTTCAGGTGTTAGTTTTTTATCAAAATCTCCACTTAATACGGACCACATAACCGTGCGTAACCGAAACTTTTTAGTAGCTAATTGTTGCAGTTGAAATTTTGTAATTTTCCCATACGGAGGACGAAATAATTCTGAGTTGATATGTTTTTTTGCCTCTTCAATATTTTGTAGGTAAACATCGTTATTTGTTATCCATCCGTTAAGATGATTGTTTGTATGGTTGCCAACACTGTGTCCTTCCGTAGTAATTCTTCTATAAATATCGTTATGTTGCAAAACATTCTTTCCAATGCAAAAAAAGGTAGCTTTAGCATTATACTTTTTTAGTTCGTCTAACACAAAAGGGGTAATAGAAGGATGTGGTCCATCATCAAAAGTCAAAAAGATAACTTTTTTTGTATCTTTTATCTGCCAAATACAGTTCTTATACAATAATTTTAGCCACCAAGGCGTCTTTACAGAGTAAAACATATTGCAAATTAATTTAAATCACGATTAAACACGTGTTAAACTATTCGATCTTATACTCAAGAAAGCCCACAAACTGAATTTTTTTAATAATCGATTAAAACTTAACGTATGAAAAAAAGGAATCTTGTAATCGCTCTAACAGTTATTATCAGTTTTACGGCTTGTAAAAAAAATGTGGGTACTGGTGGTGGTGTTGCAGATGCTTCCACTCTTAATATAGCTACCCAGTCTACAATTTCAGACAATCTTAATGAAGATGCTAACACTGTATTTACATCTTCGGTAAATTCAGATTCAACAAGCTCTCTGGGAGCCAGGCCAGCGCCATATTATAATGCCACTGTTACCATTAGTCCGGGTGCGTTTCCCAAAACTGTTACCATTAATTTTGGAACAGGAACTACATCTCCTGACGGAATAATAAGATCTGGAGAGATCATAGCGGTACTTTCAGATTCATTTTATAAAGCCGGAAGTTTTGATACGTTAACTTTTAATAATTATACCGTTAATGGATATCATAAAGAAGGCACTATTGTATGGAATAACCTAAGCCATGGAGATACTTTAGCCTGGACAAGAGTTGATAGTGGAACTGTTACGGCATCTGGTGGATTATCTTACTGGCATCATTATGGTCAAACAAACGTACTCCTAACTGGAGGAATTGGCGATAATAATTTGCTTGATAATGTATACTCGGTATGGTGGAACAGTCATACAATAGTAAATTCTACCGGGGTTACAGCAATATCTGTAGTACTTCCGATAACTCCTTTAGAAAAGAAGGCTAGTTGTCCTTATATTGATGAAGGACAACTAGTGATAAGTGTAGGTTCCAATCAAATGCTTATCAATTTCGGTGATGGAACTTGTGATGACACGGCATCATATTCTTATAACAATGGTAGCTTTTATAATTTTACATTTTAATTTTTGTGTATAAATTTAACCGCTCTGATATTTCAGAGCGGTTTTTTATTGCGGGTAATAAAAAACCGCTCCGACTCTTAAAATATATTCGGATATTTAAAACATAATCCTCTCTGATTCGTCTACCTATACATACATGGAGGATGTACTGACCATACCAACTATAATGAGCGCAGAACGCAACAACAATATAACCAGCACTATAAAGGCTTATAGCAGACAGCTGTTTGGCTTTATAAAGCAAAGGGTTGCAACCAATGAAGATGCTGAGGATATTTTGCAGGATGTTTTTTATCAATTTGCGGATAATGAAGAACCGATAACGCAGGTAACAGGTTGGTTATACAAAGTGGCGCGTAATAAAATTACTGATAGCTATCGAAAACAGAAGTTGCCGTTGATAGAAGATCTGCAACCTGCAGCTGCAAGCGAAGAAGGTTTTGACTGGAAAGAAATATTGCTTGCTACGGACGATACACCAGAAACAAGTTATATCAGAAATTTGTTTTGGGATGAGTTGCAACTGGCGCTGGATGAACTACCAGCAGAGCAACGGGATGTATTTATTTTGAATGAAATGGAAGGTATACCTTTTAAAAATATTGCAGAAGAAACAGGTGTTAGTGTGGCCACACTAATTAGCCGTAAACGATATGCAGTATTGCATTTAAGAGAAAGGCTCAGTGTATTAAAAGATGAATTATTAAATTATTAAACGTATAAAATTTAAACAAATGAAAAAGCATAAAATTAAAAAGGTATTGATGGTACTTGTTATCGCTTGTATTGCGATCCTTGTATTTGGCTCGATAGTAATGGGGTTATGGAACGCTATTTTGCCGGCAGTATTAGGTGTTAAGACAATTACATTTATTCAGGCATTGGGTATTTTATTATTAAGTAAAATATTGTTTGGCGGTGGCCCAAGAGGTGGGTTTGGTGGAAGATGTGGCCCCGGCGGTATGTGGAGAATGAAGATGAGAGAAAAATTCCAGAACATGACTCCCGAAGAAAGAGAAAAAATAAGAGCTACATGGAAAGATCGTTGCGGAGGAAGAGGCTGGCACCACATGGATGAAGATGAAAAAGATGCACATGTGGAATAGATATTGATACAAGTTTCTTTTTAATACCAAAACCAACTTTATGGAAGTACTTGTTTTTAAAACTAACCTTACTGATAATGCCCGGATCAAAGATGTTGAATCATATTTAGACGTGCATCCCCGTATTCAACGATGGAATGTAGATCTGAAAGATTGCGATAATATTTTACGAATAGAAAGCAATGGTGTAGCGGTGAATGAAGTAGAAAAAATATTATTTAACGCAGGGTATTATTGCGAAGAACTGGCTGATTAAAATCCCAATAATAGATCACAATTAAAACCTGAATTTCAGTGTTACTTTATTCCCTGTTTAAGGTCAGGGAATAAAGTAATTGAAATTCGGGTTTTTGTTTTTTGAGGATTTGTTATTTGCTTTTTGTTACTTTTACCAATAATAAGTAACTACATGCAATCGGTAATTGAGGATATAAAGAAGCTATTTCAATCATTCAGTAAAGCTGTTATTTCTAGTATTGATAAAATTCCACAGAGCGGGAGCGATAGAATGTATTTTAGAGTTATAGCTGATCGCGAGTCTTATATAGCTACTTATAATACCAATATCAAAGAGAACGAAACCTTTCTATATTTTAGCAAACACTTTAAAAAATGCGGTTGTCCGGTACCTGAAGTTTTTGCTATAAATAATGAACATTCAATTTATATCCAGGAAGATCTTGGCGACAGTTCCTTGCTCAATGAATTAGAAAAGAATGGGCATAATGTTTATGTATATGATCTGTTCAAGAAAACATTGCGATCATTAGCGCAATTACAAATAAAAGGTGACGAAGGCTTAGATTATGATCAAACTATTACTAGTAAGGAGTTTGGTAAACAAGCCATCGTAAGCGACTTACTGTATTTTAAATATTATTTCCTTGATACTCTAAAAATCCCTTACGATAAAGAAAAGCTGATCGATGACTTTGATGCGTTCAGTACTTATCTTTCTCATGTAGATCATAAGTATTTTATGTTTCGCGATTTTCAGAGCAGGAACATAATGGTAAAAGACAATAGTGTTCATTTTATAGATTATCAGGGAGGAATGAAAGGCGCTTTGCAATATGACGTTGCATCTTTATTATGGCAGGCAAAAGCGGAATTAAGTGATGAGTGGAAAAATACCCTGTTGCAATATTACATGGTTTGTGTAGAAGATATTTTAGAAAAACCGATTGATAAGAACCAGTTCGAGAGCCAATACAATGGCTATGTATTGATAAGATTATTACAAGTCTTAGGTGCGTATGGTTTTAGAGGGTTGTTTGAACGTAAGGCGCATTTTTTAACAAGTATTCCTTTAGCATTAAAAAACATACAATGGTTTATTGCTAACAAGCAGGTTGGACTTAGCTTACCCGAGTTTGAACGATTGTTGAATTTAATGACGGCAGATGAAGTTATCAATCGTTTTGAAGCGATCAAAGCAACCGCGTCAACTCCGTTGGTGGTAAAGATCAATAGCTTCTCTTATAAAATTACAGGTTATCCAAAAGATGAAACAGATAATGGGGGAGGTTTTGTTTTTGATTGCAGAAGTATTCTAAACCCCGGAAGGATAGAGGAATTTAAAAAACAAACTGGAAGAGATAAACCGGTAAAAGATTATTTAGAGCAACAAACAGAAATGCCTGAATTTTTAAACAGCGTTTACAATATTGTAGATATAGCTGTTGAAAATTATATTGAAAGAAATTTTGCAAGCCTGATGATCAATTTTGGTTGTACCGGAGGAAGACACAGAAGCGTTTATGCTGCAGATGCAGTAGCAAGGCATTTAAGAAATAAGTACAATGTAAAAATTGAACTGAATCATCTAGAACAAAATATTCACGAAGTAAAAAATTAAAAGTGTACTAATGAAGGCAATGATCTTTGCAGCGGGTTTGGGGACAAGGTTTAAACCCTGGACGGATGAGCATCCTAAAGCGTTGGCTATCGTGAATGGTAAATCATTGTTGCAAAGAAATATTGAATATTTACAACAATACGGAATTACGGATGTTGTTGTAAACGTGCATCATTTTGCCGATCAGATCATTGATGCTGTTAGAAAAAACAATGGATGGGGAAGTAATATTGTGATCAGTGATGAAGCAAAAGAAGTATTGGAAACAGGTGGTGGATTATTGCACGCAAAAGATCTGTTAGCTGGTAATGAACCTTTTATTACATTGAATGTTGATATTTTAACTGACTTAGATATTAATAAATTATTGGCATTTCATCATCAACGTGATCCATTGATATCCTTTGGCGTGAGTGATAGAAATACTTCCAGATATTTTTTGTTTGATGATAATGATCGTTTGTGCGGATGGAGAAATGTGAAAACGGGAGAGGAGAAAATATCTATCAATAAAAATGGCTTGCATCAGAAAGCATATAGCTGTGTGGTGGTTTTTCAACCTGAAATATTTTCTTTAATTCGTCAAAGAGGTAAATTTTCTTTGACTGAAACATATCTTGATCTGGCTGCAGAGCATTTAATACTTGGATATCCTCATGATGTCAGCGATAAGTTTGTCGATGTAGGAAAACCTGAATCGGTTCTTATTGCAGAGAAATTATTTATGTAGCGTGTATCAGTGGTTAAAAAGCTTAATAGTAATTCAACTGATGAAATGTGCGACGCCACTGAAGCTTAATAGTACCAGTAAAGCTGGCTACAAAAAATAAAAAATTAATTAGTGAATGATTAAAACCTTTTGGGTTGTAATATTATCATCATGATCTATTCTTAGTATATAAGATCCGTTCGGTAAATCAGTAATATTGATTTCAATAGAAGAAGTATTCATTATCGTCTCGATCAGTTTTCTCCCGGTAGCATCAAATAATTCGATTGAGCAATTACCAGTAACGCCATAAGGTGCAATTACCTGTATCATATTACTAGCAGGATTTGGAAAGACAACATATTTAGTTTGTCCGTTATTGTTATCTAATATAATAACCCTGCTATAAACGTATGAACCATCATTATCAATTTCTTTTATGCGATAATAAATATTACCTGTTGGTACATCTTGTTGTTCAATATTGTAATCACTTTGTGTATTTGAAGTGATAGCTACAGTTCCTACGGTGTTCCAGTTTTTGCCATCAGTACTGTATTCTACTTCAAATTCGTTGGCGCTTGTTACCGGAGTCGCAACGGACCAATGTATCATGGATGTTGTATTGTTTATTAACGTAGCATCTGCACTGATAAAATTAACCGTCAATATAATAGGGAATGTATATGGTGTAGGAACATTTTCTCCTGGATCTCCCGGATAGTTATTGTTGTTAGGGTCTATTACGGCATCTGTCGGCGCACCATTATTTGAAGAATCTGAAATACTTGCAAGACTCGGACCAGAACCTATTGTACCGTTTCCGATAGCAGAATTATAATAAGTAACACCGGGAACAAGGTTAGTAACCTGACATGTTATTTGTATCTTGGAAAAATAATTAGTATTGCCTAATATACGGTTATGCAGCTGTTGTCCTGGTGCTAACAAACTTGTAACTGTTGTTCCATTGTATGCGCCGTTTAATACTAAGCCTGCAGGATTACTCGTAAAAGCGGCTGTTACATTTGAAACATTCCCGGCACCAAAAGCAGCGCTTAAATCATCAATAACATTGATATTATTAATGATCGTATTACCCATGTTTTTTAGATAAATAATATAGGTAAGATTAGCAGTGTTAGCATTTACTACAGTACTACTCACTAATTGTTTAGTGGCGCCAACAATAGGATCAATGCTGGTATTGTCAACAGGAGATAAACCGTTAGGGAAACTTTGTACAGCACCTAAAGTATTGCTGGCAATATTATATGGGAAATAGTAACAGCTTGTAGAGTAATTACTTCCCGAAACTTCCAGTTCTCCATTCAAAAATGCGATGGCATAACAATTGAGCGGCATGGTCGCTAAATAAGTTGCAGTAGCGTTACCAAAACCTCCTGAATAGTTGGTGATCTCATATAATTGAGAGATAGGAGAAGCTCCAAGTGTACAAAATAATCTACCGTTAGGTAAAATGGTTAGATCTCCATTTAAAATGTCTGTAGGGTAAAATCCTACTGGAAATTGGACCGTTTTTGACGATAAAGTGCTACCAGTTACCAAATTGAAATTGCTTAATAAGCATGTACCTGTTCCCGCATTATAATTACTGAATGCCCAAAGATTTCCATTACTATCAAATTCAAAATTATTGAGAATATAAGGATAAACATTAGGAGCTGGAATTACTGCCGGACAACCAACAGTATCAGGCAATCCAATATTTAAGGTCCATACGGTGGAATTAGTGCCACTTTGTATAGAGGAGATATATAAGTTATTATCTGTAGGATTGTAGGCAATATACACACCATAGAAATTAGGGATTTCTGCAGAAAAATCACAATTTGCTAATAGGGTTGGTGTTCCTGATAAGGGATTTTGTATAATAGAAAAACTTGCATCCGTAGGATTAGTACAGGTACTGCTGCCAAAGTTTACCAGCATCGAATTTTGTGAAAAAGATTCGTTGCCAATAAGTAGCAGAAGTACCAGTAAAAAGTATTTAGTAAAAAATATTTTCATTGCATCAAGGATATAGCTTGCTATTTAATCAACCAAATACAAGACCTTGAATATTAATGTTATGATGCCTCCCGAATGCGTATTTGGCGTTTTATATAGCAATAAATTATAGTAATATTACTACAATTTTCGTTTATTTATTGCTATTTATTGTTATATAAGTCTCTTTTATCTACTATTTTAACCTTATCGCCCGTCTTTAACAACTTGTTTACAATGTCGTAGGGAGCTGTTATTACCTGGTCTCCATCATTTAAACCACTGGTAATTTCAATGTAGTTAATGTCTTGAATATCAGTAGTTACTTTTACTTTTTTTACCTGGTTATCTTTATCGAGTACAAATACAAGTACATCCAGGTCATCGATATTAGTAGTGCTTGCATCTGCTGTTGTTACATCACTTGATTTTTTATCAGTTTTTGTACTATCATTTTTATCTCTGGTTGTTACTGCATTAATAGGGACACTTAAAACGTTCGTGTGAACCTTTGTTTGGATATCCGCGCTAGCACTCATGCCTGGACGAAAAGGGAAAATTCCTCCTTTGCCTAACAGATCCTGGTAACTTTCGGGTAACATTTTGATGTACACTTTATAATTGGTTACATCTGTACTAGTGTTGGTAAGGTCACTTTGTGTTGATGCTCCATTATTACTGCTGGAGATCTGCGTTACAACACCTTTAAATTTTCTGTTGTTATAGGCATCAATACTTACAATGGCACTGTCGCCTAATTTTACTTTTGGGATATCACTTTCGCTTACATCAACGCGTACTTCAATTTGTGACATATCCGCAATGCGCAGCATTTCGGTGCCTGCCATCATGTTGCTGCCCACAACACGTTCGCCTTTTTTTACACTTAATAAACTTACAACACCATCCATTGGGGCCACTACTATAGTTCTGCTGAGATCTTTGTTCG
>Ga0210386_10005628_pt1 | contig 10137 bp, 6 predicted proteins | sample IncBWH32OmetaG_FD_160091 | JGI IMG/M metagenome (GOLD analysis project Ga0210386, IMG submission 160091) | Forest soil microbial communities from Barre Woods Harvard Forest LTER site, Petersham, Massachusetts, United States - Inc-BW-H-32-O ... | reverse complement strand
ACGGTGTGATTCGCCGCGGATGGTTCTCTCCGTATCTGATGGATGCACCCGGCGAAACTCCCATGCGCATCATTCATGAATCGTACACGCCCGACGGTTTCTGGAATCTTACGTATGACGAAGCACCCGACTGGCAGCAGGTGCAAAGCGATTATGATTACGTGTGGGCCTATGACGTCCAAAAATTTTCCGCGCCGCTGGCCGCCATCGGCGAAAAGATTTATTCCTCCGGTGCGCTGGACCTCTACCGCATTCGCAAAGTGCCGTAGATTTTAAGTGGCGCGGGCTTCAGCCTGCGTGGTTTGGGCCTTGCAAGTTCCAAACCCAGAGGCTGAAGCCCATACCATTGAAAACCAAATTCCCCTTCAAATGAACCTGCTGCGCCCCGCGAGCGGTTTTCCGCATTGCCAACACATTCCAAAAATCCGCCGGCGAGACGCCGGCGCTACAAAAACCTACGCCCTCAGCCAATCCGCCTGCCAGTCTTTCACCAGCTGTTTGATGGCCTTGCGATCGTTCATTTTGTCATCCAGCACTTTACGCGCGAGCGCAGGCAGTTCCGCGTCGCTCGCGAAGCGCATCGAGATCAGCTGATCGAGCGTGAATTCGCAGATGCGAGATTGCAACTCGGAGGGGAGCAATCCTGCCAGCCGCAAACGCATTTCGAGCCGGATCAGGCGATTCTGCACGGCCAGCGTTGAATTTCGCGAGTTAACGAATAACACGATCAGCACCGCTGCGACGAGCACGTCCATGACCGATCGAAACGATATGCCGTGTCGAAGCGCAATGAGCTGCCCGACGAAACTTACCATCAGGATAATTTGCCCGGCCGCAAAGACTGGAACCTGGCGGGCGTGGTTCTGGAAATTTTGCACTTTTTCATTTGCCATTTTTTCTTTTTCCTCTCAATTACGAATTGAAATCTTTAGCGCATCGGTTCGGGAAAAATGGAAATTGGATCTATATCTACTGGAACGGTGGAAACGGTTTGCAGGGCCCTGGCCAGTTCCGGAGAAATCGTGCCGTACTTCGCGAACCACGCCTCGACGCGGGCGCGGTCTCCAGTCGCTTCCTGCTCCAGCAATTCCTTGGCTAGAGCCGTGATAGCATCCGGCATTCGGCCGAAATCGATGGCATAACGGCCCGAACCGGCGTCACGGGAAATGGCTCCGCGTTCGGAGTAAAAATTAAACTCCATGATTTCCGCGCGGCCGTGCGCCTCGGCGACCCCAAAACGCACTGTGCGAAAAATTCCGGCCACCTCCGACGCGTAGTAGCCGTTCAATTTTTCCTTGGGCAAATCGCCGCGATCCACAAGCCATTTCAATCCGTAGAGGCCTACAATATCAGCTTTCGCCTCTTCCAGCGCGGAATATGTTGGGCCAATCGCTTCGCGAACGTCGCGCCGTCCGCTTGCGGTTCGCGCGAAGGCGGGGCCAAGGCCGTGCGAAATTTCGTGCATCATCGTGGACGCCAGATAGCCGTCTGCCGAAGCAAGCGCCGCTTCATCTTCGCGCAGCAGTCTCTTTGCGATGGGCAGGATGACGTAATTCACGCGAGCGTCCATAAAATTTTTGAAAAATATTTTCTTGGAGCCTTTTTGTTCGTGAATGCGCGGATCGTTCGGCAAGTTATCGGCCACCGCCTGGTAACCGTGGCGCAAGTCGCCCGCGCGGTACGGCGCGTCCATCACTTCCATCGGAGAAAAAAGTCCGCGCTTTGAGGGGCGATCTTCCGGAGCGAGCGGCAAACTGTCCTGAATCTCCGGCACAAATTTTTGGAACACATCGAGCTTGCGGCTCTCGGTTTCATTCCGCACCAGGATGGCCGCGCCATAGGAAGTTTTAACGCCGAGCAAATCATCGAGATACGTTTCGTAGGGTGCAAAAATAATGTCGAATTTCGGATTGACCAGGCTGACCCAAGCAATGTCGCTCTCGAAATATTTATCGGACTGCAAGGCATCGGCGCGCATGCGCAGGAAATTTGCGAACGCGGGATCGTCGGAAAACGTGGCGGCCTCGCGCAGGGCCTTCGCCGCGGGATCGACCCATTGTTTGTACGCGACGTGGTAGGGAATCGCTTCGAGCAGGTTGCCCTTGCGGCGAACCACGGCGAAAGGATCGTAAAGCGCATCCTTCTGCTCGGGATGAGCGGCCACGTAGCGGTCGAATTCTTCGCGCGTCATGTCCGCAGGGAAAATATTGCGACCCGGCGGCCAGGGTGTGGTCCCGACGAAAGGAGCATTATTTTTTATCAAATCGAAGCGGCTGCCGTTGATGCGTAAAAAGCGGCGAAGCGCAACATCCGTCGGTGAGGTACTCCTGGCAAGCGAATGATAAAGCTGCAAACCTTGCGGATCGCTTTGCCGCCAGTAGATCGATTCCAGGTTCTGGCACGCTTCCACCAGCTTTTCCATCATTTGCCGTTCGCGCATGCTGAGGCGCGCCGTATCGAATGGCATTCGCACCGGCTTGAATTTTGCGACTTCCTGCTGGAGGTCCGGCGCGATGACGAGATTTTTTGCTTGAGGGTCAGCTTTCGCACTCGCGCTTGTGCGAGACCGCGAAGGATCTTGCGCGCGAAGTGTGAATTGTTTGCACGGAAACGAAATCAAGGCAAGAATTCCCGCACACGTGAAAATCATCGCGCGCAGCACATGGCGAAAGCGAAGTGACGCAGGCATGAGTCGAATCTTATCAGGTTTCAGTAGCACAGGCTCCAGCCTGTGGGGTTTAGACTTTTCAAGGATGCGAGTGCCGTCGGGGTTCAATCGTACGATGACAAAAATCCACAGACTGAAGCCTGTGCTACTGAAATCCTTATCGCTTCTGAAATTCCGGCGAGCCCAGAACGAGGCCGGTGATCAGCGCGACGTTAACCTGTTTCACCGGGTCGTCGAGCTTCGCGCCGAGAATACGCGGCTCCTGCATTTGTTGTTCCAGCGTGGCGCGAGTCGAGTCAGAAATTTGTCCCGCGATGAATTCAGTTTCGACTCGCTCAAGAGAAAGATGGGGATTCGTCAACACGTCCGTCCCCACCATTGAATTGATGTCCACTTGCGCGCCGCGCACTTTGTTGCTGGTCAGCGCCACCGCAAAATTCATGCGATTCAAGAGCGCTCCAGTGCTGATCCATGTCGCCGCTTTGTCCGAATATCCGGTTGGCGGCAAACACTGGTAGAGCGGCTCGCCGATGCGCGCAACCCATTGCGCAAGTTGCATGGGCTGGTCCACGTCCGTGCCCAGAGTTCGTGCGGTGGAAGCCACGAGCTCGAAGGGCGTCTTCACCTTTGCGCGGAACGCTGCGCGCGACCAGAATTCCGGCGAATAAATCATCGTGGTCATTACTGCGCGAATGTCGGCCTTGGATTTTTCAAACGTCTTGGCCATGCGCGCTACGAGCGCGGGCGGCGGATCGTCCGACACAAAATGCTGCGCAAGCTGCAGGGAAATGTGCTGTGCCGTATTTTTATTCTTCACCAGTAGGTCGAGAACTACTTCGCCATCCTTGATTCCGCCGCCCTTGATCTTTTTCCCGAGCACGCGCTTCGGATCTGGATCGTGAATCCGCTCGTCAAAATAAAAAGTGGGGTTTTCCCTAGGCGATTCAATCGTCCATCCGGTAAACGCGCGCGCCACTTCGATCACGTCTTCCTGCTTGTAACCGCCGTCGACACCCAGCGTGTGCAGTTCCATCAACTCGCGCCCGTAATTTTCATTCAGTCCGCGACGCCCGCCAAGTGGTGGAAGTTTTTCTCCCGGACGCGGATGAACCGGGTGCTGCTTCAGGTGCTCAAAGGCGTGCGGGTCCGCGCTCGACGAATTGTCGAGATAGAAAAGCATCGCCGGACTTTTCGCCGTCGCTTCCAGCAGATCGCGGAATTTGCCGAGCACGTTCGGGCGAATCGCGTCACGCTCGTATGGAATCAAGTACCAGCGGTCCAGATCCTTGTAGACAAATATATTGAAATGGTTGAACCAGAAATCCGAAAGCTGTTCGGAGAGTTGCCGCTCGCTGTAGATCGCCCGAATGATTTTTCCATCCATCAATTCATTTACAATTTCATTCTGATCTTTGAACGGAAGGGAATTGATTCCGCCAGGCTTTTTCGCCAAATCCTGCAAATGCTTTTGATATTCGTCGACCTTCATGCCCAGGCGCTTCGCGGCAACATCCTGTGGCGGGTACTCATCGAGCAGTTGCGCGGTGCTCAAGGAAAGCGCAGGGAACTGCGCGAGGCGAGCCTCGACCACCGCGTCGCTGATATTTTCCGGGTGCAGCTGCGCTTGAATCCAGTTCTCCAGGCCTGCTTGTTTAATTTGCTCCACCTGGCCGGGACGCGGCCCGAATCCCAGTTTGTTTAAGGCATGCAGGATCGCTTCATCTTCGTTCAATTCGTGGATGGGAAGTTTGCCGGGAAAATTTACGCGGCCGCTATTCTTGTTGTTATCCTTTGGCGCGGAAGCTTCGGAATAAAATTTCGCAGTGTCACGGCGAGGCCCGGCCCAGGCCAGTGGACTCGCCAGAGCGGCTGCGGCTAACACTCCCGCACACATGATTTCTGCCCACTGTTTCATAGTTCGATCGCCAATTGCGCGCCGCAATAAAAAATATTTAGCTTGGCAATCCTTCGCCACTAATTTCATACCCTCAATCCTACTGATACTCAACCCAGAAAAAATGAAAAAGTTCCGCTCGCAAGAGACCTGCCGCCACAATTGAAAAACTCTCCCCGCTCTCCTCTTTTCTCTGTGTCTTCTGTGTTAAAGCCTTTGACTTTGGCGGGGAAAGGCAAAGGCTTTAACACAGAAGACACAGAGAAAAGAGGAGAACACAGAGAATGCGAAGCGGAGGTATCGGCGCTCGCTAACCGATTGACATCAGCCGATTGCAGCCATACGATTTCCTGTAAGTCAGGCATCCTACTAAAATCGTTCAGAGCGGTGGTTGGAGGGCAGCATGAGTCTCAACGCGCAAGGCATGGATCGTCGCAGCTTCCTCAGAGCAAGCGCCACCGGGGCCGCCGGGCTGCTCATTGGTTTTTATTTTCACAGCGATGCGGAATCGCTGGCAGCAGCGGTTGAAACAAAGGCCGGCGCGCCGATTGTCTTCAACGCGTGGATTCACGTCGGCTTGGACGATAACGTTACCATCCTCATCGACAAATCGGAAATGGGCCAAAGTATTTTGACCGGCCTCGCGATGATTGCCGCCGACGAACTCGATTGCGATTGGAAAAAAGTTCGCACTGAATTTGCGCCCGCCGACAAGGTTTACTTCAATCCGCGATTCGGCGTTCAAGGGACGGGCGGCAGTTCCGGTACGCCCACTTCGTGGAACCCGCTGCGCAAGGCCAGCGCCACGGCGCGCGCCATGCTGCTGCAAGCTGCGGCGCAAAAATGGGGCGTGGATGTATCGCAGTGCCGCGCGGAAAACAGCACCATCCTGCACGAGCCCACAAAAAGGCGCGCGACTTACGGAAGCCTGGCCGAAGCCGCTGCGAAGCTTTCCGTCCCGCAGGACGTGCAGCTCAAAACTCCCGACCAATACAAATTAATCGGCAAGCCGACGCCGAGGCTCGACACTCCCCTGAAAGTAAATGGCAGCGCGGAGTATGGAATTGATGTGCGCCTGCCGGGCATGCTGTACGCGGTGGTGGCGCGCTGCCCTGTGTTCGGCGGAAAAGTGGCGAGCTTCGATGCAACGAAAGCAAAAGCTGTGCCCGGCGTGAAAGATGCGATCCAGATTTCGAGCGGCATCGCGGTGATGGCTGACAACACCTGGTCCGCGATGCAGGGGCGCCGCGCACTGGAAATTCAGTGGGACGAAGGACCGAACGCGAAACTTACGAGCGCGGACATCAGCAAAGCCCTCGAGGAAGGCGCGGCGCAGCCGGGACACGCCGCGCGCAAGGAAGGCGACGTCGAATCCGGCCTCGCCAGTGCCGCAACAAAATTTGTGGTGGACTACGAAGTTCCATTCCTCGCGCATGCCACAATGGAGCCGATGAACTGCACCGCGCAGGTGCGATCGGACCGCTGCGATGTTTGGTCCGGCACACAGGCGCAGACCAGTTCGCAAAATACGGCCGCGAAGATCACAGGACTCGATCCCAGCGCCGTTTTTATTCACACCACGTTCCTTGGCGGCGGATTCGGCCGCAGGTTTGAATCCGATTTCATCGGCGAAGCGGTGGAAGCTTCCAAGGCGATGAACGCGCCAGTGAAAGTGACATGGTCCCGCGAAGACGACATGCAGCACGACTACTATCGAATGGTTTCTCACGCACGCTGCACGGCGGGACTTGACGCGGAAGGCTGGCCGGTCGTGTGGGCAAGCCATGTGTCGTCGCCCGCGCTCATGGCGCGCTTCGGTCCGCTGAAAGATAATTTCGATCATCGCAGCGTGGAAAGTCTCGACGATGTTCCGTACACCATCCCCAACATTCTTGTGGATTTCAGCCTTGTGAACACGCCGATTCCTATCGGCTTCTGGAGGTCGGTGGGCGCGTCGCAAAACGGCTTCTTTCTGGAAAGTTTTGCGGATGAATTGGCGACCGCGGGAAAAAAAGATCCGTACGAGTTTCGCCGGCACTTGCTCGCAAAATCGCCGAGACACCTCGCGGTGCTGCAAACGGCTGCCGAAAATGCAGGATGGGGCAAGCCTCTGCCCGCAGGAAGGGCGCGCGGCATTGCCGTGGTGACTTCCTATAACGGGTTCGTCGCGCTGGTGATTGAAGTTTCGGTGAATCGCGAGGAGCGCAAGCTGAAAGTGCATCGCGTGGTCTGCGCGCTCGATTGCGGACGTATCGTGAATCCCTCGAGCATTCAGGCGCAGGCGCGCAGCTGCATTGTTTACGGTTTAACGGCGGCGCAGCACAGCGCGATCACCATCGACCGGGGCCGCGTGCAGCAAAATAATTTTAACGACTACCAGATGATGCGCTTCGACGAAATGCCGGAAGTGGAAGTACACGTAGTTTCGAGCGACGGACCACCCACGGGTGCCGGCGAATTTGTGGTGCCTCCCGTGGCGCCCGCACTGTGCAATGCAATTTTCGCGGCCACCGGCAAGCGGGTTCGGCGATTGCCAGTGCGCCCGGAAGATCTGGCATAGATTTCTCTTAGAATTCTATGTTTCCTGGGAGCGCCAATCTCCTGATTGGCGCATTGCCACCCGCCAATCAGGAGATTGGCGTCCCAAGTGTGCCTCACTGAAATTTGTTAGAGCGGTGGGCCGGCGCAATCCCTTTCCTCTCGTGACAAGGTCAGGCTAGTACATTGACCCAGCGTGCGAGGTTGACACTCTTATGCGCCGGGACTACCGTTTTAGGTAGAGAGAAAAACTGAATTCCCGCGATGCGTAAGGAGGTCCCATGGAAGTTAACCGGAAAGAATTTCTCGATAGTCTCGGCGGTCCGGAAGCGGCGAGCAAGATGGATTCGGAAGCGCGAGCCGACGCGCTCGAATCCCACATGATGGCCCAATTGAATCAGGCCAAGCCAAACAGCGAAGAGAGCAAGCCGCAGGAAACAAAAAAATATCCCACGACCGCCGAAGTGGAAGAGCAGATCGAAACGCGCAAATACCGCGAAGGCGTTGGCTTCATGTATGTTCCGCGCACGGGCGAAAACGTAAAACGGCTTCCGCGCATGCCCGCCAGTCCCACACTGTACGATTTTTTCAAACTCAGGTTCATGGACACGTCCAATCACGTGCTGCAAAGTGCCGCGCTGGCCATGAAAAACGGCATGTCCGAGGAAGTTATTCTGGCGTGCCTGCTGCACGATGTGGTGCAGGAAATTATTCGCACCGATCATGGCTGGTGGGGAGCGCAGCTTTTCGAGCCGTACGTGCCGGAAAAAGTGAGCTTCGGAATTCGCTACCATCAGGCGTTGCGCTATTATCCCGATCCATCGGTTGGCTACGAGTACCCGGATTTATATCGTCAACTGTTTGGTTCGGACTACGTGCCGCTGCCGTATATTGAGGAAACGTATAAGATGGTTCGCAAGCATAGGTGGTACATGGACGCGCGCCTCGTTACGGTAAACGATCTGTACGCGTTCGATCCGAATGCCGTTGTTTCCATTGACCCGTTTATTGATATCATCGGTCGCCATTTCAAGCAGCCCAAGGAAGGGCTGGGGAATGACGGCGGCCCCGTGGCGCATATGTGGCGAACGATTGCGCGGCCCGATCAGCCGCTGTGATCGGCGTTAGTATAAATTTTACGTGTCAGCGAGGCAGTGTCTAAACCCCTTCGTCTGAAGACGCGGGCTACAGTAGCTTTTGTAGCCCGCCTCTTCAGAGGCGGAGATTTAGATGTCACAGAATTCAGATCGCACTGTAAAAGGGGACCACTTGCGCAAAAAGCAAATCCACGTGTTGGCAACTGCAACCATCCTCGCGCTACTCTGCGCCGGAGCATTTTCCTTTTTCGCGCGCAGGACGCCCGCGCAAACGCCTGTGATGAACGTTATGATCTCGGATGGCATGAAAACGGTCGTCGAGGAACTCACTCCGCAAATCGAGCAGGCCACAGGCCGCAAACTCGCCGCGCAATTTAATTCTTCAAAAAATTTGCGCGATAAAATTCAGGCCGGCGAACCGTTTGATGCCGCCATCCTCACATCGGACGTGCTCGACGATCTGATCAAACAAGGAAAAATTGCCGCCGGAGGCCGCGCCGAAATTTCCCGCACCGGAATCGGCATGGGCGTTCGCGCCGGAACCACGAAGCCGGACATCAGCACCGCCGAATCGCTGCGCCGCACGCTGATGAACGCAAAAGCGATCAGCTTCAATCCCACCGGCGCGAGCTCGGTGCACACGAATGACATGCTCATGCGTCTGGGAATCGCGCAAGCCGTGAAAAACAAATTAATATTGAGCGCCGAGCCGGGCCGCCCGCAGATGGACGTCGCCGACGGAAAATCGGAAGTTGTTTTTTCGCTGATTCCTGAGATCAAAGGTTTTTCGGGCGTTGATTTGGTGGGACCGGTTCCTGCGGAATTTCAAAGCTACATTAATTTTGCGGGAGGAATCTCGGCCAGCGCGCATGATGCGGCTCCGGCCCTGGCGTTGATCAAGTTTTTCAGCAGCCCCGCGGTAGCCCCAGTCCTGTTAGCAAAAGGCATGGAACCGAAGCAATAGATTTATGTGGCATAGGCTTCAGCCTGTGGGGTTTAGTCCTTGCGAGAGCCATACCCCACAGGCTGAAGCCTATGCCACGTAAAAGCAATCACGTGCGAACGGCCGCCGCCCTCGCAGCCACATACGCGCGCATCGTAGCCTCAAACTCACGTTCCAGTTTTTGCACGACAGCTCCCATCACCGTGGAATAGCGGTGCCCTGAAATTTCGCTCACGCCCAGGAGTGTCCGGTTCGTCGAGGTAATAAACACTTCATCCGCGCCCAACAAATCTTCCAGCGTCAGGGTTTTCTCGCTCATGGAAATGCCCGCGCGGGGAGCAATTTCCAGCAGGACTGCGCGCGTTACGCCTTCGAGGCATCCCGACGAAATCGGCGGCGTAAACACTGCGCCGTCCTTTACGCAAAAAATATTTGCGGAGGTGCACTCGGCCACTTCCGCGCGCTCGTTCAGCAAAATCACTTCCGTCCATCCCGCTTTCTGCGCCTCGGCCAGGTGCCAAACGTTGTTCAGCCACGAAGTAGTTTTCACTCCGGCGAGAGGGGAGGCCGCGTGGCGCGCATGCTCCGCAACGCCCAGCCGCGCCTCCTCGGAATGCGCGGGAAGGCCGGCGGTGCAAAGAATCAAATCCACTTCAGGCAGCGCTTCTCCGCCTTGCCAGAAGCCGACGCGGTTGTAGATCATATAAATTCGCGCCGTGCCTTCGACCACTTGATTCGCGGCCAGCAAATCGCTGAGATTTTTCCGCACTTTTTGCGCATCGAATGAAAATGGCAGTCGAATTCGCCCCGCATCTTTTTCCAGCCGCCGCCAATGGCGCTCGAAGGCAAATGGCTCGCCCTGAAAAACACGCATGGTGGTGAACAAGCCCCAGCCATTCATGAGTCCCGCTTGCCCGGGGGAAAGTCGCGCCTCTTCAGTGGGCACGATGCGGTCATTGTGAAAAATCAGGCGATGGATCAAGGGAACCTCGTGCGC
>Ga0210386_10005625_pt1 | contig 10141 bp, 9 predicted proteins | sample IncBWH32OmetaG_FD_160091 | JGI IMG/M metagenome (GOLD analysis project Ga0210386, IMG submission 160091) | Forest soil microbial communities from Barre Woods Harvard Forest LTER site, Petersham, Massachusetts, United States - Inc-BW-H-32-O ... | reverse complement strand
CGCGCACCCTGGCCGCCCATGCAGGTGGAGAACCGCAATTCGGTGGCCTACCGCCTGGCGCTGGTGGCCGAGGGCAGCGCCGATGCCAGCGTCAGCCTCACGGCCAAGCGCGATTGGGACCTTGCGGCGGCGGATATCATCCTGTCGGAAGCCGGCGGCGTGCTGACCGACGCAGGCGGCGCGGTGCTGATCTACAACCAGGCCGTGACACGCCAATCCAGCCTCGTCGCCGCCAATCCCGGACTGCACACGGAAATACTTGGGCTTTTAAATGGTCGCGACCCGCGAGGCCCATCCCCGCACTGACGTGCGTGGGCGGTTCGCGGTCGCTCCGGCTGCGACAATAAGAGAGCTTAGTCGCGCGTCCCGATTGGGCTTGAATGGGGCATCAGGCAACGGGATGGTCATGTCCGAGGAAGACGGCAAGCAGCTGCTGCATTTCGTGTTCGGCGGCGAGCTGAAGAGCACCGGCGATATCGAGTTCAAGGACCTCGGCAAGCTGGACTTTGTCGGCATGTATCCCAACTTCGCCGAAGCCAAGAAGGCCTGGCGCGCCAAGGCCCAGGCCACGGTGGACAATGCCCAGATGCGCTATTTCGTGGTTCATCTGCACCGGCTGCTGGAGCCCGACGACGAGCATCACCACTGACAGGGGCATCACTAACCTTCTGGCCTGAAAAGGCTTTTTGCCTCGGTTTTTTGCCTTTTTTGGCGCCCTCATGCTACACGGGCGCTGGCCATGAGTTCCCTCACCGTCCCCTTCGCGCCGGCCCAGGCTTCTGAGCTAAAGACCGGCGTCCTGATCCGCCGGCTGCTGCGCGACTATGTCAGCGGCCACTGGGGCCTGTTGCTGCTCGCGATCTTCTGCATGCTCCTGACCAGCGCCATCAGCGTGCTGGTGCCGCTGCTTCTCAATCTGGAAGTGAAGCTGATCTTCCTGCGCCATCAGGCCGACATGCTGCTCCCCATGTCGCTGGCTGTGGTGGGCGTGGTCGCCGGCCGCGCCGTCACCCTGTTCTTCGGCCGGATGTGGCTGGACTCGCTGGGCGAGCGCACCGTCGCCACTGCCCAGCGCGACATGTTCACCCGCCTGATCCAGCGTGACCTGGCCGACCTCAATGCGGTGCACTCGGGACAGTTCGTTTCCAACTTCCTCTATGACGCAACCTTGATGCGTGACGGCCTGACCCAGGGCCTTGCCGCCGTCTTTCTGGAAGCGGTGCAGCTGGTCGCCTATCTCGCCTACGTCTTCATCAGCGACTGGCGGCTTGGCGCATTGGCGCTGCTGGTTATGCCGGGCGTAGCCTGGGCGATGGAGCGGTTAGGCGGCTCGATGCGCCGCGCCGCCACCCGCGGAATGCGCGAAACCGGCGATCTATCGGTGGTCCTGTCCGAAGCCATGGACGGACGGCGCATCATCAAGGCCTATGGCCTGGAAGCCCATTCCGTCGCCCGCGTCGATGCGCGGCTGAAGTCGCGGCTGTCGGTCCTGCTCAAAGCCGTAACCCTGCGCGCCGCCGCCGCCCCGGTCACCGACCTGTTCCTGGGTGTGGTGGTCGGCCTGGTTCTGTTCGTGGCGGGCTGGCAGAACCTGCACGGCCAGATCACACTCAATGCCTTTTCCGGCTTCATCGCCGCTTTGCTCCTCGCGCAGCAGCCGGTGCGCAACCTCTCCCAGCTCTGGCCCACGGCCTCAGCCGGGCTGGCCGCCGCCAACCGGATGTTCGCGGCGATCGACGCCCGGCCCCTGATCATCAACAGCCCGGACGCAAAGCCGCTTGCACCCAGGGGGGGCGCGGTCCGCTTCGCCGAGGTGAGTTTTTCCTATCATGGCAGTGGCACCGATACGCTCTCGCGCGTGAGCCTGGACGTTCCCGCCGGCCAGAAGATCGCGCTGGTGGGACCGTCGGGGGCGGGAAAGAGCACCATCTTCAATCTTCTGCTGCGCTTTTACGAGGCGCAAGGTGGCACCATCGCCATCGACGGGCAGGACATCCGCACCGTCACCCTGGAATCGCTGCGCGGGGCCATCGCAGTAGTGACCCAGGAAGCCATGCTGTTCGATGAAAGCATCGCCTCCAATATCGCGCTGGGAAAACCGGGGGCGTCGCTGGGCGAGATCAAGGCGGCCGCAAGGAATGCCGCGGCGCATGAATTCATCGAGGCCATGCCGCAAGGCTATGACACAAGCGTCGGCGAGGGTGGATTGAAACTGTCAGGCGGCCAGCGCCAGCGCATCGCCATCGCCCGCGCCATGCTGCGCAATGCCCCGATCCTGCTGCTGGACGAAGCCACCAGCGCGCTGGATTCCGAATCCGAACGCCAGGTGCAGGAAGCCTTGTCGCGGCTGATGGCGGGCCGCACCACCATCGTGATCGCGCACCGGTTATCCACCGTGGTGGACGCCGACCGCATCTATGTGCTGGACCGGGGGCAGGTGGCACAGTCGGGCACCCATGGCGAACTGATGGCGGCGAATGGACTCTATGCCAGCCTCTACCGCCACAATCTGGAAGAGACGCGATGACCAGGCCCCTGGGTCTTCAGGGCTGGCGCCTGCTCACCAGGGCTGCCTCTCCCTTCGCGCGGCTGGTGCTCAACCAGCGCGCTGTCCGCGGCAAGGAAGACTGGATGCGGATGAACGAACGGCTGGGCGTGGCCGGCGTAGCGCGGCCCCAGGGCCCGCTCGTCTGGTTGCATGGCGCCAGCGTGGGCGAGGGCCTTTCGGCTCTGCCCTTGATCGAAAAGTTGCGCGAAGACGCCAATGTGCTGGTCACCAGTGGCACGGTCACCAGTGCCGCGCTCCTGGGCCAGCGCCTGCCGCGCGGCGTGCTGCACCAGTTCGTGCCGCTGGACACACCGGGCGCGGTGGCGCGCTTCCTGGATCACTGGCGGCCCGATGCCGGCCTGTTCATTGAGTCCGATCTCTGGCCCAACCTGATCCTTGAAGCCCGCGCCCGCGGCGTGAAGCTGGCGCTGGTCAATGCCCGCATCTCGGCTGCCTCCGCCAAACGCTGGACCTGGGCAAGGAAAAGCGTGGCGGCGCTGCTGTCGGCCTTCGACATGGTGCTGGCGCAGGACGAGGAGGTCGCCCAACGCTTCCACCGGCTTGGCGCGCACCATGTGCAGGTGGTGGGCAGCCTGAAGGCCGACGCAGCGCCCTTGTCGGTGGACGAAGACGCGCTGCGCGAGATGCGCCAGGCGATCGGCGGCCGACCCATCCTGCTGGCGGCCCAGACCCATCCTGGCGAAGATGAAACCGTACTGCCGGCGCACGACATCCTGCGGGCGCAGTTTCCCGATCTCCTGACCATCCTGGTGCCACGCCACACCGAACGCGGGCCCGATCTGGAAATGCTGTGTGGCGCCCGCGCCTTCCGCCGCCGCGGCTGCGGCGGGAAGATTTCGGCCCAGACCGCGATCTATATCGCCGACACGATGGGGGAGATGGGCCTGTTCTACCGGCTCTCCCATTTCTGTTTCCTGGGCGGCACGCTCGTACCCCTGGGCGGACACAATGTACTGGAGCCGGCCAGGCTTCATTGCGCAGTGCTCGTCGGCCCCAACACTTTCAGCGCGCCGGAGATTTACCGGGCGATCCTCGGGGCGCAGGGATTCGGCTGTGTAACCAGCAGCGCCGATATCGCGCGGGACGCCGCGCGACTTTTATCGGACGGCGCGCTGGCGAAAGCCGCCGGCGATGCGGCGGCGCGGGGCGCGGCCACGCTGTCGGGCGCGGTGGGCCGGACGGTGGAAGCGCTCAAGGGCCTTATCGATGCGCGCGCCTGACTTTTGGCAAAAGGGCGGCGTGCTCGCGGCTGTTTTGTCCCCCTTGGGCGCGCTTTACGGTATCAGCGTCGCCTTCAAGGCGCGCCACGCCAGGCCCTTCGATCCCGGCCTGCCGGTGATCAGCGTCGGCAACCTGACCGCGGGCGGCAGCGGCAAGACACCCATCGCCATTGCCATCGCGGAGATGCTGCGATCCAGGGGCCACAAACCTTATTTTCTCACCCGAGGCTATGGCGGCAGCGAAGCCGGACCGGCCTTGGCATCACGTGGCCACAGCGCGGCGGTCATGGGCGACGAGGCGCTGCTCCTGGCCCGGACCGCGCCGACCATCGTGGCGCGTGACCGCGCAGCCGGCGCAAGGCTCGCACGCGAGAAAGGGGCGAGCGTCCTGGTCATGGATGACGGTCACCAGAATTTCGCGCTGCGCAAAAGCCTGTCGCTGGTCGTGGTCGACGCCGAATCCGGCTTCGGCAATGGCCGGCAGATACCGGCAGGGCCGTTGCGGGAGCCGGTTGCCCAGGGGCTTGCCCGCGCCACTGCGGTCGTCGTCGTGGGCGGCGGCGACCCCGATCTCAAAGGCTACAGGGGCCCGGTGCTGCGGGCCGGCTTGAAGCCGGACGGCGCGGGTTTCGCCGGCAGGCGCGTTTTCGCCTTCGCCGGCATCGGCCGCCCCGGAAAATTCATCGCCTCGCTGCAGGAGAGCGGCGCCAATGTGATCGGCAGCTGCTTTTTTGGCGATCATCACGCCTATGCCGAGCAGGAAATCACCCAACTGAGGATGGTGGCGGGCGATGCGCTGCTGGTGACCACGGAAAAGGACTTTGTCCGCCTCACCACGACAGAGCGCGAGGGCATACGCGTGCTGAGGGTGGCGGCCGACTTCGATGACAGGGCGGCAATGCAAGCCTTGCTTGACAGCGCTATATCAGGGGGCTAGCGCCAGACAATGAACGACAATCCTTCCCTGAACGGCACCGACCTGTCCTGGGGCGAGAGGCTGCGTTATGGCGCGGAAGCCGCGGTCTTCTTCGCGTTCATGGCGCTGTTCCGGGTTATCGGCCTTTCCGCCGCTTCGCGGCTGGGCGGCTTCATCGGCCGAAACATTTTTTGCTGGTTGCCGCCGGACAGGATCGCGCGCGCCAATCTCGCGCGTGCCTTTCCGGAGAAGTCGGAAGCCGAACGCAACGCCATCCGCCGTACCATGTGGGACAATCTCGGCCGGGTGGTGGGCGAATACCCGCATCTGGACAAATTCACCCCCAAGGGCGAGGACCCCCGCATCACCTACAGCCTGCCGCCCGGCATGACGATCGAGGATTTGAAGGGCAAGCCGCTGCTGTTCCTGTCGGCGCATCTGGCCAATTGGGAGATGATGCCGATCCTGGCCCACCAGGTCGGCCTCGATACCGCAGCCGTCATAAGGCCGCCCAACAATCCCTATGTTGCCAACTGGGTTGCGCGCCAGCGCCGCATCAACGGTCCCGATACGATGATCGCCAAGCACAATGCCGCGCGCGCCATGCTGGGGCAGCTTCGCTCGGGGAAGATGCTTTGCATGCTGGTGGACCAGAAATTGCGGGAAGGCATTGCCGTGCCCTTTTTTGGCCATGACGCCATGACAACGCCGGCGCCCGCGGCGCTGTCGCTCAAGATCGGTGGGCGCATTTGGCTCGCCGCCAACCGCCGGCTTGCCGGCCCGCGCTTCCATGTCACCGCCCAGCCGCTCGACTTCACGCCTAGCGGCGATGACGCGCAAGACACCACCAGGCTGACGGCCGCCATTACCGCCGCCATTGAACAGATCATCCGCGATGACCCCGGCCAATGGCTGTGGATTCACAATCGTTGGCCAACCGCCCGCGACGCCGAACTGATGCGGGCCAAGGCATGAGCGTCCGTCAGCAGATTTTGGACAAATTGTTCTTCGGGCGCGATCCGCTGAAGGACTTTCCGGAAAACCGCTTTGCCGGTGACTTGCAGGGCTGGCATTCCGATCACCCCTATCTGGCGCGCGCCATACGCGAAGCCCGCCCCGCCGTCGTCGTCGAGGTGGGCGTGTGGAAAGGCGCCTCTGTCGTGACCATGGCCAAGGAGATTCAACGGCTGGAGCTGGACGCGGTGGTGATCGCCATCGACACCTGGCTGGGTTCATCCGAACATTATCTGTGGGAAAAATTCCTTCCCGACCTGGATTTCGAATTCGGTTATCCCCGCCTCTATCACAAGTTCGCTAACAACATCTGCAAGGAAGGCCTGGCCGGCCAGGTCGTGCCGCTGCCGCTGGATTCCATCAATGCCTTCCAGCTTCTGAAGCAACGCGGGATCCGTCCCGACGTACTGCACATCGATGCCGGCCACGATCATCAGTCGGTGATGGCCGATCTCAAGGCCTGGTGGCCGCAGCTCAACAATGGCGGCATCCTGGTCGGCGACGATTATTTCAAGAAGCCCATTGTCGGCGCGGGCAAATGGCCGGAGGTGCGCCAGGCCTTTGACGAATTCCTGGCTGCCACGCCGCACAGTCTGTTCGAATGCGGCGACGGCAAGTGTTACGTCAGTAAGCCTTAGAGCGAGTCCGGCTTGGGCTTGCGCGTCGACAGTGACGGATCCAACCGCACTTCGAACCAATTCATCGCCCAATGCAGATGCGGACCGGTGGCGCGTCCCGTGGCGCCGATCAGTCCGATGGTCTGACCCCGCTTGACCATATCGCCGGGCTTCACCAGCCTTTTGCTCTGATGCAGGTAAGAGGTCGACACGCCCTGGCCGTGGTCGATCAGGGTAAAACCGCCATCCAGGTAATAGTCATCGCAAATGCGCACCACACCGTCAGCGGGGGCATGGATCGGGGTGCCCACCGGCGCCGCCATGTCCACGCCATAATGGGGTGCCATCGGAACGCCATTGTCGATGCGCTGGCTTCCGAACACCCCGCTCTCGATGCCTGGCGCCGGCCAATCGAATCCGGAGAGAAAATCCGTGCCCGCAGTATCGTCGAGCCGCGCCAGATAGATGGTCTCCGCCTCATGGGCGATGCGGGCCTCGACTTCCGGCGGCGGCGTCACCGTCTTCTGCGGCAGGCCGTTGACACGCTCGACCTCATATTGTCGCGGTGTGGGGGTGAAGCTCCGGCTGTCACCACCGCCGCCGGGATAACGCACCGTCACCAGCGAGGGTTTTGTCTGGTCGGGACTGAAGCCGAAGGCAAAGCGCCCATCCGGCGTGACCCGCAAGGGGCGTCCATCCAGTGCCACCAGCGAGCCGGGCGGTGCGCTGCCCAGTGCCAGGCTCCCTTGCGTCAAGGCGCCGGCGACCGCGAAACGCACAGGCTTTTCGTCGGCCCGGACCGGCAAGGCCGCCAGTGACAGCACCGCTCCGGCAAAGGCGCGCCGCGACATCATGCTATTTGGGGACAAGGCCCTTTTCCTGCGCCCGCGCCGTGGCGACAGCCGGGCTGGCATAGGCCTCCTGCAGGTCCACGCTCCAGTAGCGCAGCGCGTCCAGCGGAATATGAACGCCGGTCACCGCGCAAATGACATAGGCGCCCGGCACGACGATCTCATATTCGCCGTCCAGATAGTGAAGCCTCGCCTCACCCTTGTCGCGTTCCATCACATTCATGGGCCGAGTTTACCCGTTTCAGCGTCAGAAAAGCGAGCCCTGATCGGTGCCCCGTTTCTTTTTCACCGGGCGTGCGCCCGCGTCGCCCGCAATAGCCTTGGCCTCGCCATCGGCAAAGGTCAGGGTCAGCGGTTCCCCGGCTTTGAGCGTGGCGGCACGGCGACGCACGGTTCCATCCTCGCCGCGCACCAGGGCAAAGCCCCGCTCCAGCACGGCGCGATAGGAAATTCCCTCCAGCACCCGCCCCAATCCATCCAGATGCCGGCGCGCTTGACTGAGCCGTGTGCGCTGGGCCCGTTCGGCGCGCCCCGCCAGCACAGAAAGGCGCTCGGCCGCCACGGCCAGGCGGTCCCGCAAGATTCGGCCGCTGAGCCGGGCGCCCGCCCGGTTGAAGCGCACTTCGTGAATTTGAAGATTGCGCCGCAGCGCATGCTGCAATTTGTCCGACGCCGCATCCAGCCGCTGACGCGGACCCGCGAACAGGCTCTCGGGACGCGGCAGGATGCGGACCAGCTGTGCCAGGTGACGGCGGCGGTCCTCCATCGCCTTGCCGAAGCTGCGGACAAAGCGCCGTTCAAGTTCAAGCGTCTGGGCCAGCAATTCGCTCCTGACCGGCACCGCCAGTTCGGCCGCCGCGGTGGGGGTCGGCGCGCGCACGTCGGCGGCGAAATCGATCAGGGTGGTGTCGGTCTCATGGCCCACCGCCGAGATCAGCGGAATCGTACTGGCGGCCGCGGCGCGCACCACCACTTCCTCGTTGAAGGCCATCAGATCCTCGACCGAGCCGCCGCCCCGCGCCACGATGATCAGGTCGGGGCGTGGGCCAGGCTTGCCGTCAAAGGCGTTGAAGCCTGCAATGGCAGCCGCGACCTCGGCCGCGGCCTTTTCGCCCTGCACCGCCACCGGCCACAGCAATACCCGGCGCGGGAAGCGCGCCTCGAGCCGGTGCATGATGTCGCGGATCACCGCGCCGGTGGGCGAGGTCACCACCCCGATCACCTCGGGCAGGAAGGGCAACTTCCTCTTGCGCGCGGCATCAAACAGGCCCTCGGCGGCCAGCTTCTTGCGCCGCTCTTCCAGCAAGAGCATCAGCGCGCCCAGGCCCGCCAGCTCCACCTGCTCGACGATGATCTGGTAGCGCGAGCTGCCGGCATAGGTCGAAAGCTTGCCCGTGAGGACCACTTCCATGCCGGCCTCGGGCCGCACCTTCAGCCGGGGCACGGTGCCGCGCCAGATCACGGCGTTCAGCACCGCCTTGTCGTCCTTGAGATCGAAATAGACATGGCCGGAGGAATGGAATTTCAGGCCGGAAATCTCCCCCCTCACCCGCACGAAGGCGAACTGGTCCTCGACCGCCCGCTTCAAGGCGGCGGACAATTCTGTGACCGAAAATTCCGGCAGGTTGGAAAAGGCTGGATCGCTCATGGCGGCATGATACAGGGTGGCGGTGAAAAATGGCCAGGACAAGGAAACGAGGTATGCGGTGAAGGTTCTGCTGGTGGGATCGGGAGGCCGCGAGCATGCGCTGGCCTGGGCGTTGTCGAAAAGCCCCCTGCTCTCAGGGCTCTATTGCGCCCCCGGCAATGCCGGCATCACCCAAGTCGCCGAATGCGTGCCCATCCCCGCCACGGATTTTCCTGCGCTGGTGAAATTCGCCCGCGAGACACGAATCGATTTCGCGGTGATCGGGGCCGATCCTCAACTGGTGGGCGGATTGTGGGACGTGTTCGAGGCGGCCGGCATCCGGGCACTCGGTCCATCCAAGGCGGCGGCGGTGCTGGAAGGCTCCAAAGGCTTTGTCAAAGACCTGTGCCGGGAGGCGGGCATCCCCACAGCCGTCTACCAGCGCTTCACGGCGCCCGCACCCGCCAAGGCATATGCCAACAATCTGGGTTATCCCGTGGTGATCAAGGCCGATGGTCTTGCCGCCGGCAAGGGCGTGATCATCGCCACCAGCCAAAGCGAGGGCAATTCCGCCATCGACTTCATGTTCGAGGGCGGATTTGGCGAAGGCGGCCAGGCCATCGTGGTGGAAGAATTCATGGCGGGCGAAGAGGCAAGCTTCTTTGCCTTGAGCGACGGCACAAATGTCGTGCCCCTGGCCGGCGCCCAGGACCATAAGCGCGTCGGCGATGGCGATACGGGCCCCAATACCGGCGGTATGGGCGCTTATTCGCCCGCCCCTGTTCTTACGGCACATCTTGAACAGGTGGCGATGGATATATTCATCAAGCCCACCGTCGCTGCCATGGCCGCGCGCGGCATGCCTTATATGGGCGTGCTTTATCTGGGGCTGATGATCACCAAGGATGGTCCCAAGCTGGTCGAGTATAATTGCCGCTTCGGCGATCCCGAATGCCAGGTCTTGATGCCGCGGCTCAAGAGCGACCTGTTGACCGCGCTTCTCGCCGCGCGCGACGGCAGGCTCGAGCCACTGGAATGGCATGACGACGTGGCATTGACGGTGGTGATGGCGTCCAAAGGCTATCCCGGCCCCTATGAGAAAGGCCATGTCATCACCGGCCTTGAGGAGGCAGCCAAGATGCCGGGCGTGACCCTGTTCCATGCCGGTACGCAAAGGCGGGGCGATGACATCGTCGCCATTGGCGGACGGGTGTTAAATGTCACGGCCTTGGGCAGGAACGTCACCAAGGCCCGGGCCAGGGCCTATGCGGCGGCCGCGAAAATCCAGTGGCAGGGCGCTTTCTATCGTAAAGATATCGGGTGGCGA
>Ga0210386_10005624_pt1 | contig 10141 bp, 5 predicted proteins | sample IncBWH32OmetaG_FD_160091 | JGI IMG/M metagenome (GOLD analysis project Ga0210386, IMG submission 160091) | Forest soil microbial communities from Barre Woods Harvard Forest LTER site, Petersham, Massachusetts, United States - Inc-BW-H-32-O ... | reverse complement strand
ACGGCCTCAATCTGGAAGCCCTGGGATTTCAGATATTGCCCGACGAGCTCACAAAGCTCCACGTCGTCATCGACAATAAGGATGCGCTTGGCGGAGAAATCGTCCGGGGTATCGGTCTGGGATGGCCGCATTACACTACTTTATACCTTGCTCCGGCCGGAATCGGTAGCTTGAGAGACGAAGGACCAGCCGCGCATCCAATAGAGCTGGCAATAGTAGCGCCGCACGAATAACGATGGAGTTTTGGAGATGCCATCAAGGGCCCAGCCGACCAACCTTGCCTTCAGAATACGGAGCTTCAAATGGGGACATGAAGAATGTCTACGCGATAACTGGGAGTTATAACGATTTGTAAAGTTTTGTCAAGTGAATGTTATACTTCGCCGCGAGCCCGGATTTTCCGTTGCTGATTGCGGGCAATGGTTTTTCCACGCAAATTTTGGGGCTCATCCTGATGGATACCGGCAACTGGCGGGTCTGCCAAGTTGAGGTCGTGGCGCATCCGCCGGCACTGCCAGCGAGGTGACGATGTACGAGAATATGAAGCATTCTCTCTTCCAGGCCATCGCTCCAATCGCGATTTCAGTTCTATTCTGCGCCGGTGCAGTGGGCGCCCAGACAGATTACACACCGATCACGGTGCAGCACGGCGGCGCCATATCCGGCACGGTCACGTGGGCGGGCCCGATCCCCAAAATTCCCAAGCTGCCAATAACGAAGAACCCGGAAATTTGTGATCCCCAAGGGCTGAAGACGCGCGATCTGGAGCGCCTGCTGATTAATCCTGAAGGCAACGGAGTCGCCAACACCGTCGTATTCCTCCGAGGCGTCACCACGGGCAAGCCCATGGATCTGCCTGCCGACCGCCAGCAATTGGATCAGAAGACTTGCCGCTACACTCCGCACATCATGCTCGTGCCGCAGTCTGGCACACTGAAGATCGAGAGCAGTGATCCCGTGCTGCACACTGTGCAGATGTTTGGTGTTGCCACGAACAACATTCCTTTTCCTTTCCAGAACCAGTTCATCCCCGTCACGTTGCAGCGGCAAGGCGTAGTCGAATTGAAATGTAACGCGGGGCACGTGTGGATGAACGCCAACGTAATCGTGGTGCGGCATCCGTATTACGCGGTGACTGACGATCGCGGCGCATTTACTCTCTCGGACGTTCCGCCGGGCGAATACGAAATCGTAGCCTGGCACGAGGGTTGGCAAATTGCCTCGGAGGCAAAAGTTCTGGACGTCGGCGCGCAGGTGGAAGTACGGCGCCCGATATACAGCACGCCCGTTAGCTGGACGAAGAAAGTAACCGTGAAGCCCAGCCAGCCCACAGTTGTGGACTTCACGATTTCCGAGAAACACGAGTAAAGCGCTCGTGTGGGATTTGCAGTTCAATCTGGCTTTAGTGGTGTCGTCGAAGATTAGAAGGAGAGTTTAGGTTTTCCGATTGCTGCGTTGTGCGCGGACGGATGGCCGACTCCGCGGTCATACCTAGGCAAGTCTCGTCCACGTTCAGGGCTCGACATAAATCCGGCCCGTCATTTGTTTAGGGCCGGTCCCGCAAGACTTGCAGCAACGGAATGAGTACGTTCCAGGTTCGGTCGCTTCGATGTCAACAGGAACGGCTTCGCCCTTTTTCAGTTTCCAGCAATCTTCACCGAAGATGAAAGCCAGGCCCGGCGGCGTGTTGGCTTTCGCCCCGTCCGGAAACGCGCTGATATGGATCCCGTGAGTCCGGTCGGACGAAATAACCTGCAGTCGAACTTTCTCTCCAACCTTGAGATGAATTTCCGCCGGATCAAACTCGAAATCCTTCGCGGTCATCGCGATCACACGCGGAGGAGCTTCACTTGCCGGCTTCGCTCTCGGTTTTTTGGTTTGCTCATCCTGCGTCGATCGGGAAGAGTCCCGCATGTACGCAGGCGTCGCGAATACCAGCACGGCCGCGACGGCGATAAAGAGTGTGACGCGCATGTTGTATCTCACGACGCCGGCTCCCGTTGAAATCGCAGCGCGCTCGGAATTCGACTCGGCGCTCGCGAGGTTGCGCAGGTTCGAAATGAACGGCCGTTGCGGAACACGCTATTCTATCGGCGAAATCGCCCGGCGTCGACCCAACAAAGAGGTACACCAACCAATGGCACAGATTCTCTGGAGCAATCGTTCGAGATCTCTGCCGTTTGATAGCGGCAGAGTGTCCGAAAACGGCTCGCGAATTATTCGAATTCGGACAAATTTTCCCAGTATCGCTAAAAAATACTTGACAATCCGATGAGTTCCTATATACATGCGACCCAGCGGTGCATAGCGACGTGGCGCTTTCCTCCCACGAGGGTGGTGTCTTCTAGTTTCGCTGCGGAAAATTGGGGGCGAACTGTGATGAATGCTCGAGTAAGGGTGTGTCTCGTGGTGTGCTCCGTAGTATTTCTTTTGGGATTTTCCCTTCCAGTCTGGGCGCAGAACGTAGGAAGTCTCCACGGCACCGTTCTTGACAAGTCCGGTGCAGCAGTCCCGGACGCGCAAGTGACTGCCACGGAAATAAGTACAGACAGCTCGCGCACCACCAAGACCGACAGCACAGGCGCGTTTAACTTCGCGCAAGTCAATCCGGGCACGTATCACCTACAAATCGAAAAGCCGGGCTTCAAGGTTTATCTCAACGGAAAAGTCGAAGTGTTGGTGGCCACTCCAACAAATGTGGACGCAGAGTTGGAGTTGGGTACCGTCAGTCAGTCAGTCACGGTTGAGTCCGAGGCTGTGCCTGCTCTGAACACCCAAGACGCCACAATGGGCAACACGTTCGGGCAAGACCAGGTACAAAGCCTTCCGTTTCTCGCGCGTAACGTGGTCAACCTGCTTACGTTGCAGCCCGGTGTGGTGTTCACAGGCATGTCCGACACCGATCAACTCGCGATGGGCACGACAAACGGACTAGATGCGCGCGATGGCGCTGTGGATGGTGTGCGCAGCAACCAGACCAACATCACAGTGGACGGAATCGACGCCAACGATTGGCAGAACCAGGCTGCTTTTACCAGCGCCCTGCCTATCACGCTTGACTCCGTCCAGGAATTCCGCGTGACCACCACGAATGCGAATGCCACTGACGGCATTGTCGGTGGAGCACAAGTCGCGCTGGTCACAAAAAGCGGCACCAACGAATTTCATGGAAATCTGCGCTGGTACTATCGGACATCGGGGACGGCCGCCAACGATTACTTCAGCAATTTGAATGGCATCCCTCGCGGCAAGGATCAACGGAACATAGGCGGAGGGTCTCTAGGCGGCCCCATCAAGAAGAAACGAGCCTTCTTCTTTGTGGACAACGAGGATCGCCGCGAAAGTGTAGCCACACTCGCTCCAACTCGAAATGTGCCAACCAGCACTTTGGCCGACGGCGTATTAGTTTATCAATGCGCTACCGCGTCAGCTTGCCCAGGCGGGAGCGTTACCGGCCTGGACGGAAAAACATTCCAGATTGCGGCGGGAAATTTCGGATTGCCGCCAACATCAGCAACGGGCGCTTCCATCCAGTCCCTGGACCCTGCGGGATTGGGCGTGAATCCGGCGATGGTCGCCTACATGGCCCAACTGCCTGCGGGCAACAGCCCTCTTTCGGGATTCGATGGCGGTTTGGCGTTTAATGGCCTGAATTTCGGCACCACGCTTCCTACCGCCGGCAATCTCTACACCGCACGTTTCGACTACAACCTTACCCAGGACGGGCGCCAATCGATTTTTGTGCGCGGCTCGCTCGAAGGACTACACACCGGACTACTTCCTGGCGAGTTCCCAGGTGAGCCTTCGGCGCAGGAGCTGAGGAACAACAGCCGCGGTATCGCAGTCAATTACAATGCGCAGATTGGCTCGAACGTCGTAAACAGTTTGCGTTACGGTCTCACTCGAATTGGCGTAAATCTCTCCGGCGCCCCCGGACCACTCTTTGATGTGCGCAATTTCAGCGACATCGTGGACTTCGTGCGTCCCAACATTCGAACCGTGCCGGTGAATCAAGTGAGCGATGATCTAACCTGGAGCAAGGGAAAACACACGTTGTCTTTCGGTGGGTCACAATATTTTGTGCGCAACCACTCCATCAACGGTATCAATTCGTTCCCCTCCTTCGTCGTAAACAGCGGTTTTTGCATCAACCTTTGCGGAGATGCAATTCCCGATGGTACGAATGCTCCGCTGCCGAACAACCCGTTCGCATACACCTCGGCTTTCATGATGCTCACTGGTTCGATCACCCAGGTGAGCGCTACATTTTTTGCTACTCCCAAGGGTGAGTTCCTGCCAGCCGGAAGCCTTGAGAACCGAAACTTTGCCGAGAACCTCTTTGAATCCTATGTGCAGGATAGCTGGAAGGTACGTTCGAATCTTACGGTGACACTGGGACTCCATTATGGATACGAAACTCCACCATGGGAAGTGAATGGCAACCAGGTCGCTCCGACGATCGACGTCGGGCAATACTTCAAGCAGCGCGAAATAAACATGGAGGCCGGAATTCCGTCCACCGCGTCCCCGCTGCTCAGCTGGCAATTGGCAGGCAAGGCAAATGGCAAGGATTCTTGGTACAACCCGAACCCGCACAACTTCGCGCCGCGGCTTGCGCTCGCCTATTCACCGAATTTCGGCAGTGATTGGGCCAAGAAGCTCTTTGGCAACGGATCAGAGTCCGTATTCCGGCTCGGCGCGGGACTGTTCTACGATCGGGTTGGCCAAGCTCTCGCCGTTGACGCCGATCAGAATGGTTCTCCCGGTATCGCAACTTCGCTTATTGACAATTCACAGCAATTCAGTCTCGCAACTGCGCCGCGTTTCTCAGGCTCGTGCACAAGTGCAGGTTGCACGGGACTCCCGGACGCCGGACCGCCCTTCTTCACTCCGCCCACATCGGCCAGTTTTCCGTTTACTCCGTCCTCGACTGCGTCCAATTTGGGTTTCGCGGTCGATCAGCATCTGCAGACTCCTTACTCGATCCACCTCACGGCGTCGTTCCAGCGCCAGTTGCCCAAAGGCGTGGTGGTCGACGTGGCCTACGTTGGAACGCTGGGCCGCCGGCTACTTGGCAAGACCGATTTTGCCCAGTATCTGGATCTTACGGATCCCGTATCCAAGACGGATCTGTTTAGTGCGTACCGTAAAACCGCGGCGCTCGCTCAGGCTTCGCCCAATAACCCGAACCCGCCGATTGATCCTACCAACCTCACGCAACTTGCCACGATCCAAACGGTTCCATATTTTAACAACGTGCTACCCAACATGCCGGCATTCACTGCGGCGGCCCTCGGGGTTCCGGGATACGCGAATCTGACGCCCACTCAAGCTTTCTATGCATTTACAACAATAGCCGCCGGGGCTGCTGGGAGCGGAGGAGCGTCGTGGTCGTGCGCTTTGTTCGCATTGGATACGTCTCCTTCGCCTGGCGGGCTGCCGACTCCGTGGAGTGCGAAGCTGGATCCGACCAATTCTGGATTCGTTCTGTTCCCACCGCAGTTCGCCCAACTGAATGCGTGGACCAACTTCGCGAATTCGAACTATAACAGCGTGCAAATAACGGTGAAGAAAATCGTTCCTTACGGATCGTTTGCCTTCAACTATGTATTTTCGAAATCGATTGACAACGATTCGACGGCGGAAAACGCAGATTCCTTCAGTCTCAACGGTACAGCCACCGGTCTGATCCAGAATCCATTTGATCTACGCCTGAATAGAGGTCTTTCAGACTTCAACCTGAAACATAACTTTAATGGCACCGCGGTGATTGACCTGCCATTCGGCCATGGTCATCATTACGGTGGCGACTCGAGCAGGTTGGTGAATGCTCTTATCGGTGGATGGGAATTCACATCTGCGATGAGGTGGCACTCGGGGTTCCCGGAAAGTCCTGCGAACGGCTTCAATTTCCCGACGAACTTCTTCCTCACAGCATCCGGGACGCTGACTGCTCCTCTCTCGACTCATGTTACGAGGAACACCGGAAAAGTAGACGGCAGCGGAAATCCTATACTGCCAAACTTGTTCTCTAATCCGGCAGCTGCACAGGCTGATGTTACATTTACGTTGCCGGGATTGCCCGGGTCGCGAAACGTACTAATAGGGCCGGCGTACGCAGCGGTAGACGCCGGAATCAACAAGAGCTTCAATATAACCGAACGCCAGCGTCTTCAATTCAGGGTCACGGCATTCAATCTATTCAATAGCGTCAATTTCAGCGATGCGACTCTCTCGCTGGACCCGACTTCGCCGGCTACGTTTGGTACTTTTACCGGAACGGCAAACCAGGGCCAGGCCTTTGGGCGACAGATGGAGTTTGCCGTGCGTTACGAGTTCTAAGTGAGTTGGACCTGACTCACCGATGCGCCGTCGCTGCGTCGGTGTCCCATCGTTCTTTGAGCGAGAATTTGCGCCCAGCGGCGGGCGCAGAACCTTTGGCGACGGCTCTCGCCAGTAGTTACCTTTCGCTGCCTGATGCTTCAGATTTCATTCGCCCGGTGTATCCTCATCCTTCGGTCACTGCATGCCTGAAGATTCACGCCTGAAACTTTCGCGCCGGGAATTGCTCAATGCGTTGAGCATCGCAGGTGGCGCGATCTGCGTTGGCCTCGACCGAATTCTGTCGCCTGCACCCTCATTGGGACAGACGCGGAACTCGTTCGCGGGCGGCGAGATGTTGGAGATTGTCCCCTTCGCACGCGAAGGCTCGCCTCCAATGGATACCGCCGTCGGAGAGGAACTCGATGGACGCCTCTACTCGGATCTTACCTCGGCTACGCCCGAGGAACCGGTCACAGCTGCCGGGCGATTCTACATTCGCACGCGTGCCTCGTCGTTGCTAAGTGAGCAGAATTTGCAATCGATCCTATTCCGCGGGTTCGCCGGTGTGCCCCTCAACGTCGGAGTCGGTGATTTGCGCGCCCAGGCGCGCTCGATGGGAACCCACCTGATGGAGTGCGCCGGAAATACACGCGAGGGACGCTTTGGCTTGATCAGTGTTGCCGACTGGACCGGCATTTCGCTTACCGAGGTGTTGCAACGCATTCCCTCCATTCCGAACGGTGCGCGTATTTTAGTTTCCGGCTTCGACCGCTATGCATCGCAATCGGCTAGCTCTACACCAGGCGCAAGCTGGATTTTTTCGCTCGATGATATCCGCGCGACGAAGGCTTTCCTGGCTACCGGTATGGACGGCCAGCCGCTCACGCGCGACCATGGGGCGCCGGTTCGCCTGGTGGTTCCCGGCTGGTACGGCTGCGCCTGCATCAAGTGGTTGAACGAGATTCGCGTAGTTCCTGACTCTGCGGAAATAACTTCGCAGATGCAGGAATTCGCCTTTCGTACCATGCAGCGTGGTTCGCCTAAGCTCGCGCGCGAATACCAGGCCCCCGCGATCGATCAATCAGCGATGGTCACACGCGTGGAGAAATGGCGCGTCGGTGAGAGAATTAGGTATCGAGTCGCCGGCATTATGTGGGGAGGTACGACGCCTGTGAAGCGGCTTGAAATTCGGTTCAACCCTGACGAAGACTACCTTTCAGTGGACGAATTTCAACAGAGTGCGAACGATCCGTGGAGTTTTTGGAGTCATTCGTGGTCTCCGACCGCAACGGGACCCTACCTAATCCGTTTGCGCGTTGCCGAGCCGGCGATGCAGACTCGGCGGCTTGACATGGGGTTTTACGTGCGAGAAGTTGCAATCTCAGAGATCTAGGATCCATGGCAATCATCGCGTGAACGGCCACCTAACGATGCAATCGTCTTTGCCACGTTTTTTCTTGATTGCAAGCACACTGGCTTTAGCAGTGTCGCTGGCTGCACCGGCGCACGCTCAACATGAAGGTCACGACGCTGGAATGGTGGGTTGGGTACCGCGCGAAATCCTCGAGCGTCCGGTCCCCTTGCGCGAGGGAGTCGGAATACTGCATGACCCGGTGACAACCCCGTCGCCTCAAGCCCAGGCTTTCTACGATCAAGGTCTTGCATACCTCCATTCTTTTGTCTGGATCGAGGCGGCACGATCGTTTAACCAAGCGCTACGCCTTGATCCGAAGCTGGCGATGGCCTACGTCGGTCTCTCCGATGCGTACGTCGGGCTCGCGGATGCTCCATCAGCTCACGCGATGCTCGACCAAGCGCAATCTCTGGCTGATACGGTTACAGAAATCGAGCGCCGCAAGATCGAGATTCACGGCTTACTTCTCGCCTGGCTTGACGATTCCGATTTGCAAAAGTATTTCACGTACCGAACCGCTATAACCGCCGCGATCACCGTGAGTCCGAACGACCCGTGGTTGTGGATCCAACGCGGGTTCGCCGAGGAAGGCTCTCCCCACGCGCACGGACAGAACGGCGGGCCGGATACCATCGCATTTTATGAAGCGGCGCTCGCTCTTGCGCCGGACGAGTTTGCGGCGCATCACTACCTCGCGCACACCTTCGAAACCATTGGCCGCCGCCAGGACGCGCTGGCACAGAGTGAGATTTACGTACGAATGGCGCCAGCAATTGCGCATGCGCATCACATGCACGGCCACGACCTGCGGTGGACAGGGCGCACAGAAGAGGCTATCGCGGAGTTTGAGCGCGCTGAGGAGCTTGAGGAAAATTATTATCTTTCGGAAAACATAGCCGCTCGTTACGACTGGCATCACTTCCACAATCTCAGTCTTCTCGCGATGTGCTATCAGACACTGGGACAGATGAAATCAGCGGAGAGGGTTTTCCACACGGCTTTTGAGTTGCCGGTTTATAACGATGTCGCCGAGTTCAACCGAAGGAACTGGCCCGAATTTCTGCTTGGCCGCGGACGCTACCAAGAGGCTCTCTCGGCAGCACAGGAGTTGGCCAACGGCAAATGGCCGATGGGTCGTTTCGCAGGACACACCATGGCCGGACGCGCGCTGCTTCGCCTCAATCAAGTGGACGCGGCTCAGTCGGAACTCGCGTTAGCTGAGCGGGAACTCGAAAGTGTGCCGTCAACTGTTGCGGCGGAATTGCCTGATGCGGGATTGCTGAACGCCGAGATTCTGCTTCGCCAAGGCCAAGTAGAGAAGAGCAATATGCTTCTGCGTGATATCGAGAAAAAAATCCGGGCCGTTCCGGGCCCTGACTCCTGGAGCGAAGCTCTGTTTCAGCTCGATTCAATAGCAAGCATTGCCCGAGATGCAGGCGACTGGGACCTAGCGGAATTTACGGCACACCAAATCATCGAACACGATCCAAGTTATGCGGGCGGCTACTATGCACTCGGCCTGATTTATGAGCACCGAGGGGAACAGACCGCGGCGCGCGAACAGTTTGCGCACGCTGAAAAGTCCTGGTTCAAGGCTGATGCAGAAATGCCGGAACTCGTTCGGCTGCGCCAAAGACTCGCTGCGCCGCCGCAAGGCGTTTCGACCCCGAATTGATTGCAGATGACCGGGCGAACTGCCCTCGCCCAGGCAAATCGATCGAGCTGGCGCCCGCAGCCCCTTTGTTCTGAGCGAGTTCACGAGGCCGGCAACATCGCGAGCTCGCCGCTAATGTCCCGAAAAACGCCATGGGTCGGCCCCGGGGAAGGTAGTACTCTCCAAATGTTATTTCTACAGGATTTCCCGTATGGCACCGGTTGCTGGCCGTCCCGTAAAGTGCGTTTTGAGCTGGCCCGGAAGGCCGGGTTGGCCCAGATAAGTTGTTGAGTAAGCGCTTTCCAGGGTTCGTTTATGTGGTTGAACGTGGTTCGATCAACGCCATACGTAGTTTTTGCCCCCAGCGCGATGGCCTACGTGTTTCCTCCACTTTGCAAAAACTTTGTAATACTGTAAATTACTAGTTGCGTAAGTATCTCCAGCGGTGCTTCAATCCAGTTCTGTAACTGTTAGGAGTAATATGCCGCAGCCCACGCGGACAGTGAGGGTAATAAATGGGGAGTAGAGCCAAAGTCTCGATCTTGTGTGTAAACCGGTTGTTGCGGGAATCCATCGCGAGGATTCTAAGCAAGCGCACGGACTTTGAGATCGTTATAGCGCAAATGGATAATTCCACATTGTGCGAACAAACCCTCGATTGCGGCGCGGACGTTCTGGTCCTCGACTCGTTGGATGTTCTGCTCGGTAACCTGGATTTGTCACCCTCAGGTGGAGCAGATAACCTGCCC
>Ga0210386_10005623_pt1 | contig 10142 bp, 8 predicted proteins | sample IncBWH32OmetaG_FD_160091 | JGI IMG/M metagenome (GOLD analysis project Ga0210386, IMG submission 160091) | Forest soil microbial communities from Barre Woods Harvard Forest LTER site, Petersham, Massachusetts, United States - Inc-BW-H-32-O ... | reverse complement strand
GAGAGGTCTCCGGCGCAATGGACCCCATATCCACCAAGAGCGTTCCGGGTCGGGCGTTTGCCAGAACTCCATCGTTGCTACAGATCACCTGCTCCGAGGCCGCAGCGTCGGTAACCATGGTCGCGACGATATCCGATTCCCTCGCGAGTTCGGCGATGCTGCCGCTCCAAGTCGCGCCGGCTGCGAGCACCGGATCCGCCTTCGACCGAGTTCGGTTCCAAACGGTCAGGGCGTAGCCACCCTTGAGTATGCGCAAAGCGATTGGGGTGCCCATGAGACCCAGTCCGATAAAACCGACGCGCATCATCACCCCCCATCAAGTGTAACCGGCTGGAGCCGGACTCGCGTATAGCATGCGCGGCGGCACAGGCTCATGCCTGACCGAGCGACCCTCGCGCCAGGAACCGTCACTTTAGTCGCTGGATTGCGCCAGAACCGGTGATTTCCACGATACGGAATACCTCTGGTAGGCCGTCCGCGGCAGCTTGCGTTACCCCGGGCGGCACACCATCATGTACCAGATTAGAAGCCTCCCTACCGCCTGCGGTGCGGGCGGCGGACGGCGCCTCCTGTCGCAATCGCCGACGGACAGCTCGCGGCCTCGGACGGGGTCAGTGCATGGCCGTCCGGTATTGCGCAGATTGCCGGGCGGATATACTCTCACTGGATCTATTCCCCGGGGGGCAATTGGTAGGTACGCCGAGATGACTACTGAGCGCGGGCCGAATGGTGGGGTTCAGGCTGTAAGTCGTGCTCTGCACCTACTTGAGCTTCTGTCCAGCAGTGACAATGGCTGCAGGCTGAAGGAACTGTCTCGTCGCTCGGGACTGGCTGCATCCACCACCCACAGGCTGCTGACGACACTGTATGAACGCAACTTCGTCGCGTTTGATCGGGAAACGTTTACGTGGCGGATCGCCAGCAATGCTCTGTCGGTAGGGTCGGCGTTCCTGAGGCGGCGGCGCTTGCAGGACATAGCGCTGCCCAAGATGCACAAGCTTGCGCAGAACTGCGGAGCCACCGTCAACCTGGGCATTCTGTTGGATCGAAGTGTCCTGCTGTTGGAGCAGGTGTTCGTGGCCCGCTCCGGCACTTCCCCCCTGGCGCACGGCGCACGCCTGCCGCTGCACGTATCGGCGATGGGGAAAATTCTCCTGCTGTCGGAAGAGCGCCGGCAGAGGGAGGCAATTCTTTGCGAATCCCTCCTGCGACGCATTACTCGCCACACGATCACGCAACCACGACAACTCTCCAGGGAAATCGAGGCCGCCGCCGATCATGGTTTTGCAACGGACGATGAAGAGAGTGAGATCGGCAAGCGATGTGTCGCCGCACCGATCTATGACGAGCGCGGTAACGTCATGGCGGCGCTGTCTCTGAGCGCCCACAGGGCCACATTGCCAGACGGACTTCTCGCCAGTACCACCTTGCGACTCACTGCCGCCAGCAAGGAAATCACCCACGCCTGCGGCGGCTACATCCAATCTTGACTGCCCTGCTCGGGCGGGGCTTCGGAACGGATCAAAGTTGGCACGACCGGCTTCGACGAGCGGCCAAGCCATCTCATCCGGACGGGATCTTTTCCGGCAAGGCGCTTCGGACTCCGTGTCCTTCCTGGGTTACCGCCCGCGGGCGGTAACCGCCCCGTGCCCGAAAATAGAGCATTAGAAGAAGATACACTGCCAACATCACGACGGGCAGCAAAGCAACCGATCGCAGCGCATGCTTCTTGCTTTCGGAGGTCACCGCCACGATCTGGGTACGCGTGGCCGTGTCCACCTCGCTCAGCCGATCCGGGGCTATGCCCCGGTAGGAACCGAACATACTCGGGCGCGGCGCGCCCAAGATCGCGTCCGCCCAATGGGAGCCGTACGCGGCATCGTGCGACACGATCACGCGCTCCGTAGCGTGGTCCTGAATGCTTCCGAGCATCACTGAACCGATGCTCCCGACCGCAAGGTAGCCGACGCCACCGACAAGGCTGAGGGCGACGGCCCCGCCGCGTGGAAATTGCTCTGCAACGAAGCCGAGACTCGTGGGCCAGAAGAACGCCTTCCCCAATCCGTACAAGGTGGCTGCCACGAAGATGAGCATGCCGCTGGCCATCGAGAGTGACCACAGTCCGGCAGTCGCGACCGCCGTTCCGACGGCCAGCAATCCGAGCGGCTGCAGCCGGTGTACCAGCGGCCCTGCGTTGAGGCGCAACACGAGCATGAGCGCTGCAGTGTAGACAAGCACCCACCCGGGGTTCAGTCCCAGCTTGACCATCTCAGGCTCCATGAGAGAGGTCAGCCAGCTGTCCGTCCCGAGCTCGGTTGTTGCCAGGGGAATCATGACCAGCACCATCAGCACAAAGAGCGGATTCCCTACGGATCTGCAGTACACACCATAAGTTAGGGTCAGCACGGCAATGAGCGGCCACTCCATCCAGGGTGACCATCCGAAGACCTCACCGATCGCCAAGACGATGAGGGAGCTGGCAATGAACGCACTGGCGAATCCGGCTTCCGCGAGCATGCTTTTGAACGTCACGCCCGCTGCAACTCGTTCGCTCACGGGGAACGTCTGCCCGCGCATCATCCAGGCGTAAGCGAGTATCGGCAGGCTTCCGAGCGCGATCGTGTAGCGCCAGCCGACGGAGGAGCCAAGGCCGATTGCCAGCAAACCTCCGGCTACAAGGCCTGCCGGCCAGCCTGCGTGCAGCTTGTTCAACCACCGTGTCTTGTCGGAGACAAATAGCGTTGAGACGAGCGGATTCGCGGCCGCTTCGACCGTCCCGGCTCCCAGTGACGTGCACAGGGTGCCGAAGTAGAGCGTCCCGTATCCGTTCGAGCCCACCGTCAACGCAGTACCGAATGCCAGGCAGAGCAGCCCAAACCAGAAGATGGTGCGGAATCCCAGCCGGTCGACGATGAAACTCAGCAGCGTGATGCTGACGGCGAACGGCCAAAGCCCTGCGCCGAGAATCTCGCCCTTCTGCGTTTCGGTGAGTGCGAACTCCCTGCCCCAATCATCCGTGGTTATCGCGCGCAGCACGAATCCGAAGGCGGTGGACACAATGGCAACGAAGGAAAGATAGAACAGCCGGCGTGCTGCTCGATCAATGTGGTGATGCATTGCCTTCATAGGAGATGTAGCCCATTCCGCAGATCCACTCTTTCACCGGCTCGTAAGCGATGACCGTCGCCGGCGCCCCGCCCATGGCGCCCATAGCTGCGATCCAATTGAGCAGCTCGTGTCCGCCGTGACCGCCGCCCTGTTCGATCTGCTCGAACGTCATGCTTCTGAGCGCCTGAGCATCGCCTTGCTCCAGGAGCTTGAGCACCTTCCTGTCCCAATCCGCATTGATCAGCGGATGCTTGGATTTCAAAGGCCACTCCATGCGCGCGGCCATCTGCATCTCGTATTTCGCCAGATCCGAATACAGATCCGGGTCATCGACCACCGCCTGCTTGCCAAGCGTCTGATAGCGCCTCATCCGTTGCAGGAACTGATCGGATTCAGGCGCATTTTCCAGCCAGACGGGCGGCCAATGCGACAATCCTCCCGTCGCCAGGAAAGCGATCCGCTGCTCTCCCGGAGCGTTTTCCAGAATCTCGGCGACGGCCGCGCCGAAGTCATACGTTCGCGCCATGGTCGGGAGCGGCGGCGAAAATACATTGATGTACAACGGCAGCACCGGTATATCGAACTGCGGGCGAATTACCTGCAGTGGCACCATCAGATTGTTGCCGTATTCAATCTCCCCCATTCGGGCGACGTCAAAGCCGTGGTGAACGAGTTCTCGAAGGAGCAGTTCGCCCAGTTCTGGCGAGCTCTTGATATGGGCCTTCTTGTCGAACCTCAGGGCAGCCATCATGTAGTCGGCCGGTCCGCTGTGACTCGGAGCGATGCCAACAGAGAAGGTCGGCATCAAAGTCCGGAAGTGGTTTTCGAAGTGATCATCGAGAAAGGCCACGATCAGGTCCGGCCGCCACTCATTGAGCCGCCTTGCGCATGCGGCATGCGCTTCGTGAATCTTCCGCTTCGTCTCCGCGCTCGGGGCATCCGGCCAGCCGAGCACCCCCGGCGCATGCGACATACTGATTGCGCCTACTATTCTTGCCATTGAACTTCTCCCCCGTAGCGAACGAACCTGCCATTCTAGGCGCCTTCTGAGCCGCCCCGGCAGCGAAATTTCAGCCTGCGGAAAATCCCACGACACGCGGAACTACGCTGCTATAAGCCGTTATCGCCGCGGGACGCCGTTGGCGGGCGGTGCCGCGTATGCGCTGATAGTGGGTCATGAGCGACCTCCCGTGCGTGCGATGCGAACCAGTTTTGAAAATGGGGACCGTTCGCGGCTCAGCCGTACGGACGATTGCGACAGAAGCGGGGAACATCGATGAGCGCCTACAGCAAGAACAGCTTTGAATTTGAGGGTGCAAAGGCCAGCTATCTCGTTGGTGGCGCCGGCTTTCCGATTCTCATGATCCATGGATCGGGCCCCGGGGCATCCACCATGGGAAACTGGCGATTGGTGCTGGAACCTCTGGCGCAGCGCTATCGTATCTTCGCCATGGACCTCATCGGATTCGGTGAATCGGGCCGCCGTCCCAAGACTCCGTACTTCGACGTGAATTTCTGGCTGGCGCAGTGCAAAGCTATGATCGACAGTATTCCCGGGGGGGACATTGGCATCATCGGGCACTCGGTTTCAGGCGCCCTCGCCCTCAAGCTTGCAGCAAGCAATCAGCGGGTCAAGAAGGTGCTGACGACGGGATCGATGGGTGCGCATTTCAAAGTAAACGCCGCGACCCTGCGCTGTTGGACTGCCCCCAAGACGCGGGCGGACCTTCTTGAACTCGCGAAAGCCACGATCCACGATCAGCGCCACGTTACCGATGCCTGGATCGCGGGCCGGGAGAAGGTTCTCTTCGAGGATGCGACGTATGGGCCGTATTTCACCGCCATGTTCCCCCGAGATCGACAGGAATACGTCGATGATGCAGTTCTGAGCGTCGAGGAGCTCTCGCGCATCCAGTGCGACGTCACGATGATGCACGGCCGAAACGACATTCCGTTCCCGCCTTCCATGAGCATTTCAATTGCGGAGAAGATTCCGCAGGCAGATCTCATCCTGCTTGCGCGCTGTTCGCATTCGGTCGCCGTCGAGTACCCCGATAAACTTCTGGCGGCCGCGCATCTCCTCTTCGGGAGCCCAGCACCTGAGGCATGACAGTGCGCGTGACTCCCGCCGCCGCGATCGCATGTGCGAGAGGCTCTGCTGCGAACAGCCTCGCAGGGCGCTGTTCTGACCGACTCAAAAAAACAACTAACGGAGAAGACATGTCCAGGCACCAGGTCAGTTCACGTATCACAGCGATCGCGGCCATCGCAGCCATCGCAGGATCGCTGTCGCTCGGCATGGCCTCCGTTTGCATGAGCGCTCCGGAGGAGCCGCAGGCTGCGCAAGCCGGCGGTCCGCCGCCTGACACACGGGAACATCCGGCAGCGAGCGGTGCCGATGCGTCGATGCAGGAAATCGTGGTCACCGCCCGCAAGCGCGACGAGCGGCTGATAGACATTCCCGAGTCCATCACGTTTCTGTCGTCAGGCGAATTGGCCGCCAGGGGCATTGAGACTGTGGAGGACGTGGGGCGGCAGACGCCGAATCTGCAGCTCAACATGCGCCAGGACATGACCACGGACGTCGTCATTCGGGGCGTGGGCGCATACGGCGACGTGCTTGGCGTCGGCTTCGTGATCGATAACGTGCCGAACTTCACTGATCAGACAATGCCGATAGAAGATCTCGAGAGTGTCGAGATCCTGAAAGGCCCGCAGGGCACGTTGTACGGTGGCAGCAGCATCGGGGGCTTGATCCGCTATGTGGCAAAGAAGCCGGACTTCAACGGGGACGGCCAGGCGTCCGGTGAAGTCGGCAGCTTCTCGGAGGTGAGCCTGCGGGCAGCCCAGAACATCACGCTCGTGGATGGGATACTGGCGCTGCGGATCTCCGGCTATGATTTCAAGAACGACGGCTGGTTCACCAACAGCGCACTCAATATTACTCCGAACCCGACCAAATCGTATGGCATGCGAGCCGCGCTGCTGTTCAAACCGACGAATGGCCTAGAGGTGCTGCTGACGCTGCGGCACGCGTACATGCAGAACGGTTCGGATATGTACGTCGGGATCACAGGCCCGAACGCCTATACCTTCGACGCCCCCTTCTTTCAGCAGACCTACAACACGCGCACCGTGAATGGCGCCGTGCTGGAGATCAATGATGATCTCAGTATCGGGAAGCTGACGTCGATTTCCTCGTACACGTCGGCCCAGTACTCCATCAACGCGGATATTTCCCAGTCACCCCCCAGTATTCCCGGCCAGACGCTGTACACACTGCCCGGCGAGCGCCCGGCAACTGTAGGCACTGAGGAGCTGCGGATTGCCTCTCCCTCCGGCGGCCGCGTCGATTGGCTGTTCGGGCTCTACGGGGCCGTCATCAGCAACATCCTGCTCAACGACCTGGCCATTGCGTCCTATCCGCCGCCGCTGGACCCGTTCGTCCTCAATCAATTCGAGACGAAGCGGACGGACCTCGCCGCATTCGGCTCGGCCGCCTTCCATATCGGGTCCTTCCGACTCGAGACGGGTGCCCGTTTCTCGCACACACTCTTTCACACCTTCATCGACATCGAAGCGGGAGGACCGCCGGACCAATCCGTCTCGGTAACCTCGCAGGCCATCCTGCCGAAAGTGTCCATTTCCTATCCGCTGGCCGGCAATGGGCAGGTCTACGCGACCATGGCCAAGGGCGAGGAGCCCGGCGCGGTCAACGTGGTATCCGTCGCACCCGTTCCCTATCGCTCGGAAACGGCGCTGAGCCGAGAAATTGGCGTCAAGACGCAGACCAGTGATCGAAAGTTGAGCTTCGACGCGGCGGCATTCTACGTCACCAACAACGACCATCAAGTGCAGACGAACCTGTTCTCCCCCGGTCTGGGCCTCATTACGGTCACCAGCAATATCGGCGATTCGCGGACTTACGGCGTCGAGACGAGCGCTGACTGGCGTCCTACCGAGGCGCTCAGTTTTGGCCTCGAGGGCGGCTATCTGAATGCGCAATGGACCAAGGCGGCCGCGTTTGGCATCACTCTAGACGGCAAGGATATCCCGAACGCACCGAGGTTCACCTCGACGGCGTCCATGGGCTACACGGTCCCGGCATTTCAGAATCTGGAGTTGGAGTCGAGATTCGACACGAGCTACACCGACGCGATGTGGTGGGATCTTCCCAACGCCCCCGGCAAGAACGAGCGTCCTCACTTCCTCAGCAACTTGCGATTTGCGCTGGGGCCCCAAGATCACAAGTGGCAGGTAGTCCTGCGGGCAACGAATATCTTCAACAGATCCTATTGGACCGAATTCCTGCCGAATTTCTTTCTTCCCGGATCGCTGCCGTGCCCGGGCTGCACCGACTATGGCGCGATCGGCGCGCCGCGGCAGATCTTTGCCTCCGTCTCAAACCGGTGGTAGGAGGGAAATAAGGCCATGAAGTTAGGGGTATGGATCGTCGATGGCGCGCCGCGCGTAGCGGTCGTGGAGGGAGGTCTTCCAGTGCGGTTGCTGCCGCTTGCGGCTGGCGATGTGGCAGACGTGATTGCAAACCCTGAACTGCTCAAGGCCGCGAAGCAACCGGTCCTGCAAACGGGACCGATGCTTGCACCCCTCCGCAGGCCGCGGCGTAACATATTTTGCGTCGGAAAGAACTACCGTGAACATGCCCGCGAGTTCGAGGGGTCTGGTTTCGATGCATCCTCGGCTGCCCAGGTCATTCCGGACGCGCCGGTCATTTTTACGAAGGTACCGGAAAGCGTCGTCGGTCCGGGGGCACGGATCAGTTTCGATCCACTCGTATCGACTGCGATCGACTATGAAGGCGAGCTTGCAGTCATTATCGGAGTCGCCGGTCGCACAATATCCCGCAGGAACGCGCTGGATCATGTCTGGGGCTACACAATCATCAATGATGTCACCGCGCGGGATTTTCAACTCCGCCTCAAGCAATGGCATGTCGGCAAGTCCTTCGATACGTTCTGTCCGATGGGGCCTTTCGCAGTCACAGCCGACGAGTTCAATCTCGGGAACGCCGGTCTTAGGACGTGGGTTAACGGGGAATTACGGCAAAACGCCAACACTCGGGATCTGATCTTTGACGTACCGACGATCATCGCAGTGTTGTCGGCGGGTGTAACCCTTTACCCCGGCGACATCATTGCAACCGGAACGCCGGCGGGCGTCGGCATCGGCTTTAAGCCGCCGCGATTCCTCAAGAATGGCGACGTCGTCGCAATCGAGATCGACGGTATCGGAAGGCTCGAGAACGCTGTCGAGGAACGTCCAGGCACTACGGTCGACCCCATTGTTGGGCAACTTCTTGGGAACGGCTAGGCCGTTGTGACCCTGTCTGTAAGCTGGATTGAACCTTCGATCGCCAATCCCGGCGTTTCCGTGCGGGAAACCGGGGAGCGGGCAGCAATTCCAACGTATGGAAAATCCGGGGCGGCGAGCCACCCCGTTGCTAGAGTGTAGGTATGGAATCTTGGTACATCTGGAGAATCGAGCATGGCCGGTATTGAATATCTGAATGTGAAGGAACTGGGCACCCCGCTGGGTCCCTATTCGCACGTCGCGCGAGCGCGTGGGTCCGAGCACATCTACGTTTCAGGAATGGTGGGAGTTGACGCCAGTGGAAAGGTCGCTCAGGGCTTTGACGCGCAATGTGAGCAAGCCTACGCGAACATCGCGACGGCACTAAAGGCCGTTGGGGCCGATTGGCGCCACGTGGCATCGTTCACATCGTATCTCGTGCATTCCCAGGACATTCCCGGGTATATGTCGTACCGGGCGCGCGCCTATCCCGGGTTCTTCCCCAGTCGTATCTACCCGGCTCACACGCTCCTCATCGTGGACCGTTTCGTCCAGGAACCGCTGCTCGTTGAAGTCACAGCAACCGCCGTGTTGCCCTGATGAGTTCCACGGCTGCAGAGGAGCGTGCTCACTTGGCCGAGCGCGCAGCGAGCATGTAAGGATTATAGCGTCGGGGTCCGATCGTCGCAGTCGGCATCCGCCGGTCGGGTTGCGCCAGCCGCGCATCTCACCGGCGATTCCCTGACTTCGAGTTAGCCTGGGCGTCGGTTACATTCGGGAGATGCTCGATCGTGTTCGGAATGCTGCAGTGGGAGTCTCTGGGTACCTTTGTGCTGCAAGACCGCTCGACTCAATCAAACCGATCAAGACGGTATCGTGCAGGGGCGATCGGAGCGCTGCTATACGTTCTTTGCATCATGTCAGCAGGCGCGGCGGACGATCGGCTGGTCGGGCTGGTTACACCACTGGTCGCGCAGAAGCCCTTCAGGATTGGCGTAACGTTAGTCCATCTGAACGATGACTTTTGGAAGGGCATCGCGTATGGCATCGTTGACGAGGCGAAACGGTCCAATGTTGAGGTAGTTCGGATCTCCGTCGCCGGCGCATATGGCAACTCGCGAGAGCAGTTTGCGCAACTAGATACCTTGAAAACGCTCGGCGTCGACTACGTCGCTCTCGGAGCGGCGAGTTTCAGCGGCTACGACCAACCAATCCGCCAGTTAAAGACCGCTGGCGTCAGAGTCATCGCGGCCGGTATTCCGGTTAACAGCGAAAGCGTCCAATTCGGTGTTACGCAGGACGATAAGTCGATCGGTAAGGTATTGGGCGATGCCATTTGCGCCAAGAATGGTGACGGCAGGATCGTTGCCTTACCTGGACCAGCAGGCGCGGAATGGGCGCGGCTGCGCTACGTGGGCTTCAAGGAGGCGGTGGCCCGATGCAGAGGGCTCACGGTCTACGATGGAGCGTTTCGTGGATCGGCTGCACTGCAGGAGGGCCTGGCACAGACCGCAGACTTGCTGCTCAAACATCCGGACGCCAATTTCGTTTACACCCCGGAGATCTCCCTCGGCATGGGGGCGGCGCAGGCCGTGCGCCAGGCTGGGCGGCGTGCGCAAGTCGTGTCGAGTGCCATGGTGAAAGAGGCCGTGCCCATGCTGGTCGATGGACGTTTGCTCGCGGTCGTGTCAGAGCCGGGCATTATCATGGGTCGATTGATTGTT
>Ga0210386_10005622_pt1 | contig 10142 bp, 8 predicted proteins | sample IncBWH32OmetaG_FD_160091 | JGI IMG/M metagenome (GOLD analysis project Ga0210386, IMG submission 160091) | Forest soil microbial communities from Barre Woods Harvard Forest LTER site, Petersham, Massachusetts, United States - Inc-BW-H-32-O ... | reverse complement strand
GCTTTTGCATTTTGGGTTCTCCCTCCTCACCACGAGGATTACGGAATCATTTCCCCGAGATTATCTCCTCGACCTCGCGCAACTGCTCCTTGCCGAAAAACATTTCCTGGCCGACAAAGAACGTCGGCGAGCCGAAGGCGCCGCGCTCCACGGCCGATTGGGTGTTTTCGATCAGTTTTGCTTTCACTTCGGCATCTTGCGCGCGCGCGAAAAGTTTTGCCCCATCGAGGCCGGAAGCGCTGAGCGCCTTAACGGCCACTTCAGGGTCGTCCATTTTCTTCGGCTCTTCCCACATGTGATAAAATGCGGCGGCGACGTATTTCTCGAACACACCCTCGAATTGCGCGGCGACGGCGGCGCGCATCAGATTGAGGGTGTTGATCGGAAAAAACGGATTCCAGGTGTAGGGCTTGACGTGAAAGCGCTTGACGAAGCGTTCGGTCTCGATCTCGTGAAATTCGCGCTTGTTCTTGACGCCGGCCAGCGTTTCGGCGGGCGATCTGTTGTTGGTGGCCTTGAAGATGCCACCGAGCAGAACCGGAATATATTCGAATTTCACGCCGGTCCGTTGTTCGATCGCCGGGATGGCCTCATGGCTGAGAAAAGCATTGGGGCTGCCGAAATCGAACATGAATTGCGGGGCGGTCGGGTTCACGGCGGTCTCCCTGAGAATGTTTTCTTATATGATCCATATCATTCCAATCAGCCTAGCGGTTCATATTCGAGGGATCAACCGGCCCGATGCGGCGGGTCGCGGCGAAACGCTCGCTCGGCGAGCACCAGCGCGTGGACGCGCACATCCGCGGGCCATGCGGCGATCAATTTTTCGAAACGGGCCGGGTCATTCGCGAACAGCGCGCGGATGGCGTCTTCGTAATGGGGCTTGTCGCCGGCCATCGCCGACATGAAACGATAGGCCGCCTCCTGCGCCAGGCGGACGTGATGGCCGTCCTCGCCGGTTCGCCGCGCTGCCTCAACCAGTTTGCGCAATGCGACCGAGGCGCCGCCGGGTTGCTGTGCCAGCCAGTCCCAGTGCCGCGGCAGCAGCGTGACCTCGCGTGCGACGACGCCCAGTTTTGGACGGCCCGGGCCGCGCGGGGCGGACGGCGCGGCGTCCTCTACCGTGACGGGCGCGCCCGCGATTTCCGGCAGCCGTGCCTGAACATCCGCGACGCTGCCGCGAAAATCGATGTCGATCGGGCCGCTGGTCACGCCGTCGAACACCAGGATCGCGGCATCCTTGCGCCGAGCGAGTACCTCCTTGGCCGCCCGCGCAACCTCGCGCAGATCGCCGGCCGCGATGCGGCGGTCGCCCTCGAAGGCAATGTAAGCGACCTCCGGCCCTGGATTCATGGCAAGCTTTCCATTTTCAGGGAAAATATTACCCGGGTAAATTACTTCTGTCCATAACATCCGGATAATATAGGAGTCTCGCGCGGGATATCTCGACTTTCCCATTTCCGGCTGGCACCACCATGCGCCGCAGGCATCATGCGGGAGGAGGGAATCGGCATGATCACGGTCCATCATCTCAACAATTCCCGCTCCCAGCGCGTGCTGTGGCTGCTGGAGGAACTCGAGCTTCCCTACGAGATCGTCCGTTATCAGCGTCAGTCCGACATGCGTGCACCGGCGGAGCTGCGCGCGATTCATCCGCTCGGAAAATCGCCTGTCATTACCGATAACGGCAACACCATCGCGGAATCAGGCGCGATCACCGAATACATCACCGAGGTCTATGGCGACGGACATTTGATCCCGCGGCCCAGAACGCCGGAACGGCTGCGCTACACCTATTGGCTGCATTATGCGGAAGGCTCGGCGATGCCGCCGCTGCTGTTGAAACTGCTGTTCACGCTGATGCCGAAGCGGTCGCCGGCGTTGTTGCGTCCGGTCGTGCGCAAGGTCGCCAATCAGGCGTTGACCGCGCTGGTCAATCCCATGCTCAAGCAGCACATGGCGTTCTGGGAAGGCGAACTTGGAAAAAGCGAATGGTTCGCCGGCGACGCGTTCACGGCCGCCGACATCCAGATGAGCTTTCCGCTGGAAGCCGCCGCGGCGCGCGGTGGACTTGATCAGGGTCACCCCAAGGCAATGGCATTTCTGGAGCGCATTCACGCCCGCCCCGCCTATCGACGCGCGCTGGAGAAGGGCGGTCCGTATTCCGTCGGTCGCTGAAGGGATCGTCGCGCCTGGAGCCTCGGTTCTGATGGAATCAGGACCGAGGCTCTAATCTTTGTTTTGACGCGGTTTCTTGACACGAACCGGTGTCCACCCCGCATCAGGTGCGGTGGCAGGCTTTCGCTCGAAAACGCTCTAATTTAGCGCGCCTTCTGCGCCTCGCCCACGGAAGGCAGCGCCATCACGGTGACGCCGGGCGGCGGCACGTCGTCGTCGGGGACAAAGAAGTCCGACATCAACGGCACCGACGGATCGACCCGGTAAGGTTCAAAATCGCGCACGCCGCTGGCGTAGAGCAGCTTGTCGTCAATGCAGAACTGCCCGGTAAATTCGCGCGATGGCTTTGTGAAGATGACATAGGCCGCATCGGCCATGATCTCGGGAGTACGGCTGGCGCGCATCATGGCGTCGCCGCCCAGGAGATTGCCGACTGCCGCGGTCGCAATCGTGGTGCGCGGCCATAGCGCGTTGACCGCGACGCCGGCGGATTTCAGCTCGGCCGACAGGCCGAGTACGCACAGGCTCATGCCGAACTTCGCCAGGCTATAGGCGGTCGAGTGCTCGAACCATTTCGCTTTGATGTCGAGCGGCGGCGACAGCGTCAAAATGTGCGGGTTATCGGCCTTCTTCAAATGCGGAATGCAGTACTTCGACACCATGAAGGTCCCGCGGGTGTTGATGCCCATCATCAGGTCGAACCGCTTCATGTCAGTGGCCTGCGAATTGGTCAGGCTGATCGCGCTGGCATTGTTGACGCAGATATCGATGCCGCCGAATTCCGCGACGGTCTTGTCGATCGCCGCGATCACCTGCGCTTCGTCTCTGATATCGCAAAGCACAGGCAACGCCTTGCCGCCGGCGGCGCGGATCTCGTCGGCCGCGGTAAAGATGGTGCCCTTGAGCTTCGGATGCGGCTCGGCGGTTTTGGCGGCGATCGCGACATTGGCGCCGTCACGCGCGGCGCGCAACGCGATCGCAAGCCCGATGCCGCGGCTGCCGCCGGATACGAATAGCGTCTTGCCTTTGAGGGATGTCATCTGAGTTTCTCCAGCCGTTCAATCATCGTTTGTTGCGATCCGCGCCGAGTCCTGCACCTCTCCCAAGGGGAGAGGTCGACGCGAAGCGTCGGGTGAGGGGTTACAACCTCATGACAGACCGTAACCCCTCACCTCAGCCCTCTCCCATTCGAAGTCAGATATATCCGACTTCGACAAATTTAAGTTGCCCAACTCGGGTAGACCCGAGTCGGGCGGGAGAGGGAGCACGCCGTCATTGCCGCGCATGGCTGTTGACCGCTGATCTTCACCCATCCGCATGCAAGACGCGGCCACGGGTTTCGGGCAGCGCAAAGGCGGCGATGAAGAACATGCCGTAAGCCACTACGGCGAAAATCGCGATGGCATTGCCGAGCGATGTCCCGGTCGAGAGCGCGCCGACCAAAAACGGAAACAGCGCGCCGATGCCGCGGCCGAAATTGTAGCAGAAGCCCTGGCCTGATCCGCGCAGCCGGGTCGGATAGAGCTCGGTGAGGAACGCGCCGACGCCGGAGAAATAACCGGAAGCGAAAAAGCCGAGCGGAAAACCGAGCAGCCACAGCACCTCGTTGGTCAGCGGCAGCTGGGTGTAGAGCAGGATCACGGCAATTGCGCCGATCGAGAAGATCAGGAACAGGTTGCGCCGCCCGATGCGGTCGGCAAGCCAGGCGCCCACGAGATAGCCGACAAACGAGCCGATGATCAGTGCCGAGAGATAGCCGGTGGAACTGACAATCGAGAGCTTGCGCTCGGTAGTAAGAAAGCGCGGCACCCAGAAGGTGATGGCGTAATAGCCGCCCTGGCAGCCCGTTGCCATCAGCGACGCCAGGATCGTGGTCTTGAGCGTGGGGCCGGCGAAAATCTCCCACAGCGAAGGCTGGTCACCGGACGCCACCTGCTTGGCGCGGGTGGCGGCGGCGATCGCCGGCTCCTCCACGTAGCGGCGCAGGAAGAACACCAGCAGTGCCGGCAGCGCGCCGATCGCGAACATCCAGCGCCAGGCGATGTCAGGCGGCAGATACGAAAACAGGATGGCCTGCGAAAGTACAGCCAGGCCCCAGCCGACCGCCCAGCCTGATTGCACCGAACCGACCGCGCGGCCGCGATATTGCGGGCGTATCGTTTCGCCCATCAGCACCGCGCCCGCGGCCCATTCGCCGCCGAAACCGAGACCGAGTATCGCGCGGGCAATCAATAGCTGATCGAAATTCTGCACCACGGCGCAGACCAGCGAAAAAATCGAAAACCAGAGAATCGTCAGCTGCAGGGTTTTAACGCGGCCAAGGCGGTCCGCCAGGTAGCCGCCGAGCCAGCCGCCGATAGCGGAAGACAGCAGTGTCACAGTGCCTGCGAGTCCCGCGGTCCCCGCATCAACCTTCCACAACACGATGATAGTGCCGATCACCAGCGGATAGATCATGAAATCCATGCCGTCGAGCGCCCAACCGGCTGCGCACGCCCAGAACGTCCGCCGCTCCGGCAGGTTCATGTCGCGATAGAATGCGAGAAGACTGGTGTCCTCGATGGCAGCGACTTCGATCGCTTTCGATGGCTCAACGGCGCTGCTCATGCTGGATGTTTTTCCCGAAAATCTGTGACCGGCTTTTGCGCTGTTCCCACGGTGGCCGGTTGCGTAGCGTTGCGCAAATTCTACGCCGATCGCGGACATAGGCAAATCCGCGATCGGCGGTCTTGACGGGCTTATTGCCCGGCCGCTCCCGCGCCACGGCTGCGCGGATCGGGGGCGCCGAGTAATCCATGGTCGGTCACCGCGATCGAATTGGCCGAGGTTCGCCCCAAGGGTTCGATCACGCGATGGCCCTTGGCCCGCAGCGCCGCCAGCGTGTCGTCGGCAAAGCCGTGCTCGACCTGCACCTCGTCCGGCAGCCATTGATGGTGCAGGCGGGGCGCGGCCACCGCAGCCGCGACGTCCATACGATAATCGAGCACATTGACGATCACCTGCATCACCGCGGAGATGATGCGGCTGCCGCCGGGTGAACCCGTGACCAGAACAGGTTTGCCGTCCTTCAGCACGATGGTCGGCGACATCGAGGACAATGGCCGCTTGCCGGGGCCGGGCAGGTTGGCTTCGAAGCCGACCAGGCCAAAGGCATTGGACGCGCCGGGGGCCGCGGTGAAATCGTCGAGCTCGTTATTGAGCAGCACGCCGGTGCCTTCAGCGACCAGCCCAACGCCATAGTTGAAATTCAGCGTATAGGTGTTGCTGACCGCATTCCCAAAGCTATCCACTATCGAAAAATGCGTGGTGTTGCTGCCTTCGCGGGGCGTCGTCGTCGTCGCCGACAGCAGGTCGGTCCACGGCGTCGCATGGTCGAGATCGATGCTGGCGCGTTGTTTGGCCGCGTAATCCTTTGAGGTCAGGACCGCAACCGGCACGCTGACGAAAGCGGGATCGCCGAGATAACGGGCGCGATCGGCATAGGCGCGCTTCATCGCCTCGATCATGACATGCAGCGAGGGCGCGGAGCCCTGCTTCATCTCACCCATTGGAAAACCTTCCAGGATATTGAGGATTTCCAGGAGCACGACGCCGCCGGACGACGGCAGCGGCATCGAGACAATGTCATAACCGCGATAGCTGCCGCGCAACGGCGCGCGGATCGCGGCAGAATAGGATTTTAGATCGTCCAGCGTCATGATGCCGCCGGCGTCGCCAATCGCCTTCACCAGTCTTGCCGCGACCGGGCCTTGGTAAAACCCGCGCGGTCCCTGTTCTGCAATCGCCGACAGCGTCGCCGCCAGATCGGCCTGAACCAGCAGGTCGCCATCGTGCAACGGTGCGCCGTCCTTGCCGGAAAAAATCTTGATCGCCGATGGCCAGCGCGCCAGCCGCTCCCGCTCCTCGGGCATGGTGTCGGCAACGTCATCGGTGACGACAAACCCGTCGCGGGCAAGCGCGATCGCCGGCTTCAGCAATTCCGCGAGCGTAAATCTGCCCGAGCCATATTTTTCCAGCGCCAGCGTCAATCCTGAGACGGTGCCGGGAACGCCGATGCCGAGCGCGGAGTCGCGCGACTTGGCGATATCGGGTTTGCCGTCGGGCCCGAGAAAGATTTCGGGGGTGGTGGCGGCCGGCGCGGTCTCGCGATAATCGATGGTGACGTCCTCGCCGCGCTCCTTTGAGTGGATCACCATAAACCCGCCGCCGCCGATGTTTCCCGCGCGCGGATAGGTCACGGCCATCGCAAACCCGGTGGCCACCGCCGCATCGACCGCATTGCCGCCGCGCCTGAGCACGTCGGCGCCGATTCGTGCCGCGATTTTCTCCTGCGCCACCACCATGCCGTGCTCGGCGACGACGGGATGAATCGTGCCGGCGGCGGGAGGCGTATAAAAACCGCGGTGCGCCTCCTGCGCGGCCGCAGGTACCGCGCATGCGACGGCAAGCAGGATGGTTATGAATATCCTGCGCATTGCTGTTGTCATCAATGTCATCGAAAATCCGCCGCGGGTCGAAGCTGGTTCAAGGTCCGAAAAACGTGAGGCCATTGCCGCCCCCAATGCTATACGGGTTCCAGCACGCAGGGCAAAACGCCTCCTCGTGCCTGGCAGGACAGTTTGAGCATGGCGGTCGTCGCTCCGGACCTACGCATCGCTGGTATGCAGCAGACCTATCCGCCGCGCTCCGCGGTTATCAGCTGGATTTTCTTCGATTGGGCCGCGCAGCCTTATTTCACCCTGATCACCACCTTTGTCTTCGCGCCCTATTTCGCCACCCATGTGGCTGCCGATCCCGCCAGCGGACAGGCGTTATGGGGTTTTGCCACCGCGGCTGCGGGATTGACGATCGCGCTGATGTCGCCGGTGCTGGGCGCCATTGCCGATGCCAGCGGCCGCCGCAAGCCGTGGATCGCGGCGTTCGGCGCGCTGCTGGTGATCGGATCCTGCCTGATGTGGATCGGCAAGCCTGGCGACCTCAGCGTCATTCCGCCGCTACTGTTGGCCTATGCCATCGCGACCGTCGGCGTTGAATTTGCCACCGTCTTCAACAATGCGATGATGCCGACGCTGGTGCCGCCGGACAAGATCGGGCGATTGTCGGGGACCGGATGGGCCACCGGCTATGTCGGCGGCATCCTCAGCCTCATCCTGGTGCTCGGCTTTCTGGCCGCCAGTCCCGAGACCGGCCACACGCTGTTCGGTTTCACGCCGTTGTTCGGTCTCGATCCCGTCAGCTATCAGGGCGATCGCATCAGCGGACCGCTGACCGGCGTGTGGTTCATCATCTTCGTGCTGCCGATGTTCTTGCTGACGCCGGATTATCCCGCCAGGCGCCCGGTGCGCGAAGCCCTGCGCGAGGGATTAATCGAACTGAAGCAAACGCTGCGCGAATTGCCGCAGCGGAAATCGATGACGGCGTTTCTGCTCGCCAACATGATCTACACCGATGGCCTGGTGTCGCTGTTCGCTTTCGGCGGCATCTATGCTGCTGGCACGTTCGGCTGGAATACGATCCAGATCGGCACATTTGGGATCATTTTGGCGATCGCCGGCACGTTTGGGGCGTGGCTTGGCGGCAAGCTCGACGACAAACTCGGACCGAAGCGAGTCATCGCCGGCAGCATGACGTTGCTGCTATTGGCGATCATCGCCATTCTGCTGGTGGACAAGGATTCGATCTTTTTCATCAAGGTCGCGCCGCCATCGCCCGGTGGGGCGCTGTTTTCCGGCGCCACGGAACGCGCCTATCTGGTGCTGGGATGTCTGATCGGCGCCGCCGGCGGCCCGCTGCAGGCGGCCTCGCGCACGCTGTTGATACACATGGCGCCGAAAGATCGCATCGCGCAATATTTCGGGCTGTTCGCGCTGACCGGAAAAGTCACATCCTTCGTCGGGCCGCTGCTGATCGGCGTCGTCACCGCGGTGACCGAGAGCCAGAAGGCCGGCATGGCGGTGCTGGTGTTATTTTTTGTGGCGGGACTGGCGCTGCTCGGAAGGGTGCGGGAGTCGTAAGTTTGCCGATTTCTCTCAACACGTCGTCCCGGCCAAGCGAAGCGCGAGCCGGGATCCATAACCACCGGCCTTGGTTATTGCGAAAGGTATCGACGATTACCGGCCGAAATCAGGGGCCGCGGAGTATGGGTCCCGGCGTTCGCCGGGACGACAAATCGTCCTAATGCCTGAAATGCCGCACGCCGGTGAACACCATGGCGATGCCGTGTTCGTCGGCGGCTTTTATCACTTCATCGTCGCGCACTGAACCGCCGGGTTGAATCACCGCAGTTGCACCGGCCTCGATACAGGCCAGCATGCCGTCGGCGAATGGAAAGAACGCATCTGACGCGACTACCGAGCCTTTGGTCATGGGCACCGCAAGCTTCAGTTCGATCGCAGCATCCAGCGCCTTGCGGGCGGCGATGCGCGCGGAATCCACCCGGCTCATCTGTCCGGCGCCGACGCCAACGGTCGCGAGATCCTTTGCGTAGACGATGGTGTTGGATTTGACATGCTTGGCGACGCGGAACGCGAATTTGAGATCGCGCAGCTCGGCTTCGGTCGGCGCGCGCTTGGTCACCACCTTCAGCGCCATGTCATCGACCACGGCATTGTCACGGCTCTGCACCAGCAAACCGCCGGCCACGGTTTTCGCCGTCAGCCCCATGGCGCGCGGATCGGGCAGCGCGCCCGCCAGCAACAGCCGCAGATTCCGCCTTGCCGCGACAATGGCGATGGCTTCTTCGGTGGCGTCCGGCGCGATGATCACTTCGGTGAAGATTTCGGTGATCGCGCGCGCGGCGTCCGCATCCAGCGTCCGGTTGAGCGCCACGATACCGCCATAGGCCGAGGTCGAATCGCAGGCCAGCGCCTTGCGGTAGGCGCTGAGGAGATCGGTGCTTTCGGCCACACCGCAGGGATTCGCGTGCTTGACAATGACGCAGGCCGCGGTCCGCGCCGCGTCGAACTCGGCGAGGCATTCATAGGCTGCGTCGGTGTCGTTGATATTGTTGTACGATAACTCCTTGCCCTGCAGTTGCCGCGCCGTGGCGACGCCGTGGCGTTTGTCAGGCGTGCGATAAAATGCGGCGCTTTGATGCGGGTTCTCGCCGTAGCGCAGCGCCTGAATCAGCCGCCCGCCGAAGGCGCGGAAATCCGGCGCCTCGGTCTTGAGTTCGTTCGCGAACCAGTTCGAGATCGCGGCGTCATAGGCAGCGGTGCGGGCATAGGCCTTGGCGGCCAGACGTCGCCGCAGCGTCAGCGTGGTGGCGCCCTGATGGGCCGCGAGTTCGTCGAGCACCGCCTGATAATCCCCGGCTTCGACGACCACGGCGACATCGTCGTGGTTCTTGGCCGCGGCGCGGATCATCGCGGGGCCGCCGATGTCTATATTCTCGATGCACTCTTCGAAGCCCGCGCCCTTGTCGACGGTCGCCTCGAAGGGATAGAGATTGACCACCAGCAGATCGATCGGCGCGATGCCGTGGCTCTTCATCGCCTGAGCATGTTCGGCATTGTCGCGGATCGCCAGCAACCCGCCATGCACTTTGGGATGCAGGGTCTTGACCCGCCCATCCATCATTTCCGGAAACCCGGTCAGTTCCGAAACATCAGTGACTTTCAATCCTGCCGCGGCGATCGCCTTGGCGGTGCCGCCGGTGGAGACGAGATCGACGCCGTGGCCGGCCAGCGCACGGGCGAATTCGATCAGTCCGGATTTATCGGAAACGGATAACAGAGCGCGGGTTACGCGGCGCGGATGATCGGTCATGTCACAGTCCTAAATGGCAGGCTCGCCGGGTAGCACGGTTTTGGCGGCCACGAAACCGGCGCTGGCAATGGGCGATACATTGGCCACACATATCACAACGGCAGTTCCGGCTCGCGGCGGGCATTACGTTTTGCTGTCGTGGCCGAGGCCGACGCGGTCGAGCGGACAAAACTCCAGCGGACCGAGGAAATTCCTCG
>Ga0210386_10005620_pt1 | contig 10144 bp, 11 predicted proteins | sample IncBWH32OmetaG_FD_160091 | JGI IMG/M metagenome (GOLD analysis project Ga0210386, IMG submission 160091) | Forest soil microbial communities from Barre Woods Harvard Forest LTER site, Petersham, Massachusetts, United States - Inc-BW-H-32-O ... | reverse complement strand
GTTGGACGTGCTCGTCGAGAACTTCGGGGTGGTGCTTGACATAGTCGACCAGGCGTAGCCGGTTCCACATTGCGGCGATGAACTGGCCGTAGACGAACTTGCGTCCACCGGGGTTCGCGCCCGGCGCCGACTCGCAAGATTCGACCAACACCGTCAGGCCCTCGCGCCAAGAGTCGCCGCCAAAATCGTCGAGGCCCGCTTGTTCGCACGCGCGTGTGACGAGCTCGTCGACGGCTGAGGCAGACCGTGAGCGCATGGACGTCACGTCAAGGGATGCTATACGCCTGTAGAGAACAAATGTTAGGTTGGGGCGGAATCAAGCAAAGCTCGGAGGTCTCCCGTGTCGCCATCGCTGGACGAACTGGTCAAACAGGGGGAGGGCGCCCAAGACGCCGTCGACCTCGGTGACGGCATCTTCATGTCCAGGAACATCGCCAACAGTTATCTGGTAACGACCTCAGGCGGCGACCTGATTATCAACACCGGAACCGACTTCGAGGCGTCGGAGATCAAGGCCCGGTTCGCGCGAATCAGCAACGGCCCGTTACGAGTAATCACTTTCACCCAGGGCCACCCCGACCACGTCAGCGGGTGGAACCTGTTCAACCAGCCCGGGGTCGAAACGATCGCGCAAGCCAACCATCCGGACGTTCGCGAGTACTGGCGCCACCTGCACCCCTTCTACGTGCGGCGGATCATGAAGCTGTGGGGTGCCTTCATCGACGTCGAAACCGCGGCGGCCGCGCTCCCAGCAGAGCCGGTGCTCACCGAGTCGTTCATCGACACCTACGCGTTCGAACTCGGGGGTCGGCAGTTCGAGCTGTACTCCACGCCTGGTGGGGAGACCACCGACGCCCTGGTGGTGTGGATGCCCGAACACCGGACCGTGTTCATCGGCAACCTGATGGGGCCGTTCTTCGGGCACGTCCCCAACCTGTACACGCTGCGGGGCGACAAGACCCGCAGCGCCATGACGTTCATGCACTCGGTCGACCGGGTGATCGCACTGCAACCGGAAACGCTGATCAACGGGCACGATGTATTCCACGGCGCGGACGAGATCGCGGCGACGATGACCAAGGTGCGTGACGCGACGGCCTACCTTCGCGACCGCACCATCGACGGCATGAACTCCGGCGCCAACCTGTGGACTTTGATGCGCGACGTCACGCTCCCGCCCGAGCTGGTGCTTCCCCAGGTACACGGCAAGGTCAGCTGGATTGTCCGGGCGATCTGGGAAGAGCACGTGGGCTGGTTTCGCTACGAGTCCACTACCGAGCTCTACGACGTGCCGGCGTCGTCGGTGTGGTCGGACGTCGTGGACCTGGTCGGTGGCACCGCCGCGCTGACCGAGCGAGCCGCCGCCCATGTCAAGGGGGGCCGACCCCTTCAGGCGCTGCACCTGACCGACATCGTCCTGTCGCATTCCCCGGCCGACCCCGACGGTTTGGGCGTAAAACGTCAGGCTTTGAAACGGCTTCTGGCCGATAGCGGCCGGGAGAACCACAGCGAAGTGCAATGGCTGGAACAAGAAGTGAGTAGCGCCTCGGCGCAAGAAGGGGTCAGGGAGGACCAGTGAAGGCCGAAAACCTCTATCACACCGGCATCGTCGTCGACGACCTCGAGGCGACCATGGACTGGCTGCAGAAGGTGGCGGGCTACACCTGGACCGACGTCGTCAGCGTCGACCAAGAGGTGGTCACCCCCGATGGCGACGTGACCATTCCGATGAAGATGGTCTACTCAGGCGCCGAACCCCGGCTCGAGCTGCTGCAGACCGTCGCGGGCACTGTGTGGACTCCCGCAGACTCCGGCGTCCACCACGTCGGCTATTGGTCCGACGACGTCGAATCCGACGTGGCCACCCTGGAATCCAACGGCCTCGCTATCGAGGTGAAGTCCTACAACCCCGACGGTTCCGGCACATTGCTGTGGGCATACGCCAAGGGTTCCGTTGGACCGCGCATCGAACTGGTCAGCCGCAACATGGAACCATTCATTGCCTATTGGTGGGCGACGGCGAGCACCGCGACAAAGTGACTCACCGTCCCACAACTGCGCCCATGAGCTACTGCGGGTGGGTCGCCAGATAGTCCCCTACCGGTATCGGCGAGGTCGCGGCGTAACCGATGGGCAGCAACACGTCGCCCGCGGTCGTGGCGCAGTAGACGTCCCACCGGTAGTAGCCGGCGAACGCAGCGGGATCGGCAGCAATCAGCGCCGCGTATTGGTTGACCGCCCGCACGTATTCGTTGGCGTGGTTGTACCGGTAGATGGCGTGATCACGATCGTTGGCAAATCCGTTGGCGGCGAGATAGCGGCCCGCTGCCATGATGCTGTCGCGGGGCGAGTGGATATCGCCGCCCTGGCCATAGCTGGCGAATGTCGCGGGCAAGAACTGCATCGGTCCCTGCGCGCCGGCGGTGCTCGCGCCGTTGATGCTGCCGAATCGGGTCTCGACGAGGTTGATCGCGGCAAGGTAGCTCCAGCCGACGCCGGATTCCGACTCCGCCTGGTGGTAGTAGCCGAGCAGTTCGTCCGCCGGAGCAGGTGGGTCGACGCGCCATGCGGGCAGCGTCGTTCTTGCGGGTGTGATCGCGGTGAGCTGTCGACGGGCGTCGACGTTGCGGTCATACACGTCCAGTAACGAGGGCGGGATTCGCGGGCGCGTACTCGAGTCCCATTCCGGGTGCCGCCCGATGGCCCGGTAAGCCGCCTGCTGGCGACGCGCTGCCGCCGCCAGCGCTCCCTCCGGCGTCGACCCGTTACGCAGCGCTTGCTCGTCGGCGACCAAGTCGTCGGCCAGCTGCGCCGGGTCTGACGCCAGCTGAGGCTGCGCGCCCATGGGAGCGCTCGGCGCGGCGGGCATCGTTGACGCGAGCGGTGTGGCGGCCGTGGTCGTCGCGGTTGAGGTCGCCACCTTCATTGCGATCGGCGGCGCCGTCGGCGCTGTACAGCCGGCGAGTGCGAACAGGATCACGGCGAGAACAAGCGGGGCGACGACTCTACGGTTACGGCTCACGGTGTTCACTTCCGTCGACTGCCTCATCGGTAGCGAGTCTTTCGTATCAGATGCCACGTTCGCCGCCGCATCGTGAAAAAACCCCGCCCTGGTTCGCCAGGGCGGGGTTTTCCGGTAGACCGGCTGGTCGGATTGGACTAGGCGGTGCGACGGATGCTGCGCGTGCGGCCTATCTCATGCTTGAGCAGCAGCTCACGCTCGGTCTCTGAGAGTCCGCCCCAGATGCCGTACGGCTCGCCGACTTCCAGAGCATGAGCCCGGCACTGTGCCAGTACCGGGCACTGGCGGCACATCTCCTTCGCCCGCCGCTCACGCTGCAAGCGGGCCCGACCGCGCTCGCCGTCCGGATGGAAGAACACCGACGAATCGACCCCACGGCAAAGGCCTTGTAATTGCCATTCCCAAATATCGGCGTTGGGGCCTGGTAGCTGCTCCGGTTGTGGCATTGAAGTCCCTCTCTACACGCCCAAGATCAGGCCAGTTTGCGATCAAGTACGTCGTCAACTGAATCGAGCGGGTCGTCGGTGACTACTCGTCGACCTTAAAGGTAGGGGGCCTACGGAATTTTCGTCAACACTCGGTGATCTGCCGAATGCTCAACTGGGGCTTGACAATTTACCCTGAGTTCATCGACGTGATGAGCCTGCTCGTCAGCGTATGCATGGTGACGGGGTCTGATGCGGGAATATCCCAGCTCGCGGCTGGTCGTGCGGTGTCACGATAAATATAATCTGCGTCAGATTTAATACCGGTGTAACTCAGAAACCATGCAATTTTAACTGGTGCCAGCCGTGATCGATATGCCCTACGATCCGACAATCGAGTCCGATCTCACCGCCTCCGCCTTTGGAAACCGGCCCGGACGCTGGCCGCTGCCGTCGGCGGGCACACCGCACCAGCTATGGCTCCGCGCGGTCGGCGCCGGGGGGCAGGGCCGCTACGGCAGCGCCCGCAGCGACCTCACCACGCTACTGCGCTCTGCCCCGGTGGATCGGCTTGCCTCGCTGGCGCACAGTACCCAGGCTTCCTTTCTGCGTCAGCTGGGTTGGCACGGGCTGGCGCGCGGCTGGGACGGTCGTGCGTTGGCGCTGGCCGGCGACGACCCTGAGGCTGCTGGCGATGCGCTGATCGGGCTGGCGGCCGACGCACTGGGCCTCGGTCGGCTGGCCGCCGCGGCGGCGTTGCTGAGCCGGGCAGAGCCGATAGTGGCGCAGGCGCCGCCGCACCGGCTGTTGGTCCGCCGAGCTTGGGTTGCCGCCGAGCTGGCGATGGCGGCCGGCGACGGTGCCGCCGCGGTGCGGAACGCCGAGGCCGCCGTCGAATTGGCGGCGACCTCGGTCGACGGGTCCGCTGAGGAGCCGGGCCATCCGCAGGTGTCCGCCCGGCACTGCGCCAAAAGCGACGTGGTGTTGGCCGCCGCGCTGTGCAGCGCCGGTGCCGTCGACCGGGCCCGGACCGTCGGTGAGGAGACGCTGGAGCTCACCGGCCGGTTGGGCCTGGTGCCGCTGCGTTGGGCGGTGGCCTGTCTGCTGGTCGACCTTGTCGACACGGGAAGTCTCACCCGCCCGATCACCGGGCTGTGCGATATTCGCGACGAGTGTGCCCGCCAAGTGCAGCACTGGGGCGGGGCCTGGGCTCGGCGGTAACAGCGCAGACGCTGCCGTGTGTCGTTATTGTTTCACTGTGTGCCGCTGCGCTGGGCTATGCCCGGCTCGTAACGTTGGAGATGTTGCCGTCGATGACAACCCAGGAGGAACGTCTCGACGCTGTTGTAGCTGACGCCGTAGCAGGTGATCGGGACGCGCTTCGACGAGTGCTGGAGACGATCCGTCCGATCGTGGTCCGATACTGCCGCGCGCGAGTCGGCACGATCGAGCGGACCGGCCTTTCGGCTGATGACGTCGCACAGGAGGTGTGCTTGGCCGCCGTGATGGCGTTGCCGCGTTATTGTGATCGCGGTCGCCCGTTCCTGGCCTTCGTGTACGGCATCGCCGCGCACAAGGTGGCCGATGCATATCGTGCAGCCGGTCGTGACCTCGCATATCCCACGGACTCCGTTCCCGAGCGCAGGTCAGCCGAGGCCGGTCCCGAGCAGGCGGCGATCGAAGCCGACTCCGTTTCCAGGATGAGCGAGCTGCTCAAGGTTCTGCCCGACAAGCAACGCGAAATCCTGATCTTGCGCGTTGTGGTCGGTTTGACCGCCGAGGAGACCGCCAGCGCCATTGGCAGCACCGCTGGAGCGGTTCGCGTAGCCCAACACCGCGCCTTGGCGCGGCTGAAATCCGAGATTGTTGCAGCGGGGCGAGATTATGTCTGAGCCAACCCATACGCCGTTCGATCAGTTCGATGCGGGCGCGGTGGCCCGCGCCGAGCGGTTCCTCGATGCGCTGGCCAAACGTGAGCCGGTCGAGTTCAGCGACGTCGCAGAGTTTGGAGATAGCGGAGAGCGGGCGCTGGCCGGGCTGCTGGAGGACTGGCGCGACGAGCTCAGGGTCCCGGCGCCGACCGGGCTGTGCTCGGAGCGCGACGCCCTCGGGGCGCTGAATCGCGGGCTGGCGGCGCGTCGTCGAATCCGTCACCGGATGGCGCTGGTGGGGGTGATTGCCGCGACCGTGCTCGGTGTCGGCGGATTCGTGTCCATGATGGGCGGGGCTCAGCCCGGCGACACGCTGTACGGCGTCCATACCAAGCTGTTGGGCGAGCCGCCATCGGTGCACGATGAGCGGATCACGCAGTCCGCCAATATCGATTTGGACCGCGTTGAGCAAATGATCGCGCTGGGGCAGTGGGATGAGGCGCAGGACAAACTTGCCGCGGTCAGCGACAGGGTGCAGACGGTCAAGGACGGCGACCGCAAACAGGATCTGATCGAGCGGATGAACCTTTTGACCGCCAAGGTCGTCAACCGCGATCCCAATGCGACGGTGGTGCCCAGCTCACTGCCGAGCGCGGCCCCGGCGGTCAGCATGACGGTTCAGCAGCCCAACTCGGTGGGTGGCTGAGGCCAGAAACGCCTGGTTACCGGCGAGCCGTGCTATTCCCGTGATATCGGAGTATCCGAGGTCGCCTCGTTGAGTGAGGCATCGGCGTACCCCCGGCAATAATCCCAGGTGACGTAGGCGTCAGGCTCGGGATCGTAGGCCGGCTCGTGCGGACGGACGGTGCCGTCGACCAACAACTGCAGCAGGTTCGCACGCAGCATGTCCCAGTCGTGGTAGTGGTCCTGCTGACACTCGTCGCAACACACCACCAGGCCACGAATACCCTTGTGCGCCAACAGTGCCTCGTACACCGCGAGGTCGGCCAGGTCGGCTTCGACCGCCATCCGCTCCTGGGGGTCAAGCGGTTGACCCGGCTCGACGGCGTCCAGCGCCGCGGACGGATCACACGGGTCGTCGGCAAAGGGATCGGGCGGCAAACCCGGCGGGAGGTAGTCGCGCACGGTTCCACATTACGCAGCCGGGCGGGCATCACGCCAGCGCTACACCCGCAGACCAGCAGCCATGTTGCTCCGCGGTGAGCGCCCCCCCGGCGCGCGTCGCGACCCAGTCGTGAGGAGCCGATAGGATGAGGTTCTCACTCCGCGTGCGCATGGGAGGGCCCCGGCTATGTCTTTAGGGTCATCTGGCTTGTCCCGACTTGAAGGCAGCGGCGACCTGATTGTCGAACCATACGTCCGCGTCGGCGGCCTCGCCGACGACCCGGTACCCACCGGAGGTGACGATCCGCACAAGGTCGCGATGCTGGGATTGACCTTCGACGACGTCCTGCTGTTGCCGGCCGCCTCAGATGTGGTGCCGGCCAGCGCGGATACGTCCAGCCAGCTCACCAAGCAGATCCGGCTCAAGGTGCCGTTGGTCAGCTCGGCGATGGACACCGTGACCGAGTCACGAATGGCCATCGCGATGGCCCGGGCCGGCGGCATGGGCGTGCTGCACCGCAACCTGTCGGTCGCCGAACAGGCGGGCCAGGTCGAGATGGTGAAGCGGTCGGAGGCGGGCATGGTCACCGATCCGGTCACCTGCCGGCCGGACAACACGCTGGCCGAAGTCGATGCGCTGTGCGCGAAATTCCGGATCTCCGGGCTGCCGGTGGTCGACATTTTCGGTGCGCTGGTTGGGATCATCACCAACCGCGACATGCGCTTCGAGGTCGACCAGACCAAACCGGTCGCCGAAGTGATGACCAAGGCTCCGCTGATCACCGCCCAGGAGGGCGTCAGCGCCGACGCGGCGCTGGGCCTGCTGCGCCGCAACAAGATCGAGAAGCTGCCGATCGTCGACGGTCACGGCCGACTGACCGGGCTGATCACCGTCAAGGACTTCGTCAAGACCGAGCAGCACCCGCTGGCCACCAAGGACTGCGACGGCCGATTGCTGGTTGGCGCCGCCGTCGGGATCGGCGACGACGCCTGGGTGCGGGCCATGACGCTGGTCGACGCAGGAGTTGACGTTCTGGTTGTCGACACCGCGCACGCGCACAATCGGCTGGTGCTCGACATGGTCGGCAAGCTCAAGGCCGAGGTCGGCGACCGGATCGAGGTGGTCGGCGGCAACGTCGCCACCAGGTCGGCGGCCGCGGCGCTGGTCGAGGCCGGCGCCGACGCAGTCAAAGTCGGTGTGGGTCCAGGTTCGATCTGCACCACCCGGGTGGTGGCCGGCGTCGGGGCGCCGCAGATCACCGCGATCCTCGAGGCAGTAGCGGTCTGCGGCCCGGCGGGCGTGCCGGTGATCGCCGACGGCGGACTGCAGTACTCCGGCGACATCGCCAAGGCGCTGGCCGCGGGCGCATCGACGGCGATGCTGGGCTCGCTGCTGGCCGGCACCGCCGAGGCCCCCGGCGAGCTGATCTTCGTCAACGGCAAGCAGTTCAAGAGCTACCGCGGCATGGGGTCATTGGGCGCCATGCAAGGGCGTGGGGCTTCGGGGGAGCCGGCCAAGTCGTACTCGAAGGACCGCTATTTCCAAGACGACGCGCTGTCCGAGGACAAGTTGGTGCCCGAGGGCATCGAGGGCCGGGTACCCTTCCGCGGGCCGCTGTCGTCGGTGATCCATCAGCTCACCGGTGGGTTGCGCGCCGCGATGGGATACACGGGGTCCAACACCATCGAGACGCTTCAGCACGCGCAATTCGTTCGGATCACGCCGGCGGGCTTGAAAGAAAGCCATCCGCACGACATCACCATGACCGCCGAAGCGCCCAACTACTACGTGCGGTGAACCGATCGAGAAGGGTCGCTCATGCGTGACATGGTCGAGATCGGCATGGGCCGAACGGCAAGGCGCACTTACGAACTCGATGCCATCAACATCGTGCCGTCACGGCGCACCCGCTCTTCGCAGGACGTGTCGACAACGTGGCAGCTCGACGCGTACCGGTTCGAGATCCCCGTCGTCGCCCATCCGACCGATGCGCTGGTGTCGCCGGAATTCGCCATCGAGCTCGGCCGGCTCGGCGGTCTGGGAGTGCTCAACGGCGAAGGGCTGATCGGCCGACACGCGGACGTGGCCGCCAAGATCGCTCAGGTCACCGAGGCGGCCGCCAAAGAGCCCGAACCGTCGGCGGCCATCCGGCTGCTCCAGCAGCTACACGCCGCGCCGCTGGATCCCGAGTTGCTGGCCGCCGCTGTGTCCCGCATCCGCGACGCCGGGGTGACGACCGCGGTGCGGGTGAGCCCGCAGAACGCCCAGGCGTTGACGCCGGGGCTGGTGGCCGCGGGTATCGACCTGCTGGTCATCCAGGGCACGATTATCTCCGCCGAGCGCGTCGCGCGCGACGGTGAGCCGCTCAACCTGAAGACCTTCATCTCCGAGCTTGACGTGCCCGTGGTGGCCGGTGGGGTGCTCGACCACCGCACGGCGCTGCATCTGATGCGCACCGGCGCGGCCGGGGTGATCGTCGGCTACGGCTCTACCTGGGGGGTGACCACCAGCGACGAGGTACTCGGGATCAGCGTGCCGATGGCGACCGCGATCGCCGACGCCGCGGCTGCCCGGCGCGAGTATCTCGACGAGACCGGCGGCCGCTACGTCCACGTGCTGGCTGACGGGGATATTCACACGTCCGGCGAGCTGGCCAAAGCCATCGCCTGCGGCGCCGACGCCGTCGTGCTCGGGACGCCGCTGGCCGAGGCGGCCGAGGCGCTGGGCGACGGCTGGTTCTGGCCGACGGCCGCGGCGCACCCGTCGCTGCCTCGCGGGGCGCTGCTGCAGGTCGCCGTCGGCGAGCGCCCGCCGCTGCGCCAGGTGCTGGGCGGCCCGTCCGACGACCCTTTCGGCTCGCTGAACCTCGTCGGTGGCCTGCGCCGCTCGATGGCCAAGGCCGGCTACTGCGACCTCAAGGAGTTCCAGAAGGTCGGCCTGACCGTCGGAAACTGAGCGCACCGCACCAGCGGCACGCTCAGCTTGACTAACCTCAGAAGCTAGTCAGCAACGACACGAAGGGGTCGAGACCCGTCAAGAGGTCCCCGCCGGTCAGCAGCGAACCGAGGCCGTCGCCGCTCCCGAGCAGCGAAGTGAGGTCCGAGCCGCCGAGGAGGTCGCTGATGGGGAAATTCCCTAGCGGGGTAATGAGGTCCTCGGTCACCGTGGGAGCGTCGCCGCTGATCGTGCTCGGGACACTTTCTAAGGAAATCCCGAAATCGAGGCCCGATGAGGGGTCGAACAGGAGGGTGTCCGTCTCAACGCCCAGGTTGCCGGCGAGGGCACCAGTGTCGGGGGCGCCTGTGGAGCCGATGGCTTGGGTGACGTCTGTCGATGTGTCGGTGAAGAGCGGATTGCTGTAGACGTTTGTAAGCAACTCCTCCTCCCCGAAATTGTCCCCGGTCGCGAGGAAGGCCGTGCCGGTGGTGGGGACGTCGTAGTTTCCCAAAAACTCCTCACTTATAGTGTCCGTCCCCAAACCGCCGAAGGCCGGCAATGTAGCTACGGTCTCCGGGTTGGTCACCCCAACATCGCCCACTGGTACTGGTATCGGCTCAATGGAGAAGGTGTCGGCGGCGGCGACGGGGATGGCGAGCCCGGAGAGCAGCGCGGCGCCCAGCAGAGCACCCGCACCCGTGCCGAGGCCGAGTGCTATACGACGATTATTCATCGAGAAGTCCCCTGTTAAGTGTCTGGCTTG
>Ga0210386_10005618_pt1 | contig 10145 bp, 7 predicted proteins | sample IncBWH32OmetaG_FD_160091 | JGI IMG/M metagenome (GOLD analysis project Ga0210386, IMG submission 160091) | Forest soil microbial communities from Barre Woods Harvard Forest LTER site, Petersham, Massachusetts, United States - Inc-BW-H-32-O ... | reverse complement strand
CAATTCCAGAACGGGCAACTAGATCCCGGGCCTTCCACAGCAGGCGATTGGCGCGTGGGGAGTGGTAGCTTAGCGCGCCGCTCGTCATTGCTGAGCGCAGATCGCTGGTATTGAGGGTGGTCGAGGTCCATCTGCTGGGCTGCGTGCAGCGGCTGTCCTGAACCAGAGCTGTTGCTGTTGGTTCCATCCCGGCGCGCCGGGCGGGCCACGACCCCAAGTCCGTTGTCGATCGGATGGACTGTCATGCCGCCCGAGTCTCTCGATCGCGAGGCGACGGCCGTGAGGTCGGTGCTCATTGGGGCGGTTCCGGGAACAGCTGCCCGATCCGCTGCTGATGGGGCGCGAACGAGGACGGCCATACCTTGGCGATGGCGTCCGCACCCCATCCGTCGCCGTCGGCAAATTCGACGGCAACCTCAGCGGGACGCGTCCACAGAGCGAGCCGGTCGCCACCGATACCGATGGCCTGCCCAGTGATGCCGGCCGCCTCTTCGGAGGCGAGGAAAACGACGAGGCCGGCGGCGTCCTGCGGTGAGCCGAACCCCAGCTCGCGGCGCGCGTATGGCGGGAGGGCCTGTCCTGCTGCGAGGGCCTCGACGTACGGCCGCAGGAACGGAAGGGTTTCTGTCATCGCGGTCGCGGCGACCGGGATCACGGCGTTGACGGTGACGCCAGCCCGGGCGAGCTCCAGCGACCAGGTACGCACCATGCCGACGATGGCCGCCTTCGCGGCCGCGTAGTTCGTTTGCCCGAAGTTGCCGGTCTGCCCGGTCGGTGACCCGATGCAGATGACCCGTCCGCCGTCAGCCTGCTCGCGGAAACGGTTCGCGACCGCCCGTACGCAAGTGAACGTGCCGCGCACGTGTACATCCAGGACGAGGTCAAACTGCTCGTCTGTCATCTTCCACACCACGCTGTCACGCAGGATCCCAGCGTTGGTGACCAGGATGTCCAGACGCCCGAACTCGGAAACGGCTCGGTCGACGAGCGCGTCGGCCACAGTGGACGTGCCAACCGCGGCCGCGTGAGCGACGGCGCGGCCGCCAGCGCCGGTTATCAGCGCCGCCGCCGCTTCGGCGGCGCCTTGGTCGGCGTCATTGATGATGACGGCGGCGCCGGCCTCAGCTAGCGCCTGGGCGTACGCAAGCCCGAGCCCCCGACCGCTTCCGGTGACGATGGCGACCTTGCCGGACAAGTTCAAGAGATTCCCTTCATGGACAGTTCCAGACTCCGCCTCGACAGGTCGGCCGGCGGCGAGTGACTTCGTTGTCTGCGGCGGACCCGATCCAGGTCCGCGGTGTCGGTCGGACCCGGCGGGCGCGGGCGCCTGGCAAATTGACAGGAAACCTGTCGATCGAATTCTGTGGATCGACAGGTTTCCTGTCAATACCCTAAAATGATCACGGGCGATAAAATCGGGATACCGCGCAGGGCCATGGACACCCGGCTGGACCGTGGAGAGGGCGCCCGAGGAGATGACTTCCGAAACCGAGCCGGACGGCACGTCCAGCGCGGCAACCGGGTCGGCGCGCCCGTCTCTGCTGTACATGGCCAAGCGGCTAGAGCTTGTCGTCCGGGCCAAGCTGGAAGAGATCCTCAAGGACGAAGGCATCACCGCGCTGCAGTTCACCGCTCTGACGGTCTTGGATCACCACGACGGCCTGTCCCCGGCTCAACTCGCGCGCGATTCCTTCGTTACACCCCAGTCGACCGCGGACCTAGTCGCGAACCTGGAGCGCAGGAGCCTCGTCCGGCGCGAGCGCAACTCGGCCAACCGACGTGAACTCGTGGTCAGCCTCACCGCCTCGGGACGCAGACTCCTGCTGCGCCATGCGGCGGAAGTCGCCGCCCTCGAAGAGCGCATGACCTCCGCGCTCGGCTCCGACGACGTCGAAGACTTCCGCTTCTACCTCGACGCGTGCCGTGTGGCACTGACCTAGCTAGTGACGTAAGTGGATGCAGAAGCTCAACGTACGTGACCTAAAGTGTTGTTCTTCGACCTCGCTTATGACGAGGTGTAGCTCACTCTGAGGCGTCGCCTCCGGGTGACTCGCCGTAGGCTTCGCACAGCACTCACCAGCAGTCTGTTGGGTTACGAGCCATATTGGACGGCCGTGGACTGAAGGTCAGTACTTGACACCTCTTGTGTCGACATGGGATGACTTTGTTGTACAACAAGGATGGCTCTACTGGCGAACCGCATCGTGGAGGAGTGCTTGTGTCCAAGCTGTCGACGGACATCTCGTCGAGCACTCCATTGCGGATGCTTACCGTTCTCGACCTAGGATCCAATGGCGCTGCGCGAGCGGCGGCGGGATTCCTGTCGATCCTCGGTGCCCGGGTCATCAGGCTGGACATGGCTGGGCAGAACGGCGGCAACGTGCCGTCCGGTCCACTGGTGGTCTCAGATCTGGGCAAGGAGTCAATCATTGTCGACCCGGGCGGCGACGCCAGGCGTACCGCCGCCCGGCTTGCGGCGCGTAGTGACATCGTCGTCGACAGTGCCAGCGGCCCAGGCGAGCTGTTCGGGCTCAGCTATGAGGCAGTTTCGCGCCAACATCCCGGCCTGATCTGGCTGCGGGTCGCCGGCTTCCAGGATGGATCCCCCTTCGCCGGGACCGAGCCGACGGAAGCCGTGATCCAGAGTCTGTCCGGCCTGGCCAGCATCACCGGCGAGCCGGACGCGCCGCCGCAGAAGGTCGGCCCGGATGCGGCAACTCAGGCGACCGCGGTGTACAGCTGTATCGGCGTTCTCGCCGCGGTGCTGCAGCGCGCCCGTACCGGCACCGGGCAGCTGGTCGAGGTAGCGATGCAGGATGCGGCGATCAATCTGGCGCGCACGCATTACTCGCGGACGGCGGAGTCCGGCCTCTTCGAGAAGCGCCCGGGGAACCGTCAGCCAGCCGCCCAGGCCGAGCCGACCGGCGCGTTCCCGGCGGCCGGCGACGGCCCGAACGACTGGGTGTTCGCACATGCCGCCGCCGAGCACTTCTGGCGGCGGCTGGCGCATGTCATCGGCCGCGAAGACGCCTTGACCGATGAGCGCTTCACCGACGGCCCTACCCGGCTGGCACATCAGGCGGCAGTCCACGAACTAGTGGATGCCTGGACTCTGCAGCACGGCAAGTGGGACATCCTGCGGACCTGGGGCGAGGCCGGCATCCCGGCTGGGGCGGCCATGACCGCCCGCGACCTGCTCGCCGACCCGTTCCTGCTGAAGTCCGGCGTCCTGTCGGAGATAGACCAGCCTGGCCGGGGCATGCTACGCGTGCCCGGCCTCCCGTTTACCATCGACGGGCAGCCCTGTCCGGTCAGGCCGGCGCCGCTTCCCGGTGCGAACACGGGCGAGATTCTCGCCCAGTTCGCGGCGGAGCCGGATGACGGCGCCGCGGCCGAACCGCCTCCTGCCGAGGGCGGAGCGAGTCCGCCGGTTCCCGGCCTGACGGGCGAGCCCGCGCTTGCGGGCATCCGCGTCCTGGACTTCACCCAGGCGCTGGCGGGCCCTACCGCTACCCAGGTCCTCGCGCTGCTCGGCGCCGACGTCATCAGGATCGAACGGCCGAATCCGGTCACGCTTGGCATCGAGCGACCCTGGCTGCGCCTCAACCAGCTGTCCATGAACAAGCGCTCGATCTGCATCGACATCAAGGAAGAGGCCGGCCGCAACGTCGTCCGCCGGCTCGTACCGCTCGCCGACGTCGTGATGGAGAACTTTGGCCCCGGCACGATCGAGCGGCTCGGGTTCGGCCCGGACGAGATCCGCGCGCTCAATCCGGCGGCGGTCTTCGGCCGGATCAAGGGATTTCCGCCCGGCTCGGAATTCAGCAACTACGTCGCGTTCGAGAACATCGGCGAGGCCATGGGCGGCGGCTGCTCGCTGACCGGCGACCCGGACGGGGCGCCGATGCTGCCGGGACCGCACCTGGCTGACATCGGCACCGGCCTCACCTGCGCGCTGGGCGTGCTCGCGATGCTCTGCGGAAGGCTGGGCACCGGACAGGGCGGCGAGGTTGTCACGTCCATGCAGGGCACGGTCGCCGCCATTTTCTCCCGCCTTAGCCTCGGCCGGCAGCTGGATCATTCCGAGGACCTGAGCCGCAACGGTTACGGCGAGATCGGCGAGCAGGTGGCCCCGAGCGCGGCGTACCGGTGCGCGGGCAGCGGCATGAACGACTACTGCTATATCCGGTGCGAGAGCCAGCAGGAGTGGGACGCTCTGCTCACGGTCATCGGACGCGATGAGCTCCACAGCGACGAGCGCTTCGCCGCACCGTCGGCGCGGTGGCTGCACCGCGCCGAGGTGGACGAGGTCGTCGGATCCTGGACCGCCCGCTTTGGCAAGCGTGAAGTCATGGCGCGGATGCAGGCGGCCGGGGTCTCCGCGGCGGCCATTCTGGACACCGCCGAGCTGATGAACGACCCTTACCTGCAGAGCCGGGACGTCTTCACCGAGATCCCGCACCCCGACCGGGGCCTGGTGCACCACGTGTTCTGGCCTGTCCGGATGGCCAGCTCGCGGGTGGGCCTGGCGCTGGCCCCGCAGCGCGGCCGGCACAACCGCGAGGTCCTCGGCACCCTTCTCGGGTTCTCCGATGCCGAGGTGCTGGCAGTGACCCCGGACGATCCCGGCATCCCGGCCTGGGGGCATGCGGCGGGGAGCCACCGGTGAACGCGGGCACGCATCCCGGCGAGACATCCGCGGATGAGGCGCTCGCGGTATTGACCGGGCATTACCAACAGCCTGACCGCAGCGCCCGCCGGTGGAAGGCCTCGGGCGGCCGGGTGGCGGGCTACTTCTGCGACGCGGTACCGCGGGAGCTGATCCGCGCGGCGGGGCTGTTCCCGTACCGGGTGGCCGGTGACGGCAGCGGCCAGCGCGGTCAGGCGGCGAAGCTGGTTGACCCGTTCATGATTCAGCCGGTCGTGACACCCGGATTCGTCTGGTCCAGCGTTGAGCAGCTGCTGGACGGACGGCTGGGTTTTCTCGACTACCTGGTCATCCCGAACGGCCGTAAGCCCGTGTACGCGATCTTCCGGTACCTGGAGACCATCCGCCGCGCGGGACTAGCCGACGCACTCCCTGAGCTGCACTACCTGGACAAGGGGTACACCTCGACGACCGAGTCGGCCGACTTCGACCGGCGCTGCTTCACCAGGCTCGCCGATCAGCTCGAGCGCTGGTCGGGCAGCCCGGTCAGCCACGACAGCCTCGCGCGAACCGTGGCGCTGGCCAACGAGCAGCGGACGCTGCTGGCCGAGCTCGCCCGGGCGCGGTGTGCCGCGAGCCCGAGGATCAGCGGCTCCGAGGCACTGGCAGTCATCGGCTCGTCGCAGTTTATGGATTATGGCGAGCACATCGGCCAGCTGCGTGCCCTGCTGGCCGGACTGGATCAGCGCCCCCCGCGGCCGGCCGCGCCGCGCGTCTTCCTCGGCGGCAGCCCGGTTGACCGGCTCCGGCTGTACGAACTGATCGAGCGCGCGGGCGGCAACGTGGTGGCCGAGGATCACTGCTGGGGGACTCGGCTGGCCGAGGCGACGGCGGACGAATCCGGCGACCCGGTCGGCACGCTGGCAGACCGTTACGCCTGCGCCGCGCTCTGCTCCATGCGCTTCCCGGTCGCGCAGACGACCGCGGCCTGCGTCCGCCGCGCCGCCGCCGCGGAGCCGAACGGCGCCATTTTCTGGGTCCAGTCTGGGGACGCGGCCCGCGCCTGGGAGGCACCGGATGAGGCGCGCGAGCTGCGCGAGCGCGGGATTGACTGCCTGCTGCTCGGTGACCAGGACTACGCGCTGACGGACGAGGACGCGGTCAGCGGTGCGATCGCCCGTTTCCTCGGTCAACTCGCTCCGGCTGGCGAGGCGGTGCGGTCATGAGTGCCGAGTACCGGTTGCGCTCGGTCGACGCCGTGCGAGAGTTTCAGCGCCGTTGGCTGGCCCAGGCGCGCCGCGACGCCGAGGCAGGCGAGCCGTTCGTCATCTGCAACAGTGACGAGTTCGAGGAAGTGCTCAACGTGATGGGCATTCCCGTACTAGTCATCAACTACTGGAACAACGTCGTCGTCAAGGACGGCAAAGCCCCGGCCCTGAACGAGAGCCTGCGCCGCCGCGGGTACCAGCCGTCGTTCTTCTCACTCGGCCTGGCGTCGGCGCTTGATCCAGGCAACGCGCCGTGGGGCGGCCTGCCGCGGCCCGCCCTGATCCTGGCCTCGGCCCGCAGCGAGACCGACCTGCGGGTCACCGAACTGTGGGCCCGGGCGGCGGGCTGCCCGTGCTATCCCCTTGATTTCGGCTTCACCGCCCCCTTCCGCCAGCTGATGCCCGCTGACTGGCGCCAGCAACTGCGGGCGAACTGGGTAAGCCTGGTCGATCCGGACCGCCTTGAGCTGAGGCTGACGCAGAACCTGGCCCTGATCGGGTACCTCGAGCAGCTGACCGGCCGCACCTTCGATCCGGCCGCCCTGGAACGCGCGATGATCGCCCTGAACGAGCAGATGGATACCTGGATGCGGGTCACTGACCTGATCGCGGGGGCGCGGCCGTGCCCGGTCAGCCTGCGCGACCAGATGGCGGTATATCAGGTGATGTGGCATCGCGGGACGGACCGGGCGACAGCCTTCCTGTCCGACTACGAGGCCGAGGTACGCGACCGGGTCAGCGCCGGTGCGGGCGCCTACCCCAGCGAGCGCGTCCGGCTGCTGTACTGGGGCGACCGGGAGCCGGGCTATCACCGCTACCTGCAGGGGATGGGCGCGGTGTTCGTCGGTTGCCTATACTCGTCCACCCCGCAAACCTACGCCCGCGACTTCGCTCCAGGCGAGGCGCTCCGGGCGCTGGCCGCCCGCCACCTGCTGCTGTTTGAACGGTCACCGGACTGGCCGGTCGCCGAAGCGCTCCGGCATCAGTGTGACGGAGTGATCGGCGTGGAGGCACCCTCGACCGTGCCTTCGGCGATCGCGCAGGCGTGCGCCGCGGTCGGCCTCCCGTACCTGGCGGTGCCCCGGGAGACCGACGACGCTGAGGTACGCGAGCTGCTGGCCCCCTTCGTGGCCAGCCTGGGCGCAGAGACGGGAACGCGATGATCGGGAACGCGACGATCAGGATGATCATCCGCCGGCTGCTGCTGTCGGTGCCGCTGCTGTTCGTGGTTTCCGTGCTCACCTTCGGGCTGGTCGCGCTGACCCCCGGCAACCCGGCGCTGGAGATACTCGGCGGCAGCGCGACCCCGGCCGAGGTGACCGCGCTGGACCAGCAACTGGGCCTCAACCAGCCGCTGGTCGTCCAGTACTGGCAGTGGCTGGTCAGGGCGGTGCACGGCAATCTGGGGGTCTCGTTGTACTCCAGCCAGACGGTGACCGGCGACATCAACTCCCGCATCGGCGTGACGCTGACCATCGTGATCGGCGCCGTGCTCGTCTCGACCGTACTGGGCGTCGCCCTCGGCATCGTCAGCGCTGTCCGCGGCGGCTGGCTCGGGCGGCTGACCGACGTGGTGTCGCTGGTCGGCTTCGCCGTGCCGAACTTCTGGCTCGGGCTGATCCTCGTCACCATCTTCTCGGTCAAGCTGGGCTTGGTGCCCGCCACCGGTTTCGTGCCGTTCAGCACGTCCCCGAACGACTGGCTGGATTCCATAATCCTGCCAGTCATCACGCTGGCAGCCGTCGGCGTCACCGGCGTCGCCAAACAGACCCGCGACTCGCTGCGTGACGTACTGGGCCAACCGTTTATCGTGGCGCTGCGCGCCGAGGGCGTTCCTGAGCGGACGATCCTGCTGCGGCACGCCCTGAAGAACGCCGCGCTGCCGGTGGTCACCATGATGGGGCTGTTCTTCGTCGGCATGCTCGGCGGCGCGGTGATCGTAGAACAGGTCTTCGGCCTGCCTGGCGTCGGTTCCCTGGCGGTATCGGCGACCAGCACGCACGACCTTCCCGTCGTGCAAGGTGTCGTCCTCTACTTCACCATCATCGTCATCGCCGTCAATCTGATCCTCGACGTGACTTACGGGCTGCTGAACCCGAGAGGCCGAGTGAGTTGACCACCTTCACCGCTGACACTGAGCCGACCACGGGACCGGCGAGCACCTCGGCCGGAGCACGCCCGGTCCTGCGGGCACTGATCCGGCGGCCGCTGACGGCCATCTCGCTGGCCTTCCTGCTGCTCGTCATCATCGCCGTCATCGCGGCTCCCCTGATCGCCCCGGATCAGCCGCTGACCACCAACTTCGACAACGTCTTGCAGGGCCCGTCGCTGCATCACCTCCTCGGCACCGACGAGCTCGGCCGGGACATACTGACCCGGCTGCTCTACGGCGGGCGGGTCACGCTGGTGGTAACCGCCGAGGCCTGCGCGGTGGCCATCTTCTGCGGCACCACGGCCGGCCTGGTGGCAGGCATCCGCGCGGGCTGGACCGACGCGGTGATCGGCCGGACCGCCGACGTGCTGATGGCCATGCCCGCCATCATCATCCTGCTGGTGGTCCTCGCGGTTTTCCACGAGAACCTGTACGCAGCGATGCTCGCCTTCGGCCTGATCCTCTCGGCTGGCCCTTACCGCGTGGTCCGGGCGGCCACCATCACGGTGCGCCACGAGCTGTACATCGACGCCGCCCGGGTCGCCGGGCTGCCTGGCCGCAGCATCATGCTGCGGCACCTCCTGCCCCGCGTCACCGGTCCCGTCATCATCCAGGCCGCCCTGGTATCGGCGGTGGCCCTGGTGACCGGAACGGGGCTGGCATTCCTGGGGTTGGGTACGCAGCCGCCCAATCCGAGCTGGGGCTCGATGGTAGCCGAGGCCGCCTCGGCCATCGACCAGCAGCAGTGGTTCCTGGTTCCCACCGGCGGCATCATCGCCCTCACTGTCTTGGCCCTCGGCCTCATCGGTGACGGGGTACGCGACGCGATCGCCGATTCATGGGCAGCGGACGGGGCTCAGCAGCCAGCCGGTCCGGTCCGGCGCCGGGCCCGCGCCGCCTTGAGCGCGCAGGACCGCCAGCCGGAGCAGCCGGACCCGGCGGCGCTGCTCTCGGTCCGGTCGGTGACCGTCGACGTCGTGGGGAAGGGGAGTCCGGTCACGGTGGTCGACTCGGTCTCCTTCGACATCAAGCCCGGCGAGGCGTTCGGCCTGGTCGGCGAGTCCGGCTGCGGGAAGACGATGACGGCCCGCGCGCTGATGGGGTTGCTGCCGGCCGGCGCCAGGGTGGCTGGGGGCCGGATTGTCTTTGACGGCACCGAGCTCACCGGCCTCGCCCCGGCCGAGATGGCCCGGATGCGCGGCAAGCGCATCGCGATGATCTCGCAGGAGCCGCTGGTAAGCCTGGATCCGACCTGGCGGGTGGGCAACCTGATCGCGGAGTCGGCCCGGCGCCATGAGGAGCTGGGCCGCAGGCAGGCTCGCGCGCGCGTCCTCGAACTTCTTGAGCTGGTCGGAATCGCGAACCCCGCCAGGACCGCCCGGCTCTACCCGCACGAGCTTTCCGGAGGCATGGCACAGCGCGCCGCGCTCGCCCGGGCGCTGACCGGCCGGCCCCAGTTGCTGATCGCGGACGAGCCCACGACCGCGCTCGACGCCACCGTGCAGGCAGAGGTTCTGGACTTGCTGCGGCAAATCCAGAAAACGGAGCAGATGTCCATCTTGCTGGTCACCCACGACTGGGGCGTGGTCGCCGACCTGTGCACCCGGGCCATGGTGATGTACGCGGGGCAGGTCGTGGAACAGGCCGAGATCGGCGCGGTTTTCGCGACGCCGCTGCATCCGTACACGGCTGGCCTGCTGGACGCCAACCCGGTGCTGGCCGAGCCGCGCACGCGGCTGAACGCCATCCCTGGCAGCGTGCCGCTGCCGGGAACCTGGCCGACCGGCTGCCGGTTCAGCCCGCGGTGTTCCTACGTGACCGATGAATGCCGGGGCCAGCCGGTCGCCCTGGCCCAGTTCGGGGGCGACCGTTCCGCTCGCTGCCTGCATTCCGACGAAGTGGTGGTGAGCCGCTCGTGACCGCAGATCCGCCGCTGCTTGAGCTCACGGACCTCTCCGTGGCGTACGGCACCGGGCTCGGCCGCCATCAGCACCTCGCGGTGAACGGAGTCAGTTTCACGATCGCCCAAGGGGAGACCGTCGGGCTAGTCGGCGAATCCGGGGCCGGGAAGTCGAGC
>Ga0210386_10005617_pt1 | contig 10146 bp, 10 predicted proteins | sample IncBWH32OmetaG_FD_160091 | JGI IMG/M metagenome (GOLD analysis project Ga0210386, IMG submission 160091) | Forest soil microbial communities from Barre Woods Harvard Forest LTER site, Petersham, Massachusetts, United States - Inc-BW-H-32-O ... | reverse complement strand
CGTAACCGGCGATATCTCAAGTCCGCTTTGGGCTGTCTCCGACGTAACTCATGAAGGGGTTCGGTTCCCGTCGTGGACATGTTCTCTTAAGTGGTGTCCGGAGTGTCGCTGATGTAGCAGTCTGGCTGGCTGCTAATGTCGGACACCTGTTCCCCTTGTGGCGGGAGCCTAGCCAGAAGGGGAACAGATGTGCTTGTTCAGCGTGTCGTGATGCCGGTTACCGGTGTCGAGTCGTGGACCGTGATCGACGACGATGGTGCTGTTGTGGCCCCGGTCGAGCGGTACCTGGCCTACCTGGGCGCGCTGGAGCGGTCGCCGAACACGGTGCGGGCTTACGCGATGAGCCTGCGGCTGTGGTTTGAGTTCCTGGGCCAGGCCGGGGTCGGCTGGGCTGATGCCGGGGTAGAGGATGTGGCCCGGTTCGTGGCCTGGCTGCGGGCCCCAGCGGACAATGTGATCGTGCTGGAGACGGGCACGGGACGGCGGTCGCCGGCGACGGTGAACCGCCATCTGGCTGGGGTGTTCGGCTTTTATGATCACCATGCCCGCGCCGGCGTGGGCGTGGCCGGCGAGCTGGTCGCCTGGCGCCGGGTCAGCCGCGGTTCTTATAAACCGTTCTTGCATCATGTGACCAAGGGCCGCCCGGTTCCGACCAGGCCGGTCAAGCTGATCGTGACCCGCCGGGTGCCGCGCACTCTTGATGCCGGGCAGGTGGCCGCGATCCTGGCTGCCTGCGAGCGGCTGCGGGACCGGTTCTTGTTCGCGCTGCTGGCCGAGACCGGGATGCGGGTCGGGCAGGCGCTCGGCCTGCGGCACGGCGACTTCGTCAGCCGCAGGCGGGAGATCCGGATCGTGGCCCGCCCGGACAACGCCAACGGGGCGCGCGCCAAGCTGCGGGAGGCCGCGGTGATCCCGGTGTCGACGCCGCTGGTGCGCCTGTATTCGGAGTACATGCACGGCGAGTACGGCGACCTGGACTGCGACTACGTGTTCGTCAACCTGTTCGGCGGGCGGATCGGGCAGCCGCTGTGCTACCCGACCGTGCACCGGCTCGCCGCCCGTATCTCCGCGCGCACCGGGATCACGTTCACGGTGCACATGCTGCGTCACACGCACGCCACCGAGCTGATCCGCCGTGGCGTGCCGATCGAGGTCGTGGCCCGGCTGCTCACGCACCGGTCCTCGACGACCACCAGCCAGACCTACATCCATCTCGATGCCGCCGACGTGCGAGAGGCCCTTGTCCGGGCAGGCGTGTGGGACCAGGCCGGGAGCGCACGATGAGCGCCTCTTCTGGCGCTGCCGCCGCCAGGCCGCGCCCGGTGCTGGTTCACGGCCAGGCCGCCCGCCTGGACGGCGAGTACGCCGGCGACCACTGGAACGCGCAGCGTCTCGGCGTTCCCGCAATCCGCGGGCGGCAGGCGGCCCGGTTCGACGCCATCACCCAGGACTGGCTGCGCGACCCGGCGAAGCGGTGGTCCCGGTTCCGGCTGGCCACCGGGTGCGCGTTCACGACCATCTCGGCCGGGGCACTGGCCCTGTCCCGGTTCTCCGCGTTCCTGGCCGAGCGCCATCCGGGCATCGCCGACGAGACCGGCATCACACGGCCGGTCCTGGAGGATTACCTGTCCTGGCTCCTCGCCCAGGGCTACTCGGCGTCCACCCGGGCGCTGTCGCTGAGCGTGCTCCGGGTGTTCTCCGATGCCTGCCACCGCCACGGCTGGCTGCCCGGCCTGTCCCACAGCGCCGTCATCTACGCCGAAGAGCTCCCCTACCACCACGACCAGGTAGCCCGTTTCATCCCCGAGTTCGTAATGGCCCAGCTCGAGTCCGCCGCCGCGCTGGACCGGCTCCCGTTCACCACCACCCGCAACCTCGTCGTAGTCCTGATCGAGACCGGGCTGCGCGGCGGTGACGCCTGCGGCCTGGCATTCAGCCCCACCCTGGAGGACAGCGCCGGCTGGCCGTGCCTGCGTTTCGAGGCCGCCAAGGTCCGCGCCGAGCAGCTGATCCCGCTCAGCGCCAAGGCAGCAGCGGCAATCCGCTCCCAGCAAGAGCACGTCCTCCAGCACTGGCCCGCGGGCAGCCCGTGGCTGTTCCCCGGAATCACCGGCAACGACAACGGCGCCAAGGCCTACTCGCACCGGACCTTCGCCCAGCAACTCGCGCACTGGCAGCGCGTCATCGACCTGCGCGACCAGGCCGGCCAGCCCGTCACCGTGACCGGTCACCAGTTCCGCCACACCCTCGGGACCCGGCTCATCAACAGCGGCGTCCCCCAGCACGTCGTGCAAAAGCTCCTCGGCCACGCCAGCCCGCACATGACAGCGCACTACGCCCGCGTCCACGACACCACCATCCGCGAGGCGTTCGACAACTACCAAAGCCAGCGGGTCAACATCGCCGGGCAGCCCCTCAGCTACGACCCGGACGCGCCCACCGCGGCCGCCGAATGGGTCAAGCACAACCTGTCCCGGATCAGGGACAGCCTGCCGAACGGCTACTGCGGCCGGCCGCCCCAGCAGGACTGCCCCCACCCCAACGCCTGCCTGACCTGTCCCGACTTCCAGACCACCCCGGAATTCCTCGACACCCACCGCCGCCAGTCCACGGTCAACCTGCGCCTGATCACCCGCGCCGACGCGAACGGCCAGACCCGCCTCTCCGCCAATCTCCGCCAGGTGCAAGACAACCTGGAACGCATCATCCCCGCGCTTGAAGCGATCCCGGCCGGCCAGGAACCCTGCGATGACCAGAGCTGACAACACCCGGTACCTCACCCAGGCCACCGCCGAACGGCACCAGGAGACGCTTAGGAAAGCCAGCGACGCCATCGCGCACCTGGACAGCTCCGGCCAGCCCGTCAACTTCAGCGCTGTCGCAGCAGCAGCCGGCGTATCCCGGGCCTCGCTCTACCGCGACCCCGGGATCCGCGACCTGATCAGCCGCATACGCGCCGCACCAGCACGGTCAGCGACCACGCGCGCCGCCGCCCAGCGGGCCACCGCCGAGTCGCTCCGCACCCGCCTGAACACCGCACGCGCAGAGATCACCCGCCTGCGAGCCGAGAACACCAGACTCCGCGAGCAAGCCGCCCGCCACCTCGGCGAGCAACGCGCCGCGAACCACCACACCCATCTCCCGGCCCCCGGTGACACCGACCCGGCCACGCCCATAACCTCACGTCAGCGACATGTCGCACACGCAAAACCCCCGCTCCACCAGGGCTTATCTCAAATGGACTTAAGATAACCGCCGATATGGGTGGCTCGGAAAGAAGCGCAGATGACCCGCTAGCCGTCCATAACTGGACCATCTGGGCACGGCCGAGCGGTTCAAGGGACGCCTGTGCCCGATGCGTGCCGAATTCGGACGTGCTCATTGCGTCCGTGCAGGTCGGAGGACGTTCATGTCCGGTCTGCGGGACCGCCGCCACTCAACCCCCGATGCAGCGGGCGTGCGGTAGCAGCAGCGCCCAGGCCGGCAACGCGACCGGCAGTTGCTCATCGGCCGGGATCGCTGTGTCCGCCCGGCGGTCTCCGCCTTCGCGCGGGTTGACCCTCCCGCGGCCCCGAAGACGCTTCCGGACTGGTGTTTTCGAGTGTCCGGGCTCGCTGGCAGGCGGCCGGCTTGCCGCTGGTGTCCGCAGTCCCCAGCGGGCCGCTGCCAGCCCGGCAGCTCTTTCCGGATACTGCCCCTCCTTGCCCCTTAAGCCGTTATGTTATAAAAATAAGTCTAAAGACTAATATCTATAGTCTTCTGGAGGGCGGCATGACCGAGTTTCTCGACATCAAGGGCGTGCGGATCGCTCACGACGTGGCCGGGGAGGGGCCGCTGATCGTGCTGTCGCACGGCATCGGTGACCACAGGCAGGTCTTCCGGTTCCTGGTGCCGGAACTGGTGCGGGCCGGGTTCCGGGTCGCGGCGGCGGACATGCGCGGGCACGGCGAGTCGAGCGAGGGCGACTGGAAGTCGATCTCCCGCACCGATGTGGCCGGGGACCTGGTCGCGCTGATCAGGCACCTGGACGGCGGCCCGGCGGTGATCGTGGGGAACTCCCTGTCGGGCGGGGCGGCCACCGTCGCCGCCGCGACGGCACCGGACCTGGTCAGCGGCGTCGTCGAGATAGGCCCGTTCACCCGGAAGGTGCAGTACAGCCCGGGCGGCCTGCTGCGGATCCGGCGCTACCGCCGGGGCACGCTGTCGATGACGGGCGTGATGGTGCTGCACAGCCTGAGGAGCTGGATGCGCTACCTGGACGTGGCCTACCCGGAGAAGCCGGCCGACTATGCCGCTTACACGGCGGCGCTGCGGGCCAAGCTGTCCGAGCCCGGCCGGATGGCCGAGTTCCTCAAGACGATGAAGAGCTCCCCGGCCGACGCGGGCGCCGCGCTGCCCCGCATCTCCTGCCCGGCCCTGGTCGTCATGGGCACCGAGGACCCCGACTGGGCCGACCCCCGGGCTGAGGCCGAGGGGATCGTGGCCGAGATGCCCGCCGGACTCGGCCGCATCGCGATGATCAAGGGGGCCGGGCACTATCCTCACGCGCAGTGCCCCGATGAGGTCGCCATGCTCATCACGAGCTTCTTCCGGGAGCGCGTCCTCGCCTGAACAGTCCCGGGCCCGGGCGGTCCGCCTCGGTGATGGGATTCGGATTGCCCACCGGGCTTGGCAGGCGGGCGCGGGCCTCCGCGCGCCGTAGCTCGCCTCCGGCGCGCGGAGGCCCACGCAAAGCTAATCTATTAAGGCATTCAGCTACTAGTAGGTAACTTACAGCTATCATAATTAGCTTGTAACTAGCCGGGGTAGCTGGAGGTGGAGGATGGCATGACCGAGTACCTTGCCGCCGGCGGTGGCACGAGATGATCGAGGGCGCCGCGCATTACCCGCACGGCCAGTTCCCCGGCCAGGTGGTTTCGGTCATGCTCGCCTTCCTCCTGCCGGACGCCGCTCGTGCCTAGGGCCGGGCTGAACACCGACCGGGTGGTCACCGAGGCGGCGGAACTGGCCGACGAGGTAGGGCTGGACCAGCTCACCCAGGCGGCCCTCGCCGCCCGCCTCGGGGTGCGCCAGCCGTCGCTGCACAACCACGTCGGCGGCTCCGACGCGCTCCTGCGGCTCATCTCCATGCGGGGGAAGGCCGAGCTCGGCGACGTGCTGGGCCGGGCCGCCATCGGCCGGGCTCGCGACGACGCCCTGGTCGCGATGGCTCACGCCTGGCGCGCCTGGGCACTGGCCCATCCAGGCCGTTACCAGGCCGCCGAGCGGGGTGCGGCCCCCGGCGACGCCGAGCACGAAGCGGTCGCCCGCCGGACCGTCGAGGTGATGGCGGCGGTGATGGATGGCTACGGCATTCACGGCGAGGACGCCATCGACGCCATCCGGGCCTTTCGGGCCGCCCTGCACGGATTCGTCTCCCTGGAGGCCAACCACGGCTTCGCCTTTCCCGCCAGCGTCGACCGCAGCTTCGACCGCCTCGTCCACGCCCTGGCCAGAGCCCTGTCGAGCTGGACCGACGTGTCCGAGCCCGGCCGCGAGGTGCCGGCCGGATGACTGCCTCACCCCGCGGGCAAGGGGCGGTCTCCCCGGGCGCGGGCGTTGTCGTCGGCGCGCCCCGCCGGTGGCTCGGCCTCGAAGGCCTCGTCCTCCTGGCCGGGGCGCTGATCGCCTACAGCACCCTCGGCCAGCCGTGGTGGCTCGTGCCGGCCGGGATCCTCGTCCCCGACATCGCCATGAGCGGCTACGTGGCTGGAACCCGTCTCGGCGCGCACCTGTACAACCTCGCGCACGCCACGTTCTTGCCGGCCGTCATGCTGGGCATCGGCTACTGGCAAGCCGACCGCCTACTCATGGCCCTCGGCCTGGACCGGCTCCTCGGCATGGGCCTCAAGTACAACGACCGCTTCACGCACACCCACCTCGGCGACCGTCCGGACGTCAGGTAGCCAAGCCGCGATCGGGAGACGGGAGGCTAAACCCTGTGAACGAGGCAATCGCCTGGGTCACGTTCGCCGGGGCGTGGCTGCTGGTAGCCGGGCCGCTCTACCAGGGCTCGGTCGAGCTCAACGAACTGGATTTCGACCGCGAGGGAATCCAGGGCAAGGCAGCAGCTGTCCAGGCCGCGCAGGATCAGCCATCGGCGTGGTGGTGGCTACTGCCACCAGTTATGTACGTGCTGCGCTGGCGCTGGTACAAGGCGCTGCAGCAGGCCATGCTGGCGCAGCTCACCAAGACCCAGCGCGAGCAGATGACCAGCTTCCAGAGCAAGGCCACCGGGTGGTTCACCGTGGCGGCCGGCGCCACCCTGCTGGCCGCCGGGGAGACCTGGCAGATCGTTCAGCATTACAGCTGGCCCGTCTGGTTGTTCTGGCTGCTGGTCGTGGTGATGCTCGCCGCCGCGGTCCTCAACACCGCGGTCCAGATGATCAGCAACGCACACACGCGCCAGCCCGGCGTCGCCGAGTCGGCGCCCGCCGCCGAGCAGCGCTAGCCCGGGCATCGCGCCACGCACCGCCAAGCTCGGCGGCGGCCTTAATCGCCGCGCCAAGCGCGCCGGGTGTGCGGTCGCCACACGCGCCGCAGAACATCATCGTGGCCTCCATTAGCCACGCGCCATCCGGCGCGCGCCGACCTCAAGCCAGACCTGACATGCTGTGGACACGGGCCAGCCCGGAAACGTAGGACCTGCTGGTCCTGCAGCGCGGCTGGGCAACCGCGCAGTACGCCGATCGGCTGGCCGAGACCTTGGCCGCGAACCTGCTCCGGGCCGGAACGGCCGGACACGGCAAGGCCCTAACTAGAAGACCTGCTTGGCGGTCACCTGCGGAGGCAATGCGGCCGTCAGGCATTCCGATTCGGCGATCACGTAGCTCAGGATCTGGAAGGCTTTTCACGCTGCGTTACGATCGCCTGTCGCGGGTCGGCGCGCAAGCGGCGCCTGGCTGCCCCGCTCGGGTGTCGGTCGCGTCTAGGCTGGACGGCCAGCTTTGCACCGCAAGCGGAGATCTTCATGGCAGACGATGCCAGTGCCGCGGAAGAGCCGGCCGCGCTCGCCGGGCGGGTCAGGTCCGCCCTGGAGTCCGGCGATCTTGATGCCGTCAGGGATCTGCTCGATCCCGGTGCCCGCTGGGCGCGCCGGAGGGTCCCGGCGATGCCGACTGCCGCAACCGCGATCAGGTCATCGCCTGGTGGGCCAGCGCGCGAGCGGTCGGCGCGCGGGCAGTGGTCACGGAGGTGACCGCCGGGCCCAGGACGCTTCTGGTGGGGCTGGAGGTCACCGGCACGCCGGCCGCTCGCGAGGAAAGCGGGACGGCCCGGCGCTGGCAGGTCCTCACCGTGAGCGGCGGCCGCATCGCCGACATCCGCGGCTTCGGCAACCGGACCGAAGCTGCGGCCCGTGCCGGCGTACCTGCCTGAGCGCAGCCCGGCGTACACGCACGGGCGTTCTGCGCGAGGAGGCTGTCGAGGTTCAGGCAGTCGAGGGCGCGCCTTCCGCCCGAACCGCCAGGACGGTCTCATATTCGTGCGGAGTGATCCGAACGACGCCCGTTTGAAAGCCCGCCTTGGCATTCTGCTGGACATAGGGGTTCGACGCTTCCGGGTCGATTCGCGGCACGATGGTGTTCATCGCCACCGGCGGCTCCCATTTCTCGACGTGCGACAGCAACACGCCGCAAGACGAATCACCTGGGTAGGCTTCTGCCTCCGCCGATGTCCAATCATGTACCCCCGACGCAAGCTCGGCCTGACCGATGAAGTCCTGCTTCGGGGACGCCAGGTAGATGAGGACCAGGTCGGCAGGGGCAAGCGCATCGCGATGTTTCTCGTCCCCGCCGATCCCCCACATCTTCGCCCGGAGAAGCGCAGCGGCCTGTTCCTGGTCCCCCTCGGAGAAGTTGAACAGATAGTGCGCCATCCCCGGATGCTACTGGGCCAGTCGAATGGATACACAGGCCCCCGGCGAGCGCGAGCACGAGGGGTATCCACCCGGCTCAGCCACCCAGCTCGGCCAGGCGGCTGCCCGGAACCAGGGCACCCTGTTTCGCATTTCGTAACCAGCTCCCGCTTCGGCGAGGCGCACACTGCCGCCGCTATGGCGCCATCGCTGGCTCGGCGGCATGGTGATGTTTGCCGCACCGAACAATCATTCTGCATGTGGACGTGCAGTCCCGGGAGGCGCGTGGTCATGGCTGCTGGATCGGCGGGTGTCTTGGCCTGGGGGTGGGGGGCTGGCTGGCCGTAGGCTTTGCGGGTGAGCGTTTGTCCCTCGTGCGGCCACGGTAACCAGGCGGGGGCGAAGTTCTGCTCTGAGTGCGGTGTGGCTCTGGTGGTGGCTCAGCCGCCCGTCTACGAGGAGCGCAAGGTCGTCAGCGTGCTGTTCGCGGACCTGGTGGGTTTTACTTCCCGGGCCGAGCAGATGGACCCGGAGGACGTCCGGGCGCTGCTGTCGCCGTATTACGCGCGGCTGCGGGCCGAGCTGGAGCGGTTCGGCGGGACGGTGGAGAAGTTCATCGGGGATGCGGTGATGGCGGTGTTCGGGGCGCCGGTCGCGCATGAGGATGATCCGGAGCGGGCGGTGCGGGCCGCGCTGGCGATCCGCGATTGGGCTCGGGAGGAGGAGCAGATCCAGGTCCGGGTCGCGGTGAATACCGGGGAGGCGCTGGTCCTGCTGGGGGCCCGCCCGGCCCAGGGGGAGGGGATGGCCGCGGGTGATGTGGTGAACACGGCGGCGCGGCTGCAGGCCGCCGCGCCGGTGAACGGGATCCTGGTCGGCGAGCGCACCTTCCGCCAGACGCGGGCGGTGATCGATTACCGCGAGGCGGCGCCGGTGGCGGCGAAGGGCAAGCGGGACCCGGTGGCGGTCTGGGAGGCGCTGCAGGCGCGGGCCCGGTTCGGGATGGACGTGCCGCATCAGGCCAGGACGGTCCTGGTGGGCCGGGAACGGGAGCTCGGCGTGCTGCGCGACGCGCTGGCCCGGGTCCGTGCGGAGCGGTCCCCGCAGCTGGTCACGCTGGTGGGGGTGCCGGGGATCGGCAAGTCCCGGCTGCTGTATGAGCTGTCGCGGATCGCCGAGACGGAGCCGGAGCTGATCAGCTGGCGGCAGGGCCGCTCGCTTCCATACGGGCAGGGGGTCAGCTTCTGGGCGCTGGCGGAGATGGTCAAGGCCCAGGCAGGGATCTTGGACAGCGACACCGCGGGCGAGGCCGCGGCCAAGCTGGCCGAGATGACCGCGGAGGTGATGCCGGGCAGCGCGGATGCGGACTGGGTGCGGCGGCACCTGGGCGCGCTGGCTGGCGTGGAGGGCGGTGTATCGGTCGGCGGCGACCGCCGGGGCGAGGCGTTCGCGGCGTGGCGGCAGTTCTTCGAGGCCCTGGCCGAGCGGCGGCCGCTGGTGCTGGTGTTCGAGGATCTGCACTGGGCCGATGATGGGCTGCTTGATTTCGTCGACTACCTGGCCGAGTGGGCGGGCGAGGTGCCGCTGCTGGTGGTCGGTTCGGCCCGGCCGGAGCTGCTGGCCCGGCGGCCGGGCTGGGGGGGGCGGCAAGCCGAACGCGGTCACGCTGTCGCTGGCCCCATTGTCACAGGAGGACACGGCGCGGCTGATCGGCTCGCTGCTGGGCCGTCCGGTGCTGGAGGCGGGGCAGCAGGAGGTGCTGCTGGCCCAAGCCGGCGGCAATCCGCTGTACGCGGAGCAGTATGTGCAGATGCTGGCCGAACAAGGGGCTGGCCAGCAGCTGCCGGTGCCGGAGTCGATCCAGGGCATTATCGGCGCCCGGCTGGATCTGCTGGCGCCGCCGGAGAAGCGGCTGCTGCAAGACGCCGCGGTGATCGGGAAGGTGTTCTGGCCCGGCGCGGTCACCGCGCTGGGTGGCCCGCCCGGCCATGGCGAGCTGGAGGAGTATCTGCACGGGCTGGAGCGCAAGCAGTTCATCCGCCGCGAGCGCCGCTCCTCGATGGCCGGGGAAACACAGTACGCCTTCGTGCACGTGCTGGTGCGGGACGTCGCCTACGGCCAGATTCCCCGTGGCGCCCGGATCGCCAAGCACGCTCAGGCGGCCGGCTGGATCGAGTCGCTGGGCCGGCCGGAGGATCACGCCGAGATGCTCGCCCACCACTACCTGAACGCGCTGGACCTGGCCCGCGCCG
>Ga0210386_10005615_pt1 | contig 10148 bp, 9 predicted proteins | sample IncBWH32OmetaG_FD_160091 | JGI IMG/M metagenome (GOLD analysis project Ga0210386, IMG submission 160091) | Forest soil microbial communities from Barre Woods Harvard Forest LTER site, Petersham, Massachusetts, United States - Inc-BW-H-32-O ... | reverse complement strand
GGACGCTGACCAGTGCATCCCGCAATAAATGGATTGTGTTGCACCAAGTATCTGCGATACCATACGCAAACTAGTTCGCGTCCGCTTTGCCCCAGCAGCGCCCTAAATTGATGCCCAGTGAACGCCAATATCGACGCGAAATGGTTCTCTTCGGCCAGATGCTGCACCAGCGCGGTTATGTCGCCGCTACCGACGGGAATCTCTCGGCACGTCTTGACGACGACCGCATCGTGGTCACTCCCACCGGCATGAGCAAAAGCATGCTGCGCGCTTCCGATATGGTTGTGGTCGATTTGGAAGGCCGCCGGCTGGCAGGTAATCGCAATGTGTCCAGCGAACTTGCCATGCACCTGCTGATTTACCAGCTGCGCCCTGACGTGAAGGGGATCGTGCATGCGCATCCCCCCACTGCGACTGGCTTTGCTGCTGCCGGACTTCCGCTCAACCAGCCGCTGGTCTGCGAGGTCGTCATCGGTCTGGGCTCTATCCCTCTGGCGAAATATGGTACTCCGGGGACGCCGGAGCTGTCGGATGCGCTCGAGCCTCTTGTCCCCCAGTACGATGCCATCCTCATGTCGAACCATGGAGTGGTCGCCTATGCGGACACGCTCCATCATGCCTATATGAAGATGGAGACAGTCGAGCACTTTGCCCAAATCGCCCTCGTAACTCATCTTCTGGGACGCCAACAGCCGCTTGAGGGCGAGGATCTTGAAAAGTTGAAATTAGCGCGGACCCGATATCAAAGAGCAAGCTCCGCGCCGCCTCAGCCTTGCAGTATCGTGGCCGGCAACCACCGCGGCCGCTCGCACGCGAACGCCAGTATTCGCAGCCAGCTGAAAGCTAACAGCTGACAGCTATCAGCTGTTAGCTTTCGGCCAATCCATCTACCGCTTTTCGCTGAGAGCTGACAGTTCTCTCTGATAGCGTCTCTTCGGTGATAGCGTTTCATCCCTTATGCACTGTCATCTTGAGCGGAGTAGCTGATTCGCGAAGCGAAGCAGCTACGAAGTGGAAAGATCCCTACCTGTTCGTGGTCCGCGTATTGCCGCGGGGAATTCTGGCAAGAGCCCAAGTCGGTGAACGCCTTGCGCCGGCATAAAAGACTTCTAAGCATGAAGGGATCCTTCGACTCCGCTCAGCATGACACGGTGTCGAGATGAAGTGCCGAGAGACCGGACACGGCAAGCACAGAGCAGGAGCCTGGACCGCTCATAGCTGGTAGCTGAGTGCTGATAGGTGCTCTCACTCCCCTCCGATCCTGAACCGCATCCCTGCCCGGAAATTAGTTCCCAGAGCCGGATACCCCACCACTTCCTGGTATTGTTTGTCGAAGATATTACCGACGTTGACGTAGGCGGTAACTCGGGAGGTAAGCGCGTACCATCCTCCCAGGTCCACTCGCACGTAACCCGCCGCGTGATCGATGCCGAATCCGAGAAAATCCGAATCCTTTCTCCTGCCTACAAAACTTCCGGCCAGGCTCCCTCCCCATCGATTTCCCAGATAAGTCAGCAACGCGGTTGCTGAATTCTTCGGGCGACGCAATAGTGGCTGGCCAACACCGAAGACCGTGGTATCGCAAAAATTCGCGGGCGTACACACCGGAGCTTGCAGGATTTCCGTCGACGTATAGGTGTAAGCCGCATTCAACGACAGGTTCGTCAGAATCCGGCCTTGAAACTCGACTTCCGCGCCCTGCGCGAAAGACTTATCCACGTTGACGTATTGCCCAATGAACGTAACCGGATCGGTCGAATAGTCGATCCGGTTGTAGAAAAGATTGTTGAAGTAGGTGGCGGTAAGCGCATATTTATTTCCAAACAGATTTTGAATGAATCCCGCTTCGAACGCCCGGTTGCGCTCCGCCTTCAGCGCCGGATTGGGGACGCTAAATGGCGGACCGGCAAAAGTCTCTTCCAACCGCGGCTCTTTGAAGCCGGTTGCGTAGGAAAATCGCAGCCGCGTGCCAGAAAAAACTTCGCCTCCGTGCAGCGCCAGCAGGGTCAACGCGACACGCGGTACGCCGGTGTTGCCGAAAGCACTATTATGTACGAAACGCGCCCCCGCAATTACCGACAGCCGGCCCAGCGTCAGTTGTTGCTGCCCGTAGACGTCCTGATTCAGGCGTTGGCCGTGCGTCAGAGGTGGGAAGTTCAGGTCACCGACGAAACCGTTCTCGTCCTCGAATCGGTAACCCACAGTGGTATGTGCCCAGCTGCGCTCGATGTAATCTCCCTGGTACTCAAACCCGGCGCGATTGATGTCGGAGACGGCGTGCGTCGGAAAGTCGTCCACCCGGTCAGGATCACCGTTCAGGTTGATGTTCGTGTAGCGGTAGCTGTAGTCGAAGCCGGTGAAGCGATGCTGCCAGCGGGAAGGCCCGGCGACAATCAACTCCACGCCGCCCAGGAGAGTGTTCAGGTGCGACGCATCATTCGGATCCGGCGGTTCCAGGGGAGTGCCGTTGAAGTTCCATTCTCCAGAGAGGCCGGTATTACTGTTGGAGTGGCGGACACGCACCCGCAGAGAAACCCGGTCGTTGATCGCCACCCCAAAATTCCCGCCCTGCAGAGAATTGGAATAAGCATTGTTCACGCCTTCGCCGTTGGTATTGAACTGTTCTGCGAAAGCGTTGTAATCAAAACGGCCATACGCCCCCGCCAGGGACGCGTAGCCGTTCGCAGTTGAGAAGTTTCCGCCATCGGCACCGAAACGAAGTTCGGGAGTGGCCGTAGTGCCGGTCCGCGTCCAGACTTGCACCACGCTGGTCATCGCGTCTGATCCGTAAAGCGTGCTCTGCGCCCCGCGTACGAATTCCATATGGTCCGCTTCCGTCATCGGAAGGGTTCCAAAGTCAAAAGTCCCGCCCGGCTCGTTGACGGTGACGCCGTCCACGATCACTTTGTTGTAGGTAGAATCGCCTCCGCGCACAAACAGCGAGGACAGTCCCCCCTGCTGTCCCGCGGTGTTCACGACCGCGCCTGGCAGGAACCGTATCGCATCGTCGGCTGAGACTGGGTTCATCACCTGAATCTGTCCGCCGCTCAAGCTTTCGACATCCGCACCCGCCGCCTCGGTCAAGACCGGACTGCGAGTGGCTGTTACCACCACACTTTCCGCGGCCGGCGCCAACCCCAGTTCGACCGTGACCAATTCGGCTGATGGTGTTACGTCCGCAGTTTTCGCGGCAAAACCGGGGACAAGAACACGAACTTGATAGGGTTCCGATTGGACCTCACGAAACACCACCAACCCCTCGCCGGACGTAATGCCTACCGCCGCAGGCGTTGTACTTCCCCGCAGGAGCAACACCACTTGTGCCCCGGCGACGACCGCCGATTGAGGATCAACCACTTTGATTTTGATTTCGGCGGCAGAAGCTGCCGCCAGCAGGCAAATCACACTGGCAAGAATCTGAAAGAACCGCATGCACTCCTCCTTTGTCTCGCGAAAGGGGTTGGTGTGGACGGTTCGCGCCAGTCTCCTGGCTTTGCGAGTGAGGACAGCTTCCTGTCCGACGAATGCAACCAGCCTTCCCAGGATTACCCAGTGACCGATTGCGAATTTCCTCGCTTACAGTTGCGCGGCAGCGCGGGATTCTCACCCGCTTCCCTCTTCATCAGAACCGAATCAGAACCGACAAAATCAGATCGACGAAGAGGCGCGAACCAAAGAAGTTGAGAAAGAACGAAAAGCCACTTCCCCGATTCTGAGGAAAACCAGGGAAGTGGCATTGTAACCCAACCGCGATGCTTCCTCTACTGCACGGTCACATTGACCGGAGCAGAAGGGATGCCGTTGGCGACAACCACCAGACCGCTGGCGCCTGTCTCTGCAGTTTTCGGGACAACGAAATTGGTCGACACAATTTTCGTACCTGTGGCGACTCCCATGGTGCTGGGATTGTGCGTCCGGGCATAGATCACGTGCTTGGTGGCATTGTTGGTGATGCGCACCAGCGCGTAGCTGCTATTCATTTGGGCATCGTCTCCGTAAGCCGCTCCGTGGGTCAGGCCGTTGAACTGAGTGCCTGAGATCTTGTAGGTGTCGCCGCGGGTTACGCTGCTCGGGGCCGTCGTGATCGTTGGAGCCCATGCCTTCTGGAAGGTCCCCTTGGCGGTGTAGATCTCGGCATCGATGGTCGCACCATCCGCTAAGGTATAGAGGACCTGCCCAGTCGGGAGCACCAGCAGCCGGCCCAGGTAGGAGGTATTAAGATTGCCCGTTTGCTTGGGCGAAGGGGCGCTGACGAACTTGGTTCCATTGAACTCGTAGAACATAACGGGGGATTGGAAGACGAGCGGGCTGGTCTCGACCAGAATGTTTCCATCCGGCAGAACAGCCGCAGGAGCATCTGCCATATCGTTTCCGTTCGGGAAATCAGGGCCAGCCGCCCACTTGCTTGTCTTCGTGTTAAAGATCGCAGTGTGTCCGGCGCCATCGCCGTTCGCTCCCATCACAAAAACCGTTCCATCAGGCCGCAACAAAGCGGGCCCGGTTTCCTCCCCAGCGTCGATCGAGAGATCCACGATCGTGCTTCCGGCGCTGGTCCAGGTGTTTGTCTTGGGATTGAACATTTCCGAGTTTGGCGTAGTCTGCGTGTCGACCAGCAAGACCTTGCCGTTGGGCAGCAACTCCATGCCTTCCTCAGCATAGTCGTCGGATTTGCCTGATCCTTTGATGGTCCAGCCTAAGGTCTTGATGTTGAACAGCGCGCTTTCGGTCGTGAAGTTCTGGCCTAAAAGGAGAGTACCGTTGGGCAAAACGATCGAAGGAGAATCGCCGATTTCACTCCAGCCACCCGGCGGGTTCACTTTTATCCACTGATTATTTATTGGTTCGTAGATTGCGCCCAGATTGGTCTCGTCCTGGCTCAGGAAGTTGTATTCTCCACCCTCAACCAGTACTCGACCACCGGGCAGCACTTGGGAAGCAAAGTAAAGCGGCGCATAATCGGAGGGCATGGAAGCCAGTTGCTTCCACGTTCCGTTCACATAACTGCCAGTTTGATCAGGTGTGAGCGCCCACCAGTTCGGGCTGTTGTATTCGTGCACCATCACCCTGCCGTCAGTGAGCAGTAAAGCTGTATCGGTTTGAAAGGTGGGTGGGTGCTTCAGCGATTGCCACTTCTGTGCGTTGGCAAAACCAGCCAAGGCCAGGCAGGCGACGAGTGCGATTCCTAACATTTTCAACGTCTTCATCTCTTGTCCTCTTGCAGGTTCCCTCTACTGGCATTGCGGTAAATGCTGTTGAATCCGTGAAGGCTTAGCCACTGGGGTAACAGAATCGAGTCTTTCAGCAACCTGCAAAAAAGGCGGCTGGAGAAACGCAGCCACAGCACATTTGCCGCCACAAATGGGTTTGGCAAATCGAAGAAACAACTTGCGGCACAAACTTTAGCCCGAAGCTTAATCAAAGTCAACGCCGCATTTGTAAAAGACTTGTGTCCTGAGAATAGAAAAATCCATTCGCCTTGGCCCCGACCATCGGAAAAAGACGAGTGGACGAAGTGTCATCAACTGTTTTGTTACTAGTTTAGGTTTAGAACGGCCGAGGTGGAAAAGCTCCAATCGACAACAAACCCGGACTGTTTGGGTCAGAGACAGGCGAGTGGGAAGATTCCGTCAACGTGCACTTTCCCCCCGCCGATTTCACGTCAATGACCCCGATGGAGGATGGAGCGCCATACTCGGCCACATACACCACTCCGCCCGTTCCGGTCGTTTGATCCAGGGCCAAAGACGCGACATAGGACCAGTCAGTGTCGAAGCCTTTGAGGGGCCGGGAGACGCACCCTTTTGAAAGTTTACCCGTGCTCTTGTTAAAAAAAGCAGCGGTGACTGTGCCCGATTGATTGTTGCTTATGTAGAGCAGGCTCTCATCTGGGCTCAGCAGGATGTTACTGGAATTGAGCTCGTTTCCCAAGTGGTAGACAACCGTCGGTGTCAACTTGCCAGAGGAAATGTCCGAGACTTCCACGATCGTGAACGGGGACGTATCGCCAAAGATGGCGAAGTGTCCATCTTGACTAATATCGACGCCGCTGGGATAGGTATTGCCAATGCGCGAACCATTGGAATTCTGTTCATCGCCGTTGGAGGCCGGCACCCCGCCTGAAATATTGAAGGATTCGATGGAGTTGTCTCCATAGGTGACCACCATGATGTTTCCGTGGATCACCATTCCGTCGATCACGCCGCCTTGCAGGCCCTTAACAGAAATGTCGCCAACAAACTTTATGCTGCAGCCCGGCTGCACTCGAAAAGTTCCAATGTTGCTTGAGTCGGTGAAGCTGGCATATAGGTATTTTGCGTTCATTGCCAAGCCGATGCCGTTCGAGGCGCCGGTGTCCTTGCTGGAGCCAACCGCATGGCCACCAACTTCTAAAGTCTTGACCCCGATTCCCGCGATCTCGCCGCTTAAAGCCTGGGAAGCGTAGACGCACTCCGCATTCCCGCTGTTAAGCACGCTCACCCGGTTCGCCGCAAAGTAACCTCCCGCGATGCCGCCTCGACCCGTTAAGACTTTTGCTTTCATGGCCAGCAGGCCGTCTGTCTCTACGGTGTAGAAAGTGACGCTAGTATTGAGGGCCGGCGGCACGTCGTCATTCGTCACCAGGTAGTGGGGTTTGCCGGCACCAAGCGCAGACCGATTGGCGCCAATCACTAGCAGCACACTTCCCAAACAATTTAACCAAGGTTTGACCGGAATCTTCATTAGTTCAGTTCTTCCTACAACGTGCCCAAGAACGGGTCTGATTACGTTTTTCAGCGAGACATTTGAGACATTCACGATCTTCCGAGGCCTGATCGTCGTGAAGCAAGTGATTTTGACCATAAGGAAGTCCACTCGCCTTTGCTCCGGCGCTAGGCCGGAACAAGACGAGTGGATTGCAGTGTCACTTAATTGTTTGTAAACCGTACTAGTGGACGGTCACCGAGCTCGGAGCCGACGGGATCCCGTTTGTGACCACTTCCAGAGTGCTTGCGCCAGTCTCGATACTGGCCGGTACCTTGAAGTTGGTCGATTCCGCTGCGGTGCCGGACTGGACTGCGTAGCTGCTCGGATTGGTCGTCCTTGCGTAGACAACGTGTCCGCTAGCAGTGTTGGTGATACGCACTAGAGCATAGTTGGTGGAGTCTTGGAAATCATCGCCGTACGCAGCTCCATTGGTGAAGCCGCTGAACTGCGTTCCTTTGACCACATAGGTTTTCCCTTTAGTGACGCTGGTGGGCGCGGAGGTGATCTTTGGCTGCCAGGCTGCCTTGTAGGTTCCTTTCGGAGTGAACACTTCGACCTGATTGCTGAAATCCGTGAACAGCAACTGCCCGGTCGGCAGCTCGAGGAAGTGTCCGTAGTAGGCCCCGTCGCTAGATGCATCGGGCGGTCCGGGGATCTTCGTCAGTTTCTTCCCGTCCCACTCAAAGAAGACAGCACCCGTGCCAAAGACCGGCGGACCCGTCATTACGATGACGTTGCCGTTAATTTCCACCGCTGAGGGAGCGTCGTCACAGGCCAGAGCTACACCGTTAACCCTTGGGAAGTCCGGACCCGCTTTCCACGTCTTCGTCTTGGTGTTGTAGATCGCAGTGTGGCCCGGAGTGCCGGCGGGCGATGCTCCGGCTGCGAAGACCGTTCCGTCAGGCCGCAACACGAGCGGTCCAACCTCTTGGGAGCCGGGATCTTCCAGGCGGACCTTCGTGCTTCCGGCGCTCGTCCACTTCTTCGTCGCTGGATTGAAGACCTCGGAGTGGGGGGCATCGATTGCGTCCACGGTCAGCACGTCCCCGTTGGGCAGCAGGCCCCATCCTTCCTCGTCAAAGCGGTCAACCTTGCCTGTGTTCGTGAGGTTCGTCCAGGTAAGATTCTTGGGATTGAAGTAGGCCTGGTTCACACTTTCGCAGCAATCGGCCTGCGTGTAAGTTCCATCGGCCAAAAGAATGGCCTGAGCGTCGCCGATCGAACTCCAGCCAGGAGGAGGGTTGACGGACGTCCATTTGTTTTTCACCGGATCGTAGATTGCGCCCATGTTAGTCCAGCACCCGTTTTGTCCGCAGGTGGGCGGGTTGTATTCTCCGCCTTCAACGATGTATCTGCCGTCAGGCAAAACGACGGAGCCGAAATAGACGGGGCCGTAGTCGGGGGGCATGGTTGCGACCTTGGTCCACTTCCCAGTGGTGTAGCGGCCATTGATGTCGGGTGTTAGCGTCCACCAGTTGCCCGCTGTGCCCGTGTTACCGCTTTCGTCATGTACGAGGACCCGGCCATCGGTGAGCAGCGCCACGGCGCCGGCTCCGATGTTGGGCACCTTTGCGACTGGTTGCCATTTCTGCGCGCTCGCAATACCGGCCAAGGCTAGTAAGGCGAGCAGTGAAATCCCGAGCTCTTTCAACCTCTTCATGATTTGTCCTCTCCTGGGTTTGGGGTCCTCTATGGGCGGGTTCGAACGTGGGAGCTTCAGGACGTTGCCGCCGAAGATAAGACTTGTGAATCAATCAAAATATGCGCCGCAGAAATCTACCCGGAGACGGCAGTGAAGTCAATGTGGCCTTTCTTCTCCTAACCAGTGCACCCAATGGAGCCTCTGGTGTCGTCGCCCGTGCGGGACAAATTCGAAATCTGCCGGCTTCCTGACGAGCGGCCCTTTGAGAAAAAGGGTAGAATGCCTGCATGATTTCTCAGGATCTACTCGACATCCTGGTCTGCCCCCTGTGTAAGAAGCCAATGCAGCATCGGCAAGAACCGGGAGAAAGCCTGAAGTGTACCGAGTGCCGCCGCGTCTACCCGGTTCGCGACAACATCCCGATTCTGCTGGTGGACGAAGCCGTCATCGACGCCTCATAACTTCTGCCTTCCCGCAGCCCGGTCGCAGCCCGTTGACGGGTCCGGCCTATGACGACCCGCTCTCGGCGCCTTTCGCCCTTTTCTGTGCCAGAATGACACCTTGTGTCAACGTGTCCAGACCGAGATACCCCTCATCGATTAGCATTTTGCCCCTTCCCTTCACCGCAACTTATTGCAGCAAAATGCGTTTAACTAGATACAGGCTTCTGGTGCACGGTATTCTCAAAGCCGGCTACGTTGCGGCAACAAAATTGCATGCAACGTAAGCAGCACTAACGGAGTCTAATAGATTAAGAGTGGGGCAGGGTCGGAGGTGAGACGGCCATGAATGAACGATTTAAGGAAAGATTTTCCGTTAACGAGCTGACGGCTTTACGGAACGATCTACTGCAGGGCGGTTTGATCGATTCCCGCGAGGCCGCCGAACTCTTGCAAGTATTCCTCATGGGAAGGGGTTACGGCGTTTCGCCGCAAGCGGCTTTCGATGCCGCTGGTCGCGTGGAAATGTCCGGCTGCTCCATCCCAGTATTGCAAACCGAACTCGAGAACCTCGCATTGGTCATGTAACGCAGGCGATACAACGTTTCCCAGCGTGCATGAGTCCAAACAGGTGAGAGTGAAGTTAAGAGTGAGGCGAGAAATCTGAGGGGAGTCTCAAAACCAAGTCAATCCCCACAGGGTGACAAAGAGAAAAGCCGGGCTAACCCGCCCGGCTTTACTTTTTTGGACAATGGTGCGACGGGCGTCCCGCCAGTCCGCCAAGCGAAATGATTCGTGATACCCTTTGCTCGCTAACTGTTAAGCCAGCGTCGCCAAGCGCGCAATGATTAGCGCTTTACAGCTTGCGGAAAAACTCTTGCCGTTGGATTTTTGAAAGGACACGGCTTCCCAGCCGTGCCATAAGTCTTTCAAGACGATGTACGGCGCAGCTTGAAATGTGTGCGCGAGAACTCGTTTTCAGGAAACTCGGTGTGACAAAATGCGCGAGAATCTAGCCTCGGAGAGCAACTAATTTAGCTTAGCCCAGCGCGACAGCGCTGGGGAAAAGTGGAAGTAATGATTCGAGTCCCGGCAGGGACGACCCAGTTCTCACGCACAAACTTGAAGCCGCGCCCCTTCAAGAGTCCAGCCGCTGATTTCGACGATTTTCCGCAAGCTGTTTAGGCTTCATCCCGGGACAACGCAACAAGGTCATGCAAAAGATCACCATCAGAACCCGCAAGAGACGCGAAGTCCTGGACATCACCAACACCATCGAATCCCTGCTCGAGAAGAACGAATCTCAGGCAACCGGAATCTGC
>Ga0210386_10005614_pt1 | contig 10149 bp, 7 predicted proteins | sample IncBWH32OmetaG_FD_160091 | JGI IMG/M metagenome (GOLD analysis project Ga0210386, IMG submission 160091) | Forest soil microbial communities from Barre Woods Harvard Forest LTER site, Petersham, Massachusetts, United States - Inc-BW-H-32-O ... | reverse complement strand
TTGATCAGTTCTTCCGGTGTCGGCTCGTCCTGCATTGACGTGGTCCTCTAGGCCCGCGGCGCCAGCAGCCGCAACAGATCGATTTCCGTTTCCGACCCGCGGCGGCCGATCATCGCGCGCTCGACGGAACGCTCGGGTCCGCTGCGAAAGCGCTGCATCATGCCGCAGCACATCACGCCCCAGCGCAGCGTTCCCATCACTTCCCAGAACGTCACGCGCCCGGGATCGACGCGGCGGCCGGTCTTTTCGTATCCGGCAAACAGCTCCTCGCGCGAACCGAAACCGCCGACCGGTTTGTCGATCTCGCCGAAGCGCCAGGAATTGACGCAGATCCAGCCGAGGTCCTCCATCGGGTCACCGGTATGCGCGAGTTCCCAGTCCAGCACCGCGCGCAGTCCATCGGGACCGATGATGAGATTGCCGTGGCGGAAATCGCCGTGCACCAGCGTCGTCTCGGCGGGTGGACCCGGATCGCGATCGCGCAGCCAGCGCAGTGCCAGTTCGAACACCGGCCGCGGCCAGTCGAAGCCGCGGTAGTCCCGCTCGAGCTCGGCAATTTCTTTCGCGGCCGTCATGCGGCGAAGCTCGGGCAGTTGCGACAGGGCCAATCCGTGGATTGCAGCCAGGACTTCGCCGAGCTGACGCGCCAGCTTTGGCCGGGCCTGCGCGAACTTTTCATCGCGCAATATCTTGCGCGGGATGGTTTCGCCCTCGACCCGCTGCATGATGAATCCGGTACCGAGTTCATCCCGCGGCTGGAGCACATGCAGCACCCGGGGCGATGGCACGCCGGCGTCATGGGCGAGTTGCATCAGGATGGCCTCGGCATTCAGGCCAGCCGCGCGTTCCGGCGCGGCGCCGTAACCTGACGGCGCGCGGCGCAGGATCGCGCCGATATTGCCTTCGGGATGCACGATGTCGAACGACCAGGTTTCCTGGCTGGCGCCGCCGGACAGCCTGATCGCTCCGGTGACGCCGGTCGCGCCCGGACACCACGAAGCGACGCAGCGTCCGAGCGGCGCTTCCATCATTGGCCCTTGAAGTCAGCCGGACGCTTCTCAAGAAACGCCGTGACACCCTCCTTGAAATCTTCCGTCGCGCCTGCGCGGCGCTGCGACTCGAATTCGAGGTTGAGCTGGTCTTCAAACGAATTGTCCGGACTGTCCCAATAGAGCTTGCGGATCAGCGACAGCGCAATGGTCGGGCCGTTCGCCAGCTCGTGCGCGAGCTTCATGGTCTCCTCGGCCAATGCCGCGTCATCATAGACCCGGTTGACCAGACCCCATTCCAGCGCCTTCTCGGCCGGAAGCCGTTCGCCCATCAGCGACAGTTCGACCGAGCGCGCCTTGCCGATCAGCCGCGGCAACAGCCAGGTCGATCCGCAATCCGGCACCAGGCCGATGCGGCGGAACGCCTGCAGAAAATATGACGAGCGTGCGCACAGGATCATGTCGCCCATCAGCGCGAAGCTCATGCCGGCGCCCGCGGCAGGTCCGTTGACAGATGTCACGATCGGGCAATGCAGGTTGCGCAGACGCCGCAGGAACGGATGAAACGCGGTTTCCAGCGCCGTGCCGGCGTTGCTCTTGCCCGGCTTCTGGTTGTTGCGGCCCTGCAAATTGGCGCCGGTGCAGAATGCGCGCCCCGCGCCTGTCATGACCAGGCAACGGACCTCGGTCTTTTTGTCCTCGATCGCGTCGAGCGCCTCGCCGAGACCGCCCAGCATGTCGAGCGAGACCGCGTTCATCACTTCGGGATGGTCGAGCTTGAGAACGGCGACCGGCCCATCGAAATCGAGCGTGACGTGCTTGAACTGCATCTGTTTCCTCATGCGTTTTGGCCCGCGTTGTTGGTTCCGCGGTGCGAAGATTTCAATCCTGGTGCCATATTTGATTTTCCGGGCGGGCTTGTCCATGGTTGGGTTCGCAACACTGGCTATCGGACGTGCGGCCCAACGCACGCCAAAGCACACGGAAACGACCCAAGGAAATGCCCCATGAGCATCTTTGACCTCACCGGCCGCGTGGCGGTTATTACCGGCGGCAATGGCGGCATCGGTCTTGGCATCGCACAGGCGCTGGCGGCCGCCGGATGCAACGTCTCGATCTGGGGCCGCAACGCCGACAAGAACAAGACCGCCGCCGCCACCATGGCCGGCTGCGCCGGCAAGATCGATACCCGCATTTGCGACGTCACCGATCCCGCCTCGGTGAAATCGGCGATGGCCGCCACGCTTGAGACCTTCGGCCGGGTCGATGGCTGCTTTGCCAATGCCGGGATCGGCGGCGGCGGACGCCACGCCTTCATCGACCGCACCGAGGAACAATGGCGCAGCATGTTCGCGACCAATCTCGACGGCGTCTTCCATGTGTTTCAGGCCGCCGCGCGGCACATGACCGAACGCGCCACCGCGGGTGATCCGTTCGGCCGTCTGGTCGCGACCTCGAGTCTCGCATCGCTGTTCGGCACCGCGCGCAACGAGCATTATGCGGCGACCAAGGCCGCCATCAACGCGCTGGTCCGCGCGCTCGCGGTCGAACTGGCGCGGCAAGGTGTCACCGCCAATGCCATCCTGCCCGGCTGGATCAAGAGCGACATGACCGCCGGCATCATGGCCAACGAAAAATTCGTCGCCAATGTGATGCCGCGGATTCCGATGCGCCGCTTCGGCGAGCCCGCGGATTTCGGCGGCATCGCGGTCTATCTCATGAGCCAGGCGTCCTCGTATCACACCGCCGATTGCTTTGTGATCGATGGCGGCTATACGGCGTTTTGACGTTGTTCGTCGGTTGGGCAAAGACCGCGCTGCCGCTGCTTCACAAAAAGCCGTCATACCCCGCGAAAAGCGGGTATCCAGTACGCCGCGGCTTTTCGGTTTAATCACTGGCGCCTCGGAATACTGGATCGCCCGCCTTCGCGGGCGATGACAGCTGGGCAGGCGATACGACACACCTGCGCCCTCTCGCGGCGCCCGAGTTGTGCATGTGCTGTCATTGCGAGGAGCGTTAGCGACGAAGCAATCCGGTTCTGGCGTTACGGGGGGCTGGATTGCTTCGCGGGGCCTCTGATCGGGCGGTGCTTGGCGCCGACCCGTTGGCTCGCAATGACGCTGCTTATGACGCCGCCATCTTCTGCGCCCGCTCCCTCGCACCCATCGCGAACCCCTCATAGCCTTTGGCCGCGACGTCGTTGCAGATCTGGCGATAGGCGCCGACGCCGCCGATATAGGGCATGAAGATCTGCGGCTTGCCCGGGATGTTGGCGCCCATGTACCAGGAATTGGCCTGCGGATAGAGCGTGCTGTGGGCGACCGCGTTGACATGCGTTACCCACTTGTCCTCGGCTTCCTTCCCGGCTTCGATGACCTCCAAGTCGCGGTCACGCATATAAGCAACGCAATCCGCGATCCAGTCGACATGCTGCTCGATCGACACGATCATGTTGCTTAGGACCGACGGACTGCCGGGACCGGTGATGATGAACAGATTAGGAAAGCCCGCGCTCATCAGGCCCAGATAAGTCTTGGGGCCTTCGGCCCATTTTTGGTTCAACGTTTGTCCATCGCGGCCGCGAATATCGATCTTGGCGACCGAGCCGGTCATGGCATCGAAACCGGTCGCCAGCACCAGCGCATCGATCTCATAGTCCCTGACTCCCTCCTTGCCCCCGGTCCGCACCGCGTTGGGCGTTATCTGCTCGATCGGGTTTGACCTGATATCGACCAGGGTCACGTTCGGGCGGTTGAAGGTCGCGTAATAATTGGTATCGACGCAGATGCGTTTTGAGCCGATCGGGTGGTTATTGGGCTGCAGCAGCTTTGCCGTCTGCGGATCGCTGACGATCTCCGCGATTTTTGCACGGACGAAATCGGCGGCGGTGTCGTTGGCCGCCTTGTCGAGCGCGAGATTGTTGTAGACCCCCATGAAGGTGAGGCCGCCGTAGGCCCAGCGCGCTTCGTATTTGGCCCGCCGCGCATTGTCGCCATCGTCCAGCGCGCCGCGATCGGGCAACTCCTGGACGATGCCGTTGCGCATCTCTTCGCGCGCGATGCGCCGAAGCTCCGGATAGTTCGAGCGGAACGAATGGCGCTCCTCCGGCGTCAGCGCGGCGTTGCGGGCGGGGATGGAAAAATTCGCGGTGCGCTGAAACACGGTCAGATGTTTCGCTTGCTCGGCGATAACGGGCACCGACTGAATCGCCGATGACCCCGTACCGATCACGCCGACGCGCAGCCCCGTGAAGTCCACCGGCTCATGCGGCCAATGGCCGGTGTGATAGATCTTGCCCTTGAAATCCGAAAGACCCTTGATATCGGGCATCTTCGCGTTCGAAAGACAGCCGGTGGCGAGGACGACGTATTTCGCGGTCACGGTCTTGCCGTCGGAGGTGGTTACCGACCAAGTATTAGCGCTCTCGTCGAACGCCGCCCGGTCGACGCGGGTGTCGAGCCGGATATCCTTGCGCAGATCAAAACGGTCGGCGACATGGTTGGCGTATCGCAGGATTTCGGGCTGCGGCGCGTAGCGCTCGCTCCAGTCCCATTCCTGCTGCAGTTCGTCGGAGAACGAATAGGAGTACTGCATGCTTTCGACGTCGCAGCGCGCCCCGGGATAGCGGTTCCAGTACCAGGTGCCGCCGACGTCGCCGCCCTGCTCATAGACCCGGACCGACATTCCCTGCCCGCGCAGCCGGTGCAGCATGTACATTCCGGCAAAGCCGGCGCCGACCACGACGACGTCATAGGTCTCAGTGCTTGCCGCGTGGCCCTTGCCCGAGATCGATTGCACGGCGGACATCAGTTCCCGCTCCCTTGAGATTTTTTCTGGTATTTGAAGCAGCATTCTACCCACGGCGCGAAAGCGCAAGAGATAAAAATACGCGCCGGATATTCTGCGTGGTGGAAAGTACCTGGGACGCGCATGCTCGTTCCTCATGGTGAGGAGCGCGGCTTCGCGCGTCTCGAACCATGAGTTTGTGGCCATCCTTCGAGACGCGGCCAAATGGCCGCTCCTCCAGCGACGAGCGCAATTGCGCTCGCGCGGGGATGAGGTCGGAGTCCGGCTTGGCATGACCGCCCATGATGCGATAGCGTTGTCAAAACGGTGGCCATTAAGGCCAACAACGAGCAGCGCAAAAAATGCTGCCGCACGGAGTGAACACAGCGATGAAATCGCCCGTTTGCGAAATGCTGGGAATTGAATTTCCCCTGCTGGCCTTCAGCCACTGCCGCGACGTGGTGGCGGCGGTCAGCCGGGCCGGCGGGTTCGGCGTGCTCGGCGCCACCACGCATTCGCCCGAATCCATCGAGCAGGAACTGAAATGGATCGACGATCACGTCGACGGCAAGCCCTATGGGCTCGACGTGCTGATCCCCGAGAACATTTCGACATCGGGCGAAAAGGACGTCACCTGGAACAGCCTGGCGGAACGGATTTCGCCTGAACATCGCGCCTTCACCCGCAACCTCCTGAAAAAATACGGCGTCGAACTGACGACCACCGAGATCGCCGACAACCAACCGCAGCCGTTCGACGCGCAACGCGCGCTGGAAGTTCTCGACGCGTCGTTCCGGCATCCGATCCGCCTGATCGCCAATGCACTCGGTGTGCCGCCGAAGGCGATGATCGAGATGGGCAACAGGCACGGCGTTCCCGTCGCGGCGCTGGTCGGCGCCAAGGAACATGCGCTCCGGCAGGTCGCGGCCGGCGTCGATATTCTCGTCGTGCAGGGCACGGAAGCGGGCGGCCATTGCGGCGAGGTCTCGACCATGGTGCTGGTGCCCGAAGTGATCAAGGCGATCAAGCCCATCCGCGACGTGCCGGTGCTGGCCGCGGGTGGCATCATGACCGGGCGGCAGATGGCGGCCTGCATGGCGATGGGCGCCGCCGGCGTGTGGACCGGCTCGGTCTGGCTCGCCACCGTCGAATCCGAGACATCGGAAATTTTTCGCGAAAAGATGATCGCGGCCTCGTCGCGAGACGCCGTCCGTTCCCGTGGGCGCACCGGAAAGCCGGCGCGGCAGTTGCGGTCAGTCTGGACCGACGCATGGGACCGCGGACCCGACAGTCCCGGTGCGCTGCCGATGCCGCTGCAAAGCATCATCAGCCGCGACGCGTTTGCCTCCATCGATCGCTCCGTGGCCGCGGGCAACGCGCAGGCGCGCGATCTCGTCAGCTACTTCGTCGGACAGGGCGTCGGGCTGATCGACAGCGTGAAATCCGCCGGCGCCGTGGTGCAGGAATTCAAGGAGGATTTTGTCGAGGCGGTGGAACACATGAACGCGCTGGTGGGAGAGTGATTCACTGCCCGTCGTTCCGGGGCGATGCGAAGCATCGAGCTACAATGTGCAATTGCACATTGGAGAAGCTCGAGATTCCCCGATGCGCAATTGCGCATCTGAAGTCTGGTGGTAACGCACCATCCCGGAATGACGGCGAGCCTCCCGTCATTGCGAGGAGCGATAGCGACGAAGCAATCCATACCTTTCTTCGGCGGCGAGATGGATTGCTTCGCTTGCGCTCGCAATGACGGGGTTAACTTCCGCGATTGACTATCAGGAAAGCGAAACAAGAAACAATGCCCAACTCCCCCCTCCCCGAAGACCGCATTCCCGTCATCGTCGGTGTCGGCGAAATCGTCGATCGTCCGAAGGAGATCGCCGCCGGGCTCGAACCGCTCGCGTTGCTGGAATTAGCACTCGAGCGCGCCGAAGCGGACAGCGGCACATCGTTGCTGGGCGAGGTCCAGTCGCTCGACATCGTCAATTTCCTGAGCTGGCGCTACCAGGATCCGGCGCGGCAGCTCTCCGAGCGTCTCGGGATCAAGCCGGCGCACGCCTGTTATGGGCCGGTCGGCGGCGAAAGCCCGATCCGCTATCTGCATGAGGCGGCGCAACGCATCGCGCGCGGCGAATGCAGCGTCGCCGCGGTCTGCGGCGCCGAATCCCAGGGCACCGCCACCAAGGCCGAACGCGCTGGCATCACACTACCATGGACGCCGTTCGCGCATGACGTCGCCGAGCCGAAACGCGGCGCGGCGTTCCAGAAGCCGGCGGCGGTGACGCTTGGCGTGTTCAGGCCGGTGAGCGTTTATCCGTTTTACGAGGCCGCGACGGCGGCGCACTGGGGCCAGACCCCGCGCGAGGCGATGGCGGAATCCGGCCAGTTATGGTCGACCTATTCCGACGTCGCCGCGCAGAACCCGAATGCCTGGCTGAAGCGACGCTTCACGCCTGAGGAGATCACGACGCCGACGCCGGACAACCGGCTGATCGCCTGGCCCTATACCAAGCTGATGGTGGCCAATCCGACCGTCAATATGGGCGGCGCGGTGCTGATCACCAGCCTTGCGAAAGCGCGGGCCGCTGGTATCGCCGAAGATCGCCTGGTTCACATCTGGGGCGGCGCGTCGGCGGAGGAGCCGCGCGACTATCTGGTCCGCGACCGGTTTTTCGAGAGCCACGCGCAGAACGCCGTGCTCAAGGCGGCGATGGAACTCGGTGGCGGCGACGGCCGCGCGTTCGACGCGATCGAGCTCTACAGTTGTTTTCCCTGCGTGCCGAAAATGGCGCGGCGGACGCTCGGCCTCGGCGCCGACGTGCAGCCGACCGTGACCGGCGGCCTCACCTTCTTCGGCGCGCCGCTCAACACCTACATGACGCATGCCGCCTGCGCGATGGTGCGAAAGCTGCGCGGCGGCGCCACCCTCGGCCTGCTCTACGGCCAGGGCGGTTTTGTCACCAAGCATCATGCGCTGGTGTTGTCGCGCCAGCCGCCGCGCGCGGCGTTGGCGCAGGACACCAGCGTGCAGGCCGAAGCCGACCGGCATCGCGGCGCCGTGCCCGACTTCGTCACCGAAGTAAGCGGCAAGGGCACGGTCGAAAGCTTCACGGTGATCTATGGCCGCAACAACGAGGTCGAACACGGCGTGGTCATGCTGCGGACGCCGGACAATGCACGCGCGCTGGCGCGGGTCCCCGCGCGGGACGGCCGGACACTGGCGCATCTCCTGAACATGGATAACACGCCGGTAGGTTCGTCCGGCGATATCGTCAGCGCCGGCGACGGTGTTCTGGAGTGGCGGGTGGGGTAGAGACGACAGTGTCCCGGACGGCGTGTCCGGGACACGAAGAGCGGTACGCCCGCTTTATCCCTTCTCGTCCTGTTTCGCCGAAACCGTCGAGGGCCTGACGGGCGGCTTTACCGTGTTGACCACGCGGACCGGGTCGCCGTCGGCGACGCCGTCGGGCGGCGCGGTAATGATCCGATCGTCCACAGAGACGCCGGACGCCAGTTCGATATCGCGGCCGAGGTCGCGCGCGATGGTCACGGTCTTTAACACGACGCGATCGCCAGGGCCGACAGTCGCCACCCGAAGCCCGCTCTGGTCGAAGATCAGCGCGCTCGAAGGAATGCTCAGCGGCACGCCATCGCGCTGCAGGCTCAGGCGCACATTGGCGTAATCGCCCGGCATCAATTCGCCGGCGGCGTTGTCGAGGGCGAGCTGCATCTGCGTCGTGCCGGAGTTGACATCGACCGCCTGCGACGAAGCTTCGACCGTCGCGGCGAAGGTTCGGTTTTGATATTCCGGCACGGAGATCACAGCCTTGGCGCCGATCTTGATCGCCGGCACGTAACTCTGGGGAACGTTGACGTAGACCCTCAGCTTCTTGATGTCGGAAATCACGAACATCGCAGGACCGGCGTTTCCGCCGGCGTTGATCAGGGCGCCCACGTCCGTTGAGCGCGCGGTGACGATACCGTCGAACGGCACGGTGATTTTCTTGTAGCCGGACAGCGCCTCGAGCCGCTCGACATTGGCCTGGCTGGCTTTGACTGCGGCATTCTTGTTGGAGAGGTCGGCGGTGCGCTCGTCGATCTCCTGCATCGAGACGAAATTCGAGGCGATCAGCGTCCTGCGGCGAGCCAGCGTCACTTCGGATAGTTTCGCGCTGGCCTCCTGGTTGGTGAGATCGGCGCGCGCCTGCAGCAACTGCTGGTCGAGATCCGGCGCCTCAATTTCGGCGATCACGTCGCCGGCCTTGACCCGCGCGCCGATGTCGGCGCTCCAGCTTTTCAGGTAGCCGCTGACGCGGGCGAAGATCGGCGCGCGATAATAGGCCTCGAGCCGGCCCGGCAGGTCGATCGTCGCGTGAAGCGCCTTGGGGTCCGGAAGCACCACCGCGACCGACGGATCGGCCTGGTTGTCGGTCCATTCCTTGAGTTTCACGCTCGAGTCTTCCCGAGCCCGAATGCCGGTTACCACCAGCAACAACGCGGCGATAACACCCGCAACGCCGAAAATGCCCAACTTCCGGCGAGAAACCGGCGGGCTAGGTTCAGTGTGCATTTCCAGTCTCCGGTAAGGCAGCGGCTTTGGCGCCCTGCTTCTTGTGTATCATGCTAAAGACCACGGGAACAAACATCAGCGTGGCGACGGTTGCAAAGAGCAGGCCCCCGATGACCGCCCGTCCCAGCGGCGCGTTCTGTTCGCCGCCCTCGCCCAGGCCAAGGGACATCGGCAGCATGCCGATAATCATGGCCAGCGCCGTCATCAGCACCGGGCGGAGTCGCACGAAGCCCGCTTCCATGGCCGCAGCAATCGGATCGCCCAGTTCCTCATAGCGCTCGCGCGCGAAGCTGATCACCAGCACGCTGTTCGCGGTGGCGACACCCATGCACATGATCGCGCCGGTCAGCGCCGGCACCGACAGCGTGGTCGCGGTCGAAAACAGCATCCAGACGATCCCGGCGAGGGCCGCCGGCAGCGCCGTAATGATCACGAACGGATCGGACCATGACTGGAAGTTCACCACGATCAAGAGATAGACCAGCACGATCGCGCCGAGCAGCCCGAACAGCAGCCCGGAAAACGCGCTGTTCATGGTCTGCACCTGGCCCATTAGGAAAACCGAGCTGCCCTTTGGCACGTCCTTCTTGGTGTCCGCGATCACCTTGTTGACGTCCGTAGCGACCGCGCCGAGATCGCGCCCCTGCGGCGTCGCGTAAATCTGCACCAGCCACTGAATGTCATATTGGGAGACAACCGCGCTCGAGACCGATCGCGTGATATTGGCGATGCCGCCGAGAATCGGCGCGGACGGCCCCCCCGATGTAATCGGCAAGGTCTCCAGCGCGCTCAATGTATCGA
>Ga0210386_10005613_pt1 | contig 10152 bp, 10 predicted proteins | sample IncBWH32OmetaG_FD_160091 | JGI IMG/M metagenome (GOLD analysis project Ga0210386, IMG submission 160091) | Forest soil microbial communities from Barre Woods Harvard Forest LTER site, Petersham, Massachusetts, United States - Inc-BW-H-32-O ... | reverse complement strand
GCTCCTATGATCTGCGAACCTTTTCCTCTGCCCTGAATGTCAAACTATGAAGAGACATTAGTTTTTCCTGTTCTGAGTAGGTTGAATTGATAAAGCAAGGTCGTGAATGATTCATTTACGAGATCGAAACTCTCAGAATCGCGATCCCCTTTTGTGGATCAGATTACCTTTTTCAAGGCATCGTTTCCATCCAGGAGATCCACCCCATTAGATAGCTGTCTGAACTCGTGGGCCACCAGAATGCCTGCATGATCTGCGGCATAATCAGTAAAAATTCACATCCAATTCTAAAGCTCGACCTTTCATGAAATTTCACGGAACTTTTAGGTCGAGAGCACATGCTGGTATTCTCCTAGTGCCGGGCAGAAGAGATATGTGCACATTGGAGGTGCTCATTGGTTCAACCGGAAACTCAAAGCAAAACCTGGACGAGATGGGTCATCTTAGCGTGTCTGGTGGTGGCCATCACAGCTTCGGCGCTATGGTTTCGCCGCCGTCCCAAGCTGGTTGTGGTTGTGCATCCCGAGCGCGTTTCCCTGACCGAGACGATTGCCAGCAGCGCAAGAGTGGGCGGAGTTCAGGAGAGTGCTATTGGCGCTCAGTTTACAGGCACGGTAGAACATCTATTTGTAAAGCTTGGCGATCGCATCCAGGCAGGTCAGCCGCTTGCAACCCTCAGGAATGAGGTAACGCAACAGCAAAAAGCACAGGCCGCTACGTCCGTCGCTACGGCTCGAGCTCGACTGGCCCAGGTTTCAAGAGCGCCTCTGCGCTCGGAATTGGATGAGGCCACTCATCAGGTCACCGAAGCCAAGGCTCAGGTTGCGCAGATAAATGCAGATCTCACGCTTGCAACTACACAGTTTGAACGGAACCAGCAGCTATTTCATAACGGGTTGATCGCTCAAAGCGAATTCGATATCTCGCAATCAAACCAGAAGAGCCTTCAGTCGCGCTTACATTCAGCCAAGGCTACGGTCAAAGTCCGGGAAGCGAAGTTGGAGACGCTGAAGAACACTCCACTCGCCGAGGATGTGCTGGTTGCAAAAGCGCAGTTAGCGGAAGCCGAGCAGGCTCTTCGCGTCGCCGAACAGCAGTCAAAGGAAGCTACCGTGACAGCACCCTTTGCCGGGGTCATCACATCAATCAATGCGGAACAAGGACAAACCGTAGGCGCCAATGGAGTGGTGAACCTGATCAGCGACAGTCTCGAGATACGCGTGGACCTTGATGAGACCAACCTCGCCGATCTGGAGCTCGGCCAGCAGGCCATCCTATCATCGTCGACCTTCGGAGATGAGACATTCCAGGGACGTCTGACGGATATTGGCGCTGCAGTCGATGATGCGCGCGGAATCGTTACAGTCAGGATTACGCCAGACAATCCACCAGCGTGGCTGCGACCTGGCAAAACGGTAAACGTCAATCTGTTGACGAACGAAAAAGTCGATCGGCTTATCGTTCCTTCAACCGCCGTCCTTCGTCAGGGAAGCCGCTCCGTTGTGTTGATTGTGCAGAGCGGACATGCTGCCGAGAGAATCGTGCTGACACGTCCCACGATCCAACAAGGAATTCCTGTATCCGCCGGAGTAACAGAGACGGATGAAGTCATTGCAAATTCCACGGGCATCACTGCGGGACAAGCAGTTCGGATCAGGAGGTGAGGCAATGGACACGCTTTCGATGGTTCCTGTCAAATGGCGATTCGAAGTGAAACTTGCCCTGCGTCATTTAATGACAGGTGGAGGTCAGACTTTGCTCACAGTGGGAGCCGTTGCCGCCGGTGTAATCGTCATCATTTTCCTGACGGCCCTGATCTTTGGAATACGCGCGCGGCTGACCAGGACACTGACCGAATCCATATCGCATGTGACCGTCAGGGTTCGCGACCTCGAGCCCGTGCCGCTCGCGGAGATGCAGGGACTGGAGAATTCCATGAGCAGCAGCAGTCGAATCGAGAAGCAGGCTCCACAGCTGAAGTTCATCGACGATTGGCAGCATGTGGTGGATGTCATCCGCACAGTGCCTAATGTCCGCATCGCAGTTCCTGCGATTCAGGGGCAAGGATTCGCTTCCAGGGGAGGCAATCCAATTGGAGTGACCATCACAGGCGCCGATCCCGCACAGCAGGACGAGGTCTCCCCGGTGACGCAGGACCTGATCGCCGGAAGATATATTGGCTTGGCGAGCGATGAGGTAGTGATCGACTACGAGTTGGCGAAAGACCTGTCTGTGTCGGTTGGAGATCGTATCCGTATGACGTCAAGTATGGAAAATACGGAGTCGCTTACGATTGCCGGCATCTATAGCCGGGGGCAGGGCCGGGGAGGAGCATATGTGACGCTGCGTACCGGCCAGAGCCTTTTCGGAATGGGCAACTCGGTCAACGTAATTCTTGTAAAGGTGTACGAGCTCTTCGGATCCGATCAGGTAGCCGACCGCATCCAGAGCCTGGTGCCATATGAGGCTCGATCGTGGTCTCGCGAATTTCCGAGCTTCGTCTCATCGCTGACTGTCCAGGCTGCGTCTGCCTACCTCATTTCGGGTTTTAGCCTGATCGCGTCGTCGTTTGCGATTGCTTCCGTCCTGATCGTCTCCGTTCTTCAAAAATCCAAGCAGATCGGAATCTTAAAGAGCATTGGCGCAACCCGCTCGCAGATACTTCGAGTGTTCACGCTGGAGGGGCTGGCCATCGCTCTGGCTGGAAGCATCGGTGGAGCGATCGCCGGTACGTTGATCGTGTATCTTGCCAGTTTGCCATTACAATCGACTGCCAGGCCGGGACATGTGCCCGATCAGTTGTTCCCTGTTGCGATTTTTCCCATCTACATCTTCGGCGCGATGGTCGCCGCGATTCTCTCGACCATCATAGCCGCCTTGTTTCCCGCACGACGGGCTGCAAAGATGAACCCTGTCGACGTGATGCGTTAGGAGCGCTGGGCGACAAATGGACACGATGCTAAAAACGGACTCATCCAGGCAGATTGTTGTCGCGACACATGGGCTGAAGAAGACCTACTTTGGCAAGGTCGCGACGCCTGTGCTACATGGCATCGATATTGCAATCAGTTCGGGAGAATTTGTTGCAATCATTGGGCAGTCGGGAAGCGGAAAGTCGACACTGCTCAATATCCTTGGTGCGCTCGACGTTCCAACCGAGGGTAAGGTCTTCATCGATGGCGTAGACATCGCAACATTGAGCGAAGACGGACTGGCAGCCCTTCGTAACCGTGTAGTCGGCTTCGTCTTTCAATTCCACTACTTGTTGGACGAGCTGAGCTGCCTTGAAAATGCGCTCACATCGGTCACCATCAGCAGAGGAGAAGCCAGTGAGGAGGACACAGCTCGTGTCATCGCACTACTCGAGCGGGTCGGTCTGGGCAAACAGCTTCACAAGCGTCCTGATACGATGAGCGGCGGCCAGAATCAACGCTGCGCCATTATCCGGGCGCTTGCCAATCAACCGAAGATTGTTCTCGCTGATGAACCAACAGGCAACCTCGATAGCCGGTCCGGTAATGAGGTCTTCAATATCATGCGAGAGATGAACCGCGAAAATGGAGTCGCTTTCATCATGGTCACACACGACGATCGTCTCGCTCAGGAAGCAGATCGCATCCTGATGATCGAGGACGGGTGGGTACATGAAGTTGATAAGGAAGAACACCGGACGAATCTGCTAAGCAGTTTAAAGAAATCGTAGCTGGCTCTCACTGAGCCGGGGTTCACAGCTTTAAAAATTGGTTTCACAGCAAACGCTATCTTTCAGCAGCTATCTCCATCGGAAGATGCGCAGCGCGACGGCAAAGGGCACCACGAGCCATGCGAGCAATATTCCTACCGGCATCATTAACTGCCCCAGATTCATTCCTTGCAGCATATTTCCGCGCAGCGCATCGATGGCGGCCGTAAGCGGAAGCGCCCTCACTACCGGCTGAATCACAGCTGGGAAGCGCGTAGCTGAAAAGAACACGCCTGACAAAATCCACATCGGAAGCATGACCAGATTCATCAGCCCCGACGCGGCTTCCATCGTCCTGGCCCGCGACGCCACGAGTAGCCCCAGTGCGGAAAATGACAAGGAGGTCAGGACGCAAAGAAATCCCAGCTGCCACATCGACCCACGAAATGGCACGCCAAAGACCAGCCGCGCAAACCCAAGAAACGCCGCGATCTCAATTACCAGCATTGCCAACCGCGACAGCAAAAACGATGCCAGATATTGCCAGCGCGGCATAGGCGACGCCACGAGCCGCTTAAGCAGTTTCTTCTGCCTGGCCTCCACGATCGCAAAGCCCAGGCCCCAGATGGCCGATCCCATCAGGTTCATTCCCAGTAATCCCGGCACAACAAAATCGATATACCGCGCCCCTGTCTCATGCACTAGCTGATTCTCGTGATGAATGGCCTCACGCTGCCCCGCCGCCATCTGAATCGCGCGATCTGCCACGAGACGCGCTGTCCGCGCATCGGGATTGGTGTCGTCGTATTTGTAATCCACCGCGTCCGGCTTCTGGATCACGAGCAGCAGAATGTCCCCCGTCGCCAGTGCTCGAGCACCGGCCGCCTCGTCCATCGTTGCCGCCTTCAGCCCCTTGTCCGCCGCAAGTGCCTGCGTCAGCTGTGGAGTCGTTGCGCCCACCTGCAGCACGTCTGCGGGTCGATTGCGGAAGGCAATCCCCAGCCCAGCTGCCAGCAGAATCGGGAAGATGAAGATCCAGAAGATCGCCTCAGGTTCGCGCAGGAACAGCCGGAACCGCACCATCGTCAACTGATAGAGACTGCTAAGCTCCAGCTTACTCATCGCGCAAATTCCTTCCGGTCAGGCCCACAAACACGTCTTCGAGCGTCGCCGAATGGGTGCGAAACTCGCTCATATGCAGCCCTTGATCTGTCAGCGCAGCAAAAATGCGCGGCACTGTCGTATGCAGCTCACGAACGGAAAGTTGATGCAACCCCGCATCCACACGATGTGACTGTACGCCGGGAATCGCGGTCAGCAGAGCCGGATCGACCAGACCTTGTCCCGCCTCATGGCCAGTGATGACGAATTCGACGATATGTTCTCCGCCTACCGAGGCAATCAGTTGCTGGGGAGTGCCGAGCGCGATGATACGCCCATGATCCATAATCGCCACGCGGTCGCACAGCCGCTCCGCCTCATCCATATAGTGCGTGGTCAAAATGATCGTGCGCCCAGCCTGCTTCAGCTGATCAACCAGGTCCCATAAGTGGCGCCTCGCCTGCGGATCGAGCCCCGTCGTCGGCTCGTCGAGAAACAGCAATTCCGGATCGCCAACCAGCGCGCAGGCCATAGCCAATCGCTGCTTCTGGCCGCCCGAAAGCGTGCCTATGCGGGAGTGGCGCTTCTCCTCCAGTTGTGCCGTACGAATGGACTCCTCTACCGGTATCCCGCGCTTGAAAAAACTTCGAAACAGCCGCAATGTTTCCTCAACTGTCAGCTTGTCCGGGAACTGTGTCTCCTGCAACTGAATGCCGATGCGCTGACGCAGTTCATTCGCGTCGCTGGCCCAGTTCAATCCCAGCAACTTCACCGTCCCATCATCGGGAGCGGTCAAACCCTCGCAAATCTCAATGGTTGTCGTCTTCCCTGCACCATTCGGTCCCAACAGCCCGAAACATTCTCCCCGCATCACCTCGAGATCGAGACCATCCACGGCTCTCACATCTGCAAAGTTTTTTCGCAATCCGCGAAGCAGCAACGACGGGCCGTTCCCTTGTGCGCGCAGTTCGGCAGCTGGCACAATGGCAGGTCCTGAATCAGCCATTGAGCCGGTCTTAGTATTTGCTATCTCGCTAGCCATTGCCTAAGAGTAAGTCGAGCCAACTCCGGCCATCAACAAGTAAGTGGTCTTCGCGTGGCACGAATTTGATTAATTTTCATGCCGAACAGTGTTTGCTGGTAAGCCGGAACCATGATCGTTGGAAGTTATTCGAGGGCGTAGAGATTGCCGTCGGCTGTTCCTATGTAAACGACATTGCCAGAGATTACGGGCGAGGACAAGATCGTTCCTACAGTGTGGAGTTTGCTAATGCCAACGAGCAAGTCGTCGTAGAAGTTGGAGGTGAAAACGGCTTCGTAGTTAGGGTTGCCGTCAGGTTTCGAAAGCGCGGGAAGGTTCCGGCGCGATGCTTCCGATTGAAAGACCCAGACAGGCTTTCTGGAAACGAGGTCAATGGCAACGAGTTTGCCGTCCTGTCCGGCGACATAAAGCGTGTTCCCTGCGATGGAGGGTGAGCTGAAGATGGGCCAGTGGAACTGGAGCGAATCGATGGGTGCGCCGGTCTGCGCGTCGAGTACGTGCAGGAGCGCCGTGTCCGATGTGGCGAAATAAATCTTACCCGCCTGCGCGACGGGTGAGGTAATGACCCAAGATCCCTTGTTGGGAAAAGCCCATCGCTGCTGGCCGGTCGAAGCGTCCAGTGCATAGAACTTTGAATCACGGCAACCGAAGTAGACGATGCCATCGGCCACAGTGGCCGAGGACTGGATGCCGACCTGATTATGAATGTCGGGGTCTTCGCCGGTCTTGAAGCGCCAGAGCTCTTTTCCGGTAGCAGCATCGAGCGCATAGAAATAGCTGTCCCAACTGCCGATGTACAGTTTGCCATCGACAATGGCTGGCGACGCGTGCACAACGTCGCCGGTCTTGAACTTCCACTTAAGGGAGCCTCTGGCTGCATCGAGCGCATAGATATTGCCGTCCCCACTGCCGAAGTAGACAGCATCATGCCAGACAGCGGGCGATGAGAGATAGAAATCGAAGGGGTCGGGCATGGATTCGCCCTCAGGCAATGAACCGTGCAGATGCATTCCGGCGTAGCGGCGTTCTCCTGCGTTACGGAATTTCCATTGCAGCTTTCCGGTAGCGGCATCGATGGCGTAGAAGTTGCCGTCGTAGCTGCTGAAGTAAACGAGGCCGTTAGCAAGGGCGGGTGACGAGGTGACCCGGGCTCCGGTGGGAAACTTCCATTTCTGCGAGCCAGTCTGCTGGTCGATGGCGTAAAGATTGCCATCATTACTGCCAACATAGACAACGCCGTTGACGATGGCCGGGGAAGAGATGACTTCGCCCTGAGTATGGAAGGTCCATTTGATGCCATTGAATCTGGGCACTCCGGCCGCGTAGATGCCGGAGTGTGCAAGATCGTTGCGGAACATTGCGGTGTCCTGCGAGAAGGCGAGTGTGCAGGAAAGAAAGATGGGCAGGAGGTGGCCAAAGAGACTTCGTGCGTGTGGGTTGGTTGGTTTCATCATCGTTGGTTCAATGAAGTGAAATCTGAGTGTCGTAGGACCTGCCTCAGTTGATCTGTGAACATGATCATCCCTGCCAAGCCTCCGGGCATGCGTACGTGCAATCGCATCCGCACCAGCGACCTTCATCCTTCGCTACGCCTGTGGTATCTCGTACGCTATGAATCAGCGGATAGTTCCGTGATCCTGAAAGCGGCGATCCGCCACAATGGTATATTTACTTGCCAAATATCTTCGCGAAGAAGTGGCCGATTTGATGGAAAAACCCGCCGGAATCCAGGTGCTTCTGCTCCGGCGCTGGCACTGATGCCGGCGGAACAGGCTGTGAAGAAGGCGCTGGTGGCGGTGGAGTTACAGCTGGCTGCGTCGATTGGTTATCAGCCGTTCCGCTGTATATAAGCGGTACCTCGACCTGAGCATGGGGCTGGCCTACCGGCACAACCGGCTGCGTGGGCGGCGGGGGCGGAGGCTTCAAACCTTCGCTTTCAGCCAGCGGAAAAGCGGTATCAGCTGGCGTAGACGACGGGCCGCCGACATGCTTGCCGTTATTACTGGCCACCGCTACGGTGGCAGCAGGCGGACAGCCGCAAGGCTCCGTTTCGTTATCCACTATCTGTTGCAGGCTGCCGTGCTCAAACAACACACGCTGGTTCGGCTTCACACGGTAAATGCCGCCCTCGAACTGGCTGGTAACGGTCACGTAGGGTGCATTGTCGCCGCGATTATCGATACAGGTGTCGCCTTTCTGGTTTACGCGCATCTTCAGATCAGCCTCACCCGGCCCAGAAACGAGAATACGCAGATCAGGCGTCAGTAAAACATCGGAATAAGAACCTGTCTTATAGCTGGCTTCGAGCGCACCTCGATCAAGAGAGATCATGAGCGCCGTAAAGTCGCCTCCAGCCGCAGGTGCAACGGAGGTGTCTGTGGTGAGGTGAATCGTCGTCGAAGCGCACAGCCGCAGTTCACCCCCGCGGGCAAGCGTAATATTCGCAGTCGTATCTCCTGCAGTAATGCTCCCGTTGTTCCCAATCGTGGCTTTGCCGTTGGCGACTTCCAGCGATCCGGAAACGGTAACGCCCTCCGTGGGTACAAACGCGATGGGCTTCTGTTGTGCATCTGCTGCGATCCATGGCGAACACGCAGCGCTCAACAACAGCAAGTACTTCAGTCGCATGTGAGCTAAAGCTCCAGAAAATTCTTGATCAGCCGCTTGCCGTCGTTCGTAAGCACGCTCTCAGGATGGAACTGTACACCTTCGACCGCATGCTGGCGATGACGCAACCCCATGATCGTGCCATCGGCAGTGCGCGCCGTGATTTCAAGCTCGGTAGGCAGGCCCTTTTCCGCAACAATGAGCGAATGGTAGCGGGTGCAGGTCATAGGGCTCTGAATGCCGCTGAAGATCGTCTTGCCGTCATGCGCGATTTCGCTCGTCTTGCCGTGCATCAGCTGCGGTGCGCGAACAACGTTGCCACCAAAGGCCGCTCCAATGGCCTGGTGCCCGAGACAAACACCCAGAACCGGAACCTTCCCGGCAAAGTGGCGAACAAGATCGATCGAGATGCCCGCCTCCTGAGGCGTGCATGGTCCCGGCGAAAGCAGAATGCGATCCGGTGCTAGTGCTTCTACCTCGTCGACAGTCAGTTCGTCATTCCGGCGAACGGTCATCTCGGCCCCAAGCTCGCCCATATATTGCACCAGGTTGAAGGTGAAGGAATCGTAATTGTCGAGAACAAAGACCATGAGCTTATATCTCAGTGTAACGCGCCCGTAGGCCTACCCGATTTGCTTCCGCATGAAGATGGTTGCCTGCGGATTGTCGTTATAGCGCGGGCACGGTTGATATCCATGCCGCCGATAGAAACGGATTGCAGGCATAAGATCCTTCTTGGAATCGAGATAGAGCGCCTTGTAGCTATGTTCTGCCGCGTATATTTCAAGCGCAAGGAGCAGCGCTTCCGCCACTCCCTGCCCGCGAGAACCTAAACGCACATAAAGCCGTTTAATCTCTCCTGCCTTCTCCATATTCGTCAGCCGTCGTAGTGCAATGCAGCCGACAAGTGCCCCGTCGTCCATCGCTAGCCAGACACCCGCATCTTCATGAAAATATTCATTCTCGAAAGCGGAGCGTTCATCGCGCACGACAACGCCAACCGCCTCGTAATACTCCGAAACGATGCCATAGGCGACGTCCAGTTCCCGTAGATTGGCGCGATGAATCCTCACTTAAACAGAGTACGGCAATGGCAGAGACGATGGTGTCGCCCGTATGCTAATCTGTCGGCTAAGAGGGATCGTCGCTCCTGGAGGTCATCCGATGAAGCTCGTAACTCTTGCCCTTGCCATTCTTTCCACGGCCGTCGCTTTTGCGCAAAAACCTTCGCAGACGGCTCCTGCTGTCGATCTGCCCATTGTGCCCGGCTGGGTGTCCCAGGCAGGCTGCCCAGTCGCTTTTTCCGATGTGGCTCTTGAATCGAAAGCGCGTTTTATGCCCGTGCGACAGGATGCCGCGCCTGACGGCAGTCTAAGATTTCAATATAAGAACATGAGCGGAAAAGACATTCAGTCCATTTCCGTGCAGGTGGACTTAAAAATAAAGAAGAGCATCTATGATCTGGATACTTCAACGATCACGCTCCATATGGCGCTTACCGGCAAAGGAGCGGCAGAAATACTGCCACTGACCCTACGGGCTTATGGGCTAAGCCGCGTAACTCTTGAGCAGGTGTCATTTACCGATGGCACGATCTGGAATGCCGACTTAAGAAAACCCTGCAGCTACCAGCAGTCTGGCTCCAGCGAGCAAATAGGGCAACTGCAATAAGTTCCCTAAAAACCATATTCGTTCTATGCTTTTTCCTTGCTAGTGGCTC
>Ga0210386_10005610_pt1 | contig 10160 bp, 7 predicted proteins | sample IncBWH32OmetaG_FD_160091 | JGI IMG/M metagenome (GOLD analysis project Ga0210386, IMG submission 160091) | Forest soil microbial communities from Barre Woods Harvard Forest LTER site, Petersham, Massachusetts, United States - Inc-BW-H-32-O ... | reverse complement strand
GCGCAATGGCTTTCCCCAGTTCGTTCTCGATCAGCAGCAGGGCATGCAGTTCACGCTCATAATTCTGTGCCCAAAGATGGGTTTGGTCGCTCACCCGAATTAGCTGCGCGCTCACGCGAGCCTCTCCACCCTCGGATGGCCGTGTTGATGTCCTCATCGAAATCGACGAAAGTATCAGCGGGCCAGAGTTTGGCCTGCCACTCCTCGCGCGTAATTATGTCTCCGGGACGGCCCTGTGGCTGGCCTAACAGCCCACGGCCAAACAGAGCGGGAACGGCGGGATATCGCCGAGTACGCAGTGACGCTCGCAAGGAAGCGATGAAATTAGGGCGCCGGCAGTGCTGTCTTTTTCTGAATTCCTTCACCTTCCACGATGGTGTAAATGAAATCTGCCGGGACATCGTGCAGGACTTCAACTTTGCCGCTCGGCCATTTGATCTCTATCTCGTCCATTCTGGCTTCGGTGCCGAGGCCGAAGTGCAGTCGCGGATCATTCTGCGAGAGATAGCTGCCTCCTGCGCGAACCTCGTTGAATTGCGCTAGCCTTCCCGCTTTTGTAGTTACCCGCGCCCCAATAGCCATCTTATTGCTCTTTGTGCCTACTAACGTGAACAGCACGCGGTGATTCTTGTTTCCTCCCTGATTCAGCAGCAGTGTTGGCACTTCTCCGGTATTCATCACGACAATGTCAATATTTCCATCGTTATTGAGGTCGCCAAAAACTGCGCCTCGGCGAGATGCATCCGGGATTCCAGCAAGCACGCTGGAAACATCCTCGAAGGTGCCATCGCGGTTATTGCGGAACAGAAGCATGGGCTCACGGTAACGGGGGGCACCTGGGACGAGATCCATTTGCGGATACACGTGTCCGTTCGCGACGAACAGGTCCGGCCATCCGTCGTTGTCCATGTCAAAGAATCCGGTTCCCCAACCCACCGGGTTATACGTGGGCTTGGCAAGCTTGGCTGGGTAACTTACTTCGGAGAATCCCTGCGCTCCAAGATTGTGATACAGGCTGTCGGGTTGTTCGGTGAACGTGGTGACGAACACGGAGAGGCGGCCCTCGTGTAAATAGTCGCTCCAGTCCACTCCCATGTTGCCGCGCTCTGACCCGTCGCCACTAACCGCCGCTCCTGAGAGCATGCCGACTTCCTCAAAAGTTCCATCGTGTTTGTTGCGGTAGAGGTAATTCGGGCCGGAATCGTTGGCGACATACAGATCGGGCCAGCCGTCGTTGTCGTAGTCGCCCCAGATTGCTCCCAGGCCGTAGTATTTGTTGGGGTCGTCGACGCCGGCCTTTTTGGAAACTTCTTCAAAGGTGCCGTCCCCGCGATTGTGAAACAGCAGGTCGGACTCACCGAGCATGCCCCACGGTCCGCACTGGACCGGAATTCCCTTAAAGCTGCAGTTCTTCTCATTCTTCCCGAAGTTGGGCAGGTGGTTCACGTCAAAGTGCACGTAGCGAGAAACGAACAAGTCCACATGACCGTCGCGATCGTAGTCGGCCCAGGCTGCGCCGGTGCTGAATCCTCCGACGGCCACTCCTGCCTTATCGGTGACATCCTCGAATTTGCAGTTGCCCAAGTTGTGATAGAGAGCGTTTCCGCCATAGCCAGTTACATAAATATCTGGCAGACCGTCGTTGTCGTAATCGGCGACGGCCACTCCCATGCCCCACCCTTTTCGCATGAGCCCGGCGGACTTGGTGATGTCGGTGAATTCGAAGCCGTCGTCCTGGTGATAGAGCGTGATCATGGGGTCGCCGCCTTGCTTGTAGCGGTCGACAGTCGATCCGTTCACCGTGATGATGTCGAGTCTGCCGTCGTTATCGCAGTCGATGAGGCCTACGCCGCCGCTCATTGATTCCACGATGTAGCGCTTTTCTGGAGACGAAATGTGGGAGACGGTCAGTCCAACTTGCTTGGCGACGTCTTCGAACTTGGGCAGTGGAGTTTTCGTGCGGACTGCTTGCGCAGAGGCAAAGACAGAGAGCAACAGACCCAAGGAGAGAAATATTCGCATGATGAACCGGAAGCGACGATTATAAATCCAGCGTGGAGGCCGGGCGTCCCGTCCTCCATCCTTCATTTTGTGAAACATGCAGTCTTCGGGATGAAAGGTCAATCGGCGGGTGCCGGCGCAGGTTCTGGGACGTGTGCCTTGCCTCGCTCGCGCCATCCTTCGATAATCAGATATAGCACCGGAATGAAGAAGAGATTCAGAACGGTCGACATGATCATTCCACCGAATACCGTGGTTCCTACGGAGTGGCGTCCTTCCTGACCAGCGCCGTGGGCCACCATGAGCGGCACGACTCCCAGGATGAATGCGAACGATGTCATGAGGATGGGGCGCAGACGAATCCTGGCTGCCTCGACTGTGGCTTCCACCAGCGGCAATCCGCGTTCCCGCAACTGTTCGGCGAATTCCACGATCAGAATCGCGTTCTTGCTCGACAGTCCGATCAGCATCACCAACCCAATCTGACAGTAGACGTCGTTTTGCAGGCCACGCAGCGCTTGCGCGCCGAGCGCTCCTAGCAACGCCATTGGTACCGCCAGCAGCACGATGAAAGGCAGCACGAAGCTTTCATATTGCGCAGAGAGTGTCAGATACACGACCAAAATTCCGAGGCCAAACAAGATCATCGTTGTTCTTCCGGATGCCAGTTCTTCGAGCGACAGTCCTGTCCATTCGTAGGTGAAACCCTGGGGCAAAACTTTCTTGCTCAAATCCTCCATGGCGGCGATGGCTTGTCCCGAACTGAAACCCGCGCCGGCTGAGCCGTCAATTTCGGCAGAGCGGAACAGGTTATAGTGGCTGATGACCTGCGGCGTTGTGGTCTGAGTGACTGTGGCCAGGTTCTCAAGCGGAATCATCGCGCCTGTATCCGAGCGCACGTAGTACTGCTTCAAATCTTTGGCCTGTGAGCGGAATTGCTTGTCGGCCTGGACGTAAACGCGATAAGAGCGATTGTTGAAATCAAAATCGTTGACGTACGCCGAACCCATGTAGACGCCCAGAGTGTCCGTGATCTGTTGCAGCGGCAGGTGCAGGCTCTTGGCCTTCTCACGATCGATGGTGACCAGGAACTGCGGATCGCTTGCAGTGTAACTGCTGAACAAGCCCGTCAGGTCTTTGCGCGCGTTGCCCTGGCGAACCACCTCCTGCGTGACGTTGGCCAACTCTTCCAAATTGTGCGAACCCTGGTCTTGCACTTCAAACTGGAAGCCCCCGAATTGGCCCAGGCCCTGGACGGCAGGTGGCAAGAAGCAAAGGATCAGAGCTCCCGTGATTCCGGAGACAGAGCCGCGCAACCGGTTCACCACAGCGTCAGCGGAATGCTCGGCGCCTTTGCGTTCTGAATAACCGGTGAGCCCCGCATAAATGATTCCGCGATTGGGTGCGCCGTTGCCTGTGATGGCGAAAATGTTTTCCACTTCCGGCATCTGGCGCATGATTGCGCTTACCTGATCTTCGATGTGCCTGACGTAATCCGCGGACGCGCCGGGCGGGGCCTGGATGACGACCGGGAAGTAGCCCTGATCTTCGTCGGGAACGAAGCCTGTCGGCACACGCTGGAAAATCATGAAGGTGAGCCCTAATCCTGCGAGAAACAGCAGCACCGCGGCCAGGCGGAAGCGGAGGAAAACGCGCAGGGATCGCTGGTACCCCTCGGTGATGGCGCCGATCACCCGATCAGTCTGGCGGAAAAACCATCCTTTTTTGCCGTGCTCGCGTCCGAGCAAAATTGCGGAGAGCGACGGCGTCAGGGTGAGCGCATTGAATGCGGAAATGGAAATGGAGAACGCAATCGTGAGCGCGAATTGCCGGAACAAAATGCCGGTAGTTCCGGGGAAAAACGCGACCGGCACAAAAACGGCCACGAGCACTAAGGATGTGGCGATAACGGCGCCGGCCACTTCTCCCATCGCGGCCGAGGCTGCTTTGTGCGCGTCGCGCTCACCTTCCTGAAGATGACGTTCGATGTTTTCGATGACCACGATGGCGTCGTCTACCACCAGCCCGGTGGCCAAGGTGATGCCGAACAGAGTCAGCGTGTTAATGGAGAATCCCAGTAGCTTGACGAAGGCGAAAGTCCCGATCAGCGAAACTGGAATGGTGACCGATGGAATGATGGTGCTGCGCCAGTCTTCAAGAAATACGAAGATCACCAGAATGACGAGCACGATGGCTTCGACCAGAGTGACGAGAACGTCTCGGATCGATTCCCCCACGGCCTCCGTGGTGTCGAATGCATTTTCGTATTTCATTCCCGGCGGGAAGTGTTTCGAGAGCCGATCCAACTCCGCCAGCGCCCGGCGATCAACGTCGAGCGCATTCGCGGTGGAGAGTTGCAGGATGGCAATCCCGACGGCGTCGTGCCCGTTGTAGACCAGATCGGAGCTGTAGTCCTCCGCTCCGAGTTCTGCCCGGCCCACATCTTTGAGCCGGACCAAAGTTCCATCGGCATTCGCCTTGAGAATAATGTTTTCAAATTGCGTGGGCTCACTCAGACGCCCGATAGCCCGCACGCTGATTTGAAACTGCTGCCCGGCTTTGATTGGAGGCTGTCCTACTTGCCCGGCGGCGACTTCCACATTTTGTTCCTGCAGGGCGTTGACCATGTCGCTCGCCGTGAGGCCGCGACTTGCCATGCGCACTGGATCGAGCCACAAACGCATCGAGTATTTGCGTTCGCCGAAGATGACGACGTCGGCAACTCCCGGCACGCGCTTCAACGTGTCCTTCACGTAGACGTCCAGATAGTTGCTCATGAACAGAGGGGTGTAACGGTCGTCCGGGGAGTACACCCCGGCGCCGAAAACGAAGTTGCTCGACGACTTGGTAATCGTGATGCCGGTGGCTTTGACCGCGTTCGGGAGACGTCCCTGGGCGGTGTTCACCCGGTTCTGAATATCCACGGCGGCGAGGTCAGGATCACGGTCTAGCTCGAAGGTCGCGGTAATCGAACTGGAACCGTCGTTGCCACTGTCAGAGGTCATGTACTTCATTCCCTGCGCGCCGTTGATCTGCTGCTCGAGGGGAATGGTGACTGCAGACTCGACGGTTTGCGCACTTGCCCCGACATAGCCGCTACTGACGTTGACTTGTGGCGGGGCGAGGTTGGGGAATTGCGCGATCGGCAAAGTAGGAATTACGACCGCGCCCGCGAGAATAATCAGCAGGGCGCAGACAGTTGCGAATACCGGGCGGCGAATGAAGAAGTCGACGAACATGGGAAAATCGCAATGCGGCTTTAGGCTTCAGGCGTCATGTCCTCGGGCTTTTGGGCTTCCACCAAAAGCCAAATCATCCTGAACGCTGGGCTCGAAGCCCACTGCCCGAAGCCTAAAGGCTATCCCTGTGGCGATACGGTCGCCCCGTCCACGAGGAACTGAACTCCCGAGACGATTACCTTGTCTCCAGGCTTTATGCCCTCGAGCACCACATAATCATTCCCGGTCATGTCGCCGATGCGCACCGCTTTCTGATGCGCCACCAGTTTGCCCTTCTCGTCCTCCGCCACAAAAGCGAAGTACTGTCCGCCGACACGCGACACTGCCACCACTGGAACGACGGGTCCCTGATGCATTCCCCAGATCACTCGGGCGCGAATGAACTGCAAATTGCGCAGGCGGTCCTCATTGTTGGCGATTCGCGACTTGATCAGCACGGTCTGCGTAGTGTTGTCCACTTGCGGCGATATGAAACTGATACGGCTGTCTGCCATCACCTGGCCGCTTCCGTCCACGATTTGCACCGGCATATTCATCTTGAGCTGAGACGAGCGCTCGACTGGAATGTAGACGTATGCTTCGAGGCTGCCGGGTTTGTCGACGCTGGTGAGCGTCGTGGTCGTCGTCACGCGGTCGCCCACGTGGACCGGAATGTCGCCTACGATTCCGGTCGACGGAGCGGCCACGCGATAGTAGTGCAACTGCGTCCGCTGTTCCTGCACTTGCGCTTCCAGCGATTTCAGTTGCGCTTTAGCCGTATCGAGTGCCGATTTCGCCTGGTCGAGATCCTGTTTCGCGACCACTCCGGCTGCAGCCAGGGCGCTGATCCGGTTGTACTGTTGTTGGGCATAGTCGAGGTTGGCTTCCTGAGCCGCCCGGCTGTGTTCCTGACTGTTCACCGTGGCTTGCTGCTTGGTGGGATCAATCTGCATCAGCACGGTGCCCGGGGTGACGTGGTCGCCCGAGTGCACATAGATATCCGTGATCTGCCCCTCGACTTGAGGCATAATGATGGCCGCGTCCCGTGATTTGAGAGTTGCAACGTACTCCGTGGTGTCGCTGATTGGCACCGACTGCGCCACTTGAATCTTGACTGGAATCGCCGCATCAGCCTGGGGCTGAGCGCCCTTAACGGAAGTCCCGGTGCAGGCCGTCCCGAGCGCGGCAAGGAGTATAGCCACTAGGAGCGCAATTGAGGGCGCGAGACGCGGTGTCGGACCCGCACGACCGTCCGGACTGAAAATCCTTCTCATCCCGAGGTCCCGTTTCCTGTACTTGCTCCACTAGCCTAACAAGTAAACTTCAGATCGGCAAAAACTTACATCCACATGAATTAACCGAAAAGATTAAGTTCCACACAGTCACCGTTAGACTCGAAAATCCGAGAAAAGTTATCGCGACGATCCGACGGACTTCGTCAGCAGGCAGGTCAAGCATCGCGGGCAAAGCTGCAATGGCCTCCGATGGGAACCGACGCTTCGCCTCTGCTACATTGTTGATGTCATGAAACCTGTCCGCAGTTTTGCCAGCGATAACAACGCCGGCGTTCATCCAAAGATATTGCAAGCCATAGCCGGCGCCAACCGGGGGCATGTGGTGGGCTACGGGGACGACGCTTACACCGAGGCTGCGGTTCGCAAATTCAAACAGCACTTCGGCGCTGATATCGAAGTTTTCATCGTGTTTAATGGTACGGCTGCGAACTGCCTGAGCCTGAAGGCGCTGACGGAGACTTATCAGGCTGTGATCTGCGCCGAAGCCGCACATATTTATACCGACGAATGCGGTGCGCCGGAGAAATTCACCGGCTGCAAACTTATTCCTATACCTGCGGCTGACGGCAAGCTCACGGTCGAGGCGGTTGGGCACGCCTATCACGGCATTGGCGACCAGCATCACGTTCAGCCGCGCGTGATCTCGATCACGCAAGTCAGCGAAATGGGTACGGTTTACACGCCGAAGGAGATCCGCGATCTGGCCCGCTTCGCCCATGACCGCAACATGTTTCTGCACATGGACGGCGCGCGAATTGCCAATGCCGCCGTCAGCCTAGGCCTGACCCTGCGAGAAGCTACTCGGGACTTGGACGTCGACGTTCTTTCTTTCGGTGGAACCAAGAACGGGGCTATGGGCGCCGAAGCCGTGGTTTTTTTCAATAAGAAGTTCAGCCGCGATTTTCTTTATCTTCGCAAGCAGGGAATGCAGTTGGCCTCGAAAATGCGCTTTATCTCGGCTCAACTGGAGGTCTTGCTCACGAGTGATCTGTGGCAGAACAATGCCCAGCACGCAAATCGGATGGCCAAGTTACTGCAAAAAGAAATCAGCAAAATCCCGCAGGTGAAGATTGTTTATGAGGTGCAAGCCAACGGCGTATTTGCCCAAATTCCGCGCAAAGCCATCGCCCGGCTGCAAAAGCGCTACTTTTTTTACGTATGGAACGAGGAGCAGTCGGTCGTCCGCTGGATGTGTTCTTTCGACACCACCGAACAGGATGTGAAGCAATTCGCCAAGTTCGTGGCCGAAACAATCAATGGGTGAAGCGGGCGTGGAAACGTAACGCAACGCTGATGTTGGCAGCCCGATTCAGTTCCACAATCGCTCCTTTAGGCGCAGGATCAGGTTGGGCCATCCGCTCTTGTAGCGTAGAAGCACAGTGGCGTGAACGGTCTTAGGATACGGTGACGCCCTGTTGCTGAACACCAGATCGTAGACTCCGGCACCTGGAAGGGAAGCATCGATCACGGCACCGCTTGTCGAATTGGTTTGGTAGATGGTCGCCGTGGAGTAGCCAGTGCTCCACACCGCAAAGGCAGGGTTGGTTAGCACGTAGGCTTCGATCCCATTGTCGGGGTCCTTTGCACTCTCATTGTTACCGCCTTTACCGTGCCGCGGGGTGACCAGAGATGCGCTGAACTCGCCGGTCACGGTGACATCCATCGCGCCGGGCGGAACCGTAAACTCATGAGAAGAGAAGCTGCGCGGGTTCACCGACACGGAAGCGTCAACGACGGTTTGCGCCTGGGACCAATGGATGAATTCCTGTACCTCCCGTGCCGCCGGACTTTCACCGGTTACGGCCCACAGCACGGCCCCGAGCAAAACCAGGACGAACGACCACACTAGAATTCGGCGTTGCCGCCGAGCCCGCAAAAACGCCATGCACTCGGCCAGCACCGTCGCCAGGGCTTCGAGGTTTCCTGTTGACGGCGCGGCCCGTCCGCATTTCAGGCAGAACGCGGCGGTCGGAGGCAAGCTCGTACCGCAACTGACACATGACAATTGAGATGGAGTCGCCGCGGGCAGCGCTTTGATTGCCGCCCCATCAGTCTTCTGCCCGCATTTCAAGCAGAATTGTGAACCGTCCGGCATGTCCGTGCCGCACCATCTGCACAACATATCGGCCTCGCGCTGGTCGAAATTCCGGCCCGATCTGCGCTCCAACAGAACTGGACAAATATACTCGTCTTTTTAGATATAGGAAGAAGAAGAAATCGCCCGGTATCCAGCAGTGTTCATTCGCGACGCTCCACAGGATGTTAGCCAGTTCGTAAGTTCGTGTTGGGAATGGTTCCAGGTTCATCCACTGCAACGGCGACAGGTGAGAGTCCAGGCCGCTATTGATTTTTGGCCATTCTTCTACTACAGTGTCGCTCACTCCCCCGAGATTTGGGGAAGGATTGTCTTTTCGGAAGATGAGATGGGTCGAAATTGGCTTAATTTACTCCTGATTTTCTGCGTTACCCTCTTTGTTCCCGGTTGCGGGAGTGGGCAGCAACTCGTGGGAATCCAGGTAACACCGACAGCGGTTGTCTTTGGCGGGACGGACCCTTCGCTATTCGTTCAGCTCACGGCCACTGGCAGCTACGTGCATCCCCCGGCAACAAAGGACATCACCAATCAAGTTACTTGGACATCGAATACAGTTCAGGTCGCGCAGGTCACGGCCACGGGCAGGGTGAGTCCGAGTACTAATTGTGGGACAGCTGGTGTCACAGCAAGCTTACTGACGAACAGTCCAACAGGGAACGTCATCACTGGCACAACGAACGTCACCGTCGACGGACCACCCAATTCTGGGTGTCCGACAACCACGCCATAACGGTTCACTATGGCTCGCGCAGAAGTTTCTCCAAGGTCGGTTTATACTTCTCGGTCTTCTTCTTGCGGTTGGGAACTATCCGTGACGCTGGAGGCGCTCCGATTTGCTCCCGGGCCATGGTCTTCACCGCTTCCACCGCTGTGAAGCGCTTCGATTTTTTCCTCTTTACCACTGCTCTCATCTTGCCATAGCTGATCCCGCAGTGACGTGCAATAATACAGAGCTATCGAAGAGTTGAGCGGAGTAGATTTCCGCGGCCTGGCCAAAGACTAACGACAAACCGCCAACGACCCTATGGAAGAACGCGAGTTTTTTGATGAACGGCCTGAAAAGAAGGTGGCGACGCTGAATTGTCCGCATTGCCAGCAGGCCGCTGAATACGAAATCAACTGGCTGGTGCGCACCAAGAAAAACCAGCTTTCCGGCCGCGCCGACGAGCGCGATCGCGCCCGCTTCGCTAAAGCCAAATCCTACATGCTCCGCCGCGATGACATGATGGCCTGCAAGAATATGCGCTGCCGCAAGCGCTTCGAGATTTCAGGTGTGCAGTCGGTCGTGTTTACCGACTAGCGCTTTTTTTGTCTCCGCATTTCCCCTCGTCCTCTTCACTCATTTATACTAGTGGGTTTTCCATGGCCGGTTGGCGGTTTCTGTAGAGACGTTGCTCGCAACGTCTCAGCTCCGGTCAGCCGGACTCAAAGGAGTTTTCGCTTGAAGATTCTGGTCTGTATGAAGCAGGTGCCGCAGAAGGATGCGCCGCTCAAGCTTAACGAGTCCGGCACCTGGATTCGCGAAGACGTGTCCTACGAAGTCAACGAGCC
>Ga0210386_10005608_pt1 | contig 10162 bp, 9 predicted proteins | sample IncBWH32OmetaG_FD_160091 | JGI IMG/M metagenome (GOLD analysis project Ga0210386, IMG submission 160091) | Forest soil microbial communities from Barre Woods Harvard Forest LTER site, Petersham, Massachusetts, United States - Inc-BW-H-32-O ... | reverse complement strand
GATCGACTGCCTGGACCCGGCGGTCACGCCCCGCCGGGTCGCGGTGCTGCTCTCGAACCTGCCGCCGTCGGCGCGCGGCGGCGGCGACCCGTGGAGCACTGAGGCCGAGCTGCTCGCGCTGCTGGTCGATCACGTCGCCGCGCTGACCTGGATCACCATGCGGGCGCACGGCGCGAAGCGGGCGCGCAAGCCGTCGCCGCTGCCCCGGCCGCCGGGCCGGGGCTCCGCGCGCACCGCGCCGACGGGCGGGGCCGCTCCCCAGCCCGGCCAGGTCAAGGCGGGGTCGTGGGCGGACGCGGCGGCGCTGCTCGCCGGGATGCCGGGGATGAGGACCCGTGGCGACTTACAGCTACGGCGGGCTGGAGATCCGGGTCACTGCCGACACCCGCGAGATGACCGTCCAGATCCGCGACTCCGCGACCAAGGCGGGCACCGACGCGGCGGGCCACATCTCGAACGCGATGTCAACCGGGCTGAAGGCCATCGGCGGGCTCGGGATGGCGGTCGGCAAGAGCGTGGCGACCGGGCTCACCGCCGCGACCGCCGCCGCGACGGCGTTCGGCGTCGAAAGCTTCAAGACCGCCGCCCGAGCCGGGGAGATGGACGCCTCGCTCCGCGCGCTCGCCAAGGCCAACAACCTGTCGTACGACTCGATGCAGCAGCAGGTCAGCTCTGTCCGCAAGCAGGGCATCGAGATGGGGGTGGCGCAAGGGCTCGTCGCTCAGTTCGCGCGAGGCCAGCTCGACCTCAGCAAGGCCACCGACCTCGCGAAGGTCGCGCAGGACGCGGCGGTGATCTCCGGGCGGAACAGCTCCGAAGTGCTCGATGACCTCGTGCACGGCATCATGACCCAGAACACCCAGGTCTTGAGAAATGCCGGGATCACGGTCAACGCGACCCAGGCCCAGGACGCCTACGCCAAGCAGCTCGGCAAGTCCCGCTCCCAGCTCACCGAGGCCGAGAAGTCCCAGGCGGTGCTGAACGCCGTACTCAACGAGGGCAAGAACGTCGCCGGGGCCTACGCCGAGGCGATGGAGGAGCCGGGCAAGGTCCTGCGGTCCTTCAAGCGGGTAACCGACGACATCAAGCTCAGCGTCGGCCAGGGGCTCGTGCAGGCGTTCGGGCCGCTGATCCTCCAGACCTACGACCTGGCCAAGGGCCTGTCGGCGGCGGTCGCGCCCGGCGGGGTGCTCGCCCCCCTGTTCGATGCCATCGGCGAGGCCGTGACCCGGCTCGTCGCCCCGCTCGTGACCATCGTCGCCAAGTGGACCGACTGGATCGCCAACCTGAAGCCCGAGCAGGTCGAGAAGATGGTCCAGATCATCCAGCGGTTCGGCCCCGCCCTGATCGCGGCGGCGGGCGGGCTGTCGCTGCTGGTCGCGCCGCAACTACTGAGCGGAATCCCGGTGCTCGGCGGGGTGCTCACGAACCTGACCGGCCCGCTGACGATGGTCACGAGCGGGATCGGCAAGATGGCCGGGTCCGCCGTCGCCGCGATCCCCGGAATCTCGGGTATGAGCGGCGTCGCGGGGCTGCTGCCTGCCGCGATGAACCCGGTCGGGCTGGCGATCCTCGGGGTGGTCGCCGCCGTCGGTGCCATGCTCGTCGCCAGCTCAGATTTCCGCGAGGGCGTCATCGCAATGGGCAAGGCGCTATGGGAGGGGCTGAAGCCGGCCCTCACGGCGGTCTGGGATGCCCTAAAAATCCTCGGCTCCGCCGTCTGGGAAATCATCAAGGCGCTAGGCGATGCCCTCGGCCCGGCGCTAAAGAACCTTTCGCCCCTTTTGCGCCAGATCGCGGAGCTGTTCGGCGTCCAGCTATCCGGCTCGGTCGATGGGGCAGGCTCCGCTATGGGCGGCATCGTCCCGATCATCACCGGGCTCATCCGCGTGATCGGGTTCCTCCTCGACGTGACCACGAAGGTCCTGGTCCCGATCATCGAGATACCCCTCAAGCTGCTCACGATGGGGGCGAAGGCCGCGCAGGTGGTCAACCCCCTCAAGCTGCTCGGGCAGGCGATCGAGTGGCTGACCGGCGTCGCCCAAAAGCTGTGGCACTGGATCACCGGCAACTCGCCGGGGCTGATCCCCGCCCTCGGTGACCTCGGGTCCGCCGCGATGTCCGTCGCCGGGCTGCTCGGCGGCGCGGTGTCCGCCGCATTCTCCGGGCTCGCCGGGGTCGTCACCTCGGCGCACGGCGCGATGACCTCGGCGGTGTCCGGCGGCTGGAACCAAATGAAGTCCGTGGCGAGCGCCGGGATCTCCCAGATGCAGAGCGCGGTGTCCTCCGGGTTCTCCTCAATGGTCGGCGCGGCCAGGTCGGCGGGCACCGGAATGGTCGAGGGGCTGAAGTCCGGGCTGTCCGCGGCGCGCGGGCTCGGCGGCTGGATCAGCTCGAATGTGACCGGGCCGGTCACGTCGATGATCAAGGGCGGTCTCGGGATCGGGTCGCCGTCCTCGATCACGATCTATTTCGGGCAGGAAATGGTCGAGGGCCTCAAGCGCGGCCTGGAGACCGCCAAACAGCATCTCGGCTGGATACAGGCGAACGTCTGCGGGCCGATCATCAACACCCTGAAGGGCGCTTTCGGCATCGGGTCACCGTCGCGGGTCACGATGGCGATGGGCGAGGACCTCGCCGAGGGCCTGGAGCTGGGCTGGTCGCGGGCGTCGCACCTGTCGGTGCCGCACCTCGCGTCGCCGCTGGCGGGCAACGGGTTCGCCGCCGCCGACGGGATGACCGGCGCGGGCGGCGCGACGATCAACGTCTACCCGCAGGCAGGCCAGGATGAGCGCGAGATCGCCGCTCTGGTGTCCCGCGAGCTGGCATGGGCGACCGCTGGAGGGCTCGGATGACAACCCCGACACTGCGGCGGTACGACCGCACGTTCGACTGGTCCTACTTCGACACCGCGCTCCCGGCGCCCGGCCGGGGCCTGATCCCGGTCGTGCTCGACGGGCTGTGGCTGAACACGGGCGACACCGACAGCGGTCTGTGCGCGGTCGTGACCAACATCGAGGGCTGGCTGGACTCCCCGCCCGCCAACGGCAACGACGTGGCGCGGACGATCAGCGACGGCGCCGCGTGGGGGCCGAAGGTCCTCGGGCCGCGCACGGTGATCATCCACGGCGCGGCGGCCGGGCCGCGCGACGAGCTGGGCAGGTTCCGCGCGCAGCTCGCCGCCCGCGCCGCGTACCGTGACCCGGTGCTCCTCGCGGTCGGCACGATGGACGGCGCGGCGGTGCAGACCGCCGACGTGCGAGCCGGGACCGAGTCCTACCGGCACCAGCCCCTCGGCTCGTCCGGGTTCCGGTACCAGGTCACGTTCACGGCGGCCGACCCCGCGATCTATGACGGCACCTGGCAGGCCGCCCGGCTCACGAACCTCAGCGAGGGCGAGGAGACCGGCCGGTCCTACCCGCGCGAGTATCCCTGGCGGTACGCGGGGAGCTATGTCCCGAACTCGGCGGTGCTCCGCAACGCGGGCAATCACGACGCCCCGGTCTACGCGCTGTACGAGGGCGACATGACCGAGTCGACACTGTCCGACGGGCAGGGCGGGGTGATCCGGCTCGCCGGGCTCGACGCCGGGGTGCAGATCCTCGTGTCCACGGCCACCCTCACCGCCGAGGCGCCCGGCGGGCTGTCGCGCGCCTCGTTCATCCTGCCCGGCTCCCGGCCGATGACGCTTCCCCCGGCCAGCTCGGGCCGCTGGTACCTCCGCGCGACCGGGCGCGGCTCGGTGTCGCTGGGATGGCGGTCGGCATGGGTCTAGGCCCCGGAGGTCCGGTCGGGCTGCCGCTGGCGCTGGAGCCCCGGCCGCGTATCCCGCTCCCCGGCCAGTGGACATTCTGGGCCGACACGATGGTCGGCTCCCGCGCGCTCGGCAACGTCGATGTGTCGAGCTTCTACTGCGTCAAGAGGCTGTCGGCGTTCGGGCACGGGAACGTGACGGTGAACCTGCCCTCGGGGCTGGAGACCCAGCGGATGCTCACGCTGTGGTCCTGGCGGCTCTGGGCGTTCTACGACGGCGAGCCCTACTGGTGCGGGGTGCCGACCGGCGTCGCCGACCAGGACGGCTCCGCGCACGTCCAGTTCACCCTGATCGAGCTGCCGGGCTACCTCACCCGGCGCCAATGGGACTACTACCCCGACCGGCGCTACACCGGGGCCGAGCAGACCGCGATCGCCCGCGACATCGCCGAGCCGCTCGCCGACGTGGGCGTGCCGATCGTGACCGCTCCGGGGTTCGTGGTGCTCCGCGACCGGCGGTACGAGTACCTGGAGGGCGGGTCGCGCGGCCAGCTCCTCATCAACCTGGCCGGGGTGCTCCAAGGCCCCGAGTTCCGCGCCGACTACCGGATGACCACGGCGGGCCGCCCCGAGTGCACGCTGCGGATCGCCTACCCGCGCGTCGGGTCGGATGTCTCCGGGCTCGGCCTGTCGGTCCCCGGCGCGGTGGTCGGCTACCGGGCGCAGTGGGACAGCGACCAGCTCCGCACGAGAACGTTCGCGGTCGGGGACCTGCCGCACGACGCGGGCGAGGACGCGGTTCGGCCGGTCGTCGTCGCCGACCTGCCGAACGCCGAGCTGCCCCGGCTCGACGCGGTGGACGACTGGCCCGGCACCATCCTGGAATCGACGCTCAAAGAACGCGCCGAGACCGCCGCGCAGATCCAGTCGATACCCGGCCAGCAGATCAGCGGCAGCCCGCCCGAGTCGTTCCCGCCGATCACCAGCTACGGGCCGGGCGACACGGTGACCATCACCGCGATTACCCCGCTGGTCCCGGCTGGCGTCGAGTTCGCCGGGCGGCTCCAGCAGATCGAGGTCAACGCCGCGACCGGCGTGGCGACCTGGACCCTCACCCTCACCAACCCGCCGCAGAGGCTCCGCGAGTCGCTCGCGGGCGGCCTGGTGCGGCTGGACACCGCAACGTCCGACGCTTTCCGCAGCGGCGGGCTCAGGATCGTATCGGGAGGCCCGAGATGACAACACCCCAGCCGGTCGGCAAACTGGTCTGGGCGCAGGCCGAGACCTACGACGCGGTAGACGACCGCACCCTGATCCGCGCGCTGGCCAGGGATCGCGTCGGCACGCTGGCGGCGGTCGATGCCGTCGCCGGGCCGGGGCTCCAGGTGATCCTCCGGGGCGGCTGGGTCGCGGTCGCATCATGCGACGACGCGACCAGCGCGGTCGTCGGGAGCCGCGAGGATCACGTGGTCATGGCGAACGCCGGACCCGCCTCAGGAAGCCGCGAGGACTGGCTCTGGTGCGAGACCCACCCCGACGAGGGGACCTGGGAGCTCAAGATCCTCCCGGCCGGTCAGGCGGCGCTCCTGCCCGGCATCCAGATCGCGGTGATCACCGTCCCGCAAGGCGCCAACCTCGCCTCCCAGATGACGATCGTCCCGACGATCGCCGAGCTGGACCGGCGGCTCCTGTCGTGGACCGCGCGGAATTACGAGATCGGCCAGGGCGGGTGGAATTACCAGAACTACGGTCAGGCGGCGCCGCTGTCGGTCGAGAGTTACCCGTGCGTGATGCGGCCGGGCCAGTGGTACCGGATCAAGTTCGTGATGCTCGGCCCCGACGTGGTGTCCGGCCCGAGTCGCGTCCATGCCATCGGGATCGGCTGGCGGCTCGCGGGCCAGCAGCAAAACCAGATGGTCATGGCGAGGGCTCACGCTTGCAGCTACCCGCCGAACCCGCCGACCGAGTCTCAGCCGAATTGGCAGATGTGCGAGTGGACGTTCCGCTACACGGGCGCCGTCCCGGTCTCGCGGGTGTTCGATGGCCGCTACTGGATCGTGGGGAGCGGCCTGTTCCGCATGTGCAACCTGGCCAACGTCGGGGACCACGCCGTGCTCACGGTTGAGGACGCGGGCTCGTGACCACCCCGGCGCTGATCCGGTGGGGGCAGGCAGGCCGCTACTCGGCATGGGACGACCGGCAGGTCATCACGGCGCTGGCGGGCGGCCGGTCCGCGGTTGTCCGCCCGGTCGGGCTGACGCCGGCCCCGGCGGGGCTCGGCGTGCTGGTCGATCCTGGCTGGCTGGCGATCGCCGACTGCGGCGACAGCACGGTCGCGGTGCTCACCTCGCCGGTTGAGGCGAGCGTGACGGTGGAGCCGGGCGGCGCCGCCGACCGCGACGACGAGCTGTGGGCGGTCATCACCGACCCGGAGACGGCCACCTATGCGCTTCGCGTTCTCGAGTTGGGCGGTGGCCAGCACGGGGTGATGCTCGCCACGATCACGGTCCCGGCCGGGGCCACCGCGAGCGACGAGCTGGTGCTGACTCCCGCCGATCCTGACTTTGGCGGCGGCGGGCAGGGGCCGCCAGGACCGGCCGGGCCGCAGGGACCGCCAGGGCCGCAGGGACCGCAGGGGCCGCCCGGAGACCCCGACGGGCCGCCCGGCCCGGAAGGACCGCCAGGACCGGCGGGGCCGCCCGGCGCGGACGGGCCGCCAGGCCGCGAGGGCGACATGGGGCCGCCAGGATCAGGCGGGCCGCCAGGACCGGCAGGCGACCCCGGCCCGCCCGGCGGACCCGGCGCCGACGGGCCGCCCGGCCCGGCAGGACCGGAGGGGCAGGCCACGCTCATCGTCGGCGGGTTCGGCCACCAGCGGACCCCCGCCGAGCTGCCCCCAGACGGGCTCATCCCCGCCGACTGGGACGGGCCGGGCCGACCCGCGCAGCAGATCCAGGTAGAGCCCGGCTGGGCGCTCGTGTGGGACAGCGGCCAGGGCGGCGGCGTGGTCCCCGAGCTGGGCATCGGCCCGTGGCAGACGCTCGAAAACCCCGGCACCCCGGCGGGGCTCCTCCCGGCGACCCGGTTGCGGTACCGGCTGGTCGGGTTCCTGAATTGCGTGCAGGTCGATTTCAACGTCCACTTCAACGCTCAGACGGCGTGGCAGTGGCCCCCGATGGCCGCCGACTGCCACGTGAGCCTCCCGAACGGCCAGCCCCGGTACCTCGCCGCCCCATCGGCGACCGGTGCGGGCGGGTCGGCGACGGCGCGGTTTGAGTTCGTCGCCGGGGGCGTGGTGCGGTACACCGTCCCGGCCGGGGTGGGCGTGGCCGGAATCTGCGCGCTCATCCCGAGAGACTGAGGAGGCCGCCATGTCCGAACCGCCGCGCGACGGGTCGCTATGGGTCTACGCCCCGGAAGGCCCCGGCGACCCGTGGCTGAACCCCGGCGTGGTCCAGGGACCGCCCGGCAGCCAAGGCCCGGAAGGACCGCCAGGACCGCCAGGACCGCCAGGACCGCAGGGACCGGTGGGCGAGACGGTGCTGTCGGTTTACAACAACACCGACTGGCAATTCACGCTCGCGCAGGCCATGACCTCCACCGCCCTGTATGAGTTCACCCCGACGTGGGTCATCCCGGCCGGGTGGCTGATACCCGGCTCGCTGTTCGAGATCAACACCCACGGGCACGGCCAGGTCGGCGACCCGCTCGGGACGGCGCCGCATATGGCGATGGCGCTCCAGCTCAACGTCACGCGGAATCTCTGCCTCGCTGACCTGAGCTGGCAAGACATGTTCGCGAACCGGGGGCTCGCCATCGCCGCGCACGCCTACTACTCGGTGATCAGCCCGACACAGGTCCGGTGCTGGGCGGAGAACATCGTCGGGCCGACGCTCACCGGCGGCGGCGGCGGCGCCAACCAGCCGAACCGGGGCGGCAACTCGTGGGGGTTCACCAGCCAGAGCATCATCGCCACCGTCACGCCGGGCGCTGACCTGTCGATCGCGATCCTCGGCCGGTGGATTCCCAACCAGCCAAACCAGACGATCACCTTCTACGGGTCGCGGCTGTTCCGCTACCAGGCGACCCCGATGTCGGAGCGCGGTGGCACGCTGTATGGGAGGACTCGCGGAAGGCCCGTGATCCTCGACGCTGAAGGGAGCACGCAATGAGCGAACAAACAGTCGAGCCCGACCCGCTCGCCGCCGAGCAGGACGTGGAGCCGACCCTGCCCTACGACGAGGGCAAGGAGACCGACATCCCCGAGGTCGGCGAGGCCGGGCCGGATCACCCGGTCGAGGAGGTGCCGTTCTGATGGCGCTGCAACGGCTGTGGCGCCCGTCGCCGCACTACTCCACGAGCCGGTCGGGGGTGCGGCTGATCGTGCTGCACACCACCGAGGGCGCGCAGGACATCGAGTCGCTCGCCAACTGGTTTAAGAACCCGTCGTCCAAGGTCAGCTCCCACGTGGGGGCCGACAACAAGCGGCAGGGCGTGATCGCCGAGTACGTCAAGCGGAACCATTCGGCGTGGGCGCAGGGGAACTACAACGGAGTCTCGATCTGCATCGAGATGTGCACCCCGGCGGGCGCGGCGAACGGCTGGTCACGCGACTACTGGCTGTCCAAGCAAGGCTGGCTACTCGACACGACCGCCGCATGGGTCGCGGAGGAAGCCCGCGCCTACGGCATCCCGATCACGCGGCTGAGCGCGAGCGCGGCGCAGGGCAGCGGTCGCGGGCTCTGCGGCCACGTCGATATCCAGCCCCGCGACCGCACCGACCCCGGCAAGGGGTTCCCGTGGGACTACATCATCGCCAAGGCGACCGGCGGGAAGCCGCCCGCGAGCGGCGGCGGCGGTACCGCTCCGCCGCAGACCGGTTCGGCGCCGAAGCTGAGCGTCGATTACTTCGGGCGGACCCGCAACTCCACGGTGCCCGACGTTCGGACCTGGCAGCAGAAGATGAAGGATCGCGGCTGGACGATCGGCGTCGATCAGCAGTTCGGGCCGCAGTCCGAGGACGTGTGCCGGAAGTTCCAGCGCGAGAAGGGCCTCACGGCCGACGGGCTGGTCGGGCCGCAGACCTGGAACATGACATGGACAGCGCCGGTAACCTGACCGCCGCGCTCGTAGTCGATGCGTGGCCCGAGCAGGCAACGCTCCGCGCGGTAGCTGGCGACCCGTTCAGTTTCCGCGTGGAGCTGCTCGGCGACGACGGCCAGCCGGTCGATGTCACGACGTGGGACTTCGCGGCCACCCTCACGACCGGCACGCTGCGGCTCGACTTCGAGTGGGCCGCCGACGATACGGGCGTCCGGTTGTGGCTCCGCGGCGAGGCAACCGCGCGGCTCACGCCCGGCCGCCCGGTCACGTTCGACGTGGCCGCCCGGCAGCCGACGGCCGGTGAGGGCGTCATGGTCCTGGCCGGGCCGATGGAGGTCATGGCGCGGGTGACCGATCCGCTGCGGAGCGACCCGGACACCGGGCCGCGCGAGGGAGAGCTGGTGGAGGCATGACGGCGATCGAGGACAACGGCACGGTGCAGGTCCGCCTCCCCGGCGGCGTCGTGGGGGTGGGCGTCGGCCCCGCCGTGATGGGGCCGCCCGGTCTGCGCGGGCCGCGCGGCGAGCGCGGCGACCCCGGCGGCACCACGACGATCGTGTTCTCGTTCAGTCAGCGAGACCCGGCCGAGCTGCCCGAGGACGGCCTGATCCCGGCCGGGTGGGACGACGTTCGGGTGCCCGAGGCGGACATCCAGGTGGGCGTCGGGCAGTCGGTGGAGTACCGGGGCGACGGGTACCTGTACCTGTTCCTCGGCCCCTCCACCGTTCCGGGCGGGTGGGTCGAGACTGGCCAGATGCGAGGCCCGCCCGGCGACCGTGGCCCGATCGGCGACACCGGCCCGCCAGGACCGATCGGCGACCGGGGCCTGACCGGGAACACCGGCTCCCCCGGCCCGAAGGGCGACCAGGGCGACACCGGGCCGCAGGGCGCTCGCGGCGCGGACGGCGCTCCCGGCACGCCCGGCGCGACTGGCCCGGTGGGGCCGACCGGCCCGCAGGGCGCGACCGGACCCGAGGGTCCGGCAGGCCCGCAGGGCGAGCCCGGCACTCCCGGCGCCGACGGCACCGACGGCCAGGACGGCGCCGACGGCGACCCCGGCGCACCCTCGTTCATCATCATGGACATCTACACCAAGGGCGCGCAGGACGTTGCCTCGATCCTCGATGGCGTCATTCCCCGCGACTTCGACGGCCAGGGCAAGCCGCCCGACGACTACCGGATGAAGACCGGCGAGGCCGTCCTGATGGTGAAGCCCGGCGACCTCTACGAGGGCCAGGCGATCGTCTGGGTCGGGTCGTCGGGCGCCACGCCGCAGCCGTGGATAGCGATGAAGGTCACGGGGCCG
>Ga0210386_10005605_pt1 | contig 10164 bp, 5 predicted proteins | sample IncBWH32OmetaG_FD_160091 | JGI IMG/M metagenome (GOLD analysis project Ga0210386, IMG submission 160091) | Forest soil microbial communities from Barre Woods Harvard Forest LTER site, Petersham, Massachusetts, United States - Inc-BW-H-32-O ... | reverse complement strand
CCAGTGGAAAGCGGTGATCCACGACGGGCGGCCGGGAGATGGAATTGATTGGGTGAGCGCGGCGTATTTGCCGAAAAATGTGGCGCCGGTGATTGACGGCATCGCGATTCAGGATCCCGGGACGCGTGCGCAGACGCAGTTGGTGATCACAGGGCAATCGACGAATGTAATCCTGAAGCAACCGGCGTCGTCCAATCCATCGGGAACGGTGATTACCACAACGACCACTAAATTCGAGCAGCCACCGCAAGGCGTCTATCAAAAGGGATACGCAACGGTATTGTGGACGGCACATGACGACAACGAAGACGATTTGCGCTACTCCATTTATTTTCGCGGAGAAAACCAGCGCGATTGGCTGCTGCTGAAAGACGGCCTGGACCAGAAATACTATTCGTGGGACGCCACGGCGATGCCCGACGGCGCGTATTACCTGAAGATTGTAGCGACCGATTCGCCTTCAAATCCGCCGGATGTCGCGTTGAAGACCGAGCGCGAGAGCGAGCGATTCGAGATCGACAATACGCCGCCGGTGATTCAGAAGCTGGAGGGGAGCGCCACGGGGATGAATGCGGAGCGCTCGACGGGCGTTGCCTATGATTTCCAGTTCACTGCGACCGATGCGGCGAGCAGCATCGAGAAGGCGCAATATAGCGTGGACGGCGGAGAGTGGATTTTGGTGGCGCCGGCGCAAGGGATCAGCGACAGCAAATCGGAGAGTTACCGATTTACCGTGCGCGGGCTGGCCCCTGGGGAGCACACGATTGCGGTGCGGGCGTACGACCGGTTTGATAATGTGGGCGCGGGAAAGACGACGATAACCATAGTTGGCGGGAAAAACTAGATTTTAATTCTACCTTCGAAATGCGGCCCGCCTCGGAAGGCGGGCCCTACAAGCGCAACCCCAGAGCACAGACAGGAACAACCCAAGAGCACAGCAGGAATGGCTGTGCCACCGATTGCGGCGGCTACAAATTCATTAGGATTTTTTTGGGGTGGCCGGCTTGACTAGTTCGGGTCCGGGAGCTTTGGGCTTTTCGGGTTCGATGTAGGCTTCGATTTCGGCGCCGAAGCCCATGCGGCCGTCGCTGTAGGAATCCGCCTTCGCGTGTACTACCCGCGCCTTGCAATGAGTTTCGTCTGGCTTGCCCCCGGTGACTTCGGCGGGCATGCGGATGGTTGCTTCGATGGGCATACCTACCTGAAGCGGGGCCGAGGTAACGAAGAAAAATCCGCCGCGCGAAACATTCAAGGCCTCGGTAAAGTGCTCGCTTTTATCGCCGGCGAGATTGAGGGTGCGGAAACGCAGGGGTATGCGCAGGCGGTAGCGTTCGAGATGTCGGCGTTCAGAAGGAGCCATGTCAATTTTACGCGTGCAGCGGGGAGGGGCACGCGCCCACAGAAGACTCTAAGGCTTAAGAGTAGCATCCGTAGCCGAGTGGTCAAGCGAATATGAGGGGAGACGGAGGGTTTTGCCGGGGATGGGCGGGTGGTGATAGCTGCAAATGGTTGGGCGGATTGGGTTTGGGAGGGGCGGTCTGCGCCGTAAAGGCGGCAGCTTCGCTGTCGCACTCAGAAGGGGCTACCTTCTGGCTACGGGGTTTTCCCGGCCAGGGCATTTTGCACTACACTGAGGATATGGCGAGCACCAATCCTAGCCCGGACATTTCCGGGACCACGATCGAATGGAAGACCATCGAGGAAGCTCACGAACGGATCCGTCCGCGGATCCACCGGACGCCGGTGATGACGAGCGAATCGCTGAACGCGATGAGCGGGGCGGAGCTTTATTTCAAGTGCGAAAACCTGCAAAAGACCGGGTCGTTCAAGATTCGCGGGGCGACCAACGCGATATTTTCCCTGAGTGAGGAAGGGGCTTCGCACGGCGTGGTGGCGCCTTCAAGCGGGAATCACGCTGCCGCGGTGGCGCGGGCTGCGGCCTGGCGCGGAATCCCGGCGTGGATCGTGATGCCGAAGAACGCGCCGGCGGTGAAATGCCGGGCGGTGGAATCGTATGGGGGGAAGATTACGTTTTGCGAACCGAAGGTTTCCGCGCGGTTGGAGACGGCGAAGCGCATCCAGGCAGAAACTGGCGCGGCAATGATTCATCCTTACGACGACGACAGGATCATCGCCGGGCAAGCGACCGCGGCTAAGGAGTTGCTGGAGGAGATCCCCGACCTTGACGCCGTGCTGGCGCCGGTGAGCGGCGGGGGACTGTTGAGCGGAACGTGCCTCGGGGCACACGGTTTGAATCCGGAGATCCGCGTGTATGGTTGCGAGCCGGAACTTGCCGACGATGCTTATCGTTCGCTGAAGACCGGGACACTGCAGACGATGGAATCGAGCGATACGATCGCGGACGGATTGCGGGCTTCGCTGGCGCCGCGGACGTTTGCGATTCTCCGCAAACAGGTGGCGGGGATTTTGCTGGTGGGCGAAAAAGAGATTGTGGAGACGATGCAACTGGTAGGGCAGCGGATGAAGCTGGTGATCGAACCTTCGAGCGCTGTGGCGCTGGCGCCGTTGCTGCGGGCGGGGGGAGTGCCGGGATTGAATCAGGGTATGCGCATGGGAAAGCCGGCGGCGAGGATTGGGATTATTATTTCGGGCGGGAATGTCTAGGGAAAAGAGCGGAGAAGAGTAAGAGGCTGGCTTGAAAGACCAGCGCTACATTGGGGAATGAAGAGAGAAGAGCGGGCCGCCCGCAGCGGCAAGAGTAACCCAAGAGCACAGCCAGGAATGGCTGTGCCACCGGGCCAGGCGTTCCCAATCGTCCTTAAAATTCGTTGTTAGTGTTTCGGTGTTTTCACCGGGTCGGGGGGACGCGGAGGAAGCAACTTCGGGTTGGCCTGCAAGGCTTTCAGAATTTCGGAGATGCCGCGCTCGAGTTGCGGGTCGCGGCCGTCAATGACGGATGCCGCATCGTTTTCGACGACGATGTCGGGATCGACGCCGTGGCCTTCGATGACGTACTGGCCGGCGACGGAACCTGTTGCCGCTTCGGGGACAAAGACCTGGCCGCCATCAAGAAGCGGTCCACGGCCACTGATGCCGACCACACCGCCCCACGTGCGCTTGCCGATCAGCGGGCCAAGCCCTGCCTGGCGGAACATATAAGGGAAAATGTCGCCATCTGAAGCGGAAGTTTCGTTGATTAAGCAAACCTTCGGACCGTAGAAAACGGCGTCGGGATAGGTTTCCGTCTGCTTGTCCAGGCGATCGTACTCGGTGCCCAGCATTTCGCGGCGCAGGCGCTCGATCAGCATTTGTGAAATGTTTCCGCCGCCGTTGCCCCGCACGTCCACAATCAAAGCCTGCTTGCGGATTTGCGGATAGTAGGTCTTGATGAATTCGCGGATACCGTCTTCGCCCATGTCCGGAATGTGGATGTAGCCGACTTTGCCGCCGGTGGCCTTATCCACGGCTTCGCGATTGTGGTTCACCCAGTCGAGATAAATCAGGCTGGTTTCGCTGGTGATGGGCCGGTAGGTGATTTTGCGCGAGCCTTCGAGAGTGGGCCTGGAATTGACGGTCCACTGCACGGGGCGATTGGCTTTGTTGCGGAGGAACTGATACGGATTGTCCTTCGGCGTCAGGTCCTGGCCGTCGATGGCGAGGATGTAGTCGCCTTCCTTCACGTCCACCCCAACTTCGGTGAGCGGCGAGCGGTAATTCTCTTCCTGATTCTGGCCGTGGAAGATTTTGGCGACGCGGTAGCGTCCGGCGGCGGCATCGAGTTCGATGCGCGCGCCGGGAAGCGCGACCTGCGGACGCTTGGGCATATCAATGTCGCCGCCCGCGATATATGCGTGGGAGACACTGAGTTCGGCAACGAGTTCGCCAAGAACGTAATTCAAATCGGAGCGATGGGCAACGAAATCCACCAGCGGGCGGTATTGCGCCAGCAAGGCGTTCCAATCGTACCCATGCATGTTTTCGACGTAGAAGAAGTCGCGATAGCGGCGGCCGACTTCATTGTACATTTCCACCCACTCTTCGTGGGGGACGCGGTCAACCATGAGGTTGGCGGTGGAAATGGGCTTCGCACCGCCCTTCCCTTCGGGCTTGGCATCGAAGAGCTTGAAGCCGGATTCGTCCCGGACGATGAGTTTGCTGCCATCCTGCGAAACGTCGAAGCCTTCGATTTTTTCGGCCAGAGTAGTTTCCTTGCGATCTTTCAGGGAAAAGACGATCAGGCTGGTGTCCGGGTAAGCTTCGCGCCCGTAGTACGGAGCGCCATCGCGGGAATAGATGAGATAGCCTTTGGTGGCAACGAGGCGGAAGAAATTGTCCGCGTCGACGGGAACGCGAGTGACGCGATCGGAAAGGCCGTCGAAGTCGATCTTGATGTATTCCTTTTTCTTTTCGACTTTTTTCTCGTCCTTCTTTTCTTCCTTCTTCGCGTCTTTCTTTTCGTCTTTCTTGTCCTTGTCGGCGTCCTTGGCCTTATCGGAAGCCTTGTCGGAACCGGCTTCGCCTTCCTTCGTTACGGTGACTTCGTCACTTTCCGGCGGGAAGGGATTCTTGGTGTCCTTGCGCAGGGCGAGGGCGTAGAGGGAATTTCCGCGGTTGGCGGCGTAGTTGAATTCGATCAGGCTGAGTTGGGGATAGAACGTGCGAGTGCTGACGAAATAGAGGTAGTTGCCCTCAGGGTCCCAGGTGGGAACGCCCAGGTTAAAGAAATCGTCGGTGACGCGGTGGTTCTGGCCGTCGATGGCGCTCCAGATGTAAAGGGAGCTGAAGTTGTTGGGATTGTCGAGGCAGTACGCGAGATGGCCGCCGTCGGCGGACCAGGAATAATCATGCACGCGATCGCGGGGATTTTCGGCGACGGTGGTGACTTTCTTGTCGTCGAGAGTGAGGACGTAGAGCTTGTTTTTGGCGTCGCTGAAGGCGATGCGCTTGCCGTCGGGCGACCAGAGCGGCTGATAGAGCATGGCGTGAAAACCGTGGGTAAGCTCTTCGGGCTTGTCGGAAGCGTCCTGGCTGATGGTGTAGAGCTCTTCTTCGCCGTCGAGATCGGAAATGAAGAGAATTTTCGAGCCATCGGGCGACCACTGGGCGGCCTTGTCATGGGCGTTGGAGGAGTTTGTTAGGTTGCGCGTCGCGCCTTTTTCGATGGGAGCGGTGAAGACGTCACCGCGTGCGACGAAGAGGGCGCGCTCGCCCTTGGGGCTCAGGCCATAGGATTCGATGTTGGTTGCGGCGGAAACGCGTGAAGGCCGCATGGCGAGGGCGTCGGTGGGAACGGTGATGGAGATTTGCTTCGACTGGCCGCTTGAGATGTCGTAGATGTTCAGCTCGCCGCCGGATTCATAAACGATCTGGTTTTTGTGATCGGTGCTGGGCCAGCGAACATCCCACTTGGTGCTGTGGGTGAGCTGATCGGTCTTTTTCGTTTTTACGTCGTAGGCGTAGAGATTGAGCGTGTCGTCCTTGTCGGACGAGTAGAAAATTTTCCCGCCGACCCACATGGGGTCACGATGTGCGCGCGGGTCGTCGGTGATTTTCTCCGCCGCGTGCGACTTCAAATCGAAAATATAAAGTTGCTGGGCCCAGCCGCCAGAATACCGCTTCCAGGTGCGGAAATCCCGGAAGAGCGGGGAGTAGACGACTTCGGATGCGTCGGGAGAGAAATCTCCGGCGCCGGAAAAGGGCATTGGCAGGGCCTGCGGGAGGCCGCCTTCGGGCGAAACAGTGTAGAGGCGATTGTCGCCGAGATCGAAATGCTCCCGCAGAGAGCGAAAGACGATGGATTTGCCGTCGGGGGTCCAGCCGTAAACCTGATTGTCATAGCCCCAGCGCGGAGTGAGCGGGCCGCGAGCGGGATAAAAGGTCAGCTGCCTGGGGACGCCGCCGGTGACGGGGATAACGTAAACCTGTTCGTCGCCGTCGTACTGGCCGGTGAAGGCGATCCACTTGCCGTCGGGAGAGAATTTCGCGAAGACCTCGACGCCGGGGTGCGCGGTGAGGCGAGTGGCCAAGCCTCCAGAAGTGGAAGCGAGCCACAGATCGCCGGCATAGGTGAAGACAACCTTGTCGCCGTGAACGTCGGGAAAGCGAAGGAGCTTTGTTTGCGCGTTGGAATTTGCGGAGAAGAGAAGAGCGGAACACAGGCATAAAACGACAAGAAGCTTGCGAGGAGACATGAACGCCCTTTCCAGTGCAGGGTGCTTCAGGCGAGTGCGGAATAAAGAGAAGGCATTCAGCAGGCCCGCTTGACCCCAAGAGAGTGGAACGAATTGTACACCGAGTTGCGCGGCGGCGGGGGATCGCCGGGGAATAACGGCGAACGGCCGGGGGCCTGTTACCGAAAACGAAACGGAGTGATTCAATACTGGATTGTGCGGATTTTCCGGGACGGATAAACTAACAGATGTTCAAGGCCCCTCTCGGGAATGATTTTCGCGGCTCCCTGCTTTGCCGCCCAGGGGCGCTCTTTAATTCCTCCCAGCGCGCAGGTTTCACCCGGGCCTGAAAAAGGTGGACAGAGTTGTGCGCATGGCGCAAACCGAAATGCTACGTGGTCGTTGCATTGTGCTGCTTGTTGCTTGGGGTTTCCGCGGCTGCACAGCAGCCTTCCCCGGTCAGCGATGAGCAGCCATTAGCGCGAATCGAACACAGCGCGCCGGCAATCGCATTATTCGCGGAGGAAGTTGGCCGAGTGGAGCCCGAACGGCCGCTGGCGCGGATGGTCTTGGTGCTTTCCCCTTCGCTTGAGAAGCAGCAAGCGCTGCCGCAATTCCTGGACGACCAGCAAAACCGGCGCTCGCCGGAATATCATCACTGGCTTGCGCCCGCGGAATTCGGGTCGCGATTCGGAGCGGCGGATACCGACACGGAAGCGGTGCGGCAGTGGCTGCGGAAGAGCGGGTTGCAAGTCGCCCCGGCGTCGCAGAGCAGACTGTGGGTGGAGTTCAGCGGCACTTCGGCGCAGGTGGAAAGCGCGTTCCACACGGAGCTGCACTATTACGAATGGGCCGGGAAAAAATACCTGGCGAACGCAACGGACATCGCGATACCCGCACAGTTCACGGGGATATCACGCGGAGTGGTGTCGCTGAATAATTTTGGGAAGCGGCCGCCGCGTTTGCGGCCGGCTGCGGCACTAACTCAACCTAATCTTACGGCGAGTGGGCCAACGAACGTCAATTACCTGGCGCCCGGCGATTTTAGCGCCATCTATAACACCAAAGGACTTTTGAGCGGCGGAGTGGACGGCACGGGAATCGCCATCGCCGTGACCACGCAATCAGAGATCCAGTTGCCGGACGTGCAGGCGTTTCGACAGATTTTCATCACCTCGCAGCCGAACGATCCGAATTTCATCGTGAGCGGCCCGGATCCGGGCGTTGTCGGTCCGGTGGACATGCAGGAAGCGGAGTTGGATGTGGAATGGGCGGGAGCGGTGGCGCCCGGAGCGACGATCGACGTGGTGGTGGCGGCCAGCACGGACACAACAAGCGGTGTGGACCTTGCAGCGGCGTACGCAATCGACAACCGCGTTGCGCCGATTCTGACCTACACCTACGGTGCGTGCGAGGCGTTGATGACGCCGACGCAAAATGAATTTTACAACTCGCTGTGGCAGCAGGCGGCGGCCGAGGGGATCACGGTGCTGGTGGCGTCTGGGGATAACGGCGCGGCGGGCTGCGATTCGGCGACCGCGGGGCTTCCGGCCGCGCATGGACCGGCGGTGAACGGCGCGGCGGCGACGCCGTACAACGTGGCGGTGGGAGGAACGCAATTCGCGGATGTGGCAAACCCTTCCGTGTATTGGGGCTCGAACAACGCGAATTTTTCGTCGGCGCTCGGCTACATTCCGGAGGCAGCATGGAATGAAAGCTGCGATCCGTTGCAGCCGGGTTCCGCAACGAATTGCGCATTCGGATCGGGAAATTTCAGCCTGCTGGCGGGAAGCGGCGGCGCGAGCACGCTTTATGCGAAGCCCGCGTGGCAGCTCGGGCCGGGCGTGCCGGCAGATGGCATGCGCGATTTGCCAGATGTTTCGCTGGCCGCTGCGGCGAGCCACGACGATATTGTGTATTGCAACAGCAGGATGGGGACGGCGTGCCAAATCAACGGTCAGGGTGCAGTTGTGGGATTGACGCTGGTTGGGGGAACATCGGTCTCCACGCCGGCGATGGCGGGAATATTGGCCCTGGTTGAGGAAAAAAACGGCGCGTATCAGGGGCAGATCAATTACACCCTCTACAAGCTGGCGCAAACGCACAGTTGCAGTTCGTCGGCGCAGACCAATCCCACGGCGCAAAATTCCTGCGTGTTTTACGACATCACGGCGGGCAACAATTCCGTGCCATGCGCGGGCGGAACGCCGGGATGTTCTTCGCAGCAGACCGATGTGAATGGTGTTCTTCCTGGAGACGCGGCGGGAGCGGGATACGACCTGGCTACCGGGCTCGGTTCGGTGAACGCCACGAACCTGGCGAATTTCTGGAACACTTCCTTCCTTGTTGCGACGCAGACTACGCTGCAATTGCGCGCGAGCTTTGTACACGGAACACCGGTGAACGTGACCGGAAACGTGTCCGCGGCGACGGGCGGTGGCGCGCCGACAGGAAACCTTTCGTTGGTCACGAGCGCAGGCGCGGCTCCCGATGTGCTGACGCTGGCGAACGGCGCGTTTTCGGCGACGGTGAGCGATTTGCCCGGAGGGAGCTACAACCTTTCGGCGCACTATGCGGGCGACGCGACGTTCGCGCCGAGCGATTCGAAAAGCGTAACTGTCAATATTCTTCCCGAGGCGAGCAACGTTTCGCTGAGCGTGAACGGTTTGCAAAATGGCGCGGCGGCTTACGGTGCTGCGCTGAATGTTGTGGTGAACCCTGCGGGCGTTTCGGGGGCGGGAATCGCGACCGGTAGCGTGACGCTGAGCGATGGCGGGACAACTGTCGGCACGTATCCATTGACGGCGGACGGAAAAGTTTCCATTCCCACGGGAGGAGCGAGCGGCTACTCCTTCGGTCCGGGAGCGCATTCGTTAGTCGCTTCGTATAGCGGGGACGCGAGCTTTCAGGCAGGCTCATCGACCGCAGTTACCTTCACTGTGATCAAGGGCGCGCCGTTTGTGGTGGTTGGCGCGAATTCCGGCAGCGTACCCACCGGCCAATCGGCGGGCGTGCGCTGATGCCCAAAAGCGTAACAGCGGCGGCCGCAAAAACCCGGATTCCGAGCGCAACTTTTTGGGCAGGTGCCGGGTTATGGTGGGTTGCCCTGGGGTTCAGCGCGTTTTTTTTAGAGGAGGTGGAGCACTGATATTCGCGGGGAACGCGGCGGTGGTGGTGGTGGTGGTGTCGGGCGCGAGCGGACCGAGTACGGAGACTTCGGCGGTGAAGGTATGCATAAATTGATGCAATTTCGTTACACAGATGCAGCTTAAAGTTACGTTAATAAATGTGAGGAGTGGCAAACCCAGGCCTGTTTTCTGCATCTGATGGGAGGCAAGAACCGTGCTCCCCGCAATGGGGGCTGGGACCGCGATTCCTGCCAAGTGGAAGTGGTTGATTCAGACGTATCCAAACTCAGGAGCCGATGCGAACCATGAAAATTCGAACGACCGCGATGGGTGTGATTGCAGGATTACTCGCCCTCGCTCTACTCGCAGCCCCAAGCGTACAAGCGCAGACCCACCCTGTGCCTTCCAGAGTTACCGCGGAAGTGGACGACACAAATACCGTGAAGTTGAAAGGAAACGTGCATCCAATGGCGCGCCCGGAATTCGATCAGGGCGCGGTTGCCGATTCGCAACCGATGACGCGGATGCTGCTGACGCTGCAACGCAGCGCGGCACAGGAAATGGTGCTGCAGCAGTTGATGGACGCGCAGCAGACCAAGGGGTCGGCGAGCTATCACGCGTGGCTGACGCCCACGCAGTTTGGCCAGCAGTTCGGGCCGTCCGACGCGGACGTGCAGGCGGTGACAGACTGGCTGACACGGCAGGGATTTCAGGTTTCGAAAGTTGCCGCGGGGCGCACGGCGATCGAGTTCAACGGAACCGCAGGGCAAGTGCGAACGGCGTTTCATACGGAGATACACAAGTACGCGATGAACGGCGAGACGCACGTGGCCAACGCGAGCGAGCCGGCGATTCCGGCGGCGCTTGCGCCGGTTGTGAAGGGCATGACTGCGCTGAACAATTTC
>Ga0210386_10005603_pt1 | contig 10168 bp, 7 predicted proteins | sample IncBWH32OmetaG_FD_160091 | JGI IMG/M metagenome (GOLD analysis project Ga0210386, IMG submission 160091) | Forest soil microbial communities from Barre Woods Harvard Forest LTER site, Petersham, Massachusetts, United States - Inc-BW-H-32-O ... | reverse complement strand
ATCGGCGCCGAACGCCGCGGCCAGATCAAAACTGGCGACCGCTCCGAAAAAATCCGCACCTACAACTATCCGCAAAACCGCGTCACCGACCACCGCATCGGCCTGACCATCCACCAACTAACCGATGCAATGGACGGCAAACTAGCCCCCCTGGTCGATGGCCTCGTCGAACACTACGAAGCCGCCCGCCTAAAGCAGGAGCTAGCGGAAGCCTAAGCGCTCTTGTAGAGACGGCTTTATGCCGCCTTCTTCTCTGCGCCCTCAGCGTCTCTGCGTTAAACTCTTCTCCTAAAACTAATGTCCTCGCAACAATCCAAATCCCTCGACGTCCGCACCGCCCTAAAACAGGGCATCCATCTTCTCCGCCAAGCCCGCGTCCCCTCCGACACTCTGGCCGCCGAACTCCTCCTCCTCCACGTAACCCACCGCGACCGCACCTGGCTTTACGCCCGCCCCGAAGAACTCCTCGATCCCCAAATCCTTGAGTCCTATTTCTCTCTCCTCCGCCGCCGCGCCGCAGGCGAACCCACGCAACATCTAACCGGCAAGCAGGAATTCTGGGGCCTCGAATTTGAAGTCACTCCCGACGTGCTCATCCCCCGCCCCGAAACCGAGCACCTCATCGAAGTCGCTCTCGATCGCCTCGCCGTCCGCGAACTCCGCCACAGCCGCGACCCCAAACTCACCGGCGAAAATCTCACTATCGTCGACATCGGCACCGGCTCCGGCTGCATCGCCATCGCCCTGGCCAAAGAACTCCCCAACGCCAAAATCTACGCCACTGACATCTCCCCCGCCGCTTTGGCAGTAGCCCAACGCAACGCCACCCGCCTAGGCTTCTCCAATCGCATCACCTTCCTCGAATCAAACTTGCTCTCAGCCTTCTCTCCCTCTTCTCACCAGTCACCAATCACCAGTCACCAGCTTGCCCTGAGCTTGCCGAACGGGTCACCCCTCTTCGATCTCATCATCTCCAACCCTCCCTACATCGGCCGCAAAGAAAGCAACTCCCTCCCCATCGAAGTCCGCGAACACGAGCCCGCCTCGGCCCTCTACGGCGGCGAAGAAGGCTACGAACTCTACGGCCTGCTGATACCGGAAGCTGCGCTCCATCTCAAATCTGGCGGCCTCGTCGTCATCGAACTCGGCCACGACTCCCTCTCCGCCGTTCGCCCCCTCCTCGAATGTCCCCAATGGACCAACATCCACGCCACAAACGACCTCGCCGGCATCCCCCGCGTCCTCTCCTCCGAACGCACCCAGTAGCGGCGACTTTCAAGTCGCCCCGCCCTCCACGCTTTTCTCCTCATTCTTCAATCCAGCGTGGGCTTTCAAGCCAACACTTTATGACTACCCGAGTCGCGCTCTTGGCGCACGCGCTGCCGCAGGGCACCTATTTTCCATTTTCAATTTTCTATTTCCCATTTCTCGCCATCTCCCGAATCCGGTTCAAATACCCCACATAGATCGGAATCGGAATATCCGGCGAATCCCCGTCATTCAAGAAATGCTCCAGCCGGATCTCCATGGGTATCCCCCCAATCACTTCGCGAAACCTCGACATCTCCAGGAATTTCACTTTCCAGATCTCCAGCATCTCCGCTCGAAACTCTTCGCCGATAAATCCCATCTTTCGCCCATCCAGATAAATCCCGTCAAAATGCTGCTCCGCCAGAGTCTTCCGCACCGGATCGTCCGCCGGCGAAAACACGTACACCATGTGCAGCAAATCCGCCAGGTCTCCCCACAACACTTTTTCTTCAAATCCGCTAAACCGGAACGCGCTGTCGCCACGCTGCTGTACAATTCGCGCTTGATCGCCGTCCCTCAAGCCATGCGTACCTAACTCTTCGCCAAACCATCTCAGCCGTTCGGCCTTCAGGTTGTACCGCAGAAACTCCACCGCGTACGCATTCGGCAAGTAAATCTTCGGATCCGCATCCAACCGCTTCAACCATGCGTCCCACTCGCGACCATGCAGAAGGGCAATCAGCTCCTTCAAATCCCTCACCGTCGCATCCGGGTGATACTTCACCCCCTGCCAGAAATGTTCCGTCGAATCGTAAATAACCCCATGCAGCCGGATGCCCTCCTCGATCGGGTACCAATTTGAAAGCACCCGCCCTGCAATCACCGGCGAAGCGCTCCAGCAGTTCAGCGAATGCTTCCACTTTTCTTGTATCGCCGCGAATTCCGCCGCATACCCGGCCGGCACCGGTTCCTTCACTTTCGCGATCGCCTCCCGCAACTCCAAGCTCGTGTGCGTCACCAGCGCCTGCAGCGGTCGCTCATCCGCCATCGAAACAGTGCGGCTCTCAATTCCCTCTCGCAACAGGTGCCGCGCGAGTTGTTGTTTTTCTTCCTCGCTGATCTTTCCGCCCCACCGCTGCATCTGTGCATCGATGTACGGAAACACCTCCGCCAGCGACCTGAACTCAATGAACCCATGAATGGCAAACGTAACCGGCCCACCGCCCTTCACGATCACCGTCGAAGGCGTAACAACCGCCTGCAACGAGAGTTCTTGGGCCCGCAGAGACGGCACAGCAGCCAAAATCGAGCAGCCAATCAGAATCGCCCGCAGGCGCGCACGGCAAATCACCCTCAAAACATTTTTCATTGTCCCTCGCAACAAATCCGTCCCATCTTTGCACTCGCTCCTCTCAACTCAAACACAATTCCCTACCTCGCCAAGCAACTCGTGTAGCGACCACTTTCCGAGTCGGGCGCTTTTGAGCAGTAAGCCCCACCATCGAATTCCAATTTCTAAGCGACGGAGCAACGAACCGCCCCCCTCATTGCCTCCACCACTCCGTAGTCGTACGCTTATCCCATGCCGGACCTGGCGCGCTTTCGAGCCAAACGCGACTCCCCCGACGCGACAGAAACTCCGCTGCAATCCTCCATCCTCCACGTGGACATGGACGCCTTCTTTGTCTCCGTCGAACTCCTAGCCCGCCCCGACCTCCGCGGCAAGCCCGTAGTCGTCGGCGGCCGCCCCGACCAGCGCGGCGTCGTCTCCGCCGCCAGCTACGAAGCCCGCAAATTCGGCATCCATTCCGCCATGCCACTGCGCACTGCCGGCCGACTCTGCCCGCACGCCGTCTTCCTCGACGGCCATCACGAACAATATTCCGAATGGAGCGATCGCGTCGCCTCCATCCTCGCGAAATTCTCCCCCATCGTCGAAATGGTTTCCATCGACGAGGCATATCTCGACCTCTCCGGCACCGAACGCCTCCATGGTCCGCCGCTCGCCGCCGCCGACAAGCTTCTTCGCACAATCACAAAACAAACGGGCCTTCCCTGCTCGGGTGGACTCGCCGCCACGCGCCTCACCGCCAAAGTTGCCTCCGACCAGGGCAAGCCCCGCGGCCTCGTCTGGGTCGCCCCCGGCATGGAAGCCCGTTTCCTCGCCCCGCTTCCCATCCGCAAAATCCCCGGCATCGGCGAAGTCACCGAACGCGCCCTACGTGCCCTCGGCATCGAAACCGTCGAGCAACTCGCCTCTCACTCCCAGGAAAAACTCGAAAAAATCTTCGGTCAGTGGGGCACCGCCCTCTACCGCAAAGCCCGCGGCGGCGACGCCTACGAATTCCTCATCGACGCCGAGCCCAAGTCCATCTCTCACAATCACACCTTCGGCGAAGACACCTCCAACGTCGCCGAGATGGAAACTCTGCTCAGCCATCTCTCTCAAAAAGCCTGCAAGCGCCTCCGCGAAGCGGGCCTCTCCACGCGCACCCTCACCCTGACCATCCGCTACGCCGGTTTCGAAACGTACACCCGCTCCAAAACTCTTACGGAGCCCGCGCAACTCGACACCGACATCTTCGCCGTCTTCCTCAATCTCTACCGCCAGCACCTCGACGCCAAACGCAAAGTGCGCCTCCTCGGCGTCGCGCTCTCCGCCCTCTCCCACGGCGCGCAACAGCTCGACCTCCTCGAATCCGATCGCCGCGAAAAACTCGAGAGGCTGACCAAAGCCGCAGACCAGCTCCGCGACAAATTCGGCTTCACCTCCGTCCAATTCGGCGGCTCCCTCCGCCGCGACGACTAACCCCAGTCGCGCTGGCATCCTGTTTACCCTGAGCTGCGAGGGGCCAGCTCTCGTATTCCTCGCGCCCGGCGTTTACCCCGGCCCGGTCGGGGCGCTTCTAACTCTGTAAACTCTGTGTCAAATCTCGCTTCTCAAGCGCCAAAACACATAAAAGGGCGACTCTTTCAGAGCTCACCGCATCTATACTTTTCAGTTCGATCTCATTCAATGAGGACTCTCATGAAAACACTCGTACTCGCCGTCGCTGTCTCCGCCTCCTTTTTTGTCTTCGCCACAGCCTCTGCCCAGACTCCACCCGCGGACTCTGGCCTACTCGCAAACTCCGTCTACGTGAAAGACTGCGCGAAGTGTCATGGAAAAACCGCCGAAGGCCGTCATTTTGGCGGCCCAGCGCTCATCTCCGCAAAAACCGCCTCTGCTTCCGCCGATGATCTGCACAACATCATCGCCAACGGCAAAGGCCACATGCCCAAGTTCACCGGCAAAATATCCCCCGAAGAAATCGATTCGCTCGTCGCGCAAATCCAGTCCCTGAACAAGAAATAAATCGCCGTTCAATCGCCAACTCTGGCGATAACGAAGAACCTTGCAGCTCCATCGCGACCCGTTCGTGCCCAGAATTTCCGTTCCGGGAAATTGCTGCGGGTCTGACTAGCTTCCCCCGACTTCCATCTCGGAAAACCTGCGCTGCCCAGCGCACCCTCTTTCGCCTATACTTTCCTCATGTCCTCTTCCGCGACGCCTCCATCCGGCGCCTCCGCCCCTCGCCCTGCTCCCACCTCACGTCTCGGCATTTTCTGGCAGCGCGTCAGCGAAGGCCGCCGCATCGACGACCTCTGGTCCCAATTCACCGCCGACGCCCGCTCCACTTACGGCTTCTACGGCAAAGACGTCGACTGGGACGAAGTCAACAAGCTCTCTCGCTGGAAACGGCCTTATCCCGTAGTCAGGCAACTCTTCTGGGCCATGATGAACAAACTCACGCCGGCCCGCCGTGTGCTTCTCCTTGTTGCATTGGTCTTGCTTCTTTTTTCCGGAAACGGTAACAACGGTTTCGGTATCAAAGCGGAATTCCTTTCCGCTCTTTTATTCCTTCTGCTTCTTTCTCTCGAACTCGCCGACAAAATCACCATGAAGCGCGATCTCGAAATCGCCCGCGAAATCCAGGCGTGGCTCGTTCCCTCCACTCCGCCGATGATTCCCAACGCCGAAGTCGCCTTCTACACCCGGGCGCAAAATTCCGTCGCCGGCGATTACTATGACGCCTTCTATCCCAACGCCGACGCTGCCTCCGGCGGCAAACTCATGCTCGTCATGGCCGACGTCGCCGGCAAAAGTGTTCCCGCCGCCCTCCTCATGGCAACACTCCAGGCCAGCCTCCGCACCATCGCCTCCGAAGGCCTGCCCTTGAGCGCTCTCGCCACCCGCCTCAATCACTACGCGTGCGCCCATAGCCTCGGTGGCCAGCGCTTCACCACCGCCGTCCTCGCCGAGTATGACCCCTCCACCCGTGGTCTCGCTTACGTCAATGCCGGCCACAATTCCCCTGTCGTTCGTCGAGCAAATTCCTCCACCGAACGCCTGGAATCTGGTGGCCTGCCACTTGGCATCACCGACGATGCTACCTTTCCTTCCGCCGAAGTCACCTTGCAACCCGGCGACACGCTCGTGCTCTTCACCGACGGGGTCGTCGAAGCCTTCAACGCCGCCGGCGAAGAATTCTCCGACAATCGCTGGCTCAATATTATTCGCGGCCTCCCGAATCTCAACGCCCAGCAAACCTTGCAATTCCTCATGAAATCCGTCGAAGATTTCGTCGGCGCCACCCGCCAGTCCGACGACATCACCTGCCTCGTCCTCCGCTGCAACTAACCGGCCTCATGATTTTTTCTGCGCTTATTCCCTCGCTTCTCTGCGTCTCTGCGCCCTCTGCTTTAACTCCGGCTCTTCCTCCTCGTTGCTTCGTTACTTCTTTGCTTCGTTGCTTCCGTCCTTCAGGCGCATAATCATTCCGTGAACCCGCGGGCTCTCGCCAATTCGGTCTGCAACACTCTCCAACGCCACGGCCACCAGGCCTTTCTCGTCGGCGGCTGTGTGCGCGACATCTTGCTGCGGCGCGATCCCGCCGATTTCGACGTCGCCACCAACGCCACTCCGCCCGAAGTTCTTCAGCTTTTCCCCAATGGTCTCGATGTCGGCGCGCAATTCGGCGTTGTCCTCGTCCGCCACGACTCTCTCAAAGTCGAAGTCGCCACATTCCGCTCCGACCTCGGCTATTCCGACGGCCGCCATCCCGACCAGGTTGTCTATTCGAAGACACCCGAAGAAGACGTTCAGCGCCGTGATTTCACCATCAACGGCCTCCTCATGCGCCACGACACCGGCGAAGTCCTCGACTTCGTCGGCGGCCGCGCCGATCTCGCTGCCGGAATCATCCGCGCCATCGGCGAGCCTTCGCGCCGCTTCGCCGAAGACAAACTCCGCATGCTCCGCGCGGTTCGCTTCGCGGCACGGTTCAACTACGCGATTGAACCTGCAACCTTCGCAGCCATCCGCGAACACGCGAGCGAAATCCAGGTTGTTTCCGCCGAACGCGTCCGCGAAGAACTCACCAAGCTACTCACCGAAGGCGCCGCCCGCCGCGGCTTCGAACTCCTCGACGAGCTCGGCCTTCTGTCCGTGTTCCTGCCGGAAATCGCCGCTTTGAAGGGCGTTCAGCAACCACCGCAATTCCATCCGGAAGGCGACGTCTGGATTCACACCCTACTCATGCTCGAAGGCCTTCCCGTTGGAGTCTCTCTAACCCTTGCCTGGGGCGTCCTTCTGCACGATATCGGCAAGCCTCCCACCTTCCGCCCTGCCTCGGAAACCGGCGACCGTATCCGTTTCGACGGCCACGTCGATGTCGGCGTCCGCATGACTGATATCCTCTGCCGCCGCCTCCGCTTTTCCAACGACGACTCCGACCAGATCAAAGCCCTCGTCGCCAACCATATGAAGTTCAAAGACGTCTCTCAAATGCGCCCGTCCACCCTTAAGCGCTTCGTCCGCCTTCCCCAGTTCGACGATCACCTCGAGCTCCACCGCCTCGACTGCAAGTCCAGTCACGGCAAACTCGACGCCTACGACGCTGTCCGCGCCTTCCTGGCCCAGACTCCACCCGCCGAGGTCCGCCCCCAACGATTACTTTCGGGTGACGACCTCAAAGATTTGGGCTATACACCGGGGCCAGAATTTCAGAAGATGCTTGCCACCCTCGAAGACGCCCAACTCGAGGAGGCTGTCCAGACCCGGGACCAAGCCCTCGAATTTGTTCGGAGACACTATCCTCTCCGTCAAGTTGGCCGATAAGCCGCCCTAGGACATGCTTTCCGGCTTTGGAAATAAACTGTTTTATATCAATATTTTGCGGAAACGTTGCAAACTGAGACAGCGTATGTTAGGATTTGAGTGTGATTGACTAATATTTTCTGCTGATTGGTTTTGCATTGTCTGGCACCCTTTTCCAGACTCTCGCATCTAATCTTCAAAAGCGGGCCTTTCGCCCGCTTGGCGTTAGGGGAAAACATGGCTGATAAAAAGCATTTTGTTCCAGATACTCTTCCAATCCTTCCCGTCCGGGATACCGTTCTCTTCCCGGGCGCGGTTCTACCTCTCACCGTAGGCCGCGAGAGCTCGCTCGCTCTGGTCAATTCGCTTGCGGGCGACGATAAGCTTTTGGGCGTTGTTGCCCAATTGGATCCGCGGATCGAAGATCCTGCCGCGGCGGACCTCCACAAAGTCGGCACGCTTGCCAAGGTTCACAAGACCGTGAAAATGCCTAACGGCAACGTGGTCGTCTTCCTGGAAGGCTTGCAACGCATTCGCATCAATGAACTTCTGAGCCTCCGTCCTTTCCTTCGCGCCGCGGTGGCTTCCGAGCCCGATTTCACCGGTGAAAAAGACGCCGAACTCGAGGCCTTGCAACGCAACGCACAGGACCTCTTCCGCGACGTCGTCAGCCACTCGCCGCAGCTTTCCGACGACCTGCAAAACGCCGCAATGAACATCGACGATCCGGGCCGTCTCGCCGACTTCATCGCCGGCACGCTGCCGAGCCTTTCGACCTTGCTCCGCCAGGAACTGATCGAAACCTCCAACGTGCGCAAGCGCCTCGAAATGCTCATTCGCGAACTCTCCAAGGAACTCGAAGTTCTGGAACTTCGCAGCAAGATCAATGAGCAGGTTCAGGAGCAGGTAAGCCAGAATCAGCGCGAATACCTGCTGCGCGAGCAGATGAAGGCCATTCAGAAGGAACTCGGCGAAATCGACGATGCGCAAGCGGAAATCGACGAACTGCGCAAGAAAGTCGATGAAGCCGGCATGACCGCGGAAGCCAAGAAGGAATGCGACCGCGAGCTCAAGCGCCTCGCTAAAATGACTCCGGCCTCCGCCGAATACATGGTGTCGCGCACTTATCTCGAATGGATGACATCACTGCCCTGGTCGAAATCCTCCGGCAGCGCGGACATCGACATTCCGAAGGCTCAGGACATCCTCAACGAAGATCACTACGATCTTCAGAAGGTGAAGGAGCGCATCCTCGACTACCTGGCAGTCAAGAAACTTCAGCCAGGCATGAAGGGACCGATCCTTTGCTTCGTTGGACCTCCAGGCGTCGGCAAGACTTCGCTCGGCAAGTCTATCGCCCGCGCGCTCGGCCGCAAATTCGTGCGCATCGCCCTCGGCGGCATGCACGATGAAGCCGAAATCCGCGGACACCGCCGCACGTACATCGGCGCTCTGCCTGGCCAGATTATTCAGGGCCTGAAGCGCGGCGAAACCAACGACCCTGTCATGATGCTCGACGAAGTCGACAAGCTCGGCCGCGACTTCCGCGGCGATCCGTCCTCCGCGTTGATGGAAGTTCTCGACCCGGAGCAAAACTCGACGTTCCGCGATCACTATCTGGATGTGCCGTTCGATCTCTCGAAGGTCACCTTTATCGCCACGGCCAACTGGATGGATCCGATTCCAGAGCCTCTGCGCGACCGCATGGAGATCATCGAGCTCCCCGGCTACACCGGCGAGGAGAAGATCCACATCGCTCGCAAATACCTGATCCCCAAGCAGGCCGCCGAGCACGGCGTCAAGGAAGGCGACCAGCTGGAATTCACCGAAGAGGGGCTGCGGGAAATCATCCACAGCTTCACGCGCGAGGCCGGCGTTCGCAATTTGGAGCGCGAGATCGCCACAATCGTCCGCAAGCAAGCGCGCCGTTTGGCCGAAGGCAAGACGGAGAAGATGATCGTCACTCCCGAAGTCGTTCGCGAATTCCTCGGTGTGCCGAAATTCCGCACCGAGCGGGAAATCGACGAGCGCGTCAAGAAGCCCGGCGTCGCCGTCGGACTTGTGTGGACCCCCGTGGGCGGCGACATCGTCTTCATCGAAGCGAGCCGCATGCGCGGTGGCAAGCAGTTCACCATGACCGGCCATCTCGGCGAAGTCATGCAGGAATCGATGACCGCCGCGTTGACCTGGACTCGTGCCAACGCCGAACGCTACGGCATTGATCCGGACTTCTTCCGCAAGCTGGACATCCATATTCACGTGCCTTCCGGCGCGGTCCCGAAAGACGGGCCGTCCGCCGGCGCGGCGATGGTCACTGCCCTCGTCAGCTTGCTGACGAATCGCCCGGTGAAAAATCGCCTGGCGATGACCGGCGAAATGACCCTCTCCGGCATCGTGCTGCCCATCGGTGGCGTGAAGGAAAAAGTCCTCGGCGCCAAACGTGCGGGAGTCACCCACGTGCTGCTGCCGGCGGACAATGAGCCCAACGCCGTTGCCGATCTTCCGCCGGAAATCCTCGGCGACCTGAAGATCACCTACGTTCGGACGCTCGATGAAGTCCTCGAGCACGCGCTCGAAAAGGATCCTATCGCCCCCGTGGTCCCGGAACCGGAGCCTTCACAAACTGCGGTAGGCGATTCGCCCAGCGCCGTCCACTAATCAAAACTGAACCAAAACACTTGTAGGGGCCGGCCTTGTTTACCCTGAGCATCGAAGGTCCCGGCCCCTCTTGCTTTCGGCTCTCATCTTTTGTAGCGGCCGCCTTCCGAGGCGGGCGCC